>Ga0182030_10000150_pt1 | contig 116242 bp, 103 predicted proteins | sample 812S3MmetaG_FD_121299 | JGI IMG/M metagenome (GOLD analysis project Ga0182030, IMG submission 121299) | Permafrost microbial communities from Stordalen Mire, Sweden - 812S3M metaG (Illumina Assembly) | ecosystem: Environmental > Terrestrial > Soil > Wetlands > Permafrost | place: Sweden... | reverse complement strand
TCGACTGCTCGCAGCGGCCGCGCCGGCTCGAGCGGCACGCGAACCGCGCGCAGCCCGTAGCGCGCGCCGACAGCCAGCAGCACGCGCCCGACCACCGGGTGCAGATGATAGTGCTTATGGGCGTTGCAATGATCGAGCGGCAACCCGGTGGCTACATAGGCCTCGAATTGCGCGCCGATCTCGGCGGCGAGCTGGCGACGAGCCATGCGGCTGCAGGCGATGACCGCCCCCAGCCCCGCCAGGTCGGTTCGAAACCGGCCCTCGCGGTCGACCAGACGCGTCACGGCACGCGCCGGCAGCAGCGGTCGGCCATCCACCAGCACCAGATGCAGCCCGACACGCAATGCCGGCATGCGCCGCGCCCGGGTAATCGCGTCGGCGGCCGCCGGCGCTGCAACCATCAGGCTCGCGGCAGTCAGTATGCCGCCGCGGTGGGCCGCCTCAATGGCGTCGTTGACCTCGCGCGCGGCGCCGAAGTCATCCGCCGTGACCACCAGCCGCTTCAAGCAGTGTCGTGCCGGGACCGCAGGAACTGAAAGAATTCCACCCCTTCGCGCAAGCGGCGCTTCATCATCGCGGGGCTGGCGATCATTTCGGCCACGATCGAGGCGATCTTGGACGGGCGGAAATAGAACTTGCGGTAGAAGTCTTCGACTGAATTGAAGATCTCGCTGTGGCTCAGGTGCGGATAGTTCAGCGGCGCGATCTGCGTGCCTTCCTGCGTCAGAAGATCGACTTCCTCGTTGTACAGCCAGCCGTTCTCCTTGGCCTGCCGGTACAGGAAGGTGCCCGGATAGGGCGCAGCGAGCGACACCTGAATCGTGTGCGGATTGACCTCCTTGGCGAAATCGAGCGTCTGCTGGATGGTCTCGCGGGTCTCGCCGGGCAGCCCGAGGATGAATGTGCCGTGCACCACGATGCCCAGCTCGTGGCAGTCGCGGGCGAAGCGGCGGGCGAACTCCACCCGCATGCCTTTCTTGATGTTGATCAGGATCTGCTGATTGCCGGATTCATAGCCGACCAGCAGCAGGCGCAAGCCGTTGTCCTTCAGCACTTCGAGCGTGCTGCGCGGCACGTTGGCCTTGGCATTGCACGACCAGGTGACCCCGATCTTGCCGAGCTCCTTCGCCAGCGCCTCGACCCGCGGCAGGTTGTCGGTCAGCGTGTCGTCGTCGAAAAAGAACTCCTTCACCTGCGGGAACGCATCCTTTGCCCATTTGACTTCCGCGACTACATTTTCAACCGATCGCACCCGATAACGGTGCCCGCCGACCGTCTGCGGCCACAGGCAGAAGGTGCAGCGCGATTTGCAGCCGCGGCCGGTATAGAAGGAGATGTATGGATGCTTCAGATAGCCGCCAAAATAATTCTCGATCTTCAGGTCGCGCTTGTAGACCGGGGTCACCCACGGCAGCGCGTCCATGTCCTCGAGCACCACGCGGTCATCATTGTGTACGATGCTGCCGGCCTCGTTGCGGTACGACAGCCCCTTGATGTCGGCCCAGGGCACCCCGTCGGCCACTTCCTTGATGGTGAAATCGAATTCGTTGCGGGCGACGAAATCGATCGCGCGCCCGGCGATCAGGCTCTTCTCGGGTTCGACCGCGACCTTGGCGCCGATGAAGCCTATTTTGACGGCCGGGTTGATCGCCCGGATCATCTCAGCGGTCCTGACATCCGAGCTAAAGGAGGGCGTCGAGGTGTGCATCACCACCAGGTCGCGGTTCATGATCTCCGGGGCGATGTCCTCGAATTCCAGCCGGTGCGGGGGCGCATCGATCAGCTTGGAGCCCTCCACCAGCGCCGCCGGCTGCGCCAGCCAGGTCGGATACCAGAACGAGCGCACCTCGCGCTTCATCTGGTAGCGGGCGCCCGCGCCGCCGTCGTAACCGTCGAATGACGGGGGGTGCAGAAACAGGGTCCTCATGTGGCGAAATCTCCGCAGTCAGTGGAACGAGACGGTTATGGAACGCGATACAGGGAGCCGTGCGGGCCGATGCCAAATCGCTCCTGGCGCCAGCTGACCTCGCGGCCGCCATAGCTCCAGATCCATAGGCCCAGCAGCAGCACATCGTGCACCGGTATCAGCCCGACGTGCCACCAGCGGTCGCGCCCGCCGTTGCGCTGGCCTGCGAAATGTAGCACGAGCCGAGAAGCCACCGTAATCGCCAGCAGATCCAATGCATGAGGCTGGAAGCGAGTCAATGCCGCGCCCAGTGCCGCCAGCGGCAGGCTGAAGGTAACCAGGCAGCCGGCGAATCCCCACTGTCGTACCGCTTTGATGGTGCGCAGCCAGCGCAGGCAGTGCTGGCACAGCGCCGCCAACGACGGCTCATCGACCAGGGTCAGGACCCGCAGGTCCGACAACACCACCCTAAGGCCGAGCGCGCGCACGCGCGCACCGAGCTGGAAGTCTTCGGCCAATTGATCGGCCAGGCCCTTCAGGCCGCCACAGCGCGTCAGCAGAGCGCGCCGTAGCGCTATCGTGGCCCCGGATACGAACCACTGCGAGCCGAACATCGCCGCGAAGTAGACGCTCGGCATGAACCATGCATTGATGAACTGAGCGCCCAGTGCCGACCACCAACCCGGGCGCGCGCTGCCGGCGTAGCCGCAGGTCACCAGCCCAACCCCAGGGTCGGCCAGCGGCGCCAGCACGCGGCTTAGAAAATCCGGCGTTACTTCAATGTCGCTGTCGACGATGACCAGCAGATCGTGCTTTGCATGCGGCAGCATATTGAGCAGGTTGCTGACCTTGGCGTTGACGCCGTGTCGGGTCGGATCGACCACGCACTCGATGTTGAGCTCAGGGAAGTGCCGTTGCACCCGCCGGGCCACCGGCAATGCGCTATCGGCCGGTCCGTGCAGCCCGAAGATGATCTGGAACTGCGGGTAATCCTGGGCGCAGATCGAGCACAGCCGCTCATACAGCTCAGGCTCATTGCCGCACAGCGGCTTGAGCACGGTCACCGCGGCGGCGGCGGCGGCACTGCGCGGCGCCGGGCGATGCGAACGCGCCGCGGCGAGCACCGTCGCCAGCGCCGCCATGGCGGCGTAGGCGGCCGCCACCACGCTCAGGACAATACCCGGTTCCGTCAGCGATCCATGCATGCTTTCCCGCCCTCCCTGCAGTCGGCGGATTCCAAACGCGATCTCAGTGTATTATCACACTCAGGGCGCCTGTCCAGCTCGGACAGTCGCCATCGTACAAAAGTGCCCGGAGGTGTTGTTTGTTGGCCCACGTCCTAGTATGAGTATCCCCCTAATCCAGCAGTACCGGATCGGTAAGTATCTGCTGCAGCAGAAGATCAGTGGCCGCAAGCGTTATCCGCTGGTGCTGATGCTCGAGCCGCTGTTCCAGTGCAACCTGGCATGCGCCGGCTGCGGCAAGATCGATTACGAGAAGGACATCCTGCAACGCCGGATGAGTGTCGCTGATGCGCTACAGGCGGTGGACGATTGCGGCGCGCCAGTGGTGTCGATTCCCGGCGGCGAGCCCCTGATCCACAAGGAGCTGCCGCAGATCGTCGCGGGCATTGTTGCGCGCAAGAAGTTCGTCTACCTGTGCACCAACGCGCTGCTTGTGCCCAAGCACATCGATGAATACACCCCGTCGGCGTACCTCACCTTCTCGATCCACCTGGATGGCCTGCAGCGCCAGCACGACGCCTCCGTGTGTCAGGAGGGCGTGTTCGACAAGGCGGTCGCCGCTATCCGGCTACTGCGCGAGCGCGGCTTCCGCGTCACGATCAACTGCACGCTGTTCACCCAGGAGGATCCGGCCGAGGTCGCGCAGTTCTTTGATTTCGCGATGGGGCTGGGGGTGGAGGCGATTACCGTCTCCCCGGGGTATCACTACTCACACGCGCCGCGCCACGACGTGTTCCTGGGCCGGATCGAGAGCAAGCGCCTGTTCCGCGAGATCTTCGCGCGTGGACGGACCGAGGGGCGCAAATGGCTATTCAATCACTCGGCGCTGTACCTGGATTTTCTCGCCGGCAATCAGAGCTACCAGTGCACGCCGTGGAGCAATCCGACCTATAACGTGTTCGGCTGGCAGCGTCCCTGCTACCTGATGTCCGATGAGGGCTATGCGTCCAGTTTCCGCTCGCTGATGGAGGACACGCCGTGGGAGCGCTACGGCGTGGGCCGGGATCCACGCTGCGACAACTGCCAGGCCCATTGCGGCTTTGAGGGCACCGCGGTCGACGATCTGCTGCGCCATCCGCTGAAAGCGCTCGGCGTCGCGCTGCGCGGGCCGCGCGTGACCGGCGCGATGGTTCCTGAGTTGCCGATCGTGTACGAACGGCAGCCGGCCGCGCCGCAGACGGTGGTGGTGCCGATCAGTGCCGTGCGGCGCGAACGCCGCGGGCGCGAGACCTCGGCTGCAAGCATCGACTAGCAGACACCCGAGGGAATAGCTTCTTGGAAGCGGCCAGCGCGTCCGGCGGTTCCAGCCCCGCGGACGCCTTTCGCAATCAGATGCTCGCATGGCAGGCGCGCATGGAGCGGGCGCTCGCGGCGCGACTGCCCGAGGCCGGCGTGCTGCCCGATCGGCTGCACACGGCGATGCGCTACAGCGTGCTCGGCGGCGGCAAGCGCATTCGTCCGGCACTGCTGTTTGCCACCGCACTGACGCTCGGTCTGAGCGAGGATCAGGTCGAGGCCGCCGCCTGCGCGATCGAACTGGTGCACGCCTATTCGCTGGTGCACGATGACCTGCCGGCAATGGACAATGACGATCTGCGCCGCGGCCGGCCGACCTGCCACAAGGCATTCGACGAGGCAACCGCCATCCTGGTCGGCGATGCGCTGCAAGCATTGGCGTTCGAGTGGCTGGCGCGCGATGGCGCGCTGCCGGCCTCGAGCGGTGTGCGGCTGCAGCTGATCGGACTGCTGGCGGAGGGCAGCGGCAGCTTTGGCATGGCTGGTGGACAAGCCATCGACATGGCAGCGCAGGGGCGAATGCTCGATCTGGTCGGCATCGAACAGATGCATGCGCGCAAGACCGGGGCGTTGATCCGCGTGAGCGTACTTATGGCCGCCGACTGCGTGCCGGAGCTCGACCCGGCGCTGCGCTCGGCCCTGGCGAGCTTTGCCGCGGCCATCGGGCTCGCGTTCCAGATCCAGGATGACCTGCTCGATGTGCTTGGCGAGACCGCGGTACTCGGCAAGAGCGCCGGCGCCGACCGGGCGCTGGCCAAGCCGACCTATCCGGCCGTGGCGGGTGTTCCTGCCTCGCGCGCCGCGGTCAGCGCGCTACATGAGCACGCGCTCGAGGCGTTGTTGCCTTTTGGCGAGGGCGCCGATCCGCTGCGGCTGCTATCCGACTGGCTGCTGGCGCGCCGCAACTGACGGGTTCAGCGGGGCTGCGATCCATACGCGCTGGCAAATCTGCGCCACTTCGCCTGCCGTGTGACGGCTGATGTCGATCGCCAGGTCGTCCGGCTTCAGCGGGCCATACAGTCCGGGGTCGGAGGCCATGAACAGCCCCACAGTTGGTACCGCGGTGGTGCTGGCCAGGTGCATCGGACCGGTGTCGGTGGCGATGAATACCCTGGTCGCGGCGATCGCAGCCGTCAGATCGCGGGTTGAGGGCACATGCAGCGTGGCGACGCCCTCTATGGTCGACGGCTGCGCGGCCGAGGGTAGAAATTCCACCGGGATCGCCTGCGGCTCGAGCGCCAGGAATGCCTCCCAGAATCTCAGCCACCACGGTCGGCCGATCAGTTTCAGGTTGGCGGCGTGCGCGAAGAAGCCGAACACATTGCTCGGCGTGCGCAGCGGCTCGGGTGCGATGGCCTGCTCGATCAGCCGCCGTCCCTGTGCCAGTTCGCTGGCCGGCAACGGCAGCCACAGCCGTACTTCGCGCGGCTCAAGCGGTGCACCGAAGATGCGATGCGGCAGGTACAGCGGGCGCACCGCCTGGTGCATCGCCTGCAGCGGCAGCGGTACCGCATGCGTCAGCGGTGCCCACTGGGCGCGACTCGCGAATCCCAGCCGGTAGCGACTGCGGGTCAGCGCCAGCATCATCCGGCCGCTGGTGGAGAACTCGGTTGGATCGATCGCCAGGTCATAGCGACAGGCGCGCAGGCTGCGCAGTGCCGCCAGGTAGCGGCCAATGCGCTGCGGCTGGCGATGCGGAAATACGATGACGCGGCGTACTCCCGGCAGGCCGTGCAGCAGCTCTCCCGCCGCCGGATAAGCGAGCGCCAGATCGATCGCGGCGTGCGGCAACAGCTGGTGCAGGTAGCGGATCAGCGGCGTCAGAAACAGCGTGTTGCCGATGCGACCGTTGATGCGGCAGATCAGGATGGTCGCGATATCTTCGGCGCGCAGGCTGGTGGCATAGGCGCGCCGGTTGAGCAGCCGCGCGAGCAGCCAACCGAGGTACTCGCGCGAGCGGTGCCGCAGGCCTTTGGACAGGAATCGCAGCCGCACCCGGGCGCGACGCCAGGCGGACGGTGCGGCGCCGGTCGCCGCCTCGACGCGCGGCGCAGCAGTGGTGTCGGGATCGCTGTTAACGGGATCGGTATTAATAAGGGTGTCTCGTCCGGCAGCGGCTGTTCCGCGACGCTGAAGAGCCTCGCCTGGGGCGCATTATTCTATGATGCCGGCAGTTGCGATGCATTGGAGCGATGATGGAGAAGCAGGATCAGGCAGGCGCGGCAGGTGATGCGATGAGCGTCCCGGCACTGGCGACGGTCGAGGTTGAAACCGGTCCCGATCCCGGCGCCGCGGTGATCTGGCTGCATGGCCTGGGCGCCGATGGTCATGACTTCGAGCCGGCGGTGCCGGCGCTGGTGCCAGCCGGCCTGCCAGCGCTGCGATTTGTGTTTCCGCACGCACCGCTGCGCGCCGTGACACTTAATGCAGGCGCCCGCATGCGCGCCTGGTACGACATCCGCGGCTTTGACCGCCATGCGGCGCAGGATGAGAGCGGCGTACGAGCCTCGGACGCCGCGATACGGGCACTGATCAGGCGTGAGAACGGGCGCGGCATCCCCACCGGGCGCATCGTGCTGGCCGGTTTCTCACAGGGCGGGGCGATGGCGCTGTACACCGGGACGCGGCTGGCGGAACCGCTGGCCGGAATCATCGGGCTGTCGTGTTACCTGCTGCTGGCGGCAAAGTTCGATGCCGAGCGCCAGGGCGCAAATCAGGGCACGCCGATTTTCCTGGCGCATGGCTGCTTCGATGCCGTGATCGATGCGCGGCTGGGCGAGCAGACACGCGCGTTGCTCGTGGCCGCCGGCTATGCGGTGGAATGGCACAGCTATCCGATGCCGCACTCAGTCAGTGCCGAGGAGCTTGCCGCGATCGCAGCGTTCCTGCAGCGCGTGTTGTGAGCGTGGCCGACGCCTCGCCGGCCGATCGGCCGCTGCGGCTTCGCACCCGGGCGGCAATCGATGCGATGTTCAATGCGGCGCTGGCATCAGCCGATGGCGGGGCGGGTGCGCACTGCATCCACGAACTCTGGATGCGCGATGAGCTGGCCCTGAATATCGAGGCGGCGCTCGAGCGGCTGTGGCAACACGCCGCAGCATCGATTCCGGAGTGGTTGCCAATGCGCTACGTTGACTGGCTGCCGCTGGCGTATCAGGCGGCGGGCCGTTTCCGGGCCGATGGCGGGCGCAGCAATATCTACCTGGTGCTGCTTGATTACAGCGACAGCCGCGAGCCGCCATACGGCGTGTATGTCGGCATGAGCCGCTATGCACCTGCGGTGCGCTTCGACCAGCACATGGCGGGAATCCGCGCCGCCGGCTGCGTGCTGAAGCGCGGCCTGGAGGTGCTGACCGGACCGACGCTGCACCTGCAGCACATCCGGCGCGCACAGGCGGCCAGGATCGAGGAGCAGCTGGCCGAAGCGCTGCGGCTGGAGGGATTGTTCGTGCAGGGCGGTCACTGACCGCGTAGTGGCGGCGCGTGAGCGGCCCGTGGCGCTGGCGTCAGGGCTTGGCCGGCGCCTCATCCCCGCTCTGCCCCTTCTCCAGCGCGGTCATGATCTGGGTGGCATCGGTCGGCTGCTGCAATGTCGCGGCGTCAGGATCGTGTCGATCACGCACCATCGGCAGGTCGCGCCGCAGTTCCTCCAGCAGCCGAATCAGCGCCGTGGTCTTCTGCTCGGTCAGGATGTTGACCTGCAGCTCCATCTCTCCGCGCCGCTGCTCCAGCTTGGCGAGACGGTTTTGACCGATCAGTACCACGGTGGTGATCAGTAGTGCCGCCAGGCTCACGATCGTCTGCAGCCCGGGGAACGGCGTCGGATCGAAGGCGCTGATGCCAAAGCGCGCCGGGACCACGTTCACGAGCACCCAGGAGCCCACGAGGATCAGCACCAGGCCGAGAAACGCCGGACGGCCAATGGCGTCACCAATGCGCTCCAGCAGCCGTTGCGCGCGCCCGATGCGGCGCTGCTCGCGTTTGTAATATTCACCCATCGCTTCGATGTTCTGGCTGATCGAAGCGGGCACCGGTTCGGAGGGGGGTGGTTTAGACTGCACAGTGACAACGCATGAGGAACAGCTCGCGCACCGGTCGCAGCCTAGCACGATGCCCAGACCATGGAAGCTCACGCTCTACGCCATCGGCGCGCTGCTGGCGCTGGGCCTGCTAGTGGCGGTGATCATGCTGCTGTCGTGGCGCGGCCATGCCAAGCCGCAACTGCAAGCCGCCGCATCGGACGCGCTCGGGATGCAAGTCAGAATCGACGGGTCGCTGGTATTGAAATTTTTTCCGACCATAGCGGTGACGGTCGAACAGGTGCATATCGGCGGCCATGGGAGCGAAGTGCTGTCGGCTGGCGAGGCGACGCTGGCGATCCAGCTGGTGTCGCTGCTGCGCCGCCAGGTTCGCATTCCAAGCATCGAATTGCGCCACGTCACCCTGACGGTGGAACGCGGCGCTGACGGCCGCTTCAACTTCGAGAGCGCAACGCCGGGGAGCAGCGCGATTCCGGCGATCGAATCCACCGATGTCGCGCTCAGCGACCTGACATTCGTCTACGACAATCGCCAGCAGGGCGGCGTGCAGGCCGGACCGTGCGACGTGCAGGCGAGCGACCTGCGCATCAGCGCTGGCAGCGGCGCCGAGTTGATGAAACACCTGAGCTTCTCGGCGCAGGTTTCCTGCCAGCAGATCAAGACCCGGGTGTTGCCGATGAGTGAGGTCAAGTTCACTGCCCAGTGCACCAACGGCATCCTCGAGGCAAAGAAGATCACACTGCGCGCCTTCGGCGGCAGCGGAGTCGCCGCGGTACACGCCGACTTTACCGCCGCGGTGCCCGGCTACCGCCTGCATGGCACACTGTCGCAGTTCCGTCTGGCCGAGTTCGCGAAGAACATTTCGAACAAGAATATCGGTGACGGACCGATGGATTTCTCCACCGAACTGGCGATGCACGGGAAGGATTCAGATCAGATGATTGCGAGCAGCGATGGCGAGGCGTCGCTGCGTGGCAGCGAACTGACGCTATTGGTTGGCGACCTGGACAACGAGCTGGCGCACTACAAGGCGACGCAGCGCTTCGACCTGGTGGATCTTGGCGCGTTTTTTCTCGCCGGCCCCATCGGCCTGGCGGTCACCAAGGGCTACGACTACGCCAAGGTGATGCACGATTCCGGCGGCAGCACCCGGGTCCAGACCCTGGTCTCGCAATGGCATGTCGAGCACGGCGTGGCGCAGGCGGTCGATGTCGCGATGAGCACCAAGGCCAATCGGGTGGCGCTCAAGGGCAGCCTCGACTTCGGGAGCAAGACCTTCCAGGACGTGATCCTCGCGGTACTGAACAAGCAGGGCTGCGCCACCGTGGAGCAGAAAGTGCATGGACCGTTCGGCCATCCCGAAGTAGACAAGCCGAACGTGGTGACTTCACTGGCTGGGCCAGCCGCGCATCTGCTCAAGAAAGCCGAGCACCTGCTGGGAGCCGGGCAGCATTGCGAGCTGTTCTACGCCGGATCGTTGCCGGCGCCGCAGTGAAGCTCAGCCCGGCGCGTGGCTCCTGATGCGGTTGCCGCGCCAGTAGAGCGCGGCGCCGAGCAAGTTCAGCGTCACCAGCAGGCCGGCGACACAGCCGGCGCGCAGCAGCAGTCCTGGGCGCGCCCGAAGCGCGTGCCGGCCACCAGCGGCACGCTGAACATCAGCAGGTAGAATGCGCGACCCAGCGGCCGAGCCCAAGGCCCGGGATATTGACCAGCAGAATCAGCGTGAACAGGCCGATGTTCAGCGCCGTGATCAGCCCGTGGCTGCTCTCCATCCAGGCGGCGCGCGGACCGAGCGCGTAGCTCAGGCTGGTGGCGCTCTGGATGCCCAGGGAATAGACGACCAGCAGTGCCCAGATCGCAAATTTCCAGGCACTCAGGAAACCCGCGAATGGCCCGAGCGCGTATTTGGTCCATTGATAGACGCCGCCCTCCAGCGGCCAGATCTTCGCGCAGTAGTGCACCACGCCCGCCACCGGCAGGAACAGCAGCAGCACGCCCAGCACCCAGAACGCGACGTGCGTGGATCCCTGGCGCGCGGCCAGTCCCGCCCAGGTGACCCCGACCACCATCAGGATCTGCATCGGTACCAGGTCGCGCAGGCCGAGTTCGCGGCGCAGCTTGTGGCCGGGAGATGGCCCGCCGGATTGTCCGGCAGATTGCGTCGAGGTTGAATTCAAGCGCGGGGTCGTGGTCTGCTTGCGGTCCTGGGAGGCGGCAGCGCAATAAATGTACATGAGTGTTTGCCCGTGAGTGATCCGTTGCCTGACGCCGGTCGCAACCCAGCGCCCGATCTGCCGCGGGTGCTTGGCTCGGGTCACGCGACTGCGATCGTGGTGGGGACCATCATCGGCAGCGGCATTTTCCTCGTCCCCTCGGAGATGATGCAGGCGGTCGGCTCCTCGGGACTGGTGTATGCGGCCTGGATCGCGGGCGGGCTGCTGTCGCTGTTCGGTGCGATGACATACGCCGAGCTCAGTTCGATGATGCCGTACGCGGGCGGCGAGTACGTCTACCTGCGCGGTGCCTACGGCGATCGCATGGGCTTTCTGTACATGTGGACCTGGTTCGCAGTCGCCAAGCCGGCCTCGATTGCTTCGGTGACCAGCGGACTGGCCCGGACACTGGGAATATTTGCCGTGTTCCACTGGCTCGAAACGCCGGCCATCGGCGGGCCATTGCCGGTGCTGTGGTCGCAACTGTTCGCCATCGCGGTGACCTGGCTGATCACCGGGCTGAACTACCTCGGCATCAAGAAGGCTGGCGACTTCCAGGTCGTATTCACGCTGCTCAAGGGCCTGCTGATATTGGTGGTTGCGGGCTTCTGCTTCAGCTCATCGCTTGGCTCGTGGAGCAACTTTTCGACCTCGCTGCCGCAGGCCACCGGGGGTGTGTCCGGCTTCATGATTGCGCTGATCGCTACGCTGTGGGCGTACGACGGGTGGAATGACCTCACCATGGTCGCGGGAGAGGTCAAGCGGCCCGAGCGCAACCTGCCGATCGCGCTGATCGGCGGACTGTTCATCGTCGGCGTACTGTTCATGGCGACCAATGCCGCGATCCAGTACATCCTGCCAGCGGTACAGATCGCCGCCTCGCCCAGGCCCGCGGTCGCAGCGCTGCGCATCGTGGCCGGACCGGGCGGCGCGGCGCTGGTGGCGGCGGGCATGGCGCTGAGCATCTTCGTCACCCTCAATGGGACGATCATGTCGGGTGCACGCATTCCGTTCGCAGCCGCCCGTGACCGGCTGTTCTTCCCGCAGTTCGCGACCATTCATCCGCGCTTCCAGAGCCCGTCGACCTCGCTGCTGGTACAGGCGCTGCTGTCGTCGCTGCTGCTGTTGCTGCTGGGGAGGTTCCAGCAGCTGTTCGAACTGGCGGTGTTTGCCGAGTGGCTGTTCTACATGCTCACCGCGACCACGCTGTTCGTCTATCGACGGCGCAATCCGGATGCGGTGCGGCCATATCGCGTCTGGGGTTATCCGGTGCTGCCGGCGGTGTTCGTGCTGTGCTCGGCGGCCGTGCTGGTGTCAAGCTTCGAGGGCAACCTGTCGGGCTCGCTGATCGGCAGCGGGCTGATCCTGCTCGGCTTGCCGCTATACGAGTGGATACGCCGCAGGTACCAGAGGCCCGCGCTTCAATGACTCACGCGGCCTTGCGGCGACGAGCCGGCCGCTAGCCAGGCGCCCGGCGCATCGCCGGTGCCGGACGACATCATTTCAGATGCGGCGCACGCCAATATGCGAGTCCACTTCGAGCTGGTCGTGCACTAGTCGGCGGCGATCTCGAGCACGATAACCTGGCGCCGACGGCCGAAGTCCCGCAGCGCATCGCCTAGCGCCTCGGCAGTCTCGATCAGGCGGTGCCTGTAACCATAGGCTGCCGCCAGCAGCGCGAAATCCGGCGGCTGCACGTCGACCCCTTCGGGATCGATGCCGACAGCCCGCATCGAGGAGCGGATCTCGCCGTAACCGCGGTTGTTCCAGACGATGATCGCGCTCCAGGCATCCACATCGCGCAACACCGCAAGTTCACCGAGCGAGAATTGCAGTCCACCGTCGCCGACTAGGCAGACGATGGGACGCCCGGGCGCCGCCAGCCCCGCGCCGGTCGATGCCGGTAGCGCGTAGCCGAGCGTTCCATAGCCGGTTGCCGAGTTGAACCAGGACCCGGGGGTCGGCGCGGCAAATGCCAGATTGCCGGCATAGACGAGCTGGGTTGAATCACCGACCAGCACCGCAGCCGGCAGTGCGTCGCGGATCAGGTCGAGCAGACGTACATGATCCTGCAGGATGGGCGACAGGGCAGCCAGCGACTGCTGGCGCGCACTCGCGGCAGCGTCGGCACCGCGGCCGGTGTGCGCCGCACCTAGATCGCACTCCAGCAGCTGGCCGAGCGTTTGGGCGGCGTCTCCGCACAGACCCACGCGCGGCGCGGCACTGCGATGCAGTTGCTGCGCGTCAATGTCGATCCGGATCAGATTGGCGGGATTGGGAAATTCGCTCACCGAGTACATGTCATAGTCGGTCGGGCCGATTTCGGTGCCAACTGCGAGTACCACGTCGGCCGCGGCGATCAGCGCGCGCACCGGTTCGAGCGACGGACTCATCGGTACCGCAAGCGCATGGCCGGGAGGCAGCAGGCCGCGCGCATTGGTGGTCATGACCAGGGGGGCGCCCAGCTGCTCGACCAGCCGCCGCAATGCGCCGGCGGCGTGAATGGCGCCTCCGCCGGCCAGTAGCACGGGGCGCCTGGCCGCGCGCAGCAGCTGCGCGGCGGCTTCGATCGCCGCCGCGTTGGCCCGGGGCGGGCGCGACGCATACACGGGCAGCGCCAGACCGGCAGCATTCGCGGCCAGGATGTCCAACGGGATCTCGATGTACACCGGTCGCGGTCGCCCCGCACTGAATATGGAGAATGCAGCCGCCAGCGCCGCGGGCAGTTCCTCCGGCGCGCAGATTGCAAAGGTGGCCGCGCACACCGCCGCCGCCAGCGCGCGCTGGTCGGGCAACTCATGCAGAAAGCCACGACCGCTGCCGGCCTCGCCACGGCGGTTCTGGCTTGCAATCACCAGCAGCGGGATCGAATCGCCGTACGCCTGGCCGAGTGCGGTGGCGATGTTGCTGACACCCGGGCCGCTGATCGTGAAGCACACGCCGGGAAGACCGGAGACGCGGGCGTAGCCGTCGGCCATGAAGCCAAGCCCCTGTTCGTGGCGACCGGTGACGTGCCGCAACGAGGCTGCTGCGAGGCCGCGGTACAGCTCGAGGTTGTGGACGCCGGGAATGCCAAATACGTGGCGCACGCCGGCGGCTTCGAGAGCCTCGATCAGGTAATTGCCCAGTTTCTTCATCTGCCCTGTCCGCTCCCCGGATTCCCTGTTTTTCTAGAATCGCGCGACTCGTTCCACTCCACAAGGCGCAATTAGCCAAGGAACTGTCCGGCAGGATGTGCGATGCTGGGCTCGAGACGCAGGCGCATTCCGACACGACGCGCAGTAGTCCACTGGCGGCGCCGGGCGCCAGACGTGGCTAACTTGCCCCCCTCCCAAGTCGCGTCCGACTCGGATCATCGACGCGCGTTCCGGCTCGCTGATCGGCGCTTTCGGAATCTTCAGAGGAATGGCAATGCAGATCCGGGCTGGCTACGAGTTGGTGTATCAATTTCCCAAGCCCACGCCGATGATCCTGGCGCTGAACATTCATCACAGCAGGGCCGCTGATCTGCTGCGCCCGGACCTGTTGCAGACCGATCCGCTGGTGCCCTTGACCGCGTACCGTGACAAATTTGGCAACTGGTGCACGCGCCTGGTCGCCCCTGCAGGCAGTATCCGGCTGACCGCGGATGCGATCGTTCAGGACTCAGGCTTGCCCGAGCTGGTAATGCCCGGTGTGTGCCAGCACGAAGTGTGGGATCTACCGGAGGAGACGCTGGTATTTCTGCTGGGTAGCCGCTACTGCGAGACCGATTGCCTTACGGACATCGCCTGGAATCTGTTCGGTGGCACCCCGCTCGGATGGCCGCGGGTGCAGGCGATCTGCGATTTCGTGCACGATCACCTGCTATTCGGCTACCAGTACGCCAGGTCGACCAAATCAGCCCTGCAGGCCTATACCGACCGCAACGGGGTGTGCCGCGACTTCGCGCACCTGGCCATCACCTTCTGCCGCTGCATGAACATCCCGGCGCGTTACTGCACCGGCTATCTGGGGGACATCGGGGTGCCGCCGGTGGATTCGCCGATGGATTTCTCCGGCTGGTTTGAAGCCTACCTGGGCGGTGCCTGGTATACCTTCGACGCGCGCCACAATCACCCGCGCATCGGCCGTATCCTCATCGCTCACGGCCGCGACGCGGCGGATGTGGCAATCAGCACCGCTTTCGGGCCCGGGACGCTGAGCAGTTTCCGGGTCTGGACCGACCAGATAGCGTAGATGTGTGCCGGTCGGGCGCTGCGGCAATGAATGACCTGAAAGTTGGTGAACACGAACTGTTGTCGACCCTCAGTCCCAACAGCCTGATCGGAGCGCTGATCTACCTGGTAGTGTTCATCGTTGCGGCAATGCTGCTGTCACGCGGCCTGCGCGCGGCCGTGCACGCGGCGATGACGCGCCATGTACAGATCGATCGGACCGCGATCAGTTTCGCGCAGCAGCTGGCTTCGGCATTCATCTGGGTGCTGATGCTGATCCTGTACGCGCACCTGATTCCGGTGCTGCGTGCGATGGGCACCGCGTTGCTTGCCGGTGCCAGCATTGCCTCGGTGGTCATCGGTCTGGCAGCCCAGAGTACCCTTGGCAACCTCGTGGCCGGCGTTGCCATCACGATCTACCGGCCATTCCGGCTCGGCGACACGCTGCAGCTGGCTTCTCCGACCGGAACCGAGATCGGCACTGTGGAGATCATCTCTCTCGGCTACACGACACTGCGGACGCCCGACGCGCGCCTGATCGTGCTACCCAACAGCATCGCCGCCAGCCAGGTGATGATCAACCTGAGTCAGACCTTCACGCCGTGGCAAATGTCGATCACGATCCGAATCAGCCGCGGTGCCGACCTGCAAGCGGCCCGCATGCTCGCGATCGGCGTGGGCGCCAAGTTGGTCGGCGAGAAGGGCGTCAGCGGCTGTTATCTGGTGCGGATAGAACCGACCACCGCCGTGCTGGAGTTGCGTCTGAAGGCGCCGGATGCAGCGAGCCGCGATGCGCTGCGCTCAACCCTGATCGAGACGCTGGCGCAGCGCTTCGCGCAGCAAGAGCTGGGGCAGGACGCGGCCGAGCCGGCCAGTTTCTCCTGAATCCGCTGCGCCCATAGGCGCGCCCGATCGATACGGGATGCCGGCTCAGTCGGCCTGCAAGGTCAATACGGCGTGCCATCCTTGCGCGTATAGCCGTCGGGCGTCCAGCGCAGGTCAATGTCAGGATATTCGGCGCAGTCGGTCTGCGGCCGGCGCGAGCCTATTTCGAGTACCAGCGCGGCGCTTGCGCTGCGGTTCTGCAGATGGTGAGCGTCGGCGACGCCGGCCTTGAACCCGGCGCAGTCGCCGCTGCGAAGGATCTGCTCCGCACCGTCGGCGACCAGCACCACCTCACCCTCCAGGACCCAGATGAACTCATCCTCCGCGCTGTGCCAGTGGCGCTGGCTCGACCATGAACCCGGCGCCAGCGACAGCAGGTTGACACCGAAATCGGCCAGATTCACGGCCTCTCCCAGCGCCTGGCGCACGCGCTCGCGACATGGCTGGTCGTATGGCGCCGGGTAGGCGGAGCCGGTCCGGCGCGGCACGCTGCTTTTATCGATTTTGCCCATGGCCTTCAGATCTGGTGTGGCGCGCCGACGCAGCGGCGCGCTGAATGTTACTCAGGGATTCCGCCGCGGTATAGTGACGCGTCGATTCTCATACCAAGCCGAACTAGGGAGGGTCGGAAATGCGCGTGATGCTTACTCGCCATACCGCACGAGCCTTGCAATACGCTCGTCAAGGGCAATAAGTTCCGCTCCGGTGCTCTAGAAGATTCTGGATGAGATCAAGCCCGAGGCGGCGTACTTTACTGAACTGGACGGCGCCGATTGCCGCTTTCGAATCTGCATCACCCCGGCCGATCTGGGCAAATCGGGCCTGGACGATCTGGTGAGGCGCTGGGCTGATTAACCGATCAGCGCCTTGAGACGCTGTGTTCGGGTGCCATCGAGCACAGCGCTCACCCGCCGCAGCAGCTGTATGGCATCACCCGCCGGCAGCGCCTCGCCCAGCAGGTATCCCTGCGCCTCGTGGCAGTCGTGCTCCTGCAGAAACATCAGTTGCGAGATGTTCTCGACGCCTTCGGCTGTCACATCGATGCGCAATGATCGCGACATGGCGATGATGGCAGCTGCGATGGCACGATCGTCACTGCACTCGTTGAGACTGGTCACAAACGAGCGATCGATCTTGAGGCGGTTAACTGCGAATCGACGCAGGCGAGCGAGACTCGAATAACCGGTGCCGAAGTCGTCAATCGCCAGGGCGACGCCGAGCGCCTTGAGCTGATTGGTTGCGTGTTCGGCCCAGGTCTCATCGTTCATGATCAGCGTCTCGGTAATCTCCAGTTCGAGTTTCGAGGGATCCAGGCCGGTCTCGCGCAATATGGCACCGAGCTGATTCGGAAATTCGCGCAGTGCAAATTGCTGGCCGGATACGTTGACCGACATGCGGATCAGCGGCAGGCCTTCGTCGTGCCAGGCCTTTGCCTGGGCGCAGGCGCTGCGTAGCACCCAGTCGCCGATCGGCAGGATTAGGCCGGTTTCCTCCGCCACCGAGATGAATTCCGACGGCGGCACGACGCCAAGCTGGTCGTTGGTCCAGCGCAACAGCGCCTCCATGCCTGAGATGTGACCAGTGCGGATATCGAATAGCGGCTGGTAGTGGAGGCTGAATTCATTGCGCTGCAGCGCGCCGCGCAGCTTGTCCTCGATAGTGAAGCGATGCAGCGCAGTGGCGTTCATCGCCGCGTCGAAGAACGCATAGGTGCCCGCACTCCGGCGCTTGGAGAAATACATCGCCAGGTCCGCGTTCCGCAACAGTGTTTCGACGTCGCAGCCATCGTTGGGGAATATCGCGATGCCGACACTGGGCGTGATTACCAGCGAATTGAGTGCCAGCTGCATCGGCTCGCGCAGTGCCGCGATGATCCTGTCGGCGATCATGCCGGCATCGGCGGGCTTGCGTATGTTGGGCAACAGCACCATGAATTCGTCGCCGCCCAGGCGCGCCAGGTCCCCGGGGTGCGAGATTGCGCTCGACTCGAGGCTCCAGCTGTCGCCATAGCGCAGCGAACTTCGAAGCCGCGAGGCGACCACGCGCAGCAGGTCATCGCCAACCGCGTGTCCCAGGGTGTCGTTTACGCGCTTAAAGTTGTCCAGGTCAAGATACAGCACCGCCAGCATGCGCTCGTGCTGCTTTGCCGCCTCGAGCGCGCCCACCAGGCGGTTGCGCGATTGCTCGCGGTTCGGCAGGCCGGTCAGTGCGTCGAAGTAGGCGAGCTTGACCACGGTGCGCTCGGCTCGCCACTTACTGGCGAGTGCGATGGTCATCTGGCGCACTTCGTGCGGATGGAATGGCTTCTGTAGATAGGACAGTTTTTCCTCCGGCGGCACGATACCGCCGATCTCGCATGGATCGACGTCGGAATAAGCGGTGCAGATGACGATCTCGATGGCCGGATCGATCTCTCTGATACGTGCCGCCGCCCACACGCCATCCGGACCCGGCGGCATGCGCATGTCCAGAAATACCACTGCGAACGGCTGCTCCTGGGCGAGCGCCTCCCTGACTGCCGCAACTGCCGACTCGGCGCCGTCGCGGAATACCGGATTGAAGGTCGCCGCGCGCGCCGTGCTCTTCGGGGCGACAGCTGCATCTTCCGGCTTGCGAAACAGCCGCGTACGCAGATCGCGGAATGCGGCCAGATCGCGGTTGACGTCCGCTTCCAGCAGGATCTGTCGGTAGGCGTCCCGGACGTCGGCTTCATCGTCGACGACCAGAACTCGAATTGGGGATCGGCTTCGATCTGACACGGATGACCTCACGCGGCTTCGGCGCGAGTGGGGTTATCGCGTACCACCAGCGGCAGCATTAAATGCATGGATGCGCCAAGTCCGGGACCGTCGCTCGCGGCCCAAATGCGGCCGCCGAGCGCGCTGATGGCATTGGCGCACCAGTGCAGCCCGATCCCGTAATTGGTTCCTTGGTATTTGGTGGAGAATCCCTTCTCAAATACGCGCTCCAGATTCGCTGCGGCGATCCCGACCCCGTCGTCGCGGCAGTGCAGGTGCAGCTGCTCATGATCTGCGCCGCGCACGATCTCGGCGCTCACGCGCAGCACGCCCCGGTCCCTGCCGGCGTCGCGTACCGCGTCCGAGGCGTTGATGATCAGGTTCTGCAGCACCAGCCGCAGCACCGTGCGGGCCACGTGCACCACACCGACGCTCCTGAGCGACTCGTCGGCATCGATTACCAGGCGCTGGCGGCAGCTGTCCGGCACTACTTCCAGCGATTGGGCTATGAGTTCCGGCAGGCGCACTGACTCGACCACGTGCTCGTTGCGGATCGATCGCATCTGCTCTGACAGTGCGCCCTGCACAATCGCCGTCTGGCGGGTCAATACCGCAACGTCCTCGGCCGCGGCTTTGACCGTGACCGCAAGCTCGCCGCAGGCGAGGCGCATGAACTGCTCGAGATCGGCGCGCCGCGCGGCATCGCCTGATGCCCGGCGCAGCTCCTCGGCTGCCTGTTCGACGTCGGCGGCTGGCGAGTGTCGCAGACGCTGATCGAGACCCGACAGCCTGACACCGATCGGCGTCATGGCGTTGCCCAGGTTGTGCAGCACGCCCTTGGCGAGTTCCGCAAACCCCGCCTGGAAGGACTGATCGACCAGCTGGCGGCGCGAATCGGAGACGCGCTCGACCATACGGTCGAACTCGCGCGCCAGGCGGCTGATTTCATCGTTTCCCTGAATATTGAGGCGCGCGGACAGGTCCTCGCCGTTGCCGATCGTCACTGCATGACGGGTTACCTGCGCCAGCGGCCGCAGTACCACGCGGTTGAGCACCAGCACCAGCACCACCAGCACTGCAATCGCGGCGGCGATCAGCCAGGCGGACGCATAGGCGATCGCGGCATGGCCGCGCTGCGTGATTCGCCGCGGCACGTCCACGCGCAGCGTCGTCAGCGGATGACCGTAGACGTCGTTTACGGCGCGGAACACTTGGGTGACCTCCACGGTCTCGGCCAGTTGCCCCGACAGCTGTGTATCGCCGGCCGGTACCGTGGATAGCAACGCCTGCGCCTGGGAGGCGATGCGCTGGATCTCGCTGTCCGACAGTAACCGGCCGAGCAGCACCATGCCGCGTTGCGGACCGCCGCCATTGCCATCCAGCACCGGCGCGGCGGCGATCATCATGATGCCGCGATTGGTCTGCAGAAAGCCCTTGGCTGTGTGTCCGTCGCGCAGATTCGCGCGCCACGGGAAATCGTCGGGTAGCGCCTGGCGCGTAATGAAATCGAGGTCGAGTGGCTGTTCCGAGGCGAGGTCCAGGGCGCTGGCCATGACGAAGCGGCCATCCGGATCGATCACCAGCAACGCATTGATCTGCAGCTGCTTCAGACCCACGGTGGTGGCGTTGGCCCGAACGTAGTCCGGGTTGCGATCGGCAACGAAACGATAGGTATCCTCCCAGTTGCCCCAGTCGGACGCCGACAATGCGAGCTGGTCGAGTGTCAGGTCGAGCGCAGAGCCGATGCGCCGCATCGCGGTGCGCGCATCGTCACGCTCGAGTTCGGCAAAACTCGGCATCAGGATGCGGTGTTCGACCACAATCTGCACCACGCCGAGCGCCGCGAGCATGCACGCCACCAGCACGATCACCTTCGGTCGTATCGTCATCGATCGAGACTAAGTAATCCGGCGCAACAGGACGTTGCGCGAATCCCAAAACGGCAACTACGATGGGGGAATCGGGCAGGAAGTGATCGCCGTCACATTATTTCGGTAGCTGGCACCGGGCTGCGCAGCAGTGCGGCGCCGGTTAGCGCAGCCAGCGCAGCGAAGATCCCTCCCAGCAGAAACGCCGCCTGGTAGCCGTGGGTGAGGGCCGCCAGTCGTTCAGCGCCGTCCGCGAGCCGTGCAGTGCTGCGATAGGCGGCAAGACTGGCAAGCACCGCCAGTCCCAAGGCCCCGCCCATCATGAAGGACGTGTTCACGATGCCGGAGGCGAGACCGGAATCGTTCGGCTCGACATCGCTCATCGCGGCCAGCAGCACGGGATTGAATGCGATGCCGGCGCCGATGCCCAGCAGGATCATGCCCGGCAGCACGTTCACAATGAAGCTGCCGTGCTGCGGGACGGCGGAGAACAGGAACAGGCCGCCGGCCGCCAGCAGCAGCCCGACCGTCAGCGGCAGGCGGTTGCCGAAGCGCACCACCAGCTTGGCCGACAGTCCGAGCGAGCAGGCGGCCATGATCAGGTTGGCCGGCAGGAACGCCAGGCCGACCTGCATTGGCGTATAGCCGAGCACCAGCTGCATGTAGAGCGCGGACATGAAGAACCAGGCAAACATTGCCGCCGCCCACAACACGCCGACGATGTTCGCGACCGTGATATTGCGCCGCCTGAACAGGCGCAGCGGAATCATGGGCGAACGCGCGCGCAACTCGATGAGCAGGAACAGCGCCAGCAGCGCGGCGACGACGGCTAGAAGTCCCAGCGTCTGCACGGATAGCCAGCCGATGTCGTTGCCGTTGACGATCGCGTAGATCGCCAGCATCAGCGCGCTGGTCACGGTCAGCGCTCCGGCCAGGTCCAGGTGCGCGGCGCCGGCGGACTGCGGCGCGGACGCCGGCAGCAATCTTACCGAGGCAACCAGCACCGCAATGCCCACGGGTATATTGACCAGGAATATCCAGTGCCAGTTGAGCGAGCTGGTCAGCAGGCCGCCCAGCAGTACGCCGATGCTGCCGCCGCACGAGCACACGAAGCCGAATACCCCCATCGCCTTGGCGCGCTCGGCACCCTCGGTGAACAGATCCACGATCAGCGACAACGCCACTGCATCGACAATGGCGCCGCCCAAGCCCTGCAACGCGCGCGCCCCGATTAGAAAGGCGCGCCCGCCGGCCACGCCGCAGGCGAGCGAGGCAAGCGTGAACCCCGTGATTCCGATCAGGAACAGGCGGCGATGGCCGAAAAGATCACCAAGGCGACCGCCGAGCAGTAGAAATCCTCCCGAGGTCAGCAGATACGCATTCACCACCCAGGCGAGCGATGCATCGGAGAAGTGCAGGTCGGAGCGAATCGATGGCAGCGCCACATTGACGATCGTCATATCGAGCACGATCATCAACACGCCGAGGCACAGCACTGCCAGTGCGCGCCAACGCGCGGCGTGCGCCGCAGCCGGGTTATCTGTCATGGTCGGTCAGTCTAGGGAGTTGCGTCAGGGCACGGCAAGACGGGCCGGCCGGCAATCCGATAGAATTCTTGCGCCCGGCGCCTCGCTGGCGCGGTTATTCGCACGCGGGAGGTATTCAGGCCATGCAGAACAAGCCGATCAGGGTGCCCGGCCCCGACCATCCGATCAGCATCTCGCCAAATCCGGGGCGCGTCACGGTCACCGTGGCCGGCCGGGTCGTTGCCGATACGCGCGCGGCACTCACGTTGCACGAGGCGGCGTACACCCCGATCCAGTACCTGCCGCGCGCCGACGTCGACATGTCGCAGCTCGAGCGCAGCGAGCATACGACCTATTGCCCGTACAAGGGCGAGTGCTCCTACTACAGCATTCCGGCTGGCGGCGAGCGTTCCGTAAATGCCGTCTGGAGCTATGAGCGGCCCTACGCTGCAGTTGGGCGCATCGAGGGTTATCTGGCCTTTTATCGCGACCGGGTCGGTGCGCTTGACATCAGTGCCGCGACCTGATCGGTGATGAGCCCGCAGGTGTGCATAGTCGGCGGCGGTCCGGCCGGCATGATGCTCGGCTATCTGCTGGGGCGCGCCGGGATCCAGACCTGCGTGCTGGAAAAGCATGCCGATTTCCTGCGCGATTTCCGTGGCGATACGGTACACCCGTCGACCCTGCAGGTGGTGCACGAACTCGGGCTGCTGCAGGAGTTCCTGCAGCAGCCACACTCTGAAATCCACAGCTTGAGCGCCGAGATCGGCGAGCGCAGTTACAGAATCGCCGAGTTCCGGCACATCGCCGCGAGGTGCCAGTACATCGCCATCATGCCGCAGTGGGATTTCCTGAAATTCCTCGCCGACAAGGCGCGCCAGCTGCCCGCGTTACAAGTGATCATGCAGGCCGAGGTGACCGCGCTGATAGAGATCGCCGGGAGGGTCGTGGGGGTCGAGGCGATGACTCATGCTGGGCCGTTGCAGCTGCGCGCCCAACTGGTAATTGGCTGCGACGGCCGTACGTCCACGGTGCGCAAGGCGGCGGGTCTTGCGGTCGAGGACCTGGGCTCACCGATCGACGTGCTGTGGTTCCGGTTGTCGAAACAGTCCGGCGACCCGGAGCAGGTGCTCGGACGACTCAGCCGTGACTCGATGCTGGTGACGATCGATCGCGACAGCTACTGGCAGTGCGCGTTCGTCATCGCCAAGGGCGGCATCGAGCGCGTGCACGCCGATGGACTGGATGCCTTCCGGCGCCGCATTACTGCCGCTGCTCGGTTTCTCGCCAACCGGGTGCAGGAGCTTGCGTCGTTCGACGACATCAAACTGTTGAGCGTGTCGGTCGACCGGCTGACGAGCTGGTGGCGGCCCGGGGTGCTGTGCATCGGCGATGCTGCACACGCGATGTCCCCGATCGGCGGCGTGGGCATCAACCTTGCGATCCAGGATGCAGTGGCGACCGCCAACCTGCTGGCCGCCGCCCTCAAGAGCGGCACGTTCAGGGACCGGGACCTCGAGCGCGTACAGCAGCGTAGATTGTTCCCGGTGAAACTGATCCAGCGCTTCCAGGTGCTGGTTCAGAACCGGGTGCTCAAACCTGCGGTATCCGGTTCAGTGCGCGAGTTGAAGGTGCCCTGGGTCATCCGGTTGCTCGACCGCAGCGCTTGGCTGCGGCGCTGGCCGGCGCAGTTGCTGGGCCTTGGGGTGCGTCCCGAGCATGTACGCTCGCCTCACTGAGCGGACTGCTGCCCGACGTAGGCGTAGTGCCAGGGCTCGTACGGGGCCGTTCAGCGGACCGCTGAAGGGCCGGCCCGCGCCTGGCCGTGCGCCGATAGCCCGGGAGCGGCGAGGGCGGCGGCAGCAGCGGCCGGTGTCCAGGCGATCAGGCGAACATCCCCGCCGTTGCGCGTGCGCGCCGTCAGAGCCGGCGCGCGATGCCGCTTGGGGAAATAGTAGCACTTTCAATCGCATGCTACTATGACTTGCGGTCCAACAATATCAGCTGGGAAGCACTTCATCTGTAGTGCCGTTTCGATAATCAGAAAAACGCTGCGCCGCTTCTTCGAGGTCGAGCGCCACTCGCTCGTGCTCGCCGCCCTTGCCACGCTCGCGCGGCTGGGGGAGCTGCCGCAGTCCGCCGCACAGGCGATCGAGCGTTATGGTATCGACCCCGAGATGGCCGCGCCGTGGCAGCGCTAGGCGTGGCCGGGTCGCGCCACGTACTGGCGATTGACCAGGGCACCACGTCGACCCGTTGCATCGTGTTCGACCAGCAGGCGCGGCCGCTGGGCAGGGCGCAGCGCGAGTTTGCGCAGCACTATCCGGCCTCCGGCTGGGTCGAGCACAATGCCGAGGACATCTGGCGCGATACGCTGGCTACGGCACGCGCGGCGATCGAACAATCCGGCGTCGGCATCCAGGGTATCGCCGCCCTCGGCATCACCAATCAACGCGAGACGACGCTGGTGTGGGATCGCGTCACCGGCACGCCGATTCACCGGGCGATCGTGTGGCAGGACCGGCGTACCGCCGACGAGTGTGCGCGCCTGCAGCGCGATGGCGCCGAGGGGCTGGTACGCGCCCGCACGGGGCTACTACTCGACCCGTATTTTTCCGCGACCAAGATTGCCTGGATACTCGACCATGTGGCGGGCGCGCGCGAGCGCGCAGATCGCGGCGCACTGGCCTTCGGCACCATCGACAGTTTCCTGCTGTGGCGCCTGACCGGCGGCAAGGTGCACGCCACCAATGCGACCAATGCCTCGCGTACGCTGCTGTTTGACATTCACCGCCAGCAGTGGGATGACGAGCTGCTGCGGCTGTTTCGCATTCCGGATTCATTGCTGCCCCAGGTGCGCGACAGCAGCGCGATCTACGGCAGCACGGCGCCGGGACTGTTCGAGAAATCCATTCCGATCGGCGGCATGGCCGGCGACCAGCAGGCGGCGCTGTTCGGCCAGGCCTGTTTCGAACCGGGCAGTGCCAAATCTACCTACGGCACCGGCTGCTTCATGCTGCTGCATACCGGCGAGCGGGCAGTGCCGTCGGCGCACCGGCTGCTGACCACGGTCGCCTGCCGGCTCAACGGCCGCTCCAGCTATGCCCTGGAGGGGTCGATTTTCGTCGCCGGGGCGGCGATCAAGTGGCTGCGCGGCGGGTTGAAGCAAATTACCGAGGCCGCACAATCGGACCAGGTGGCGGCCAGCCTGCGCGGCAATCACGGCGTGTATATGGTGCCGGCCTTCGTCGGACTCGGCGCACCGCACTGGCGGCCGGATGCACGCGGGTTGATCTGCGGACTGACACTGGATGCGACCGGCGCGCACCTGGTGCGCGCCGCACTCGAAGCCGTGGCCTACCAGACACTGGATCTTTGCGAGGCGATGAGCGGCGATGGTGCCAACCCGCTGCGCGCCATCCGGGTCGACGGCGGCATGGCGGCCAATGACTGGTTCTGCCAGTTCCTGGCCGACATGCTCGGCGCTGCGGTCGAGCGGCCGCGCGAGCTCGAGACCACGGCGCTGGGCGCGGGTTTTCTGGCAGGACTTGCAACCGGCGTGTGGCCGGACCTGGCGACTGTGGCCGCGACCTGGGCACGCAGCGCGCAATTTGCGCCGCGCATGTCGCAGCACGAGCGTGCGCCGCTGATTGATGGCTGGCGCATGGCGGTACGTCGAGCGCTGCTGCAGTGACCGAACTCACCGCGAATCTGACGGAACGGTCGGCACTTCTGCCATGCTGTCCGAGGCGGCGCTGCGCAATTGGCAAGTCGTGGGCGAACGAAACACCAGCGCAAGCTGGTTCATCGCGGCGCTTCGCTGGTAGCGAATCTCGTCAGCGTGGTGGCGCACCAGGCGAATTCCACGCCCACCGGTGGTCGCCTCAGCCAGTGAGCGTGGCAGGTCGGGCAGGACATGGGACGTGGGATCGAAAGGCGCGCCATCATCGTCGATGCGAATGGTGATCTGGCCAGACTGGCACCAGAAACGCACCCTTACCGTGCCGGGCCGCCCATCTGCGTAGCCGTGATCAATCGCATTGGTGACCAGCTCGGTCACGCACAGATCGAATCGATGTGCCAGCGCCGGCGGCAGCCGGAACTTAACCGCAACCATCCCCACCCATTGTTGCAGAAGCGGAAAATCCTCCAGCGCCGCCTTTATCACGATCTCCGAGGACGGTTCGCTGCCCACGCGGCGCTCACTCCCAGCAAGCTTCAGACGCGGCCGAACCGGGTCCGCACGATGCCGTCAAGCGGAGGCCAGTGCTCCGCGAGCCGCGTCCATATCATGGGCGATCGGGATAATGGTCGCGATACCGGTCGCCTTGAGCACTTCCTCGACCTGCGTGGTCGGTTTGTAGAGCACCACGGAACCGCCGCGCAGCTTCTGTGCCTTAGCGACATTGACCAGCGTGCGGATGCCAATTGACGCGAGAAACGTCACATTGGAGAGGTCAACCAGGATCTGCGCCTTGCGGGTTGACGTCACGGTCGTGAGTTTCAGGTCGATCTGCTGGGTGCCGATGATATCCATCCGGCCTGAGAGGCTGATCCCCAGGATTCCCGAGTCGAGATCATGAGTTGCCATTTCCATCCGTTCATTCCTCGTCGTCGACAGGCGACGCTCAGCGGCGGCTGCGCTGCGAAATACTAGCAGTTCGACAATGGCTTACCAAGCCGTGGCGCTCACGGCGCTGCCGGTGGCGCATGCTCACGATGGTAGCGATGAATCGCCCAGAGGTAGATTTCCATCAGCGAGTTCTCACCTAGTTCCTTGAGTATGGCATCGCGCCTGGCCCGGCTCGCGATGCGCTGCAGCTGTATACGCGCGCGCTGGAACTGGCGCAGCTGGTTGCGATACTGCCAGAGCAGTTCCTGCACGGCCATTTTATTCTGGCGCAATTCCCAAACGGCAAGCACCACCGCCAGCGTGCCGCTGCAGAACGTCAGGACGTTCTTCAACGGCAATCCGGTACGAGCGTCGATGTTATGCAGCGCCGCACCGAACATGAACATGGCCGACAGTACCAGCAGGGCGGCAATGAACACGCCGCTCTTGAGTCGGCCGATCCAGGATCGGTGCCGCTCCATGTTGGCGACCTTGCGCACAAAGTACCGGTGCTGGTCCTCGATCCAGGCCCGATCTACCAGGCGCGCACGCGCCTGGTAGATCTCCTTCGACTGCTGCCAGGCGGGTGTCGTCGGCTCTATCGAATCGAGCACGAAACTGATCCAGCCGAAGCCGGCGAAGCGGTAGATTCCGGTAAGCTCGATCAGTGCCCGGGTCTGCATCTGGCGATCCACCCCGGCCATGGCCAGATAAAACCGCACTCGCAGCGTCTCGGCCAGCGCACGATAGGACAGATACTTGCCGAACCAACGCTTGGTCTGAAAGAAGTAATAGCCCACCAGGCTGACGAACAGGATGAACGTATAAAAGACAAGCAGCAGTTTGCTCTCGGTGATCTTGTCGTAGATGAGATAGGCGAGGCCCATGGTCAGGGCCGCCAATCCGAACACGTTGAACAGTCGGTCCGACCGCCGTTGCATGTAACCGGCCAGCGCATCGGCCTTGACGAATTGCCGGTCGACGTTCTCCAGCGCGGCTGCGTCGCTCGCCGTCGGCATGGCTGATCGATCGGGCATCAACGAATCGCTGCGCGCGAGACGCCGATCCGCCGTGAGGCGCTCGAATTCGAAGTTATATTCGTTCAGGTCAGCAAGTCGGCGCCTCAGCGACGCTGGCATCGACGGCGCCACGTCCAGCACGTTGTCCGCGGCGGACAGCAGATAGCAGGGTTGCGCCGCGCTGTCGACGGCGTCGTCACCGCTACGGCGCGCCGGCACCCAGTAGACCGGCCGCTGCACCAGATCCTGATCGTGCGCCATCGTGCTCAGCTCGATCCTCATGCGGGTGGCGCTGTGCTCGCCGCGCACCCCGAGAAAGCGAAACACCTGATCTGCCGTATCGTCCGGTGCAGTGGATGATTTGCCATCCCACAGCGCGAGCAGCAGGCTGCTGCAGCGGATGAGGATGTCGGCGGATTCGGCGGCCTGCGCCTCGATACCGTGCACTCGCGGATCATCGGGCAGATTGGAGTTGGCGCCGGCATCGACCGGGACGATTGCAATCAGTGCATCGACTGCTATGTCCAGCGCCAGCGCCGACCGCGCGATCGTCAGGCCCAGCTCATCACGCGCATCGAGCATCAACCTGACTTCGGTAGCGGCCAGATGCTGCCTGATCTCGAGCAGAAAGCTGCCGACGGCAGCCAGTAGCTGCGGAATCCGGCCTGAATCCAGGTCGCGGTGACCGATAAGCCCGATGATGAATGGGGAGTTATCGGGCTGGCGTGTTTCGGTCAATGCCCGGCTGCCTGCGAGCCTGAGTGCAGCGCGCGATTCATGGTGCGCCCCATACCAGCACGCTGAGCGTGATGTCGTCCGATTGCGGTGCGGCGCCGGCAAACACCGTCACGCTGCGGCAGATGCGTTCGACCAGCGCCGCGGCCTCGCCGTCGGCGTGCGCCTTGAGCTCGGCGAGCAGCCGCTCGGTGCCGTAAGCCTCTTCCGCCGAGCTGAAAGCCTCGGTTACCCCGTCGGTATAGAGCACCAGTCGATCCCCGGGCAGCAGCTGCAGGGTGTGGTTCGGATACACCACGCCCGGCATCACACCCAGCACCAGCCCGCCGGCGCCGCCGAGCACCTCGACCGAGCCGCTGGCGCGGCGCAGGTACGGCGGGTTGTGCCCGCCGTTGGCGTAGATGAGCAGCCCGGTTGCAGGGTCGAGCACGCCGTAAAATACCGTCACAAACAGATCCATCGGGTTCTGCGTGCACAGCACCGCATTGGTGTGCGCGAGGCACGCGCCTGGGTCGGCATGCTGTGATGCGAGCTCGCGCAGATTGGTGCGGGCCACGGCCATGAAGAACGCGGCCGGCACGCCCTTGCCGGCCACGTCCGCCATCACCAGCCCGATGCGGCCATCCGGCAACTCGATAAAGTCGTAGAAGTCCCCGCCCATCGTCGTCGCCGGGATCATGCGCGCCGCGCCGTCGCAGCCCGGCCTGGCCGGGAACGTCGCTGGCAGGATTGCAATCTGCAGCGCGCGCGCGACCTGCAGCTCGGATTCCAGCTGCGCCCGAGCCTGCTCCAGCGACGCGTTCCTGGCGGCGAGTTCGCGGGTGCGCTCGGCGACGGTGTTCTCGAGCACGCGCGTCTGCAGCTTGAGAACCCGCACCAGGCGCAGCAGGCGCAGCGCCCGCACCGAGCGCGCATCAACGCCCGCCAGGTAGAACGGGGCAATCGAGATCAGGTCGATCAGGCCCTGGAAGCTGAATATGAACGCCCACTTTCGCTGCGCAGCCAGCAGGCGCAGCAGGTACTCGAAGGAGAACACGGCAACGACAATGATCTCTTCGAGGTGAAGCGCCTGCCTGGCCCATATCGGCAGGGCGGCGCTGGCCTCGACGACCACGGACATGACGCTCAGTACGATCAGCGCCAGGATCAGGTTGTCGAACGTACGGCCGACGCGGGTGTCCGGCTGCAGCAGCAGCGCGCTGCGCTGGCGCAGCGCGCGCAGGGCAGTGCGCGCCGGCCTCGCGGCCGGCTGCAGCGTCAGGTTGTCTGAAATCGCAATGCGCGCATCCGTCTGAGTTGTTAGCCCAGCCACTACCGTTGCAGCGGCGCGCACGTTGCGCCTTGCAGCCGCTGCTCGGGCGGCATCGCTTTAGTACCCGTCTGGATCGATATCGATATTGCCGGGGCAGACGCCCGGCGGTTTGGCGATCGGCCAGACCTGCGGCGCCAGATTACCCTCGATGCGTGAGAAAATGGTGAAGAACAGATTCGCCAGGCGCGAGCGGCTGCGGCCGTAGGAATTCGGATCGAAGCCGGGTATGCCGTGGAAATGGCCGGCGTGATCCGAAACGTATTCATCGGCGCGCCAGATCTTCCTGGCGGCGCAGGAGTACTCGCCCTGATCCAGAAACACCTCACTGCGAACGATAATCTCTTCCAGCCGCACCTTCTGTACAAAGTCGATCGGCGCCACCAGCACGTCGGTGAACAGATTGGCGTACTTGAACTGCGCGAAGCTCACGTTATTCGGCTTGAATTCACTCGCCGTGGCCAGGCTCAGTTTTGCACCCACCAGATCGATCGACATGCCGCTGCTGGTGGCCTTGGAGGTTCCGCAGCCGTAGGTCAGCTCGATCATGTTGGGGCTTTCGGGAATGCTGCCCTCGACCGGCGAGCCGCTCCAGGGCGCCCAGCCGAACAGCGTGATCGGCTCCCCACCGGTGCAGGGCTCGGCCTGCCCCGGATCGAAGAACGCATCGGCATTGGCATCGTTGTAGACCAGCAGCCCCGAAATTCCGTCGACCCCATTCGCGATTCCCTGGATCACCGCGAACCCGGTGCCGGTGCCGGGGCCGCCCGAACCGTAGTCACCGCAGATGTAATCCGGAATCACCGTGTTGCCGAACGAGGGCTTGAAGTACGAGTTTGGGCACACCGCCGAGATCGGCAATGTCTTGGAGTTGTACCAGGGATTGCCCGGGGCGGGCGGCGCGTTCTTGTTGCAGATGTGGCGCGGATCCTGCTCCACGATGCACACGTTCTCGGTGATCGTGCCTTTGGCGCCGAGCGCCTCGACCGCGGCGATCGCAGCCGGCGTGCCCATGATCTGTTGCTGGTCACCGCCGGTGAGGTCGCAGCCGATGACGCACTGGGCGGCGGTGCCGCTGCCGGAGCCGCTCGGCGGGCTGCTGACGGCCAGCGCCGCGAACGGGCCGACCGAGGTCGCCACGCTTTGGGGCGAATTTATGCCGCCGCTATTGTCGAGTGCGAGGATGTCTGATGGCGGGACCGGGCCCTCGCTCAGCGTGTACGCGGTGACGAAGGCGTAAGAGGCGCCCGCCTGTGCACCGGTGCGCAGCGACTCGACTTGCATATTGGGATAGGCAGTATTCTCCGTCTCCACATTGGAGTTGTAGTTCGGCAGCAGCGACCAGAACACCGGTTGATTGATCACAGAACAACTCATGGCGCTGGCCACAGAACAGGTCGTGCTCCAGGTGAACTTGAAGATGTTGCCATCCTGGTCCAGCAGCAGCAGGTTGTCGTCGGCCGGCCAGGCGGCGACGCTGAGTGCGTTGTCTCCAACAACGGGCACCCAGGCGGCACCCACGCCGGTCGGCGCCTGCGACCAATGGGTGATGTCGGTGGAATTGAGCACGGTCAGGGGCTGATTTAGTGGCAGTGTCGCGCTGCCCTTCAGCACTGCTGCCAGGGTGGACGCGTTGTAGTCTGCCAGCAGTGCCACCACGTTCTGCGGGGCTGGGTAGTTGTACTGAGAGTCCCCGAACAGGACCAACACGTCGTTTGGTGTCAGTGGCGCGGCCACGTACGAGGGCGCGATCATCAGATCGTAGACAGTATAGGGGTTGGGGTTAAATCCTAGCTTCGCCGACTGGCTAAAACTGATATCGTTATTCGAGTAGTCGCGCGGCGAGCAGTTGCTGGTGCCCGGACCGGCAACGTTGTTGTCGATCAGCACCGGCGTGGGGTTAAAGCCGCTCGGGCTGCTGGCCAGTGGCACAAACGCCCAAAGTTCAACCACCTGGCCGTCGCAGTTGCTGTTGCCTCCATCCACGCTCAGGACGTACAAAACGCCGTTGCCATCGATCGCCATCGCGCCGGGGTTCTCGGGACCGTTGCACCCCGAGGATTCGCTCGGACTGCTCGGAGTCACCGCCGCGCTCGCCCTCACTACCTCGGATTCCTCTCCGCCGCACGCGCTCCAGATGGTGACTGCGTTGGGGGCGGCGCTGCCGGGCGTGCCTGAGAATGTCGGGCCGAAAAAGCGGTAGATCCAACCGTTCGAGCCGCCGATCAGATCGACGGTCGCGCCCGTGCTGCTTGGGGCGTAGACCAGGCCGTTGTTGGTGAAACCGTTATAGTTCAACGGATTGATCGGCAGCGGAGGAATAATCAGGCTCAGCGAGGGCGGCAATCCGGTCTGCGGCGTGACCGTGACGCCGTAAATGATATTGGGGTCGCTATAAGTTCCGGTGTAGTAGTTGTAGGTACTATTGTAGGAAAGCGAGGCGGCCATCTGTATCGACTGCGCCTGGGCCGCAACGCTGCCACACAATGCGATCAGCGCGCACGCGAGCCGCGCGATCGATGATCCGATCCCGGATGAATATGAACTCATAATGCGCTCCCTGTCTTCGCCGTTGTTATAGGTCCACTACCGATCTTTATGGATCGACTGTGGCTGGCCGACCGACGCCCGCGATGGCGCCGCCGCCCGCTACTTCGTAGCGAAGCTAGCACGAAATCGCGATGCGTTCTGTGACAGCTAAAGCACGCGGCGCCGCAGCACCGCTTATGGTAAAACTCCACCGCTCGCGACCGGCGGCTGCACCGTCACGATCGCAGGCGCGCTGCCACGGGCCGCCTGCGCGCGTGCTTGCCGCGCGTGCAGCTGCGCGAGGTAGTGCTCGCCGAGGCTGCGATAGGCGGCCGGCGCATCCGGATCCTTGTCAAGAATGCCGAGCCCGTGCTTGAGCAGCGACTCGGCGTCAGCATAGTGGCCGAGACCTGCGAGCGCGGCCCCTTCGGCGCATTCGCCGACCGCGGTTTTCCAGTGCGTCGGCGACAGCGCGCTGCTGAAGATCGCCACTGCGTCGCGCGCCGAGGCAAGCGCCTCGGGGTTCTGGCCGCGCGCCAGCTGTAGGATCGCCAGGTGGTCGAGGCTGCCGGCGACGTCCGGGTGCTGTTCGCCGAACAGGCGGCGCCGCATCGCGAGCGCATCCTGTAAATCGCGCTCGGCTTCCGGGTACTGCCCGGCCTCAGTGAGCCAAAAGCCGATGCGATTTTCGATGCGCGCGACTTCTGGGTGATCGCCGGCGAACAGCTTCTGGTACACCTGCAGCGACTGGCGCTCAGTGCTAACCGCGCCCTGTTTGTCGCCGCGATCGTACTGCACGAAGGCGATGTTGTTGAGCGTGTTGGCGACATCCGGGTGTACATCGCCGAGCGTGCGACGCTGCATCGCGAGTGCCTCGCGATACCGCGCCTCGGCGCCCGCGAGCTCACCCTTGTTCTGCAGCACGCGGGCGAGGTTTTCCAGCGTGAGCGCGATCTCGGGGTGATTCTCGCCGAGCAGCCGATGCTTCATCGCGATGGCCTCGACGTAGAGTTTCTCGGCCTCGTCATACGCGCCGCTCTCATAGAGCAGCACTCCCAGATCATTGATGGTCTCGGCCAGGCCCGGGTCAGGCTGCGAGCCGTTGAGCTGGCGCTGCATCGCCAGCGCCTGCCGCATTACCGGGATGGCATCGGTGAGGTTGCCGCTCTCATCGATCACCTTGGCCAGATCCTGCAGCGTGCGCGCCATGTCCGGGTGCACCGGCCCGAGCGCCGCGCGTTGCAGCTCGAGCGCCCGGCGCAGCGACTGCTCGGCGTCCGGGTAGCGCCCCTGGCGCTCGAGCAGCACGCCCAGGCCGTGCAGCGTCCTGGCGAGCGCGGCGCGATTCCTGGCGCTCGCCGGCAGCGCGGATTCGACCATGATGGCCTCGCGATAGCTCTTCTCGCCGGCCTCGAAGCCGGCCTGTAGTGTCTGCAGTTCACCGAGGTGATTCAGCGAGTCGCTGAGCACGGCCGGGTCGGGGGCCGCGAGCCGACGGCGCTGGTCAACGGCCCGATCGAGCAGCGGCCGCGCCTCCTTATAGAGGCCCAGTCCCATGTACACCGTGCCGACGGTATCCATCAGCGTCGCCTGGATAGCCGGCTGCTGCGCCAGCTCGCGATCGATCCGGGCCGCGCCCTTATCGAGCATCTCGCGCGCCGTCACGCTGTTGCCGCGCGCCTCGCTCGGATCGGAGATGCGAAACAGATCGACCAGGAAATTGGTGGTCTGCTTGGCGGTCTCGGCCTCGGCCTCGGCGCGCGCGGTCTGGCGTTGAGCCGCGGCGCGCTGGATCAGCGCATAGCCCGCCAGGCCGCTGGTCACCACCATGCCGGCAAGCGCCGCGCAGGTGACGGCAAACAGCCGACGGTTGCGCCGCTGTTGCTCCCGCCGCCGTAGCGCGTCGTAGCCGACTCCAAGCACGCCGGCAATCAGCTTGAGCTTCGCCGCCTGTTTGCCGTCCTTGCCCGGCCGCGCATCGGCCGCGATCGGCTCGGTGCGGGTTTCGCTCAGCTGGCCATCCGCACCCAGGCGAAAACGCAGCGCGGGCGGAAAACATTCATCATCCGCCGCGCCCGGCAGGTCGGTGGCGTTCGGCTCGCCGGCAATGATCAGGCAGAAAATCCGGTCCTCGCGGCCGAGCCGTTTGAAAGCCATGATTTCCTCGTTCACCCAGCGCGATCTTGCCGCCGGCGGCGAGCAGATCACGATCTGACAGGCGGACTGATCCAGCGCGGCGGTGATCACCGTGCCAAGATCGGTCGCGCTCGCAAGCTCCTCGCGGTCCCGGAAGATGGGTGTGAGGCGTTTGGGAATGGTGCCGCGCGCGGTGCTGGTGCCCACCAGCATCCTCGGCGGCCGGTATGACTCGAGTGCTCGGTGCAGCCACTCCGCCCAGCGTGCGTCGCGGTGGCTGTAGCTGAGAAATGCCCGATATTTTGGCTGATTCACTCGAGCTTTCCCTCGTGCAGGGGATAGCCGCTAATTTTCAGGGTGCGGCCGGCCGCGCACCGCTCGATGGCAAATGTAGCCTCAATGCCGTGCCCGTTCCAGGTTTCCCGTGAAGCCCGGGTGCACCGGTGCGGCTTGTGCCTGCCGGCCGCCCTCCGAACTCCGGACGCAGCGCGCCGCGCGTCGACGCGCTCTAGCGGCTGTTGGCAGCCAGCTTCAGCCAGGTCTCGACCACGGTATCCGGATTCAGCGACATCGATTCGATGCCCTGTTCGACCAGCCATTGCGCCAGGTCCGGGTGATCCGAGGGACCCTGTCCGCAGATGCCGGCATACTTGCCGGCCCTACGGCAGGCCTGGATCGCCATCGACATCATCGCCTTGACCGCCGGGTCGCGCTCATCGAACAGGTGCGCAATCACGCCGGAGTCGCGGTCCAGGCCGAGCGTCAGCTGCGTCATGTCATTGGATCCGATCGACATGCCGTCGAAGTATTCGAGATATTGCTCGGCCAGCAGCGCATTGGTCGGCAGTTCGCACATCATGATCAGCTTCAGCCCGCCGGGGGCGCGCTTCAGGCCGTTATCGGCCAGCAGGTCCGAGACTGCGCGCGCCTCGCCCAGGGTGCGCACGAACGGCACCATGATCTGCACGTTGGTGAGGCCCATCTGCTCACGCACGCGCCGCAGTGCGCGGCACTCGAGCTCGAAGCAGGCGCGGAAGCTTGGATCGATGAAGCGCGAGGCGCCGCGAAATCCGAGCATCGGATTCTCTTCGTGCGGCTCGTACTGGCCGCCGCCGATCAGGTTCGCGTATTCATTGGTCTTGAAGTCCGACAGCCGCACGATCACCGGCTCGGGTGCGAACGCGCAGGCAATGGTCGCGATGCCCTCAGCCAGGCGGTCGACGAAGAAATCGACCGGCTCGACGCCGGCGCCGATGTGCTGCCGGATGGTCTCCTGCAGCGCCGGCTGCAGCGTCGCGAACTCGAGCAGCGCGCGCGGATGGATACCGATGGTGCGGTTGATGATGAATTCCAGCCGCGCCAGCCCGACGCCGCGATTGGGGATCGCGGCGAAGTCGAACGCGCGATCGGGGTTGGCGACGTTCATCATGATCTTCACCGGCACCGGCGGCATGGCGTCGAGCTTGATGACCTGCTGTTCGAATTTGAGTCGGCCCTGATAGACATTGCCGGTGTCGCCCTCGGCGCACGACACGGTCACCAGCTCGCCCTCGGGAATTTTCTGCGTCGCATCGCCGCAACCGACCACCGCCGGGATGCCCAGCTCGCGCGCGATGATGGCCGCATGACAGGTACGCCCGCCGCGGTTGGTGACGATCGCCGCCGCGCGCTTCATTACCGGCTCCCAGTCGGGATCAGTCATGTCGGCTACCAGCACGTCGCCGGCCTGCACGCGCGGCATGTCGGCCGCGGAGTGCACCACGCGCGCGGCTCCTGCGCCGATGCGCGAGCCGATCGCGCGCCCGGTTACGATGACCGGTGAGCGATCCTGCAGGCTGTAGCGCTGCAGATCGCGGCCGCTGCGGCTCTTAACGGTCTCGGGCCGCGCCTGCAGGATATAGATCTGCCCGCTGTGGCCGTCCCGGCCCCATTCGATGTCCATCGCCCGGCCGTAATGATCCTCGATGATCAGCGCCTGACGGGCCAGCGTCACCACGTCGGCATCGCTGATGCAATAGCGCTCACGATCGGCTGCGGCCACCGGCACCGTCCGCACCCGCTGCGCCGCGTGGGCATCGTCGGCATAGATCATCTTGACGGTCTTGCTGCCGCGGCCGCGGCGCACGATCGACAGCCGTCCGGCGCGCAGCGCCGGCTTGTAGACGTAGAACTCATCCGGATTGACCGCGCCCTGCACTACCGTCTCCCCCAGGCCGTAGGAGGCGGTGATGAATACCACGTCGCGAAAGCCGGACTCGGTGTCGAGTGTGAACATCACGCCGCTGGCGCCAAGATCACTGCGTACCATCAACTGCACGCCTGCTGACAGTGCTACCTGCGCATGCGCGAAACCGCGATGTACGCGGTAGGAGATCGCGCGGTCGTTGAACAGCGAGGCGAACACCAGGTGGGTGGTGCGCAGCAGATCGTCTTTGCCGCGCACGTTGAGGAAGGTTTCCTGCTGGCCGGCGAACGAGGCATCCGGCAGGTCCTCGGCAGTCGCCGATGAGCGGACCGCGACCGCAACGCTGTCGCCGCCGAGCTGCTGCCAGGCGGCGAGCAGCGCGCGCTCGAGCTGCGGCGCGAATGGTGTCGCCAGCACCCAGTTTCGAATGGTCTCGCCGCTGCGTGCCAGTTGCGCGACATCGTCAACATCCAGGCGCGACAGCTCGGCCTCGATACGCTGCGCCAGGCCGTCATGTGCGAGAAACTCGCGGTACGCATCTGCAGTGGTTGCGAAGCCGGCGGGTACGCTGACGCCGAGGCGGCTCAGGTGACTGATCATCTCGCCGAGCGAGGCATTCTTGCCGCCGACACGCTCGACATCGCGCATGCCCAGCTCCGTATACGGCACCACGTAATCGGTCACTCAGCATCCCCTGTGGAAGTTGTTGTTGGCGTGGTCAGCAGTTAAGTGAAACACTAGCCGGCATCCGCTGCAACAGCGGTCGGAGGAGATTGGTGTCAGACAACGAGACGGCAACGCGGACAGTGTTCTTTATCTCGGATCACTCCGGGGTGACTGCGGAGACCATGGGTCACAGCCTGCTCAGTCAATTCGAGGGCATCTCGTTTCGCGCGGTTACGCTACCGTTCATTAGCACGATGGAGAAGGCGGCGGAAGCGCTGCAGCGGATCAACGCCACTGCGCTCGCCGATGGTACGGCCCCGATCATCTTCAGCACGCTGGTGCGCGACGCGGAACGCCAGCTGGTCAAGGGCGCCAACGGACTGTTCCTGGATTTCTTCGATGCGTTCCTCGCGCCGCTGGAAGCGGAACTGGGGCAGATGAGTTCGCATGCGCTCGGCCGAGCACACGGCATGATTGACCTGGCCGGCTACATGACACGCATCGATGCCACCAATTTCGCGCTCGCCAACGATGATGGCGGCGAGGGGCGCGAATACGAGCGCGCTGACGTGGTGCTGCTGGGCGTGTCGCGATCGGGAAAGACGCCGACCTGCCTGTACCTGGCGCTGCAGTATGGAATCTACGCCGCCAACTATCCGTTGATGGAGGAGGACCTGGAAAGCGGCGAGCTGCCGGCGCCCGTGCGGCCGTACGCACGCAAGCTGTTCGGGCTGACGATCGAACCGGCGCGGCTGCAGCAGATCCGCGAAGTGCGCCGGCCAGAGAGCCGCTACGCCTCCGCGCCTCAGGTGCAATATGAGCTGCGCGCGGCCGAGCGCATGTACTCGCGCTTCGGCGTGCCGCACATCGACACCACGCATTGTTCGGTCGAGGAGATTTCCAGCCGCATCCTACAGCTGACGGGGATACCGCGCCGGCTGCGGCCGTGATGGTGCCGCCCCGGTGTGCAGTGGCGTGGCGCATACCAGATCAACGGAGGTGGAATACAGATATTGCCCTATTAATCAGTGTCTATGAAGGAAACGATACGGTACCGTTGCATTAGTGAGGCGGCCGGTGTAGCGTGCGCTCACAGGCCCGATGGTCGGACCCGAACACTCGGAGTACCCAATCCATGAAATTCCCCAAGAACATGCTCGCCGCATTCGGTGTCCTCGTACTCTCACTGGCATCCCTGACACCGGCAGCGGCGGCGGGCCCGGGCGGCTGGGCGGGGGGCCATGCATTCGGTCACTTCGGTCTCGGCGCGGCCTTAGTGCACAGCATCTTCGGACTGGCGACACTGCCGCTGGCGATCGTCGGCGTCGCTGCGGCCGCAGCCCAATCGCAGGACCAGGGCTATGGGCCGCCGGCCGCATCGTACGGGCCGTCGGCGGGCTATTATCCGCCGCCGTCTGCTTACTATGCACCGGCTCCCGCCTATTACCCGCCGGCGGCGCGCAATTACGCGCCGTATCCGCCAGCGCCGGGCTACTACCCGCCGCGAGTGAGTTACTACGCAGCGCCCGCAGGCTACTACGGCGCGCGGCCGGGATACTATGGGCGTCCCGGCTACCAGGTCTCCCGGCGCTCAGGCTATTACCACTACCCGCGTTAAATCCCGCCACCATCTGCCCGCAACCACCAGGCGGCGTGGCGGACGTCCGTCACGCAGCGCGGCGCTGCAGCTGAACGAGCGCATCCTGGATGTCGCGACCGAGCTGTTCCTCGCCCAGGGCTATGGCCTGACGACCATCGACGCGCTGGCGCGGCGCGCCCGCATCTCCAAGCGCACGTTCTATCATCGCTTTGCCGATAAGGCGGTGCTGTTCGGCGCCGTCGTGCATCACATTCTCCAGCGCTTGCGGCCGCCGCCCGACGTGCCGCTGCTGGAAGGCGCCACGCTGCATGAAGTGCTTAAGCGGCTGGCAGGCCTAATACTGCAGGCCGCGCTATCACCGCCCGCCATCGCACTGCATCGACTGATGGTTGCGGAGTCCGCGCGCTTTCCCGAACTGGCGCGGGCATTGAGCGATGAGGGAACCAGCCAGGAGGCCATCACGCTGATCGGCGGACTGCTGGCCCGGGCGCTCGATAATCCCGAGATGACGGCGCCGGCGCGCGAATTCGCCGCGCTGCAGTTCCTGCAGTTGGTGGTCGTGGTGCCGCAGCGCCGGGCACTGGGTTTCGAGCAGCCAATGACGGCCGCCGAGCTGGAGCACTGGGCCGACCACTCGGTCCGCCTGTTCCTCGATGGCTGCCGTGGCTGGCGGCGCTCGCCGTAAGGCCCGCGCACCGGTACGATTGCCCCTGCCTACAATAATTAGATCAGAGGGACGGTTATCATGACCAGGCAAGGCCGCCGGCTGATCGTGCGCACGGCCATGGCCGCCGCGGTTGCGCTGCTGGCGCTCAACCGCAGCCCGCTGGCGCAGGACGCCGCAAAGGAGCCGGTTTATCCGCCCGGCTGACGACCTGGTGCGCGTCGCGCTGGCGCTGCTGCTCGCGTGCGGCATCGCGCAGTCCGGACCGGCCACCGCGCACGATGGTGCCATCGCGGACGACGCGGGCGCCGCGCATGCGCGCCGGCTGCTGGCCGGAGCGGTGGCGTCGCCCGATCGGTACGGCGCGCTGGCCGCGCGCGAGATCCTTGAGGCAGGCGGCAATGCGGTGGATGCGGCGGTGGCGACCGGGTTCGCCCTGGCAGTCACGTATCCGGAAGCCGGCAATCTCGGCGGCGGCGGCTTCATGACGCTGTACATGAACGGCAAGCCGTATTTCCTCGACTATCGCGAAGTCGCTCCGGCAGCAGCCAGCGCCGGAATGTACCTGGATGCCCAGGGAGAGCCGATCGCCGGGCTGAGCCTGGTCGGCAACCGGTCGGTCGGCGTGCCGGGGACGGTGCGCGGACTGGCCGAGGCGCATCGGCGTTTCGGCCGTCTGTCGTGGCGGCGCGATCTGGCTCCGGCGATCCGTTATGCAATGCGCGGTTTTCAGGTGACCGCGCAATTGATCGGCATTCGCGACGGCAGCCAGTCGCCGTTCCTGTCGACTACCGACTTTGCGCGCTATTTCAGCGCCATGCAGGCCGGGCAGCGTTTTCGTCAGCCCGAGCTCGCAGCCACGCTGCAGCGCATCGCTGTCGGCGGCGATCGGGAGTTCTACCAGGGGCATACAGCCGAGTTGCTGGTCGCGCAGATGCAGCGCGGAGCTCGAACCGGCCTGATCGATCGGGACGATCTTGCGCGCTACAAGGCCCTGTGGCGCACGCCGGTCGAGGGCGACTGGCACGGCTTTCGCGTCATCACGGCGGCGCCGCCGAGTTCCGGGGGCATCGGACTGCTGCAGATGCTGGGCATGAAGCAGGATGCCGCCGCGCTGTTCCAGGGAGTCGCACTCAACTCGCCGCAGTACCTGCACTTGGTGGCGGAAATCCAGAAGCGCGTATTCGCCGATCGGGCGCAGTACCTGGGTGATCCGGATGTGGTGTCGCTGACGATCGCCGCGCTGCTCGACCCGGCTTATCTGGCGCGCCGCGCCGCGGAGATCGATCCACTGCGGCCCTCGGTGCTGTCGTCGGTAAAGCCGGGGCTGGAAAAGCCGCAGACCACGCACTTTTCGATCGTCGATCGCTGGGGCAACGCGGTGTCCAACACTTATTCGCTCAATGGCTGGTTCGGATCCGGGGTGGTGGTCGAGGGGGCAGGCTTCCTGCTGAACGATACGATGGATGATTTCTCCGCCAAGCCCGGCGTCCCGAACCAGTACGGCGTCGTCGGCGCCGATGCCAATGCGATCGCGCCGTTCAAGCGGCCGCTGTCCTCGCTGACGCCGACCATCTTGCTTAAGGACGGCCGCGTGGCGATGGTGCTCGGATCGCCCGGCGGTTCGCGCATCTTCGGCTCGGTGTTCCAGGTGCTGGTCGACGTCTATGATTTCAATCTACCGTTGCAAAGTGCCGTGGCGCAGATGCGCTTCCACCACCAGCTGCTGCCGGAAAACACGCTGTTTCAGGAGCCGTATGCAGCGTTTCCGCCGCCGCTGGCGCAGGCGATGCGTGATCGTGGCTATCGGCTGGAGACCCAGAACTACAACGGCGACGTCGAGGCCATAGAAGTGGTCGGCCGCCAGCCGATCGCGGCGGCCGATCCCCGGGCCCGGGGCGTGGCGCTGGTGGTGCGCTAGACCAATCGCCCCGGTTACTGGCTGTTGGCGCCGCCGCTGCCGAACAGCTGTTGCCCGCCGAGCATGCCCTTGTGCGTGGTGCTGGTGTACAGCATGTCGGATAGCTTCGACTGAAACGCGATAGATTAATCGTGCGATACGGTGCCGTCGTGGTCGGTATCGATCACACCCTCATTGTCCTTGTCAATCATCGCCCAGACAGAAGCCGAGTGCTAACGCGCCCGCAGCCCAGCAGGCCGTGCGGCGGGCAGCCCGGCCGGCCGCATCCGTCATGCGAATGTCGTTTGAATCTGGGAGCCGGCACGGCCAATATATGGTCGCGCTTGGCGTGACAACCACAACAAACAGTTATCGGGGGAGAGATCGATGTTCCATCAGATACTGACGCCTGTTGCCGGCAATCTGCTGCTATCGATCATCGTCGCCGCGTTACCGATTGCCACCGTGCTGGTGGCCCTGGGTGTCATGCGCCGTCCCGCATGGCAGGCCTCGTTGGCCGGACTGATCGTGGGACTGGTGATTGCGATGCTGGGCTGGCAGTTCCCGGCCGGGCTGGCGCTCAACAGTGTCGCGGCGGGCGCGGTGTTCGCCCTCTGGCCGGTAATGTGGCTGGTGTTCAATGCCCTATTGCTCTACAACATCGCGGTCATCTCCGGTCGCTTCGATGCCTTTCGTGATTGGGTGCTGGTGCATCTGCCGAACGACCGGCGTGTGGTACTGGTTGTGATCGGCTTCTGCTTCGGCTGCCTGCTGGAGGGCATCTCTGGCTTCGGTACGCCGGTCGCCATCACCACCGCGCTGCTGATCCTGGTGGGCCTGCCGCCGCTCGAAGCGCTCACCGTCACGCTGATCTTCAACACCGCACCGGTGGCCTTCGGTGCGCTGGGAACGCCGATCACGGTACTGGCGCAGGTGACGGACCTGCCCGCGGTCAAGCTGGGCGCGATGGTGGGCCGCCAGTTGCCGTTCATCGCGATGCTGTTGCCGTTCTACGTGATGGGAGTGTATGGCGGACTGCGCTCGATGCGAGCGCTATGGCCACTGCTGCTGGTGGCCGGCGGCAGCTTCGCGGCGGCACAATTCATCGCGTCGAACTTCATCGATTATTCGCTGACCGATGTGCTGTCGGCGCTGACATCGCTGATCGTGACGCTGCTGTTCCTGCGGGTCTGGGCGCCGGCCGCGGATCCGGAATTCCTGATCAACCGACCGGTGACGGTGCCGGGTGACCTGGGGCGCGCGATATCGCCCTGGCAGGGATGGATCCCTTGGGTCGTCGTCTCGGCGGTGGTCATCATCTGGACGCGGATGAAAATTGCAGCCATCGGCTCGCAGACCATTCACTGGCCCGGCCTGCACAATGCGGTATTCATCACGCTGTATAACAAGGCCTACGCGGCGAACTGGGTATTCCAGCCGCTGGGTACCGGAACCGCGATCCTGGTCGCGACCATCATCACCGCCGCACTGGTGGGCGTTGGTCCGAGCCGCTACTTGCAAGCGGTGGTGAAAACCTGGATACAGAGCCGCATAGCCATCCTGACGGTGGCGCTGATCGTCGGCCTCGCCTATCTGATGAACTACTCGGGCCTCAACTACACGCTGGGGTTGGGCGTCGCCTCGGCCGGCATCTTCTTCCCGATGCTGTCGGCCTTCCTCGGCTGGGTCGCAGTGTTTCTGTCCGGCAGCGATACCTCGGGCAACGCGCTGTTCGGCAACCTGCAGGTGGTCGCGGCCAATCAGCTCGGGCTGAACCCGGTGCTGATCGCCGCCACCAATTCATCCGGCGGCGTCATGGGCAAGATGATCTCACCGCAGAACATCGCCACCGGCATATCGGTTACACACCTGCAGGGACAGGAAGGCCTGGTGGTGGCGCGTACCTTCAAGCACAGCATCATCCTGACATTGCTGCTCGGCGTACTGGTGGTACTGCAGCAGTACGTGTTCAAGTGGATGATCCCGTGATCGGATGAAGCCGCTGTCAAGCCCGGGCGTGGCCGAGAAGCGGCGGCAGTTTCATGAGCTGCACCGCAGCGGCTGCTTTGTGATTCCGAATCCGTGGGACATCGGCAGCGCGCGCTTCCTGCAATCGCTCGGCTTCAAGGCGCTGGCCAGCACCAGTTCCGGATTCGCCTGGTCGCGCGGCTATCCGGACGGTCCGGTTGCGAGAGACCAGGTGCTGGCACATCTGGCCGAACTGGTGGCTGCCACCGATGTGCCGGTGAATGCCGACTTCCAGAATGGCTACGCGCACGAACCGGACGGCGTGGCCGACAACGTGCGCCGCGCAGTTGCGACCGGCGTGGCGGGCCTGTCGATAGAGGATTCGACCGGGGATGATGCCAGGCCGCTGTATGACCTCGCGAGCGCGACTGCGCGTATCCGTGCCGCGCGGCGCGCGATCGACAGCAACGGCGGTGATACGCTGCTGGTGGCGCGGGCAGAATGCTTCCTGGTCGGCCGGCCGGACCTGGACGAGACCATCGCACGCCTCAGGGCCTACACGCAGGCCGGAGCGGACTGCCTTTATGCGCCCGGCATCAGTACGCGAGCGCAGATCGAAGCGGTGGTTCGCGCGGTGGCACCCAAGCCGTTCAATCTGCTGCTCGGCTTTCCCAGTGACCTGACAGTGCAGGACGTTGCCGCGCTTGGCGTGCGACGTATCAGCGTCGGCGGCGCGCTGGCGCGATCAGCCTGGGGCGGCTTCATGCGCGCGGCGCGCCTGATCGCAGAGCAGGGCAGCTTCGCGGGGTTCGCCGAGGCTGCCGCGGGGCGGGAACTGGACGCCTTCTTCCGCGCGGATTTGCAGACACGCAAACACCCCGCTTAATTGCTGGCGCGCACCACAGCGCCGCTGTCGGTGCGTGGTCATCGGTGCGTCATGCCGTGACTTAATAATGAGTTCTGCTTAGCCGTTGGTCATGGCGACATTGGGAAATTCCGGCAACATGGCCGCAAGGTCGAGAGAATCCGTAACCGTATCGGCCAAGCGATCGAGCATCTGTTCTCGCCGCGCCGCGTGATCCGTGCTTTGCGGCCGGGCCAGGCCCGCCCAGCGCAGCAGTGCGCTGCAGGCCGCAGGCTGTTCGAATAGGCCATGCAGGTAGCTGCCCTGGATCTGTCCATCGTCTGAGCGGGCGCCGTCCTGTCGTCCATCCTCGAGCAGCACCAGCGGACGAGCCAGCGCCGGCCCGCAAGTCAGGCCGGCGTGGATCTCATAGCCACTGACGGCCGCCTGATCCGGGTACAGTGTGCCGGCGACGTTGAGCAGTTGCTTCGCCTGCTGCAGCTGCGTGTGCATGTCGAACCAGCCAAAGCCGGCGCTGCCACCGGGTTCTGCTTCCACGCCCAGCGGATCACCGATCGAGCGTCCCAGCATCTGGAAGCCGCCGCAGATTCCCAGCAGCCTGCCGCCGTAGCGCAAGTGACGCTGCAGGTGCTGCGTCCAGCCATGTGCTCGCAGCCAGGCTAGATCGGCGCGCACGTTTTTTGAGCCGGGAAGAATGATCAGGTCTGCAGCCGGCGGTGGCCGGGTGCCATCGACGTAATGCAGCCGGACCTGCGGATGCTGGCGCAACGGATCGAAGTCGGTGTGGTTGCTGATGCGCGGCAGTACCGGAACCACGACCTGCAGCAGCTCGCCCGCATCGGTGGCGCGCGCCGGCGCCGCCGCAGTCTCGCGGCTGATGCCGTCCTCGGCGTCCAGCCACAGTCCGTGCAGGTATGGCAGCACGCCGAACACCGGCTTGCCGCTGTGGCGCTCGAGCCAGTCAAGACCGGGTTGCAGCAGCCCGATGTCGCCCCGAAAGCGGTTGATTACGAAGCCGGTGACGCGTGCCTGCTCACTTGCGCTCAACAGCGCCAGCGTGCCCACCAGATGGGCGAACACGCCGCCGCGATCGATATCCGCAACCAGCACCACCGGGCAGTCCACTGCCTCGGCAAAACCCATGTTGGCGATGTCGCCCGCGCGCAGATTGATCTCGGCCGGCGAGCCGGCGCCCTCGACGATGATCGCCTCATAGTCAGCCTGCAGTCGCCGGTAGGAGGCGAGCACCGCCGCGCGTGCAATCTGCTTGTAGTCATGGTAGCCGGCGGCACCCATGCAGGCGATGGCGCGCCCGTGGACGATGACCTGGGCGTGGGTGTCGCTTTCCGGCTTGAGCAGCACCGGATTGAGATCGATCGTCGGTGCGATGCCGGCCGCCTGCGCCTGCAGTGCCTGGGCGCGGCCGATTTCGCCGCCATCGACGCTCACGGCACTGTTGAGCGACATATTCTGCGGCTTGAACGGCGCGACGCGCACCTGTTGCCGATGCAGCACGCGGCACAACCCTGCCACCAGCGTGCTCTTGCCGGCATCCGAGGTCGTGCCCTGGATCATCAGTGTGCGTGCGCTCATGCAGGCGCGGGCTCGCGGCCGGACAGCAGCGCCACGATTGGGTGTGTACGCTGGTGCGCGTGGCTGGCGGCGGACGCGGATTTTGGCATCGCATCGGCGATGCAGGCGTCGCCGATCACATGCACGTTGCTGATCAGCTGCGACTCGAACGTGGCAGGGGCTATCGGGCACCAACCGTGATCGGCCGCCAGCCCGGCGTTCGTGGCGATCTGCCCCGGTGCCTGCGGCGCGCTGATGTTCGCGACCGCGACCGGGTGGAGGGCATTGACGGCATAGAGCGTCCTGTTCGCTGCACCGACGCGCACCGCGGTGCCGTCCTGGGTTGGTGCGATCCACTCGATCGTGCCGGGATGCAGCGACTGCCAAGCGTCGTTGATTAGCATCCGGATTTTACGCCTTACTCTTTAGTGACGCCGTGATTGTCGGCGCATCCGCGGCGGCCTTTGGCCACACGTGGCTGTCAAATGACACGTTGTTAATCAAACAGTTACCAGGCATTTATCAATCCATTCTACCCAGTGCAGCACCGGCACTGGACTGGCGGCGGCCAGATGCGACATGCAGCCGATGTTGGCCGTGAGAATGACCTCGGGTCCGCCGAGCAGCAGATGAGAGAGTTTGCGCTCGCGCAACTCGAGCGCCAGGCGCGGCTGCAGCAGCGAATAGGTTCCGGCGGAACCGCAGCACAAATGCGCCTCGTTCACCAGCAGCAACTGTGCACCGAGGGCTGCCAGCAGTTGCTCGACGTCGTGCTTGAGCGCGAGGCCATGCTGCAGGGTGCAGGGCTTTTGCAGCGCGACGCGCGTGCTGGCCGCACTGGCCGCGCAGCGGCGCAGCAGCGGCAGTTCCGGGCCGAGAAACTCGACCAGATCGCGCGTCGCCGCGCTGATGCGCCGCGCCCGCTCGGCGTAGGCCGGATCCTCGCGCAGCAGCCAGCCGTATTCGCGCACCATCAGCGTGCAGCCCGAGGCGTTGATGACGATCGCCTCGACCGCGCCGGCTTCAAGTTGCGGCCACCAGGCGTCGATATTGCGTCTCGCCTGCGCGAGCGCGCCGTGCGGATCGTGCAGATGATGGCGGATCGCCCCACAGCAGCCAGAGCGTGCATCGATCAGCACCTGCACGTCGATGGCGTCTAGCACGCGCGCGCTGGCGGCATCGATCGATGGTGCCATCGCCGGCTGCGTACAGCCATTGAGCAGCAGCACTTTGCGGGCGTGTACGCGACGCGGCCAGGCACCGGGCGCGCGCGGCTCGCCGAGCTTGGCACGCAGTGTCCGCGGCAGCGCGCAGCGCAACGCGCGACCGAGGCGCAGTGCGGGCCCGAACAGCCAGCGCCGTGTCAGCGCTGCACGCAGCAACCCGTGTAGCAGCCGTTCACGCAGCGGACGGCGTACCTGGGATTCCACTACGGCCCGGCCGATATCCACCAGGTGACCGTAGTTGACGCCCGAAGGGCAGGTGGTCTCGCAGGCGAGGCAGGTCAGGCAGCGATCCAGATGCAGCTGGGTGCTGCGGGTGGCGGGTGCTCCCTCGAGCACCTGCTTGATCTGGTAGATGCGCCCACGCGGGCCGTCGAGCTCATCGCCGAGCAACTGGTAGGTCGGGCAGGTGGCATTGCAAAAGCCGCAATGCACGCAGGCGCGCAGGATGTCGTTGGCGGTATCGCCCTGCGCCGTGCCCTTGATCCAGTCTGCGAGCCTGGTTTCCATCGTGTCCCTACAGCTGCGCGACCAGACGGCCTGGATTGAAAATGCCGCGCGGGTCGAAGCGCGCCTTGAGCCGGCGATGGATTTCCAGCAGCGCCGGTGCCAGCGGGTGGAAGCGCGCACCGGCACTGCCGCCGCGCCAGTGCACAGCGCTGCCGCCGGCCGCCAGCGCCAGCGCGCGCAGCTCAGCGGCCGGCAACTCGCTCGCGCACCAGCGCAGCGCGCCGCCCCATTCGATCAGTTGTGCGGCGCCGGCCGCCAGCGGGGCGGCCGTGGAGGGCACCGATAGCCGCCACAGCGTGCTCGCCTGGGTGAAGAACGCATGCGTCTGGTCGCGCAGGCTGCGCCACACATTCATCGCCGCGGCCGGTTGCAGCAACTCACCGCCGAGCCGCCGGCAGGCGGTGCTCAGGGCCGAGGGTGCACCCGATAAGCGTACCCAGCCCTCACCGGCGTGCCAGGCGGAGGCGGAAATCGGCAGCGGCTGTCCGGCCCAGCGGTTGAACAGCGCCAGTGCTTCGGCCTCGGACAGTTCGAATCGCAGCGTCTGCTCCAAGCGCGGCAACGGCAGCACTTTCAGCGACACTTCGGTGATGGCGCCGAGGATGCCGAGCGAGCCGCACAACAGGCGCGACAGGTCGAAGCCGGCGACGTTCTTGATCACTTTGCCGCCGAAGTGCAGCAGTTCACCGCGGGCACACAGCAGTACGCTGCCCAGCACGAAATCGCGCGCGGCGCCCGCCTGGACGCGTCGGGGTCCGGACAGGCCGGCGGCGATGACGCCGCCGATGGTTGGATCGCCGTCGAAGGCGGGCGGTTCAAACGCCAGGAATTGACCGTGCCGGGCCAGCAGGGTTTCGATCTCTGCCAGCGAGGTGCCGCAGCGCGCCGTGATCACAAGTTCCGAGGGCTCATAGTCGATCACACCGCTGTAGCCGCGCATATCGAGCAGCGTGCCGTCGCAGCGCTCGCCATAGAAATCCTTGGTGCCGGCGCCGCGCAGACGCAGCGGCGTTCCCGCACTGTGCGCTGCCCGCACACACTGGCGCAGCTGTTGCAGCGCGCCGTCCATCTAGAACCGTGGCAACTCGGGATGCGCCAGCTCACCGTGGTGCACATGCATGCGCCCATATTCGGCGCAGCGCGCCAGTGTCGGGATCGCCTTGCCCGGATTGAGCAGGCCGGGCGGATCAAAGGCGCGCTTGACGCCGAAGAAGGCGGCGCGCTCGGCCGGGGAGAACTGCACGCACATCGAGTTGAGCTTTTCCACGCCGACGCCGTGCTCGCCGGTAATGGTGCCGCCGAGCCGCACGCACAACTCCAGGATATCGGCGCCGAAGCGATCGGCGCGCTGCCATTCGCCCGCGCGATTGGCATCGAACAGGATCAGCGGATGCAGGTTGCCATCGCCGGCGTGGAACACGTTCATGCACTTCAGCCCGTAGTGCCGTTCCATCTGCTCGATGGCGCGGAGCATGTACCCGAGCCGGCTGCGCGGTATGGTGCCGTCCATGCAATAGTAGTCGGGCGATATGCGCCCGGCGGCGGGAAAGGCGTTCTTGCGGCCGGACCAGAAGCGCAGCCGCTCGGCTTCCGAGCTCGACACCGCGATGGCGGTGGCGCCGTGCGCCTGCAGCACACGCTCGAGCGCCGCTATTTCCTCGGTAACCTCATCCGGCGTGCCGTCCGACTCGGCCAGCAGGATCGCCTCGGCTCCCAGATCGTAGCCCGCGCCCACGAACGGCTCGACCGCCGCAGTCGCCTTGCGGTCCATCATCTCCAGGCCCGACGGGATGATGCCGGCAGCGATGATGGCCGCGACCGCATCGCCGGCCTTGCCGACATCGTCGAAGGAGGCCATCACCACCTGCGCCAGTTCCGGTTTTGGCAGCAGCTTGAGCAGCACCTCGGTCACGATCAGCAGCAGGCCTTCCGAGCCAATGCTGAGAGCCAGCAGATCGAGGCCCGGAGCATCGAGCGCGCGGCCGCCGAGTTCGATCGGCTCGCCCTCGATGGTGCAGCCGCGCAGCCCGAGCACGTTGTGCAGCGTCAGGCCGTATTTCAGACAGTGCACGCCGCCGGAGTTCTCCGCGACATTGCCGCCGATGGTGCAGGCAATCTGCGACGAGGGGTCGGGGGCGTAGAACAGGCCGTGCGCGGCGGCGGCCTCGGACACCGCCAGGTTGCGCACGCCCGGCTGTACGCGCGCGATGCGCGCGACCGGGTCGAGTTCCAGGATGCGGTTGAAGCGCGCCAGCGACAGCACCACACCGGCGGCGTGCGGCATAGCTCCGCCCGACAGCCCGGTACCAGCTCCGCGGGCCACCACCGGCACATCGAGCCGGCGGCAGGTGCGTAAAACGTCACATACCTCCGCCTCGGTGCGCGGCAGCACGACCAGCATCGGCTGCTGGCGCAACACCGCCAGCCCATCGCACTCGTAGGGGTGCAGCTCCTCCTCGCGGCTGAGCACGCAGTCCGCCGGCAGCAGCGCGCGTAGCGCCTGTGCGACTGCCAGCGTGCGCTCCAAGCTGGGCGCTGCGACGACCCCGCCCCAGCGAGACTCGTCGACATCGAACTCTGGTGCGAACATGGCGCATCATGACCGCCAGCCGCCTGCCGATCAAATCACTGCGAGCTGCTGCACCTGCCCTGCTGGCCGGCGCAATCGATCGGGTGCACGCGGTCGGCGGTGTTGGCACCCAACAGGCTGCCCTGGCCTGCAGGGCGGCCGACTTGTCCCGCTCATACCCGTATTAGGCCCGCCTGCACCTATCGCGACCGCCCTGGTTGGTATCTCGACGGCGCTCACCTAGACTGATTCGCGTGAGCACGCATCGAACAGGGAGTCCTGACAGTGTAAATATATGGCCGCTGATCTGGGCGGTCGGCGGCTTGTTCTGGGCGGTGGTCGCGGTCATCGAGATCGTCGCGTTCTGGCGTGCCAGCGGTACCATGATGGACGGGGAGTACGTACCGACGTCGCCCGCACGCGGACTGAGTTTTATCCTGCAGTTCCTAGTCGCGGCGTGCGTTTACCGGGTGGCACTGGGGCAGGGGTGGCCGGCCGGGCTCTACGCCCGCGCGCGGGTAATCGTGATCCAGATTTTCCTGGCGCTGGCGTTCGTGCGTTGCGCGCCGGCAGCGTATTACCTGGCCGCCGCGGTGGTCGACGGTCTCACCACAGAGCTACAGGACAACCTGAAGCACCTGCAGAGCCTGCAGTGGAGCTACTCGGACTGGGCGTGGGCACTACGCCTGTCGGTACCTCGCTACGCGCTCGGCCTGGTGCTTGTGGCGTTGGTGAAGCTGGCGCGCGAATATCACCGCGAGACGCTGCGCAGCGCCAGCCTGTCGATGGAATACGCCAACACCCGACTGGCGATGTTGTCCGCGCAACTGCAACCGCATTTCCTGTTCAATGCGCTGCACACCATCGCGGAGCTGGTCGAGCAGAATCCCGCGCGTGCGACCACGATGCTCGCGCGCCTGGGCGACTTCCTGCGGCACGCGCTGGAAACCAGCAAACAGCGCTGGGTGAGTGTGCTGACGGAGATCTCCGGAATCGAGGCCTACCTGGCCGTGCAGCAGGCACGCTTTGGCGAACGGCTGCAGGTGCGCATTGCGGTCGACGCGGCGGCCGCGCGGCTGGCGATCCCGTCGCTGCTGCTGCAGCCGCTGGTGGAAAATGCGGTCGATCACGGGCGCGGCGCACCTGAGCAGTCCCTCCTGGTGCGCATCGACGTGCGCTGCGAGAACGATCGCCTTCACATCATAGTCGGCAACAGTCGGCCGCGGCTGGCCGCTGTACTGGCGCGCAGCGATTACGGCTACGGGCTGGGCAACGTCGACGCCCGGATCAGGGCGGCGTACGGAGAGGCGGCGACACTGAGCGTGGGCCCGGGCGCGGATGAGGGCACGCAGGCCGAGCTGAATCTGCCGGTGCACGTACGGCCGGTGGACGCATGCATCGCATCGCAGCTCCCGGCGGCCAAACCAGCCGCTGCCCGGGCGCTGCAGGAGACTATCGCGTGAATGCCCATACCATCAGCGCGCTGGTGGTGGATGACGAGCCGCTCGCCCGGCGGCGCATCGTGCGTTTGCTGGCGCGCGATCCGGAGTTCGGCGTGGTGGCGGCATGCGCTTCGGTGGGCGAGGCGACCGATATCGACCCGGCAGCGCAGGTGGACCTGGTGCTGCTCGACATCCGCATGCCCGAGCGCGACGGCTTCGCGCTGCTGGAGGCGTTGCACGAGCGCGGCATCGACCCGTTCGTAATCTTCGTCACCGCTTATTCCGGGCATGCAGCGGCGGCGTTCGACATCGAGGCGGTCGACTACGTCGTCAAGCCGTTCGACGATGAGCGCTTCGCCAAGGCCATTGGCCGCGCCAAGAGCGTCATCCAGCAGGCGCGCGCGAGTCTCGATCGTGAGCCGGCCCTGGCTGCGAGCGCACCGAGCGCGGCCGACACGCGCAGCGTACGCTTTCCCGGGCGGTTGCTGATCTCCGAGAAGGGCCGGGTGCTGTTCCTGCCGATCCACATCATCGAATTTGTCCAGGCGGCCGGCAAGTGCGTTAAGGTGTTTGCACAGGGCAACTGCCACGTGCTGCGCGAGCCGCTGCAGGACATCGAGGCGCGGCTCGATGCCAGCCAGTTCGTGCGCATCCATCGCTCCACCATCGTGAACGTCGAGCAGATCGTCGAGCTGCAGCCGCTGTTCCATGGCGACTATGAGGTGGTGCTAAAGCGCGGCACCCGCCTGACGATGAGCCGCCGCTTTCGTGCCCGCATGTCGCCGTTCTTCGCCGGCGCCTGGCCGGCCTGACCAATCCCGATCCCGCTCGCGCCAGCTAATCGCTGCTGGTGCTGCGGCTGGCGCCGCTGTGGCGGCTGACGAGCCCCTGTGACTTCGCACCGCAGCTTCGCAGCTGCCCGCTGCGCTACCTGCTGTTCGATGAGCTGACCCGCAGGTGTACCGCGCTCTCTTGCTCTGAGGGCCATCAGCTCGCCGACTGTCTCGATCTGCTTCACGTGCCCTGCAGTAGGCTGTAGGTCGAATGGAATCACGCGCCGCTGCGCGATGAGTTGCTGCGGGCGCGGGCAGAATTCAGCGGCCCGACCTTCGGCGGCCAGGTGCTGCGCACTGGTGCGCTGATCGAGGCGGCCGCTGACGGGCGCAGCGGTGTGATGCGCACTTTCTGTACCTGCAGTGGCCGGCCGGAGGTTCCGCTGGCGGCGCCGCTGCAGACGCACTTCGATTTCGATCACCCGTCGCCGCCGCTGACCCGAGTGTCGCTAGCAATCCAGTTTGTTAGAGATACACACGTGCAGCAGGTATTATCCGTGTCAGAAGACAAGGGCACGCCTGCTGTTTGGCTACGGTGCTGCAGGACTGCCGGAGATACGCCGCGGCGTGTCCTTGCTGCGCAGTGCTTTGGAGCGTTGAACGCGTGAACGCAGGGGCAGATATCAAAGCTGAGCCGGTGACCATTCCGGTCAGCGGGACTATCAGTGTCTCGGGATTGATGCAGCGATCGCGGGGTGCTCGAGCCTGCCTGGTGCTCGCGCACGGCGCGGGGGCCGGCATGACACACCGGTTCATGGCCACGATCGCGCAGGATCTTGCGGTGCGCGGCATTACCACGCTGCGCTTTCAATTCCCATACATGGAACGTGGCGGTATACGGCCGGATGCGCCGTCGCTATGCCACGCGACAGTCCGCGCGGCCGTGCTCACGGCAGCCAGGCTTGCACCGAAGCTTGTGCTGGTTGCCGGAGGCAAATCCTTCGGCGGTCGCATGACTTCGCAAGCACAGGGGGAGTCTGCGCTGCCTGGCGTTCGTGGCTTGGTATTCCTGGGCTTTCCACTGCATGCGCCGAATCGACCGTCCGATGATCGCGCCGCTCATTTGTCCCAGGTCGGAATTGCAATGCTGTTTCTCCAGGGTGCGCGAGATGCGCTGGCTGATCTGACGCTGATCCGGTCTGTGGTCAAGCGTCTGGGCGCGCTTGCGACACTGCACGTGCTTGCAGCCGCGGATCATTCATTTCATGTTCTGGCGCGAAGCGGCCGCAACGATGAGCAGGTGCGCGGCGAGATGCTGGATGCATTGGCCGCCTGGATTGATTCCCTGACATGATGTTGCATGAATCCTGACCCTTTTGATCTGGGCCGCTTCATCTCTGCCCAGGACCCGGTGATCGAAGAGGTGCTGAAGCAGTTGCGTGCCGGCCAGAAGTCCAGTCACTGGATGTGGTTCGTGTTTCCGCAGATCCAGGGTCTGGGAACAAGCAGCATGGCGCGGCGCTACGCCATTGCGTCTCGGGAGGAGGCGCGGGCGTACCAGGTGCACCCGGTGCTCGGCGCTCGCCTCCGACAGTGTACGCACTTGGTGCTGAACATCGGGCGCCGCAGCGCTGAGCAGATCTTTGGCTACCCGGATGATCTGAAATTTCGCTCCTGCATGACGCTGTTTGCGACAGCCGCGCCGGAGGAGGCGATGTATCGCGAGGCGCTGCAGAAATACTTCGCCGGCGAACCGGATCTGCGCTCGCTCGAAATTATGGGAATCTGGTCGGATCGGGAAAGCTCCACCTGAAGCTCACCCGCCAGCCGCCAGCCGCCAGCCGCCTGGCGCGCTTCGCTGAGCTGCTTCCAGTTAGGCGTGTATCGGAGTGCCTCGTCGTATTTGACCAGCGCAATCGCGGCAGACTGCGGGATCGGATATCGTATATCCATGCAGTACCTGCCTGATTATCGGCAGCGCCGGAAAAGTACATCGTTCATCCTGGTTCTGCTTTGCCTGGCGTCGCCCGCGGCATTCGCACGCCATCATCGCCAATTCGATTACTACCTGCTGTCGCTGTCCTGGTCGCCGACCTATTGCCTGACACATCCGTACGATCGAGCGCAGTGCGCCACCAAGGGATACGGTTTTGTACTGCATGGGTTATGGCCGCAATATGATTCCGGCGGCTACCCCAGCAACTGTGCCGGGGATCCATTGCCTGCCGCTGCCGAGGCATTCGGCCAGACGTTGTACCCCAGTCCAAAACTGGTCCAGCACGAATGGGCCGAGCATGGCACCTGCAGCGGCATGGATGCGATGAGCTATTTTCGTACTGCGGACCGTGCCACGGCTGTGGTCCGGATCCCCGAAGCCTTTGAAGCTCCGCTCACGACATTGCTGAGGAGTGGCGCTCAGATCGCAGCCGCCTTTCGGGTCGCCAACCCCACATTGCCCGATAACAGTCTCACGGTAGCCTGCAGCGGGGGGCGGCTCACGGAAGTGCGCATCTGCCTCAGTCGCGCGCTTGCAGTCAGGTCGTGTGGTCGTAGTGTGCGAAGCACCTGTCCTCCGGCGCCGGTGCAAATACGCAGTACGCGCTGAACCGGTTGACATGCAAGTAACTACTTGCCTATAATTCTGGCAAGCGAGTACTTGCGTATAGGACATGGCGGAGCGCCACAACACCGACCTGCTGTTCAAGGCCCTGGCGGATCCGAGCCGGCGGAAGCTGCTCGACCTGCTGCACGCACACGATGGCCGCACTCTCAATGAACTGTGCGAACACCTGGACATGACGCGGCAGGGCGTCACGCAGCACCTGGACGCGCTGGAGGCGGCGAACCTGGTCGCCACTGTGCGGCGGGGGCGCGAGAAGCTGCACTTCCTCAATCCTGTACCGCTACAGGAGATCTACGAGCGCTGGATTGCCAAGTTCGAAAAGCGGCGACTCAAGGCACTCTCGGAACTGAAACACCGACTGGAGAAGATCAATGGCTAGATCGACCTTCGTCTACGTTACCTACATACGCACCACGCCCGAGAAGCTGTGGTCGGCGCTGACCGATGACGTGGACTTCATGAAGCAGTACTGGTTCGGCGTGCACTGCGAGAGCCAGTGGCAGACGGGATCTGCGTGGAAGATGGTGTCCCCCGACGGCCAGATCCTGGACTCCGGCGAGATCCTCGAGGCCGAGCCGCCACGGCGCCTGGTGATCCGCTGGCAGCACCAGAACAAGCCTGAGCTCAAGGCCGAAGGCGAGTCGCTCTGCACGATGGAGCTTGAGGCCAGCGGAACGGCGGTCAAGCTGTCAATCACCCACACCATCGAGCGCGAACCCTCGAAATTGATCGCCGCGGTCTCCGGCGGGTGGCCGAAGATCCTCTCCAACCTGAAGTCGCTGCTGGAGACGGGCTCCGCCGTGCTGCAGGCACCGTACCCGACGGGCAACCAGCGCTAGGCGCCTCAGTGCGCGCCGGTACCCGGTTCCGTACCGATCGCGACCAGCGCATCGGCTCGCCAGCGATCGCGGAACTGCGCCAGTTCCGCAGCGCTGAGGTCGGAAACAATCGCCGCGGTGAATGTGCCGGCCCGTGTGCTCGTCAGGTGATAGCCGTCGGCCTGCACGTCAAGGCCCGCGTCGATGCGCATGGCGCTCGCGGGCCAGACGTAGACATTGATTTGGTGGTTGCCGTGCTGGTAGACCAGCGCTGCAACCCGCATCGACCCGAGGTAGTCGACCCGGCCGCCCAGTAACGTATCGCCGGCAGCGGCCAGTTCCGGGACCGGCGGAGAAAACGGCAGCTGGGCCGACAGCCACGGCTTGACCGTATGATGATCCGACGACAGCACGTCAATCGGGTGTGTGCTCAACACCGCGCGCACCGACGCGCTGACCAGTTGGGCGCGCAGGTCCGGCGCGCGCGGCCAGGAGCGGCCCAGCAGAAAGCCGCCGATCGCCACGATCAGTCCGGCGGCCAGCGCCCCGAACCACTGCGGCTGGCGCCCCGTACGCGGGTGGGCAGCCGGTGATTGCCGCGCTGTGTTCAGTTGCGCGGCGATGCGCTCCGAGAGCTCGGCCGGGAGCGGATAGCGAACGGCGGCAGCGCGCACCCGTGCGAGCATCGAGCGCCGCTGTGCCAGCCATGCGCCGCAGCTCTGGCAGTCGCGCACATGCGCCTCGACCGCAAGCGCGGCGGCCGGATCGATCTCGTTATCAAGCCAGGCGTCCAGCAGCGGTTGCACTTCGTCATGCGTCATGAGGCCCCCGAGGCTGCGCCGCGTACGATCGCGGCCAGTTGATCGCGCGCCCGCGACAGCCGCGACATCACCGTGCCGAGCGGCGCGCCGATGACGTCGGCAATCTGCCGGTACGAAAGGTCCTCGAACTCGCGCAGGATCAGCACTTCGCGCTGCTCCACGGGCAACTGCGCGATCGCGCGCCGCAGTCTCTCGCCCTCTATCTGGGCGGCGGCTTCGTGCATCGGGTCGTCGGCGCCGATGGCGGCGTCTGAGTCATGGCGCTCCAGTTCACAGTCATCGAGCGGTAGCTGCCGGGCGAAGCGATTCTTCGCCAGCCAGCTGTGCGCCGAATTGCGCACGATCTGCAGCAGCCATGCGCGTGCATCGCCGCCGCGATAGCTGGCGAAATACTGCAGTGCACGCATTACACCCTCCTGGACAACGTCGGCGGCGTCGGCGTCGTTGCGGCAGATCCAGCGCGCCAGATTGTAGGCAGCGGACAGGTGCGGCACGGCCACCGCCTCGAACCGTTGCGTCCGTGCCAAATCAGCCACCGGCATCCTCAGGGCCTCCCGGGTAACTAAGACCGCCGCTGCCCCTGTTTTATTCCAAGCCTACGGGATTGTTCGACGGCACGGGAATAAACCAGCGGCGCACCAGGTCTGCTGCAGGTAGTTCGCATACCAAGGAGATTCTCCATGTCGAATGACGCTCCGAAGCTGGCCTCGCGTCGCCAGGCACTGCGCTGCCTGGCCTTCGGCGGCGCGGGCACCCTGTTTACGCTGGCGGGCGGCGTGCTGACGCCGGTCGACCTGGTACTCGCTGCCACCGATCGCATCACTGGCGGGGCAGGTGGGGTGCCGCTGTTCGTGCAGATCAGCGATACGCACATCGGCTTCAACAAGGAGGCCAACCCGGATACAGGCGGTACGCTGCGGCGGACAATCGAGCTGGTGAATGCAATGCCGGCGAGCCCGGCGCTGATCCTGCATACCGGTGATATCACGCATCTGTCGCGACCGGAACAGTTCGATACCGCCGCGCAACTGCTGTCGCAGCTGCGGGTCACCGAACTGCATACCACGCCCGGTGAGCATGACGTTGCCGACACGGGTGTGAGCGAGTATTACAATCGCTATGGTCAACCGTCCGACCGGCGCGGCTACTACAGCTTCGATCACCAGGGTGTGCATTTCATCGCCCTGATCAACGTGCTCGATTTCAGGGCCAACGGTCTGGGCAGCCTTGGTACGGCGCAGCTCGAGTGGCTGAAGGCGGACCTGAAGGGACGCTCGGCCAGCACGCCGATCGTGGTGTTTGCGCATATGCCGCTGTGGAGTATCTACGAGCCGTGGGGCTGGGGCACCGGCGATGCCGCCCCGGCGATCGGCTATCTGCGCCGATTCGGATCCGTGACCGTGCTCAACGGTCATATTCACCAGATCGTGCAGAAGGTCGAAGGTCATATCACCTTTCACACCGCGCGCTCGACCGCGTATCCGCAGCCCGCGCCCGGCGAGGGCGCCGGCCCCGGACCGCTCACGGTACCTGGCGATGAGCTGCCGAAGATGCTCGGCATCAGCAGCGTCACGCTGCAGCGCCATGTGCGCACCGTGTCGATCAGCGACGGCACGCTGGCCTGAGCGCTTGCGCCACGTGCTAGCGCACGATCTGGATTCCCAGGTACAGCAGTACCACCTGCTGGTCGGGGCCGGCGCGGCCGAACTCGCGCCCGGCGGCCCCGATCAGCGCCAGCGATGGCCTCAGCTGCCAGTGAGCGCCGAGGTTGAGCAGCGTCTGTGCGCTATGGCCGCTGAGTGTTTCGTGGACTTCGAACAGGCACTGCAGTGCGGTGCTGCAGTCGTGCGCCACGACGCCGCCGAGCTGCCAGTCCCCGGGTCCGCCGGAGACAAAGTTGCGTCCGATCTCCGCGTCCAGTCCAAAAGCGCTCAGTTTGGTCGCCGCCTCGAGCGGCAGGAAGATTGCATGTCCGGCGGCGGCCAGTCCGCGCTGCCAGGACGAGGCAACCCAGGCCGAGGAGTAGCGCGGATAAGTCGATACTGCGTAGCCCTGGTCCGGGTCCTCCAGGAAGCGCCATTTGACCGCCAGTGCGACGGTGCCCAGCCCCACATCCCAGCCGCCGCCGGCCACCTGTGCCGCGGCCAGCGGAATATCGGCGTTCAACTGGATATTCGGACCCCACCCGTAATTGAGATCGGCATCCGGAGCCTCAAGGCTCCAGCGCCCGCCGCTGCGCGATGCAATGGTCGCCAGGTTATTCTCCCAGTGGCCGTTGCCGGGAGTGTCGGGGTCATCGGTGACCAGCGGCGGACCGCCTTGGGCTTGGGCTGTGCGCGGCTCGAGCGCCAGGGCGCCCAGCAGCAGCACGCTGATGAATGCGATCGCGATCAGCCGCAACTATGCGCTCATAACGGCTTGCGCCAGACACTGGCCAGCCACGGCTGTTGCTCGATCGGCAATCCCGTGGGCCGGTAGTAGTGCTCGAGTTCGACAAACCCTGCCGCGTCAAGGTAGCCCCGCCAGGCCCGCCAATCGTGGTAGGCGCCATAGCGTCCGCGATTCCAGCCCTCCTCGTTGTTGCCTCGGGGATTGGAGCTGAAGAGAACGCCGCCGGGTTTGAGCGCTGCGCGCAGCTGCCCGAGCACGCGCGCCAACTCGGCGCTGGGGATATGAAACAATGACGCGTTGGCGAACACGCCGTCAAAGTGGGCGCGCGGCAGCTCGAGCCGCAGAAAATCCTGCTGCCATACTTCGCAGCCGCTTTCCGCGCGTGCCATGGCTACGAATTGCGCCGCCCCGTCCAGGCCCACTGCCACATGTCCGAGTGCGGCGAAGCTGCGCAGATCGCGCCCCGGACCGCAACCGAAATCGAGAATCCGGCACGGCGGCTCGGCATCAATGTGGCGCAGCAGTGCGCCGATATTCTGGCTGACGTCGTGATCACGGGTGCCATCGCGAAAGTCGCAGGCGCGCCGGTTGTAATGCTCGAGTGTCAATTCGGCAATCTGCGCTGGATCATCCGGCGCCGGATGGTCGGTATCCGGGTTCATCGAACGCTTAATATATTATTAATAATCATTATCTTACACCATTTACCTGCCGCAAGATTCATGACCATGGCAGCGCCGTAGTGGTGCGATGGCACAACGCCGTGCATTCTAGCCACAACATCAAAAAGGGCGGCACCGTGGCAGAACCCACGCATCCAGGATCCGACCAGCTCGCGCGTCGCGCCCTGTTCGGGTTCATCCTCACCTTCATCGCCTCGCGTACCGTGGTGCTGCTGATCATGGCGCAACGCATGCCGAACCTGTACTTCTTCATGCGCGGCATCCATGTGCATCACCTGAACTACGGCATCTTCCTGCTGGCCGCGCTCGGCGCCTACCTGCTGTTCGGCGCTCCCGCCGGCCGGGCGCTTCGCATCGCAGCGCTGGTTTACGGCTTTGCGATGGCGCTGACCTTCGACGAGTTCGGCATGTGGCTGCACCTGGGCGGCAGCTATTGGCAACGGGCCAGTATCGACGCGATCATCGTGGTGGCCGCAGTGCTGGCTCTGATCGGGTTCGCACGTTCGATAGGCCGCTTCGAATCGCGCCACCTGATCGCCTCGGTCGCGATCCTGGTCGCGTTGATCGCGTTTGGCGTGGTGCTGTACGACGCCTCGGTGCGCATCGGGCGCCTGGAAGGCCCACGGCTGCGGGAACTGGAACTGGCATCATCTCCATAGGTTCAGCGTGACCATTTACCTGCTCGCCGCCATGCCGTTGCTGATCTGGATCTATCTGCTGATGGCGCGCGGCGGTTTCTGGCGCGTGGCGCGCTGGTTGGCGCCGCCGGCGGCCAACCCCCGGCTTGCGAAAACGGTAGTGGCGGTGGTGCCCGCGCGCGACGAGGCCGCGGTGATAGGCGATGCCGTCCGCTCGCTGCTGCAGCAGGACTACGCCGGCGCCATCCATGTGATTGTGATCGACGATGGCAGTACTGACGGTACGGCGGCGGTCGCACTCGCAGCGGCGGCGGCCACCGGGCAAGCGCGGCAGCTCAGTGTGATCAGTGCCGCGCCACCGCCGCCCGGATGGAGCGGCAAGGTATGGGCAATGTCGCAGGGCGTGGCGGCGGCCATGCCCATGGATCCAGACTACCTGCTGTTCACCGATGCCGACATTCACCACGATTCGGACAATCTGGCCGCGCTGGTCGCCGGTGCCGAAGCGCAACGGCGCGATATGGTCTCTTGCATGGTGCGGCTGCCAACCGATGGCCTGGCCGAGAAGGCCCTGATTCCGGCGTTCGTATTCTTCTTCCTGAAGCTGTATCCGCCGGCCTGGATTGCATCCGCTGGGCGCCACACCGCGGGCGCCGCCGGTGGCTGCATGCTGGTGCGTCCCGGCGCCCTGGAGCGCAGCGGCGGGCTGCGGGTCATTCGTGCACAGATCATCGATGATTGCGCTCTAGCGCGCGCTATCAAGCGCGCCGGAGGCTCGATCTGGCTGGGGCTGACGCTGCGCGCGCGCAGTACGCGCTCCTACGGCTCATTCGCGGACATCGGCCGCATGATTTCGCGCTCCGCCTTCAATCAACTGCGCCACTCCTACCTGCTGCTGGGGATCACGATGACCGGTCTGCTGCTGACCTACGTGCTGCCGCCGCTGCTACTGCTGTCGGGCAGGCCGCTGCCGATGGCACTGGGCGCCGCGGCCTGGATGCTGATGGCGATCGCTTATATGCCAATGCTGCGTTTCTACCGGCGTTCGCCGCTCTGGAGCCTGTGCCTGCCGGCGGTGGCGCTGTTCTACGCAGCGGCGACCATCCGCTCGGCGATGCAGTACCGCCGCGGTTGCGGTGGGCAATGGAAAGGCCGTCCCCAGGACCTGCATATCGGCGTCGAGGAACCGCAGGCGTGAGCAGTCCGGATACCGCGCTGTTCACCGTGTGTCTCCACACCCTCGGCCAGCACATCGATCCCTAGATCATCGCAGGCCCGTGCGCGGCTTCCATGGTCGAAGTTACCGCATCAGGCAGCGTATCCAAAGACTTGGGCGGGAAGTTCAGCGACACGCTGGCCTCGACTCCTAGCTCGGCCGCCAATGCTTTGGTGCGCGTTCGCGCCCAACGATCGAATTGATAGCGCTGCGACGGGTCGAGGGAGGCAAATACGACGCTCGCCGGTTCGTTGGCACGGCGCACGTTTGTGCGCAGTCGTACACAAGCCGCGCGATGCCGCCGGCAGCGGTTGCCCCGTTGCGACGGCACGATCTAGGCTAGCGGCCGGAGGACGGCATTGCTATACAAACTCTACTACTGGCCCGGCATCCAGGGGCGCGCTGAATACGTGCGGCTGGCGCTGGAGGAGGCCGGGGCGCGCTATGTCGACCTGGCGCTGGTGCCCGAGCGGCAGGGCGGGGGCGAGAGGGCGATCGGGCAGCTGCTGGGCGATGCGCGCATCGCTCATCCGCCGTTCGCAGTGCCGTGTCTGGCGGCTGGACGGCAGCTGATCGGCCAGACAGCAAACATCCTGCTGTTCCTGGGCGAGCGCCACGGCCTGGCGCCAGCGTCTGCCGGCGGCAGATTGTGGACGCATCAGCTGCAGCTGACGATCAGTGATTTCATCCTCGAGATCCACGACACGCATCATCCGCTGGGCGGCGCGCTGTACTACGAGCAGCAGCGGGCCGCCGCCAAACGTCGCAGCCGGGAATTCCTGCGCCACCGGCTGCCCAGGTTCCTGGATTACTTCGAGCGCGTTCTGGCTCGAAATGGCACTCGCGAGCCGTGGCTGGTTGGTTCGCGCCTGACCTATGTGGATCTGTCGATGGCGCAGGTGATTGCCGGGTTGCGCTACGCTTTTCCAAGGGTCGCCGGCCGCGCGCTGCGATCACGCCCACGGCTGCGGGCCCTGCAGCAGGCGGCGTTCGCCCGCCCGCGCATCCGTCGCTATCTGGCTTCCGGCCGGCGTCTGGCCTTCAACAACGACGATATCTACCGGCACTATCCGGAACTGGACAGCAGCAGCTAGTGCGTGTCGCTCAGCCGGCAGGCGGGGGCTGGTGATCGAAGCGCGGCAACTGCGGGTCGATGCAGGCCCAGCTCGGCGCCTGCGACAGCCAGATGCTGGCGAGCGGTTTGCCGATGCGCGGATCATCCAGGGTACCGGCGCGCACGAAGATCAGATGCGGGCGGGCCTCCGCTTCGCTGAACAGGTGTACACCGCAACGCGGGCAGAAGCGTCGATGCATCGTGTTACCGCTGTCGGCCACACTGACGAAATCCGCCAGCTCGCCGTCAATCCTGGTGGCAGCGCTGGGAAAGCAGACGTTGACGGTGCCGCTGCCGGCCCCAATGCGCTGACACACGCGACACCAGCAGACGCGGCTGGTGATCGGCTCGGCAGCAATTTCGTAGCGCACCGCACCACACAGGCAGCCACCGGTCACGCTCATAGTCCACTCCTTTCCAATGCGGAGAATCCTCGCTGTCCCGAAGCCAACATCGTGCCGCAGGGCAGCGGAAAATCAATGGCTGCCAGGTTGTTCTCTGTTTGCCACCGGGGCCGTACAATAGGACCACCCGATCTTGCAGGATACGGCCATGGCAATATCGAATCGATGGATGGCGGCCGTGCTGTTGGCCGCAGTTTTGGCGGCATGCACCAGTCCGTCGCCACGTGCACGCAGCGTCGCCCCGGCGGCGGGCGCCCCGGCCCAACTGGTGCATGTCACCGGCTCGGTGATCGCTGTGCCGATAGACCCGAAGACCGGGATGCCACAAACCGCCTCGCCGATGCAGATCGTCAGTCAGGATGAGCTTTTCAACTCCGGGCACACCGACCTGGCTTCGGCGCTGCGCGAGCTGGTGCCTGCACTGCATTGATCCTAGCCGGGCGGCCGCAGATACAGCAGCGCGATCGCCAGTCCGATCGCGCCCAGACCGAACAGCACCAGTGCGGGGCGCAGGCACGCCCGTATGCCGCCGAACAGCAGCGCATAGGCCGCGTTCAGCATGTTGTTGGAGGCCACCGCGATCAGGATGGCAGTGGCGAGCGCCGGCAGCGGCATGGTGCTGACACCGCCCTGTGCCAGATTGAGCACAAATGGGTTGATGTCGGTGGTACCGGTGAGTGCCGCCAGCCCATAGACGCCGCTGCGACCGAAATTCGCGCTCACCCAGGCTGAAGCCAGCGCTGCCACCACGAACAGCAGCGCGAAGGTCAGCGCGGTGCCGAGCTGCAGCGGATTGCTCGCCGTGACCAGCACGATGCCGGCCGGCGCGGGCGTGGTGTGTTGGCGATGACGCCATTGCCAGGAGGCGATCAGCACCGCCAGTGCGAACAGTATCAGCAGCGGTGGCAGCAGCACCCGCGCCAGGCCCGGATTGAATATCGCCACCACGACATCAATCCGCAGATACATCATGGCGCTGGCAACAATGATGCCGACCGCAATGTCGGTCTGCACCGCGCCGCCCTGTCGCTGCCGCCGTGCCAGTGTCACAGTGGTGGCGGTCGAGGAATACACCCCGCCGAGTATGGCCGGCAGCAGCGCACCGGATCTGCTCGGCAGATAACGCTGCAGCAGGTAGCTGGCGTAGGACAGCGTCGAGATGGCGACCAGCGCCAGCCATGCCTGGAACGGAGATATCGGCGTCCAGGCGACGATCGGGTGATTGGGCACCAGCGGCAGCACAATGCCGACCAGGATCAGGAACTTGCCGAGCGTGAACACCTCGTCGCGAGCGACCTGCAGCGCCAGCCGATGCAGCCGCTCGCGACCTTCCAGCAGCAGCACCGCGGTGACCGCTGCGGCGACCGTGATCCAGGGCGGCTGGCGCAATGCCAGCGGGCCAAACGTGTAGGCGAGCAGGTTCGCGGTCGGGATCATCAGGCTCGGCCGCTCAGCGTCACTTTCGGCCGCGCGCCGTATGTGGGCGTACAGCCAGATCGCCACCGCGCCAATTCCGGTGATGAATGGCAGCAGCGATTTGGCATCGAGCAGGAACAGCATTGCGCCGAGAGCTGCCAGCAGCGGAAAAGTGCGGATGCCGCCGGGGCTGGCGTGCTGCTCGCGCTTGTAGATGCCTTCGAATGCCAGCCCCATGAACACCGCCATCGCGATCGCCAGGCCGAGGCGGCCGGCGATTTCGAGTGCAGACAGATCATCGAGCATAATGCGTCCTTCCGGGCTAATGCAGCGCTAGCCGGTGCTGGTAGCCGGTGAGCTCAAGATAGCCCGCTCCGACATGGCGCGACTGTTCCCGCACATCGACTGCCCCCTCCCAGTAAAGGGCGCCGCTCGACAGCCGCATGTCCTCTTCCTGGTCATCGAGCAGCGGCTCGATATCAAACTGACGCGCCGCGACCCGCAGCTGCCAGACTACCGGATAGCTGACGCCGGTGCGCGGCGAGCGCCAGCGACGCTGCGGCAGGAAAGTCAGCTCGTCGGGCCCGAACACCTGCACCTGTCCGTGCGCATCGCGCAGCGTGCCGCCGGCCCAATACGATTTTCCCTGATGATCGCGAATCCGGAACGCCATCAGCGCGCCGCCATCGTCCATATTGAGCCCGACCCAGTCCCAGCCGTCCGCCGCCGGATCCAGATACTGGCTCGACCATTCATGATCGAGCCATGCCTCCCCGACCACCGCATCGCGCCGCGCGGCGCGCGCGATGTTGCCGCTCACCCGCAGGTGCGGCTGGCTGTAGTAGAAACTGGCCGAACTCGGCGCCGGACCCTTCTGCGAGTAGCCCGCGACACCGTTGAGCAACAGCGGCTGCGTCACCTGGAACTGCAGGTGCAGCGCGAAATCCTCGGCCGCCAGATCCGCCTGGTAGCTCGTGCCGTGGTGCTCGAGCTTCCAGTCATCAATCCATACGCTGGTGTCACCGGGCAGCGCCTCGGCAAGTCCCAGTCCCGCGCGCCGGATGCGCTGATCCTGCCACGATCGGCCGCGCCCCGGATCGCTGATCGCGCAGTGCGCGATCAGCAGCTGGTGTGGCGCGAAGGCACTCGGATTGGCGTCGCTGGTTGCCTGGCGTGAGCGGAAAAAGGTGATCTGGAAGCCGAGCCGCTCGTGTGCCACGGTTTCAAGCCACCCGGTCACGTACCACCACTCGACGCCAAACTGCGCATGGGCGCCGTAGTCGCGGGGAAATTCGAGCGCCTGGCCGCGTTCAACGGCAGCTGCACTGGCGGCAGCGGCCGGCGCTGAGCTGGCCGCGCCGCTGGCGCAAGGCATCGATGCCAGCAACAGCGGCGCAAGCCATCCGGTGTGCGCCGCCGCTGGCTGGCCTGGGGTCAATCGCACTACCAGTCCTCGCGCACGGCGCGGATCGCATCCTGGCTCATCGCCGCCCGTCCGCTCCACAGCGCGGTGACGGCCGCGGCGGCGACCAATGCGATGCTCAGCACAGCGAGCTGCTGCCACGGTACCGCCAGCTCGATGCTCCAGCGGAATGACTGGCGATTGATGACGTACACCAGGATCACACTGAGCGCGCCGCCCAGCAGCAGCCCGTACAGCGCCGACAGGGTGCTCATGATCACCCCTTCGATCGCAAGCATCGCCAGTATCTGCCGGCGCAGCATGCCGACATGGCGCAACATTCCGAACTGCGCACGCCGCGCGACCGCGCTCGCGCCGGCGGCCACGCCGACACCGACCAGGCCGATCGCAACCGCGATGCCCTCGAGTGCGTAGGTGATCCCAAATGCCCGATCGAACAGCACCAGCGAGCGCTCGCGCAGCTGTTCGCTGCCGATCAGCTCGAGCGCGTCGCCGAACGGCAGTGCGGCGCGCACCGCCGATGCCAGTGCCGGCGGGCTCACCTGCGGGCGGCGCCAGAGCGAGCCCTCGTTGGCACTGGCATCGCCGGTGGCGGCGATATAGTCCGCGCGCGCGATCACGATCGAGCCCTCGGACCGCACGTAGTCGCGCCACACGCCGGCGATGAACAGCGATTGCAGCCTTCCGTCGAGCGGCAGTTGCAGGCGCTCACCGGGTTGCAGCCGGTACAGATCCTGCACCGCTTCGGAGATCCAGGCCGGCTTCGTACCGGCCGGGGCCGGCTGCTGCGCCGCGCGCAGCAACGGCAGACTGTCGCCGGCATGGGCAGCATCCACATCGCGCGCGATCAGCGCCACCGGGGCACGATCGGCGCGCAGCCAAACCTGGCGCACGCGCCGGAATTCTGCCCGCGCCACGGCCGGCAGCCCGGCAATCGTGTGCTGCTGCTGCGGCGTCAACAGGCCGGTATCGCTGGCCGAGCCGAGCCGCACCTGCAGGTCGGCGGGTAGCAGTTTTACCAGCCACAGGTCGAAGGAATTGCGAAACGAATGCACCATGATCGCCATCGCCACCATCAGGCTGAAGCTCACGATGATGGCGGCAAGGCTGATGGTGGCGGTCGAGGCGCTGCCCTGCAGCTGCGCGACGGCGATATCGAGCGTCGCATGGCCGCTGCGCGTGCGGGTGCGGGCGAGATGCTGCATCACGGTCGGAAGCAGCAGCACCGCACCGGCCAGCAGCGCTGCAATCGCCAGATAGCCCGCAACCGGCAGTCCGCCAATCGCCGGCAGCCAGGCCAGCAGGGCTCCGAGCGCGATCAGCACCAGCCCCGGCAGTGTCGTGCGCAGGCGCAGCAGCGAGGGCTCGGCATCGCCGGCCTTCATCGCCAGCGCCGGAGCTCGCCGTGCCGCCTCGCTGGCCGGAATCCAGGCGCCGAGACAGGCCACCGCGGTACCGATCAGTACGAAGCCCGCCAGCTGCAGCGGCCGCAGCGCGAACACCGCAGCGGGCGCGGTCAACGCACGATTGCCCAGGCCGCCGCCCAGATGGCGCAGTATCAGCGCGGCCAACAGCGCACCCAGCAGTGCGCCGAGTATCGATCCGGCAGCGCCGATCGCAGCACCTTCGCCCAGCAATGCACAGCGCAACTGCAGACGTGTGACACCCAGGGCGCGCAGCAGGCCCAGGCTCGTGCGCCGGCGCAGCACGGCGAGCGACTGGGTGGAGAACACCACGAACGCGCCGGTCAGCAGCGCCACCAGCGCCAGCGCGTTGAGGTTGACGCGATAGGCACGGGTGGCAGTGGCGGCGCGGCCGCGCTCGATCCCCGGTGTGACCGCCACCACGCCCGGCGGCAGCTGTGCGGACAGCGCGGTGCGCAGTGCGCTCACCTGCACCCCGGGACGCAGCCGCAGGTCAATGCGGTTGAGCCTGCCTATGCGGCCCAGGCTCCACTGTGCGGTGGCGATATCCATGATGCCGAGCGGCTCGGGATAGATGGCATCGGACAGCACGCCAATCACCTGCAGGGAACTGCGCGCTCCTGCCACGATGATCGGCAACGCATCGCCGCGCTGCAGTTGCAGCTGCTGCGCGGCCGCGCGGCTGAGCATAATGCTGTCGCGCGCGAACAGGCCGGTGACATCGGCGCCCATCTCCGCCAGCAGCGCGGGCTGCAGCGCCGCGGCGCGAAACGGGTCAAGCCCCAGCACCTGCAGCGGCGGCTGCTGGCCGGGCAGGGTGACCTCGAGCTGCAGCAACGGGCTGGCAACGCTGACCTGTGGCAGCCGTGCCAGGGTCACGAACAGCTGCTGTTCAAATCCTTCCGGCGGTCCGCGAATCATGATGTCGGCGCTGCCCACCAGTCGACGGGTGGCCTGGTCGAACTCAGCCAGCGCCGCAGCGTTGACCAGGAACACCGCGCTGCCGAGCGCCACGCCGAGCGCGATCGCCGCCACCGTGGCCAGCAGCTGAAATGGATGCGCGCGCAGCTGCGAGCGGCCGAGGGCGCGCCATGCTGGCCAGGCGCCGCCGCTGCGATCGACACGCGTCATGGCATGGCCGGGACAGCCGCGGGCAGAGCGGCGGCGCGCAGCTGGCCGCCTGCAAGCTGCAGGATGCGGTCGGCGCTGCTGGCCGCCGCGGCCGAATGCGTGATCAGGATCGCGCCGGCGGCGTTGGCGTGCAGCTGCTCGCGCAGCAGGCGCAGGATCTGTTGCGCGCTGCGCGCATCGAGATTTCCGGTCGGCTCATCGGCCAGCACCAGCCGCGGCCGGTGCACCAGCGCGCGCGCGATCGCCACCCGCTGCAGCTCACCGCCCGACAGTTCGCGCGCATAACGCTCAGCCTGCGCGCCGATGCCGCAAGCCTCGAGCAGCTGCAGTGCGCGCTGGCGACGCTGTGGATCGCGCACTCCGAGCAGCTCCAGCGGCAGCGCCACGTTCTGCAGCACCGTCAGGTAGGCAAGCACGTGGAAGGCCTGGAACACAAAGCCGACGTTGGCGCGCCGCCAGCGCGTCACCGCATCGTCATCCAGCGCCGCAAGATCGGTGCCCTCGAACAGCACGCGGCCGCCGTCCGGCCGGTCAAGGCCTGCGATCAGGTTCAGCAGCGTTGACTTGCCGGAGCCCGACTCTCCCATGATGGCGATGTATTCGCCATGGGCGAGCTGCAGCCGCAGCTGATCGAGCACCGGCGCGCTGTCGGGGCGGTAGCGCCTGGTGATCTCATCCAGCTGCAGCAGGGGCGGGGTGGCGGACACCGCAGTAAGCTAGGCGAGGGCGCCATCCGGCGCAACACGGCTGCGCTATCTGCGCTTGCGAAACCAGGGCACGAAGGCGGAGGTGTGGCGCTGGTAGGCGGCAAACACGGCACCGTAGCGCTGCAGCGCGAGCTGCTCGGTGAGTGGAATACCGGTGACGCGCAGCAGGAAGTACAGCATCAGCGCCGGACAATAGATCGTGAGCCAGCCCCGGGGCGATCCCAGCGCGACCAGGAAATAGGCCACCCACACCAGCCATTCAAAGAAATAATTCGGATGGCGTGAGTAGCGCCACAACCCAGCCTCGCATACCGCCCCGCGCTGCGCCGGGTCGGCCTTGAAACGCTGCATCTGCAGATCGGCCAGCGCCTCGCCCGAGATTGCCAGCAGCCACAGCAGCGCACCCGCACACTCGATCGGGCGCAGGCTGGGACTGGGATTCAGGCAAACCAGCAGCCACGGCACCGCCAGCAGCGCCAGCAGCGCGGCTTGCAGCTGGAAGAATGCGAACATTTTCCGGCTGACGCTCGCTCCCCACTCGGCCCGCAGGCGCGCATAGCGTCGATCCTCATGCGGATGATGCGAGCTGACTCGCAGCAGCAGGTAGCCGGCGAGCCGCAGGCTCCAGATAACGACCATTGCCGCGATCAGTGCACGCCGTGCCGGCGCGCCGCTGCCGGCAGCGGCGAACCACAGCACCACCGGTGTGAACCCCGCCGCCCAGGCGATGTCGACGATGCCGGCGTTGCCGAGCCGCAGCGCCAGCCGCCATGTCAGCGTCATCAGCACTACGGCGAACAGCAGCGCGAGCAGCCACAGCCGCAGCAGCTCACCGGTCATCGGCTTGCCCCGTATGCCGCAGCCGCGCCAGGCGGCGCAGCGGCGGCAGCAACGCGACATACACCACCGCGGCGATCAGCGGCGCGATCAGCAGCCACGCCAGCACGCCGCGCAGTCCGGTCATGCCGAACTGTTGCAAGAACTGCAGCGGCGAGGCGCGAAACTGCTGCACCAGGCCGGTGAGCGAGAACTGTACCGGCGGACTGCGCGTGAGCCGCTCGCCGATGCGCACGAACAGGTAGATCCCTGGCAGCTGCAGCGGCGCGGCGAACCAGTTGACCAGCTGGATGATCGGCTGGTTGAGCTTCAACCACAGCGCGGCCAGCACGCACAATGCGCTGGTGGTGCCGAAGATCGGGAACAGCCCGAGGATCAGTCCGATCGCCAGCGTCAGCGCGATCTTGTCGGCCGTCACGCCCTGGCGCAATTGCGCCCGAACGATATCGAGTATGCGCTGCGAGGCGCGCTCGACGGCCGGGCGCTGCGCGGGCACGGGCGCGACTGTCACGTCCGCTGCCGCAGCAGCAACCGGTCTATCGGGGCATTGACCGGCAGTCGCCACAGCGCCAGCAGCATATAGGCGGACATCGCGATATTGCCGAGCGCCAGGATCCCCAGCAGCCACAGTACCCGCGACAGCCAGCGGGTTTCTCGATAGGCGACCCACAGGTAGAACGTCAGAAATCCAAAATAGCAGTCGACCAGCGTCGCCACGAACCAGGGATGCAGCACCAGCTCGTGCGGTGTTCGCCACAATGGTAGCAGCGCGCTGGCCCAGCCGGTGACACACAGCATGGTGATCAGCACGCCCCCGAATACCCATCGCAGCAACCAGATCATGGCGCTCAGACTCGCTGCTGTTGGTGACCGCATCCATTCTAGGGGCTGCCTCTCTTTTTTGCGCACGCCCGCAGCCACCGCAGCCTCGAGTCCCCGGGGGCATGCGGCGCCGGCAGCCTATCGCTCCGCCACTGATAATAAAATGCTTTTACAATTAATAGCTAACAGACGGTTTTTAATGTTTCGCACCATCACACCGATCTGTCACCCCATTGCGACTGACTTGAGACCTGGAGCATTACTAGCATGATGCAGCAACCCCAGGCGGACCGATCGATTCGATCACCGGTGCGAACCATTGCCATCGTTGGTGGCGGCTTTAGCGGCACGGTGCTGGCGGCAGCGCTGTTGCGCCAGCCACTGTCGCAGCCGTGCCGCATCGTGCTGGTGGAACGGCGCGAGCAGATCGGTCGCGGTGTCGCGTACCGGCGGTCTCAGTTCCGGCCGCTGTTGAACGTACCAGCCGAGCGCATGTCGGCCGATCCGGCCGATGCGCTGCAGTTCGCGCGCTTTGCGCAACGTTGCGGCAGCGACAGTGCCGCGCAGCAGTTCCTGCCGCGCGAGCTGTACGGGGAATACCTGCAGGATCTGCTGCGCCAGGCGCGACAGGCCGCGTCAGCGCATGTGAGCTTCCAGCGCCTGCATGCCGAGGCCACCGCGATTCATCGCATCGATGCGGCCGGGCCGTACCTGATTGCACTGCCCGGTCACCAGCAGCTGCTCGCCGACCAGGTGGTGCTGGCCTGTGGCGATCCGCCGCCGGTGGCGCCAGCGGCGGCAGCGGACATCGTCGGCGATCCGCGCTTTCAATGCGATCCGCATTGCGACCAGGCACTGCACGCCGACTGCACCAGCCTGCTATTGATCGGTACTGGGCTGACGATGGCGGATGTCGCCCTGGCCGCTGCAGCCAGCAACCCGCGCATCGACATTTATGCGATCTCGCGTCACGGCCTGCTGCCGGCGGTGCAGCGCGCCGCGCCGCCACGCAACAGCTCCGCCGATCGGGACTTCCACTCCTATATAGCGCACGGGACGTTCGGCGCACGAACTCTGCTGCGCGCGTTTCGCGCGCAGCTGCGCGACCTGGCGCGCACCGGCGGCGACTGGCGCGACGCGGTGAATGCGGTGCGCGCCGCCGCGCCGGCGTTGTGGCAGCGGCTGGCGCTGCCCGAGCGCGCCCGCTTCTTGCGCCATCTGCGCGTCTACTGGGACGCGCACCGCCATCGAATGCCGCCCGAAATCGGCGAGCGACTGGATGCGCTGCGACGCAGCGGCAGGCTGCGCATTCACGCCGGAAACATCGTGCGTATCGAAGACGCCGGCACTGCACTGCGGGTGCGCTGGCGGCCGCGCGGCAGCGATTCGACCGAGGAGCTGCGGGTCGAGCGGGTGATCAACTGCGCCGGCACCGACCGGCGCCTGGGCCGCAGCGCGGATCCGTTGCTGCATGCGTTGCTCTCGAGCGGGCTTGCCGTGCCCGATGCACTCGGACTGGGCTGGCGCACCGGCGCGCATGGCGCGCTGGTCGATCGGGACGGCAGGACGGCGGCGCATCTGTTCTATCTCGGGCCGATGCTGCGCGCCGAGCACTGGGAGGCGACTGCGGTGGGCGAGCTGCGCGTGCATGCGCAGCGGCTGGCATCGGCACTGGCGCAGATCGACGCCTAGAGCCGCGCACACCCGCTACAGCCCGCTCCAGGAACTGCACCAGCCCGCAGCCTTGACCAGCTTGCCCGGAAACAGCGTGCAGCCGCCCTGCGTCGCGCCGGCGGCGCTGTACAGCGAGCAATTGGAACAATCCGCTCCGGACTGGGCTGCCTTGGCGCGGCTGGCATCGTCCACGTAGTGCACCGCCCTGGCGGCTGGATCCTGCTCGCTGATCAGCACCGCCGCGGCGGCACGCGCCGGCGCGGACTGTGCCAGCGCCAGCGACGAGAGCGACAGGCCGACGGCAGCCTGTTGCAGCAGCGCGCGCCGGGCCGGATTGCTGGGTTCATTCATCCGATGGCTCCTATCGCCCACTAAAGGAACTGCAGCACGATCTTACCGATGTGGCGGCTGCTTTCCATCATCCGATGGGCATCGGCGGCGTGCTCGTAGGCATAGCTGGCGTGCAGGTGGGTGCGCAGCTGCCCCGCGGCCAATGCCGGCCAGATCTCGCGTGCCAGCGCATCGCGTATCGCCGCTTTCTCTTGCACGCTGCGTGGCCGCATGGTCGAACCGCTGACGCGCAGCCGCTTCTGCATGACCGGCAGCAAATCGATGTCGCCGCGGCTGCCTTGCTGGAAGGCGATGAATACCAGACGACCGTCCCGGCGCAGCAGACTGAGATTCTTCGCGATGTAGGGTCCGCCGACCATGTCGAGCACCACGTCGACCCCGCGTCCGGCGGTGATGGCCTGGGTGCGGGCGACAAAATCCTCGCTATGATAATTGATCGCCTCGCTGGCGCCGAAATCGCGGCAGAAACGCGCCTTCTCCTCGCTGCCCACGGTGACGATCGCGTGCGCGCCGACGTGGCGCGCCAGCTGGATCGCGGCCAGGCCGATGCCGCTCGAGCCGCCGTGGATCAGCACCCATTCACCGGCGCCCAGCGCCGCGATGCCGATCAGGTTCGCCCACACGGTGAACCAGTTCTCCGGCAGGCCGGCAGCCTGCGCCAGGCTGAGCCCCGATGGCAGCGGCAGCGCATGATCGGCCGGCGTCACGCAGAACTGCGCGTAACCGCCGCCAGGCACCAGCGCGCAGAGCGCATCACCGACCTGCCATTGGCTCACGCCGGCACCCAGCGCCGCCACGTGGCCGGCGACCTCCAGTCCCAGGATCGCAGAGGCACCCGGAGGCGGCGCGTAGCGGCCCATGCGCTGCAGCACATCGGGCCTGTTCACGCCGGCGTAATGCACTTCGATCAGAATCTCCCCGCTGCCGGGGACCGGGGTTGCACACTCGGCCACTTGCAGGCTGTCGGGCGTGCCGGGCGGGCCGTAGTCGATGAATTTCATCAACCGATCATTTCACGCCTTGCCGCGATTTGACAATGCGCGACTCGCTGCTGGCACAACTGCAGTGCGCATGCAGATCTGCGACCGATATCGTATCGGCCGGCGCCGGGCTCGTTGACGATGGCGGCCGATCTTTGACAACAGGACGCGTCCATGGGCAAGCAGCAGAGCGGCGAATTGAGCACCAACCTGATCGACCGGCTGTCGGCCAGGACGGGTGGCTTATTGACGGCCGCGGCGGCCGACGATCTGCTGGCGATCTGCGAGCTCGCACAGGAGGAAGTCGAGCGCGTGGTGATCGAGGCTTACCGTAGCCAGGGCTACCAACCGGCCGCCCCCGGCGCATCCGGCGCCGAGCCGGATGCTGGCACGCTGCTCACCAAGGGCACGCAGCGACTGCTGCTGCAATGCAAGTACTGGCGCACTCGCAAGATCGCCGAGATGCAGGTGCGTGAACTGTATGGAATGATGGCGGCGCACAACGCCAACGCCGGCATTCTGGTGACCTCGGGCGGCTTCACGCTCGAAGCCAGCCGCTTTGCCGGCTACGGCAGCATCCAGCTGATCGACGGCCCGCGCGTGCTGGCGCTGCTGCGCCACAATCAGGCTGCGCTGCCGGCCTGATCAATCGCCGCCAGCCAGCGGCGCTGCGCCGCGGGCGGCAGGAACGATGCCTCGATTGAATTGCGCGCCAGCATGGCGAGGTCGTCCCTGGTCAGTCCGAGCGCTTGCTGCACGGCTAGATAGTTCTCCAGCACATAGCCGCCAAAATAGGCCGGATCGTCCGAATTCACGGTGACGCACAGGCCCAGCTCGAGCAGCTGCTTCAGGTTATGCGCCTCGATCCGCTCGAACACCTGCAGCTTGACGTTCGACAGCGGGCACACCGTCAGCGGTATGCGTTCACGCACCAGTCGGCGTACCAGTTCCGGATCCTCCACGCAGCGCACACCATGATCGATGCGGCGCACATGCAGCAGATCGAGTGCGTCCCGCACGTATTGCGCCGGTCCTTCCTCGCCGGCATGCGCCACCGCCAGCAGGCCCTCTCGCCGCGCGCGCTCGAACACCGCCGCAAACTTTCCTGGTGGATGGCCGGCCTCGGAGGAATCCAGCCCTACCGCGCTGATCGCGTCACGCCACTCCAGCGCCTGCTGCAGCGTGTGCATCGCATCGCCGGCACTCAGGTGACGCAGGAAACACAGGATCAGCCGGTGGGTCAGCCCGTAGTCGCGCTCGGCCTGCAGCAGCGCACGCCGGATTCCACCCACCACCGCCGCATAGGGCACACCGCGCTGCGTATGCGTCTGCGGATCGAAGAAGATCTCCGCGTGCACCACACCCTGCGCATGCGCGCGGCGCAGGTAGGCGGCCGTCAGCGCATAGAAATCCGCCTCGTCACGCAGCAGCTCGGCACCGGCATAGTAGATATCGAGGAACGCCTGCAGATTGGGAAAGCGGTAGGCGCGGCGCATTGCCTCGACATCCGCGTACGGCAGCGCCACTGCGTGCTTTGCCGCCAGCTCGAATGCCATCTCCGGCTCGAGCGTGCCCTCGATGTGCAGGTGCAGCTCCGCCTTGGGCAGACGTACGATGAACTGTTCCATCGACGTATTCACCGGCTGAGTGCGGCCGCTCAATGCAGCTTGAGGCACGGACGCAGGATTCGCGCGGCGTGGCCCACCAGGATGAGCGCGGTGCCGCGCAGCCAGGCGTGGATTGTGAGCAGGTGCATGCGATACAACGACATGTGGACAAAGCGCGCCAGCCGTCCTTCGATCGCCATGCGCCCGCCCACCAGGTTACCCATCACGCTGTGCCTGCGGCCGTATCTGGCGCCCAGCCGCGTCACCAACTCCAGTCCCCCGGCACCGCCGCCGACGCCGATCTGGGTCCGTTTCACTGCGCTGTAACGCCGGCCTGCATGCGTTGGTATGGTAGCGCACCAGTCCCCTGCCTGAGGGTCAGTTCTTGAGCCGGTATCCGGTCTTGAATATCCAGCTCACCAGTATCAGGCACAGCGCCAGCAAGCCCAGAGTCATCGACAGACTGATCGCCACGCTGACGTCCGAGATGCCGTAGAAGCTCCAGCGAAAACCGTTGATCAGGTACACCACCGGGTTGAACAGCGTGACCGCGCGCCACGCCGGCGGCAGCATGCTGATCGAGTAGAATGCGCCGCCCAGAAATGTCAGCGGCGTGATCACCAGCATCGGGATGAAACTCAGGTGCTCGAAGCCGTTGGCCCAGATGCCGATGATGAAGCCGAACAGGCTGAAGCTGGTCGCGGTCAACAGCAGGAACGAGAGCATCCAGGCCGGGTGCAGGATCCGGATCGGCACGAAGATCGATGCGGTGGCCAGGATGATGGCGCCGATGATGACCGATTTTGTGGCAGCCGCACCGACGTAGCCGAGCACGATCTCCAGCGCCGATACCGGCGCTGACAGCAGTTCATAGATGGTGCCGGTGAATTTGGGAAAATAGATGCCGAACGAGGCGTTGGAGATGCTCTCGGTGAATAGCGACAGCATGATCAACCCGGGCACGATGAAGGCGCCGTAGCTGACGCCGTTGACCTGGGAGATGCGCGAGCCGATCGCGGAGCCGAACACCACGAAATAAAGCGAGGTGGTGATCACCGGTGTCACCACGCTCTGCAGCAGTGTGCGGCGGAAGCGAGCCATCTCGAATTTGAAGATCGCGCCGACGCCGCGGCGATTGAACGCCAGTGGCGTCATGTGCGTCCCCCGCTGCGATCGCTCACCAGGCTCACGAAAATATCCTCCAGCGAGCTCTGATGGGTATTGAGGTCCTTGTAGCCTAGCCCCAGGTCTCCCATGCGCCGCAGCAGTGCCGAGATGCCGGTGCGCCCGGCATTGATATCGAAGCTGTATTGCAGCTCGGTGCCGTCGGCCACCAGCTGCAGGTGCCAGTCGCCCAGCCCGGCCGGGATTTCGCTCATGCGCTCCTGCAGTTGCAGGGTCAGCTGCTTCTTGCCGAGTTTTTTCATCAACGTGACCTTGTCCTCGACCAGGATCAGTTCACCCTTGCTGATTACGCCGATGCGATCGGCCATTTCCTCGGCCTCATCGATGTAGTGCGTCGTCAGCACGACGGTGACGCCGCTGTCGCGCAAGCCCCGTACCAGTGCCCACATGTCGCGCCGCAATTCAACGTCAACGCCGGCGGTGGGCTCGTCGAGGAACAGGATATCGGGCTGGTGCGAGAGCGCCTTGGCGATCATCACCCGCCGCTTCATGCCCCCGGACAGTGTCCTGATCCGGTCCTTGCGCTTCTCCCATAGCGACAGGTCGCGCAGCAGCTTTTCCAGGAACCCGGCGTTCGGGTCGCGGCCGAACAGCCCGCGGCTGAATTTCACCGTTGCCAGAAGTGTCTCGAAGGCGTCGGTGCTCAGCTCCTGCGGCACCAGGCCGATCTTTGTCCGGGCTGCGCGGTAGTCACGCACGATGTCATGGCCGTCTACTACTACGGTACCGGTGCTGGCCGTCACGATGCCGCAAACAATGCTGATCAGCGTGGTCTTGCCGGCGCCGTTGGGGCCGAGCAGGGCGAAGATCTCGCCCTTGCGGATCTCAAGATTAATGCCCCGGATTGCCTGCAGGCCTGACGCGTAGGTCTTGGTCAGATTGCAGATCGACAGCGCGCTCGTCATGAGTGCGACTGTAGCGCACTGCGTCGCCTGCAGGAATCATAGGTAGTACTGAAAATGGGCACGAATGGTCGGCGGCGCGCCCGGGTGCACCACGTAGTCCGGCTGTGGTCAGCTGCGGTGTTTGAGCTGTTCCACGTCCTCGCGTAGCGCGCGCACTTCGGCCTCCAGCATCGCCAGGCGTTGCGCGTGCAAGGCGAATTGCGGGTCGAGCGGCGCCGCATCGACACGCGCCTCGGGCGCTGCGGCGGATGGCGGCGGTGCGCCGCGAGAATCCGGCACCGCGGCGATCTCAGCGCTGCCGATCGTGGCGCGCTCGGCTCCGAACAGGTGCGCATAGCGCGACTCGCGACGCCCCGGCTCGCGCGCCAGGCGTCGCACCAATGGACCGGACTCCCGATTGGCCAGCGCTTCCAGCGCCGCCTCCACTTCCCCGGCATCGGCAAACGGGGCCATGCGTGCCGCACGGCTGCGCAGCTCGCCCGGCGTCTGCGGTCCGCGCAGCAGCAGCTCGCAAACAATCGCGCGCTCCTGCTCAGTGAACTGCAATACGCTGAATTCGGTATTGCAGAAGCGCTGCTGGTACTTCGGCACGCGGCTGCCGAAACCGGATCGTTCCAGCAGCAGGTGCTTGCGCGACAGCGCGTCGATCAGCGCCTGGACCTCGGTTTCCGGCAGCTGCAGCACCGGGTCGCGATTGCTCTTCTGGTTGCAGGCGTTGGCAAGCGCATTGAGCGACATCGGATACTGTTCCGGGGTCGTGATCTGCTTCTCAATCAGGCAGCCGACAATGCGCGCTTCCAGGGCGGACAGCTCGATATTCATCCATTCATTATAGGAGTCGTGTCGCAGCGGTGCATGCATGCCGTAGAATCCACACTACATGCGAACCGCAGCCAGCACCGTCGGTCACGCGCGCCTGGTCGAGCAGGTAGTTGCCGGGCAACGCTCGGCGCGACCGGTCGATGTGCAGGTGCGCGAATCCTGGCGCCGTTGCCTGTCGGAATACGGTCTCAGTCCGGACCAGTCGCAGCATCCGGCCGTGGTGTCGGTGGCGCAGCTGCGGCAGCGGCGCGAGCGCGCCGATCCACTGTGCTCGATCGCGCGGGTGGAAATGGCGGCGCTGGCACGGCTGCTGAATGCACCGGTGGGCGTCATGCTGACCGATCACGAGGGCGTGATTCTCGGTTATACCGGAGCGGCGAATTTCGCCGAGATCGCGCGCCGCGCGGGCTTGCGCGAGGGCGCGATCTGGAGCGAGGCGGCGCAGGGTACCAATGGCATGGGCACCTGCCTGGTGATGCGCGAACCGGTACTGATCGAGACCGAACAACATTTCCTCGCCAAGAATGTTGCCTTGACCTGTTGCGGGGCGCCAATCCTTGACAGCTGCGGCAATTTGGTGGGGGCGCTCAATATCTCAGGTCACCTGCGACTCTCGGCAGCACCGACTCTGGCGCTGGTGCGCCTGGCGGTACAGAACATCGAGAATCGCGCGCTGCTGGCGCAGCATCGCCGGCATCACCTGCTGCGCTTCCACCCGCATCGCGAATTCATCTCGACCGCGGGCGAGGGCATTCTGGCGATCGATGGCGACGGGCGCATCGTCGGGGCCAATGTAGCGGCGCTGGAATGGCTGGATGTGCCGGCGCATAGCGGCCTGTGCGGCCAGCAGGTGCAACAGGTGTTCGGGCTGGATCTGGCACTGCTGGATTCGCTCCAGGGCGACCCGGCGTCGGCCGAGCCGCTGCCGCAGCGCGATCGCGGCTCACTGTGCTATGGCATCGTGCAGGCGCCGCAATTGCCGGGGCGCCCCGCGGCCGCGGCCTTCACAGCTGGTGCTGAGGCGATTGCGCGCCCCGACGCGCTGGCGCAGGCCGAGCGCAAGGTGTTGCGCGAGGTGCTGGAAAGCTGTCGCTGGAACGTCAGCATGGCGGCGGCACAGCTGCACATCAGCCGCCGCACGTTACATCGCAAGCTCAAGGCGCACGGCATGCGGCGCTATTCCGCCTGGAATGCCGCCGGCTGCGCCGATTGACGTGCGCAGCGCGCGGCCGCCCCCAACTGAGACAATACTGGCACAGGCTACTGGCGATGCTTGCCAGGCTCTAACATCGCGGGCTAACCGATCCGACCGCATTGAAGTGGTATAGGCATATTGGAAGCACTTAGCGAACATCGATGCTTTGACGGCATCCAGGGGTTCTACCGCCACGACTCGCGAGTGATCGGCCTGCCGATGAGATTCACGGTGTTTCGTCCGCCGCAGGCCAACTACGGCCCGGTACCGGTGCTGTTCTACCTGGCGGGCCTGACGTGCACCGAGGAAACCTTCGTCATCAAGGCCGGCGCCCAGCGCAAGGCCGCAGAACTCGGCCTGCTGCTGGTGACCTGCGATACCAGCCCGCGCAACACCGGCATCCCCGGTGAAGCGGATGATTGGGAATTTGGCGCCGGGGCGGGATTTTATGTCAATGCGACCCAGCAGCCCTGGTCGCGCAACTACAAGATGTACGACTACGTGCTCGAGGAGCTGCGCACCACGGTGCTGAGCAATTTTGCTGGCCAAGCGGATCGAGTCGGTATTTTCGGCCATTCGATGGGCGCCCACGGCGCCTTGGTGCTCGCACTGCGCAATCCGAAGGTCTACAGGTCGGTGTCCGCGCTTGCCCCGATCTGTTCGCCCACGCGCTGTGCCTGGGGACAGAAGGCGCTGCCGCGCTACCTCGGCGAGGACCGCGCGGCCTGGGCGCGCTACGATGCAGTGGAACTGCTGAAAGCAGCCGGCAAGCAGCTGTATCCGGAAATCCTGGTGGATCAGGGGCTGGCTGACAAATTCCTGCATCAGTCGCAGTTGCTGCCGGAACTGCTGGAGTCAGCCTGTGCGGCGGCCGGCCAGCCACTGCGCCTGCGCCGCCATGAAGGCTATGACCACGGTTACTACTTCATCGCGACCTTCATCAGTGATCACCTGCTGTTTCATGCCGCCGCGCTTGGCGCGGTGCCGTGAGCCCGCGCGGTCATCCCAGGCGCCGGGGAGTAGAATGGGGCGCATCCACAGCGGCCCGGATGCACGCCGGCTAGCGGCGAGGCACGCAAGGAGCGCCAGTTTGGCCATTTCCACGCCAGCGGAACCCGAAGCACAGCAGGTGCAGGCACGGGTGCGTGCGCAGCCGACCGAGGCGCTGCAGCGGGTGGCGGCGCACCGCATCGACGTTGCGACGACCGAGGAGGTCGCAGAGACGCTGGCGGCCGAGGTGCCGGTGGCGATGCAATACAACGCCCGCCCGCACGCGGTGATGATGGCGACGCCCACGAACCTGGATGATTTCGCATACGGCTTCGCGCTCACCGAGCGTATCGTCGCGCAGGTCGAGGAACTGACCCTGGCCGATATTCTCTGGACCGAGCACGGGGTGGCACTGGAGATGCTGATCCCGCAGCAGCGCTTCCTGCTGCTGTCGGCCCGTGAGCGCAATCTGACCGGCCGTACCGGCTGCGGGCTGTGCGGTACCGCGACGCTGGAGGCGGCTATCCGCCCGGTGCGCAAGGTCGACCCGCACGGCGCGCGCGCCGACGCGCAGGCGCTGCGCGAGGGCATGCAGCGGCTGGCCGCGCTGCAGCCGCTGAACGAAGCCACCGGTGCGGTACACGCTGCGGCGCTGCTGACGACCGATGGCGGCTTTACCGTGCGCGAGGACGTCGGCCGTCACAACGCGATCGACAAGGCGGTGGGCGCCGTGATGCGCGCCGGCCTGGTGCCCCATACCCTGCTGGTTACCTCACGCGCCTCGTACGAGGTGGTGCACAAGGCGGCCGAGGTCGGCTGCCGCATGGTGGCGGCAATCTCGGCGCCAACAGCACTGGCGCTGCGCCTGGCGCAGGAGGCCGGGGTGACGCTGGTAGGCTGGACACGCCCGCCGCGGCTGACGGTGTATTGCGGGGAACTGTCGTGAACGCGCGCAAGCGCGTGACTATTCCGATCCGGGTCGAACCCGGGTCGGATCTGCCGGCGGCGGAACGCACCGCGATCATGGAGGCGGTGAAGCAGAACCGCGCGCTGGAAGGCTCGCTGTTGCCGATCCTGCACGCAATCCAGGATCGGCTCGGCTGGATTCCGCCGCGCGCGCTGCCGCTGATTGCCTCTGAGCTGAACCTGTCGCGCGCTGAAGTGCACGGCGTGGTGACTTTTTATCATTATTTCCGCGAGCAGCCGCCTGGTCGGCATGTGATCTACCTGTGCCGCGCCGAGGCCTGCCAGTCTGTCGGCGCCGCGGCTCTTGAGGCGCATGCCAAGCAGGCGCTGGGCATCGATTTTCACGGCACCAGCGCCGACGGCCGCTTTACGCTCGAACCGGTCTATTGCCTGGGTAACTGTGCCACCGGTCCGTCGCTGCTGGTCGATCGTGAACTGCACAGTCACATGAGCGCCGAGCGCTTCGATGAACTGATCGCCGCGCAGGGCACTGCCGCGGCCACCGCCGGCACATGAGCGTCACGCTCTATATTCCGCGCGAGGCGACTGCGCTGTCGCTGGGCGCCGAATCGGTGGCGCGGGCCATGGCGGCAGAGGCTGCCCGGCGCAGCGAGGCGGTGCAGATCGTGCGCACCGGCTCGCGCGGAGCGTTCTGGCTCGAACCACTGGTAGAGGTGCAGACTAGCACCGGCCGTATTGCCTACGGGCCGGTGCAGGCCGCCGACGTACCGGCACTGTTCGCCGCCGGCTTTCTGACTGGGGCGCAGCACGGCCTGCACCTGGGCGCCGTGGAATCCATACCGTATTTGAAGGACCAGCAGCGCCTGACCTGCACCCGCCTGGGCGTCATCGATCCGGCCAGCCTCGACGACTACCGCGCGCACGGCGGCTACCAGGGGCTCAGCAATGCGCTGCCGATGGAGCCGGCGGCGATCGTCAAGTCGGTCACCGATTCGGGTTTGCGCGGCCGCGGGGGCGCGGCTTTTCCCACCGGCATCAAGTGGAAGACGGTGCACGACGCGTCGGGCCCGCAGAAATACATCGTCTGCAACGCCGATGAAGGCGACTCGGGCACATTTTCCGATCGGCTGCTAATGGAGGGTGACCCGTTCTGCCTGATCGAGGGCATGACGATCGCGGCGCTCGCCGTGGGTGCTACCCGCGGCTATATCTATCTGCGCTGCGAATATCCGCACGCCCACGACACGCTGAAACAGGCGATTGCAGCGGCCTACAGTGCGGGCTACCTGGGCGCGGATGTACTCGGTTCCGGTCGTGCGTTCGACCTGCAGGTGCGCCTGGGCGCAGGCGCCTATATCTGCGGCGAGGAGACCTCGCTGCTGGAGTCGCTGGAGGGTCGGCGCGGTCAGATCCGCTACAAGCCGCCATTGCCGGCGCTCAAGGGCCTGTTCAGCTGCCCGACCGTAGTCAACAACGTGATCAGCTTCGCCAGCGTGCCGATCATCCTGCAGCGCGGCGCACAGTTTTATCGCGACTTCGGCGTCGGGCGCTCGCGCGGCAGCCTGCCGATCCAGCTGGCCGGCAATATCAAGCGCGGCGGGCTGGTGGAACTCGCATTCGGGACCACCCTGCGTGCACTGCTGTACGACTTCGGCGGTGGCACGCGCTCGGGGCGGCCTATTCGCGCGGTCCAGGTAGGAGGACCGCTCGGTGCATATTGGCCGGAATCGAAGTTCGATACGCCGCTGGACTACGAGGCCTTTGCCGCCGGAGGCGGCATGCTTGGCCACGGCGGCATCGTGGTGTTCGACGACACGGTGGACATGGCTGCGCAGGCTCGTTACGCGATGGAGTTCTGCGCCATCGAGTCGTGCGGCAAATGCACACCGTGCCGCATCGGATCTATTCGCGGTGTCGAGGTGATCGACCGGCTGGTGGCCGGGGATCGTGCTGCAATGCAGCAAACGTTACTGCGGGACTTGTGTGACACAATGCTCAATGGATCGTTGTGCGCGCTCGGCGGTCTGACGCCGTATCCGGTACTCTCGGCACTGGATTATTTTGCGGCAGATTTTTCAAAACCAGCATCGCTTCAGGCGGCGACGAGTTAAGAGTCAGCGAGCATGCAATCGATCGCAGAACGGGATCTTGGAACGCCGCAGCGGCAAGCCGCCAAGCAAGTAACGCTGAGCATCGACGGCCGTGAGATCACGGTACCGGCGGGTACCTCGGTGATGCGTGCCGCTGCCGAAGCCGGGCTGTCGATTCCCAAGCTGTGCGCGACTGACCTGCTCGAGGCCTTTGGCTCCTGTCGCATGTGCCTGGTCCAGGTCGAGGGCATGAAGGGATTCCCGGCCTCGTGCACCACCCCGGTAGCCGAGGGCATGAAGGTTACGACCCAGAACGAGAAGATCGGCAATATCCGGCGCGGGGTGATGGAGCTGTATATCTCCGACCACCCGCTCGACTGCCTGACCTGCCCCGCCAACGGCCACTGCGAGCTGCAGGACATGGCCGGCGCGGTCGGCCTGCGCGAAGTCCGCTATGGCTATTCCGGGGCCAACCACCTGGATGCGCCCAAGGATGAATCCAACCCGTATTTCACCTTCGATGCCAGCAAGTGCATCGTCTGTTCGCGCTGCGTGCGCGCTTGCGATGAACAGCAGGGCACGCTGGCACTGACCATCCAGGGCCGCGGCTTCGACTCCAAGGTATCGGCCAGCCAGGCCGAGTCGTTCCTCGATTCCGAATGCGTCTCCTGCGGCGCGTGCGTGCAGGCCTGTCCGACCGCGACGTTGTCGGAGAAATCGCTGATCAAGGCTGGCCAGGCCGAGCACAGCGTGATCACCACCTGCGCCTATTGCGGCGTCGGCTGCTCGTTCCGCGCCGAGATGCAGGGCGAGGAAGTGGTGCGCATGGTGCCGAACAAGGACGGCCACGCCAATCACGGCCACAGCTGCGTCAAGGGACGCTTTGCGATCGGCTACGCGACGCATCCGGATCGCATCACCAAGCCGATGATCCGCGCCAGCATTGCCGATCCGTGGAAGGAAGTCAGCTGGGAGGAGGCGATCGCGCATTCCGCCTCGGAGCTGCAGCGGATCCAGAAGAAGCACGGCCGCGACAGCATCGGTGGCATCACCTCCAGTCGCTGCACCAACGAGGAGACCTTCCTGGTGCAGAAGCTGGTGCGTGCCGGCTTCGGCAACAACAACGTCGATACCTGCGCGCGCGTGTGCCATTCGCCGACCGGGTATGGCCTCAAGCAGACCCTCGGTGAGTCCGCGGGTACCCAGGACTTCGATTCGGTGATGGATGCTGACGTCATCATGGTGATTGGCGCCAATCCGACCGACGGCCACCCGGTGTTTGCCTCGCAGATGAAGCGCCGGCTGCGCCAGGGCGCAAAGCTGATCATCGCCGACCCGCGCCGCATCGATCTGGTGCGCACGCCACACATCCAGGCCTCTTATCACCTGCAACTGCGCCCCGGCACCAACGTTGCGTTGCTCAACAGCCTGGCGCACGTCGTGGTGACCGAAGGCCTCGTCAAAGAGGAGTTCGTGCGCGAGCGCTGCGAGCTTGAAGCGTTCGCGAAGTGGCGCGCCTTCGTCGCCGAACAACGCAACTGCCCGGAAGCGATGGAGGCCATCACCGGGGTTGCGGCTGCAGACGTGCGTGCGGCTGCGCGGCTGTATGCCACTGGCGGCAATGGCGCCATCTACTACGGGCTGGGTGTCACCGAGCACAGCCAGGGATCGACCGCCGTCATGGGCATCGCGAATCTGGCGATGGCGACGGCCAACCTTGGCCGGCGCGGCGTCGGCGTGAACCCGTTGCGCGGGCAGAACAACGTGCAGGGTTCGTGCGACATGGGCTCGTTCCCGCATGAGTATCCCGGCTACCGCCACGTTTCCGACAACACCGTGCGCGCGCAGTTCGAGCAGGCCTGGAAGGTCAAGCTGCTGTCCGAGCCGGGGCTGCGCATTCCGAACATGTTCGAGGCCGCGCTCGATGGTGAGTTCAAGGCGCTCTATATCCAGGGTGAGGATATCGTCCAGTCCGATCCGAATACCCAGCACGTGACCGCGGCGCTCACGGCGATGGAATGCATCATCGTGCAGGACCTGTTTCTCAACGAGACGGCGAAATTTGCCCATGTGTTTCTGCCGGGCTCCTCGTTTCTGGAGAAGGACGGCACCTACACCAATGCCGAACGGCGCATCTCGCCGGTGCGCAAGGTGATGCGCTCGAAGTCGGGCTATTCCGACTGGGAGATCACGCAGCTGCTGTCCAATGCGATGGGTTTGCCGATGAACTACCAGCACCCGTCGCAGATCATGGACGAGATCGCGCGCCTGACGCCGACCTTCACCGGCGTCAGCTTCGATAAGCTCGACCGGCTGGGCAGCATCCAGTGGCCGTGCAATGACCAGCATCCTGAAGGCACGCCGACCATGCACGTCGATACCTTCGTGCGCGGCAAGGGCCGCTTCCTGGTGACCGAGTACGTGCCGACGCGCGAAAAGGTCAACGCCAAGTATCCGCTGATCCTGACCACCGGGCGCATCCTGTCGCAGTACAACGTCGGCGCGCAGACGCGGCGCACCGAGAACTCGACCTGGCATGACGAGGATCGCGTCGAGATCCACCCGCACGACGCCGAGGAGCGAGGCATCAAGGCCGACGACTGGGTCGGAATCCAAAGCCGTGCCGGTGAGACCGTGCTGCGGGCGCGCATTACATCGCGCGTGCAGCCCGGGGTGATCTATACCACGTTCCATTTCCCGGAGTCGGGCGCCAACGTGATCACGACCGACAATTCAGACTGGGCCACTAACTGCCCGGAATACAAAGTCACCGCCGTACAGGTGACGCGAGTGACGCAGCCGTCTGCCTGGCAGCGTCGCTACCAGGAGTTCGACCGCCAGCAACAATCGCTGCTCGATGCGGCCGCGCATCCGAGCCAGCCTGCCAAGGCGGATTCGACCGCCGGATGAGCATCGAGCACCTGGTGAGCATGGCCAATGACATTGGCCATTTCTTCGCCTCGGAACAGAAACGCGCCGATGCCATCGACGGCATCGCGGGACACATCCAGCGTTTCTGGGATCCGCGCATGCTGCGCCACATCGTCACGCACCTCAAGAACGGCGGCGACGGCCTGGATGAACTGCCGCGCGAGGCCATCAGCCGGTTGCAGGTGCCTGGCGGCGAATAGGGTGGGCGACGGATCGAGTGCCTCCAAAGCGCAGCCGCCCGCAACTGGGTCTTGTGGCGCTGCATGCCCCGTCAGTCTCTGATCAGTCGGCTGACCGCGCCCACCAGGTCAATCAGCAGCAGCGCCAGGATCGGCAGCGCCGACAGGCCAAAACCGAGGCTGCGCTTTGAGGGTTCGGCGACATAGGCGCGCTGGTAGATGAAACGCCCGATCAGGTAGAGCGCCCCGAGCAGCGCCAGCCACAGGGCGGCGACGTGCGCCGCTGCCAGCCACAGCGCCGGAAGAAACAGGATCAACAGTTCGAGCGTATTCGCCTGCACGCGCACGTAGCGTTCGAACACCTCGTTGCCGGTCATCGCCGGCGCCTTGACACCCAGCCGTTCGCGTGCCCGACCGACCAGAGTGCCGAAATACAGAAACTGCAGCAGCGCCAGCACCGTGATGAGTTCAATCAACGCCATAGGGCACCTGTTGGGGACACCGGGCGAATTGCCCGCTGCTATAGTGCGACAGGGCGCGAGGTGGCGCCAGCGCGGCACCGCGGTGGGCTGCCACGATTGGCCGCACAGATCATTAAATCAACTGTACGGCCCAATGGAGTTGCACAGATGCAGCCGGAACAGGTGCGCACGGCCACGCAGGCGCGCGCGATAGTTGAGGAACGGGGCCTGCAGCACGTCAAGGTCGGCGTGTTCGACAACGACGGGATCCTGCGCGGCAAATATATCGATCGCAACAAGTTCCATGCGGCGCTCGACAAGGGCATGGGGTTCTGCGATGTGGTGCTCGGCTGGGATTCGAACGACCAGCAGTACGACAATGTCAGCTTCACCGGCTGGCATACCGCATTTCCGGATGCCCAGGTGCGCCTGCTGCCGCAGTCCTGCCGCGCGCTGCCGCACGAAGGCGGCATGCTGCTGTTCCTGGGAGAGTTCTCCGGCAACGCCGAGCAGGTCTGCCCGCGCGCGGTATTGCGGCGCGTGCTCGAGCGTGCGGCGAAGCTCGGCTACCGCGCGGCGGCAGCCGCAGAATTCGAATTCTTCGTATTCAACGAGACCCCCGACAGCGTGCGCGACAAGGGCTATCGCGGGCTGAAGAACCTGACGCCCGGCTACTTTGGCTACTCGCTGCTTCGCAGCGGCGTGAACGCCGAGCTCTATCAGGCACTGCTGCAGCTGGGCGCCGAAATGCGCATGCCGATCGAAGGCCTGCATACCGAGACCGGTCCGGGCGTGATAGAGGCCGCGCTGCAGTACACTGAGGCGCTGGAAGCTGCGGATCGGGCCGCACTGTTTAAGACTTTCGTTAAGGTGCTGGCGCAGCGGCGCGGCCTGATGGCCACCTTCATGGCCAAGTGGTCACAGCAGTTGCCAGGGCAAAGCGGGCACCTGCATATATCGCTGGCGCGCGAAGACGGCTCGGCGGTGTTTTACGATGAACACAAGCCGCACACGATTGCGGATGAGCTGCGCTGGTTTGTCGGCGGGCAGCAGGCGCTGATGCCGGAACTGCTGGCAATGGTGGCGGCCACCGTAAACAGCTACTCGCGCCTGGTACCGGGCTACTGGGCGCCCACCGCGGCAACCTGGGGCATCGAGAATCGCACTTGCGCGCTGCGGGTGATCCAGGGCGGGCCATCGAGTCAGCGGGTCGAATACCGCATCGCGGCCGCCGACATCAATCCGTATCTTGCGATCGCCGCCGCGATCGGATCCGGGCTGTGGGGCATCGAGCACAAGATAGAGCCGGATGCTCCGATCAGCGGTAATGCCTATGCGCGTACACTGCCGGCCAAGCGCCAGCTGCCGCGCACACTTGGCGCGGCCGCACAGCGGCTCGCAGGTTCGAAAGCGGCGCAGCAGCTGTTCGGCGCCGCCTTTGTCGAGCATTTTTCCGCCAGCCGCGAATGGGAGGAACGCGAGTTCCAGCGCGCGGTCACAGACTGGGAGTTGGCCAGGTACTTCGAGATCATTTGATGAAAACCATAAGTCCGGTCGATGGCCGGGTGTACGTCGAGCGCGCGCCGGCGGCGGCCGCCGAGATCGATGCCACGCTGCAGCGTGCGCGCGCCGCACAGCGACATTGGCAAGCGCTGCCAATTGCCGAGCGCGCAGCGCTGATGCAGCGCTTCTGCGCCGAGTTCGAGGCGCGCAGCGCGCAGATCGCAACTGAACTGAGCTGGCAGATGGGCCGGCCAATACGCTATGCGCCCAACGAGGTGCGCGGCACGCTCGAGCGCGCCCGCTACATGATCGGCATCGCCGCCGCCGCGCTGACCGACATCGATCCTGGCGCGAAGCCCGGGTTCCGGCGCTTCATCCGGCACGAGCCTCTGGGCGTGGTATTCACCGTCGCGGCCTGGAACTATCCCTACCTGATCGCGGTGAACAGCGTGGTGCCGGCGCTGCTGGCGGGGAATACCGTGATCCTCAAGCATTCGGCGCAGACGCCAATGTGCGCCGAGCGCTTCGCCGAGTGCTTTGTCGCCGCCGGTCTGCCGCCTGGGGTGTTCCAGGTGCTGCACCTGCAGCACGCCGACACCGAGGCGGTGATCCGTGACGCGCGCGTCGCTTTCGTCGCCTTCACCGGCTCGGTCGCCGGCGGCCGCGCGGTGCAGCGCGCGGCCGCGGAGCGCTTCATCGGCGTGGGGCTTGAGCTCGGCGGCTGTGATCCGGTGTACGTGCGTCATGATGCCGACCTGGCGCACGCGATCGAGAACATCGTGGACGGGGCGTATTTCAATTCCGGCCAGTCGTGCTGCGGCCTGCAGCGCATCTTCGTGCACGAGAGCGTGCATGAGCGCTTTACGGCCGGGTGCATCGATCTAATCCGCCAGTATCAGCTCGGCGATCCGCTGGATCCGGCGACCACGCTGGGTCCGGTGGTACGCACCGCCGCCGCCGATACAATCCGGGTGCAGCTGCGCTCGGCGATTGCGGCCGGGGCACGACCCGCGATCGACGAGGCGGAATTTGCGCTCAGCCGTGCGGGCACGCCGTACCTGGCGCCGCAGCTGCTGCTGGATGCGCCAGCCACCTCGACCGTGATGCGCGAGGAGATCTTCGGCCCGGTGGCCGGCGTCATGAAAGTGCATTCCGACGAGGAAGCGGTGCAACGGATGAATGACAGTCCGTTCGGCTTGACGGCTGCGATCTGGACGCGCGATGAGGCCGCGGCGCTGGCACTTGGCGCGCAGGTGGACACCGGCACCTGGTTCATGAATCGTTGCGACTACCTTGACCCGGCACTCGCCTGGGTGGGAGTCAAGGACTCGGGACGCGGCTGCACGCTGTCGGTGGTCGGCTTCGAGCACCTGACCAGGCCAAAATCATTTCATCTGCGGTTGACTACGTGAGCGCGAACCTGAAGGCGAATTGGAATTATCCGACCATCGTCTGGACGGGGCCCGGCCGTATCGCCGAGTTGCCGGCGGCGTGCGCGCTGCTGGGCATTCGGCGGCCACTGCTGGTGACCGACGAGGGGCTGCGCGCCGCGCCGATGGTGCAGCAAGCGCTCTCACTGGTGCCCGGCGCCGAGCTGTTCGCGGGCGTGCGCGGCAATCCGGTGGCGGCCAGCATCGAAGCCGGCCTTGCTGCCTACCGCGACGGCGGCCATGACGGCGTGATCGCGTTTGGCGGCGGCTCGGCACTGGATGCCGGCAAGGTGATCGCCTTCATGTCGGGCCAGACTCGCCCGCTGTGGGACTTCGAGGACATCGGTGACTGGTGGACGCGAGCGGACCGGCGTGGCATCGCCCCGGTAGTGGCCGTGCCTACCACGGCCGGCACTGGCTCGGAAGTCGGGCGCGCCGGCGTGGTCATCAACGAGTCGACGCACCAGAAGAAGATCATCTTCCACCCACAGATGATGCCGGGTGTGGTGATCGCAGACCCGGAGCTTACGATCGGTCTGCCGCCCGCGATCACGGCAGCTACCGGTATCGATGCCTTCGTGCACTGCTTCGAAGCCTATTGCGCGCCGGGATTTCATCCGCTGGCCGATGGCATTGCTCTGGAAGGCATGCGGCTGATCCGGACCTACCTGCCGCGCGCCTTCGACGACGGCCGGGACATCGAGGCACGATCACGGATGCTGGCGGCGGCCAGCATGGGGGCGACGGCATTCCAGAAGGGACTCGGCGCCGTACATGCGATCGCGCACCCAGTCGGCGCGCATTTCAATACCCATCACGGGCTCACCAACGCGATCGTGCTGCCGTACGTGCTGGTGCACAACCGGCCGGCGATCGCGGCGCGGCTGAAGGTCATCGCCAGCACGCTGGACCTGCCAGGCGAGCCATACCGCGCGCTGTTCGACTGGGTGCTCGCGTTCCGCCAGCGCTTGCGCATCCCGCATTCGCTGGCCGAGATCGGCGTCGCGCACGATAAGCACGAGATCATCGGCCATGAGGCATCGCTGGATCCGTCAGCGGGCGGCAATCCATTGCCCACGGATGCGGCAAATTACGCGCGGCTGTTCCGCTCGGCGGTCAAGGGTGACCTGACGCTGGCGGGCTGAGCTCGGGGCTGGCCTGTCCCAGCGAAGCCTCAGCGGCGGCGATCTGCGCCTGGCGTTGGACAATCATGGCGCCCACTGGCGGCCCCCTGAATCGCCGCCGCTCGAAGCCGAACCAGATCAGCGCGCTGAGCAGCAGAAAGCCGATGGAGACGTTCAGCGCCAGCTGATTGGGCGGCTGCACGCCAAGCACAAAGATCACTATCATCGCGACGATGGACAGCGCGGCGAACAGCGAAAAGCCCGCCCGGCCCATGCTCCAGGGACCCATGCGCCGCCATTTCGGGCCGCCATACGCGATCAGACCAAGCGCGATCGGCACCACGCACGAGAAATACAGGAAGATCACGGTGCACGACACCACCACGGTGTAAACCGGTGTGCCGCTGTTCTCGAGCCATTTCGCGCCCCACACGAACAGCAGCGACAGCAGCGCCGCCGTCCAAATGGCGGCGGCCGGGGTGCGATGGCGCGATGAGACCTTGGCGAGCGGTGCCGAGGCCGGCAATCCGCCGTCGCGTGCGAACGCATAGATCATGCGCGAGGCTGAGGTGACAGTCGCCAATCCACACAGCAGCTGCGCCACGAATACCAGCGCGTACAGAACTTCCCTTATAGCCTGCGGCACGCGCTGTTCCATCCCCCAGAAAAACACATTCCAGCCCTGCAACGCGGCCTGGTCCATATCCGGCAGCATCAGCAGGAATGCCACCAGCATCAGGTAGCCCGCGGCACCGGCCCAGAAAATCGAGGAAACGATCGCGCGCGGCACTGCCAGCGTCGCATTGCGGGTCTCCTCGGCGGTATGCACCGATGCGTCGTAGCCGGTGATGGTGTAGATCGGCAACAGCAGGCCGAGCATGAAGATCCAGCCGGCCGAGGCACTCGGCCAGACATCGCCGCCGGCTTTGCCAGAGTAGTTTGCGAACCGCCACAGGCGTGTCAGGTCGAAATGGCGCGTATGCGTGATACACACGATGGTGATTAGCAGCGCAGTCCCGAAAATCAGATAGCCGGAGAAGTCCGTCAACCTGGCGGTGGCGGAAATGCCATAGGCGTTGATCAGGGCCTGCAGCAGCGTGAGGACGGCGACGAAGCCGACCAGTGTCGCCATCGAATCGCGCAGCTGCAGCGCCGGCCCGAACGCTCCCATGAAAAATCCGTAGGCGCCCACGTTGATTGAGCCGAGCACCGTGATCAACCCGAGCAGGTTGAACCAGGCAGCCAGCCAGCCGGTGAAGCGGTTGCCCAGTATCGACCCCCAGTGGTAGAGGCCGCCCGCGGTTGGAAACGCCGAGGCAATCTGCGCCATTGTCAGCCCAAAGACGGCAGATATCAGAACCCCCAGTGGCCAGCCCAGGCCGATGGCGGCGCCGCCGGCCCCGGAGGTGGCCTGGGCAAGTGAATTCACGCCGCCGGACTGGACGCAGATGATTGAAAACGATATCGCGAAGTTGGAAAAGCGGCTCAATCGGCGCGACAACTCCTGCGCATATCCCATGCTGTGCAGTACCCGCACATCGTCATCCGCGCTGTTATTCACGGCCGGCGGCCTCCGGGTCGCCGTTCGCCACGCGCGGCGTGCGCTGCGAGCGGGCCACGACACCAGTGCCAAATAGCGCGTCTATGGCGACATCATCTGGACCGGCGGCGTCGAACAACAGGGCGCTCTCCACAATCTCGACCAAGAGCGTTGATATAACATCGGTCACGTCAGTGCGGGGCTTCCGCGCGCCTGCAATCGACGAGCTGTCGCGCGTGTTCAGCCGCGATGCCCAACCGGTACAATCAGCCACCCGCCGCACGAATGCATCCTCTGCGGCTACGATGAGCCTAACGCTACGATGAGCCAACCCAGGATCCTGATCATTGATGGCAACCTGGCAGCCACGCGCGAGGCACAGATTGCTGCCGGCGGGCAGGCGACTGGCGAGGGCTATGCGCAGGTATTGCAGCAGCTCGCGCCGCTCGGCTGCGATATCGCATGTGATATCGTGCGGCCCGCCGATGGCAAAGTGCACTTCACCGCCGGCGTGGGGCTTGCCGACTATGATGGCGCCGTGATCACCGGGTCCGCGCTCAATATTTACCAGGGAGGCGCGCCGGTAGAGCGGCAGATCGCCCTGGCGCACGCGGTGGGCGCGAGTGCCGTACCGCTGTTCGGCAGCTGCTGGGGAATGCAGATCGCGGTGGCTGCGGCCGGCGGGCGCGTGCGGCGCAATCCGCTCGGGCGCGAGTTCGGATTCGCGCGCCGGATCGAGCTGAGCGATGCGGGACGGCAGCACCCGATGTACGCCGGCAAACCTGCGGTGTTCGAGGCGATCACCGTGCACCGCGACGACGTTGACCTGCTGCCCGCCGGCACCCTGGTGCTGGCGAGCAATGAGATGGGAGTGCAGGCGCTGGAGCTGCGCTTGGGCGCAGCGACAGTCTGGGCAGTGCAATACCACCCCGAGTACAGTTATGCGGAGATCGCCGCGACCACGTTGCGCTACGCGGACGCATTGCTGCAGGAGTTACTGTTCGACGGCCGCGTCGAGCTGCAGCAGTTCGTCGCCGAGCTGCGGCTGCTGATGCAGGATCCAGCTAACCACCGGCTTGCGTGGAAGCACGGGCTCGGGCCGGCAATGCAGGACGAGCGACTCAAGCTCGCCGAGCTGCACAACTGGTTGGAACGGCTGGTGCTGCCGCGCTACCGTCATCGACACTGATCCAGGAGTACCAAGTACCGTGCTATTGAAAGAATTGCGGCTGTCGGCGCTGACCGCACTTCTGGCCGCACTGGCCCTGGGGACACAAGCGCTCCACGCCGCCCAGTCGGCGGCGCGGCCGCAGCCCAAGGTCGGCCACGTGTTCATCGTGATGCTCGAGAACGAGGGCTATGCCGACACTTTTGGCCCCAGCTCGCCGGCAAGCTACCTGAAGCAACTGCGGCGCCAGGGTGCCGTGCTTCCCAATTACTATGGCATCGGACACTTCAGCCTCGACAATTACATCGCACTGATCAGCGGCCAGGCGCCGAACCCGGCTACTGGCCAGGACTGCACGCAATTCACTGAATTTGCCGCAACCGGCATCACCCCCGACGGCCAGGCGATCGGCAGCGGCTGCGTCTACCCGACCACCGTGGCGACGATCGCCGATCAGCTGCAGGCGAAGGGGTTGAGCTGGAAGGCGTATATGGAGGACATGGGCAACGACCCGGCACGTGAGAGTGCCGCTTGCGCTCATCCGCCCCTCGGGGCGCCGGATAATACCCAGGGTGCCCAGGTCGGAGATCAATATGCGACCCGGCACGATCCGTTCGTCTACTTTCACAGCATCATCGACTCCCCCGCCTGCGCGCAGCAGGTGGTTAACCTGCAGGCACTGGGCGATGACCTGCAATCAATCGACACAACGCCAAACTATGTCTTCATTACGCCCAATCTCTGCAATGACGGGCATGACGGCGGCCCAGCCGGCCCATGCGTGGATGGTGCTCCGGGTGGGTTAGTGTCGGCGGACCTGTTTCTCAAGCGCCTGGTGCCCCAGATTGTCTCCTCGCCCGCTTTCAGACGCGACGGCCTGCTGATCATTACCTTCGACGAAGCCGATATTGCCTATGATTATGACGCCGCAACGCAATCGACCACGATACGCAGTGCCGATGCCGCCGCGTGCTGCAATGAGCAGCCGGGCCCGAACATTCTCGCCTACCGGGCGGGTGCCCACATCGCGCGCTCGGCCATCAACGGCCCCGGGCTGATCGGTCCGGGCGGCGGGCGCATCGGCGCGGTCATGCTGTCGCCGTTTATCAGGCCAGGGACGGTATCGCAGGTGCCCTACAACCACTACGCGCTGTTGCGCAGCGTGGAAGACATGTTTGCATTACCGCATCTGGGATTTGCGGGCCAAGCCGGACTCAGGACATTCGGAACGGATATCTTCACGCGACCCGAGGGCACGCGACCTGAGGGCCGCCGCCCGTGAGGCTTATTTCGGCACCGTGCCGTCCACGCCCTCGACATACCAGTTGAGTCCAATTACATCGTCGATCGGCATGGAGGAGCCCGCGGCGATCTTCAGTACGCCGCTGTTGTCCTTGATCGGCCCGGCGAACGGCGCCAGGCTGCCGGCAAGGATAGCCTGCTTCCTGGCTTCGAACTGGCGGGCCACGTCAGCCGGCACCGCCGGATTGAGCGGCGTGAGTACCACCACGCCCTCCTTGATGCCCAGGAATGACTGCCGGTTGCCGGTCCAGGTTCCATCCAGGACTTTGTTGACCTCGTCGATGTAGTAGACACCCCAATTCTCGGTGTTGGCAGTCAGTTGAGCGTGCGGGCCGTATTTCGCCATATCCGAATCCCAGCCGAAGGCATAGAGCCCTTTTTCCTCCGCCACCTGCACGGCGGCGGGAGAATCGGTGTTCTGGCACAGGATGTCTGCGCCCTGGGCGATAAGCGCCTCCGCTCCCTGGCGCTCCTTGCCCGGGTCATACCAGGTGTCGACCCACACCACCTTGGTATGGATCTTTGGGTTGACGCTGCGGGCGCCCAGAGTGAAGGCATCGATATTGCGGATCACCTCGGGAATCGGGAACGAGCCGATGTAGCCGAGCGTATTGGTCTTGCTCATGCGTCCTGCAAGTACGCCCAGCAGATAGGCGCCCTCGTAGAAACGCGACTGGTAGGTGACCACATTGGCTGCGGTCTTGAAGCCGGTGGCGTGCTCGAAGCGCACTTTCGGAAACAGCTTGGCCACCTTGAGCGTGGACTCCATGTAGCCGAACGATGTTGCGAAGATGACGCCATAGTCCTTGGCCGCCAGCTGGCGGATGACGCGTTCGGCATCGGCGGTCTCGGGCACGCTCTCGACGTAGGTGGTCTCGATCCTGGGGCCGAATTGCTTCTCCAGCGCCAGGCGCCCGAGATTGTGCTCATAGGACCAGCCGCCATCGGATATCGGACCGACATAGACGAATGCCATCTTCAGCGGCGGGGTTGCGGCCGCGCACACGGCCGTCAGAGCGGCCACGCCAATTCTCGCCAGTGCGGACCAGAAACGGTGCTGCATGAATCTGTGCCTCCGGAGTCGGGATTGCGCGGCCAACCGTGGCGAGCATGCAATCTGCATTCCATAATGCCGCATTAACCGTATCGAGGTCACGGATGAAAAATGCACCAATCAACAGCGCCCGCATCCTGCCGCGCGCCTGGCATGGCATTCGCCTGCTGCAAGTGACCTCCACCATGCTGCTGACCGCAGCCGTGGCCGCGGTCAGCGGTCCGGTATGGGCCGCATCGCCCGCTGGGCCACTGCCGGTCAAGGTGCTGGTCGTCAGCATGTTCAAGCTCGAGGGCGCGCCATGGCCGGCGGCACTGCACACCGACCGTGAGATTCGCGTGCCCGGGCTGGACAGCGAGTATCCGCTGGTTCGCTGCAACGCCGAGGCGGTATGCCTGATGACCACCGGCATGGGCCACGCGAACGCCGCGGCATCGATGATGGCCGTGCTCTACAGCGGCCTGTTCGATCTGCGCCGAAGCTACTTTCTGATCGCTGGTATCGCCGGCATCGATCCCGCGCGTGGCACCATCGGCTCGGCCGCGTGGGCGCGTTACGCAGTGGACGTCGGCATCGCTCATGAAATCGACGCACGCGAACTGCCGCGCGGCTGGCAGGATGGGTATTTCGGCATTTTGACCGATACGCCCGCCAAGAAGCCGAAGCTGGAGTATCAGACCGAGGTATTTCGACTGGACGAGGCATTACTGCAGCGCGCGCTGAGCCTGTCGCACCAGGTGCAGCTCGAGGACAGTGAGGACGTGCGCGCCTATCGGGCCCACTATCAGCATGCTCCGGCCAACCTTCCGCCCCAGGTGACTCAGTGCGACACGGCTACCAGCGACACCTGGTGGACCGGACAGCGCCTTGGCGAGCATGCGCGGCGCTGGACCGCACTGCTCACCGATGGCGAGGGCATCTATTGCACCTCGCAGCAGGAGGATAACGCCACGCTGAACGCGCTGACGCGGGCCGCGCAATCCGGACTGGTTGACCTGAAGCGCGTGGCGCTGCTGCGCAGCGGCTCGGATTTTGACCGCGGCTATGATCATCAGAGCGCGATCGACGCCCTGGGAACCCAGTTTGCACTGGCCGGGGCGGTGAAAATCGCAACTGATAACCTGGTGCGGGCGGGACTGCCGCTGGTCAACGACATAGCACAGCACTGGGATTTGTGGCGCGACGGTGTGCCCCCGAATCGCGTGCCTTGAGGCGCGGGTTGCACCAAGTTTGCCGTGCCGGCGCGCAGTTGCGGCCAAACGGTGCAGGTTGGCCGCGGCGCGGTGTGCCGGCCGACACCGCTGTGTCGGGCGTTGGCGCACGCAGGGTATAGTCACGCGCAGCATGCCGCTCGACAGCATCCCGACCGCCGCGCCGCCACGCCTCGCCCTGCACGGCATCACCAAGTGCTATGCGGGGGTGGTCGCCAATGAGCGCATCGATCTGGCCGTCGCCGCCGGCGAGATCCACGCGCTGCTGGGGGAGAACGGCGCCGGCAAGAGCACGCTGATGAAGATCGTCTACGGCGTTACGCATCCGGACGAAGGCAGCATCGAGTGGCAGGGCGCGCCGGTCGTGATCCGCAGCCCGGCCCAGGCACGGCGCCTCGGCATCGGCATGGTGTTTCAGCATTTCTCGATTTTCGAGACGCTGACCGTGGCTGAGAACATCGCGCTGGCGCTCAACGAACGCCTGCCGGCCGCGGTGCTGGCGGCGCGGATCAAGGAGGTATCGCAGCGCTACGGGCTGCCGATCGATCCGCAGCGCCTGACCCACGGCATGTCGGTGGGTGAACGGCAGCGGGTCGAGATCGTGCGCTGCCTGCTGCAGTCGCCGCGGCTGTTGATTATGGACGAGCCGACCTCGGTGCTGACGCCGCAAGCGGTGCACGTATTGTTCCAGACGCTGCGCAGGCTCGCGGGCGAGGGCGTCAGTATCCTGTACATCAGCCACAAGCTCGATGAGATCCGCGAGCTATGCGACGTCGCCACCATTCTGCGTAACGGGCGCGTGAGCGGCACGGCCATTCCGCGCCAGCACAGCAACGCCAGCCTGGCGCGCATGATGGTCGGCGGCGAGCTGAAGGAGTGCAAACTTGAAGCGCGGCAGCCAGGCTCGATACGGCTGGAGTTGACCAACCTGTCGCTGGCTACCGAAGATCCCTTTGGCACCACGCTGCGCCAGATCAACCTGCGCGTGTGCAGCGGCCAGATCGTTGGCATTGCCGGCGTATCGGGCAATGGCCAGCAGGAACTGCTGGCGGCGATTTCGGGCGAACGGCTGTGCCCGCAGCGCGGCGCGGTGCGCCTGTGCGGCCAGGACGCAGCCCGCCTCGATCCGGCGCAGCGTCGCGGCATGGGCCTGCGATTCGTCCCCGAGGAGCGGCTCGGGCGCGGTGCCGTGCCCGGCATGTCCCTGGCCGACAACTGCGTGCTGACCGGAGCGACCGCGGGACTGGTGCGTCATGGCCTGGTGAGGCAGCGCGCCGCGCGCGCTTTTGCGCGCACCACGATCAGTGAATATGCAGTGAAGTGCGATGGCGAGCTGGCCCCAGCCGACAGCCTGTCGGGCGGCAATCTGCAGAAGTTCATCGTCGGGCGCGAAATCCGGCTGCTGCCGACGGTGATGCTGGTCGCGCAGCCGACCTGGGGTGTCGATGTCGGCGCCTCGCTGCTGATCCACCAGGCGCTGATCGACCTGCGCAATGCGGGTGCCGCGGTGCTGGTGATCTCCGAGGATCTGGATGAACTGTTTGCGATCTGCGATCGCCTGGCGGTTCTTGCGGGCGGACGGCTGTCGCAGCCGGTACCGACGGCGGGGCTGGCGCTGGAAACCGTCGGCGTATGGATGACCGGCGAATTCGAGGCCGCCGCGGCCGATACCACCGGACACGACAGCGGGGCGGCCCATGCCACCATCTGATCACATGCGCTGGTCATCGACTCTGTGGCCATGGCGTCTGGAGCGCCGCCAGAAGCCCTCGGCCACAATGCGTATCTGGTCCTCGCCGCTGGCAGCGCTGGCGATGCTGGTGACCGGCCTGCTGGTATTTGGCGCGTTGGGGAAGAATCCGATCGCCGCGTTCCACGTTTTCTTTGTCGAGCCGGTGAACTCGATCTATGGCGTGGGTGAACTGCTGCTGAAGGCGACGCCGCTGATGCTGTGTGCGCTGGGGCTGGCGCTGAGCTTCCGGGCCAACGTCTGGAATATCGGCGCCGAGGGACAGCTCACGCTGGGCGCGATCACCGGCGGCGGGGTGGGATTGATATTCGGCGCCTCGCTGGGCCATTGGGCGCAGCCGGCAGTGCTGGCAGCGGGTGTGCTGGGCGGCATGGCGTGGGCCGCGATTCCAGCATTGCTGCGCACACGGTTTCGCACCAGCGAGATTTTCGTCAGCCTCATGCTGGTATACATCGCGCAACTGCTGCTGTCGTACCTGGTGCACGGCCCCTGGCGCGACCCGGCAGGGCAGAACTTCCCGCAATCGCAGCCACTGGCCGACAACGTGCTGTTGGCGCCGCTGCTCGAGGGCACGCGGGTGAACGTCGGATTCATCATCGCGTTGCCGCTGGCGGTGCTGTGCTGGCTGTTCGGCTCGACCACGGCGGCCGGCTTTCGCATGCGGGTCGGCGGGCTTGCCCGTGCCGCCGCGGCCTACGCCGGCATCAGCGAGCGCCGCAACGTCTGGCTCGCGCTGATGATCAGCGGCGGCATGGCGGGCCTGGCCGGTGTATGCGAAGTGGCGGGCCCGATCGGCATGCTGCAGCCGGTGGTGTCGCCCGGATATGGGTTCGCGGCCATCATCGTCGCGTTCGTCGGGCGCCTGCATCCACTGGGCGTGGTACTGGCGTCGCTGCTGATGTCGGCGCTGTACCTGGGCGGGGAGTCGGCACAGATGGAACTGCAGCTGCCGGCATCGGTCAGCGGCCTGTTCCAGGGCGTGCTGCTGTTCTACCTGCTCGCCGCCGAGCTGTTCATCGGCTTCCGGCTGCGCCGCGTGCATCGCGCAGCCGCCACGCTGCCGGCTGCCGCGGCCGGCGCTCCGGCGCCCGGTCGTAGCGCATGAACCTTGCGGTCTGGGTGACCATTGCCGCCAGCGCCGTCGGAGCGGCCACCCCGCTGATCTTCGCATCCCTGGGCGAGCTGGTGGTCGAGCGCGCCGGCGTGCTGAACCTGGGCGTGGAGGGCATGATGCTGATTGGCGCGATGAGCGGCTTCGCTGTCGGTGTGTCAACGGGCAGCCTGTGGCTCGGCTACCTGGCGGCGGCGCTGGGCGGAAGCCTGATCGCGCTGCTGTTCGGCGTGCTGACGCTGAGCCTGCAGACCAACCAGGTCGCTACCGGACTGGCACTGACGCTGTTCGGTGTCGGACTGAGCGCGTTTGCCGGCCGCGCCTTCGTCGGACTGCCGATCCGGCCGCTGCAGCCACTGCACATCCCCGGGCTGAGCGAGCTGCCGATCATCGGGCCGCTGCTGTTTCACTACGATGCACTGGTGTACCTGTCGCTGCTGCTGTGCGCGTTGCTCGCATGGGCGCTCAAGCACACGCGCGTGGGATTGCGGCTGCGGGCAGTCGGCGAATCACCCGCGATGGCGCATGCCCTGGGCGAGCCGGTGACGCGCATTCGCTATTTCGCGGTGCTGTTCGGCGGGGCGATGAGCGGTGTCGCCGGTGCCTATCTGTCGACCGCACTGACACCCATGTGGACCGAAGGCATGAGCGCCGGACGCGGCTGGATCGCGCTGGCACTGGTGGTGTTTGGCACCTGGAAACCATGGCGGGTATTGGCCGGAGCGTACCTGTTCGGCACCGTAACGGTGCTGCAGCTGTATGCGCAAGGCCTGGGGGTACACGTGCCCAGCGAATTCCTGTCAATGCTGCCGTATGCCGCGACCATCGTCGTGCTGGTGGTGATCTGCCGCGACCCAAAGACGATCCTGCTGAACCAGCCGGCCTCGCTCGGGCGCAGTTTTCACTCCGGTTATTGAGCGCGGCTGCAATGATCCTCGAGCAGCGCACGGCGCATTGCGGCTCGATCCTGCATTTCCACGCCGATCCGGGCCTGCGCGATGATCCGGCAGCATACGAATTCTGGGAGCGGGGCGTACTGATCGTCGCCGACGGACATGTCGAGGCGGTCGGCCCGGCCGCGGCTCTGCTGCCAGCCGCGGGTGGCGACCTGTGCATCGTCGAGCATGGCAGGCGGCTGATCATGCCCGGCTTCATCGACACCCATATCCATTATCCGCAGACCGACGTGATCGCCTCGGGTGGCCACAATCTGCTCGAATGGCTCGAACACTACACATTTCCGGCCGAACAGCGCTTCGCCGACGCCGATCATGCGCGCGCTGTGGCGGAGTTCTTCCTGGATGAGCTGCTGCGTAACGGCACCACAACGGCGCAGGTGCTGGGCACGGTCCACAAGCAGTCGGTGGATATATTCTTCCGGGCCGCCGCGGCGCGCCGGCTGCGCATGATCGCCGGCAAGACTCTGATGGACCGTCATTGTCCGGAAGGGCTGTGCGACAGCGCGGCCGACGGTGAGCGCGACATGCGCGCGCTGATCGAAACCTGGCATGGCCGCGAGCGGCTGCACTATGCGATCACACCGCGTTTTGCCGCCACCTCTTCAGCGGCACAACTTCAGGGTGCCGGACGGCTGGCGCGCGAGTTTCCGGACGTGTATATCCACAGCCACCTGGCGGAAAACCGCGACGAAGTCAGCTGGGTCCGGCACCTGTTCCCCGAAAGCCGCAGCTACCTCGATGTCTACGATCGCTACGGGTTGCTGCGCGAACGCGCCACCTATGCGCACTGCATCTATCTGGATGCCACCGATCGCGAACGGCTGGCCGCGAGCGGGGCGGGCGCTGCGTTTGCACCGACCTCCAATCTGTATCTGGGCAGCGGTCTGTTCGATATCGCGGCCAGCGATGCCGCCGGCATGCGCTTCGCGCTGGCGACCGACGTCGGCGGCGGCAGCAGCTTCAGCATGCCGCGCACCATGGCGGAGGCCTATAAGGTGGCGCAGTTGCAGGGCCAGCGGCTGTCGCCGCTGCGCGCCTTCTACCTGGCGACGCTGGCTGGAGCACGCATGCTCGGGCTCGACGATCGCATCGGACGCTTCGCGCCAGGCAGCGAGGCCGATTTCATCGTGCTCGATCCGCAGGCGACACCGCTGCTCGCACGACGCATGGAGCAATCGCACACCTTGTCCGAGCGGCTGCTGGTATTGATGACCCTGGCCGATGATCGGGCGGTCGCGGCAACCTACGTGCTGGGCAAGCACCAGGAGATGACATGAAGAAACGACGGGCGTTGCTGGCGGGTACGCTGTCGCTCGCGGCAGTGATGCTGCTGCTCGGCGTGTGCAGTGCGCAGGACTCCGACGCCCGGCGCCAAGTCATCATCGACCAGGATGCGTTCGGCCCGGCCGGTTCCAATCTGCAGGCGATATTGATGCTGCTGCAAGCCAGCAACGTGGAGGTGCTCGGCATTACGATCCCGAGTGGCGACGGCTGGCGCGATGAGGAGGTGAGCCACACGCTGCGCCTGCTCGAGATCGCCGGCCGGACAGAGGTGCCGGTGCATCCCGGCGCGGTGTTCCCGCTGGTGAATACTCAGCAGCGAACCAGGATGTGGGAACAGCTCTACGGCAGGCTGTTCTATAAGGGCGCATGGACTGAGACCTGGCCCGCCGAAGGTACCGTGCGCCGGTCGCCCTATCATGCCGACCCGTTCCTGGTGCCGCCGTCGCCGGCCGGCGAGCCGAAGATCAAGCCCTCGCCCGAGCCGGCGGCCGCGTTTCTGGTGCGTGCGGTGCACGAACATCCCGGGCAAGTCACCATCATCGCGGCCGGCCCACTGACCGACCTTGCCATGGCAGCGCGGCTGGATCCGCAGTTCGCGTCGCTGGCCCGGGAGTTGGTATTCATGGGCGGCAGCTACAATCCGGTCGCGGCCGACAATGCCTTCGCGCAAGAGTATGCCAACGCGCCACGCCGGGAGTTCAACCTGCGCTTCGATCCGGAGGCCGCCTCGATCGTGCTGCATGAGCCGTGGAACAGGATCACCCAGGTCCCCATCGATGCCACCACCAGGACGTTCTTCAAGCCGGAATTCTTTCGCCAACTGCGCTCGGGTCACGCGCCGTTCGATGGCTACCTGGCTGAGTTCGGCCAGCCGTATCCGATGTGGGACGAGCTCGCCGTCGCGGTTTGGCTCGATCCCTCGCTCGTGACCCGCAGCGCGACGCTGCTGGTGGATGTCGACACCAGCTTTACCGCTGGCTACGGTGACACGCTGAGCTGGTCGCTGGGCGGCGGCCCGGGCATGGGCGAGCGCCCCGCGCTGGTAGTGCAGGACGTGGACGTGCCGAGGTTCGAGCACATGACCCTGGACTTGCTGAGCCGGCCGACAGCCGCACATTGAAAATTGGTGGACATCGATGCCCGAAACTTTTTTCGGATCATGATGGTGCAGCTACAACAAAAAAATGGAGCACCGTCGTTGCCGCCGCGCAACGGGGAGCCCTGGCGAAGCGGTCCCGGTGAAGCGCGTATCACGGCCCAAGTCTTGTGCTGCTCCGAGCTGGTGCGATCAGCGGTTTTAGCGGCTTTTTTGCACTACTTTGTGCGCTTGACACACCGAGGGCCGCTGCTACGATCGATTGGAGACAACAAAAATTGATGAGGTGACGCTTGACACTAGGGATTCGTGTTTCGCTAGGCACGTTAGTCTCGGTCCTCATCGCTTACCCTACTGCACAGGCACAGCAAAACAGCGGCCCGGACACCGGTGTCATCGCGACCACGTCGGCGAACACGTCCGGCGACCTGGATGAAATCGTCGTCAACGGCATCAGGCGAGGAGACCTCATCCTCCCGACCACGGTATCGTCCGACTCGGCGTACGGACTGGATCTGGGGGTGATGGACACGCCGCGCAATAACACCTTGCTGTCGAAGGCTCAGCTCGATGCGCTCAATGTGCAGAATCCGGGAGGGTTTTCCTACCTGACCTCGAGCAGCTATTCGGACGCCTCATTCGGTCAGCCGAACATACCGCGCATCCGCGGTCAGTATGCCGACATGTTCTTCAATGGCATGCGCGACAGTTTCACCCTCAACGGCTACGGGGCGCCGATCAGTTTCAACAGCGTCGATTCCATCGATATCATCAAGGGTCCGGCGAGCGTTCAGGCGGGACCCGGGGCGGGGGTGGGTGGCGAAATCGACATCACCACCAAGATGCCCTCGTTCGTGAAGCCGATTGCCGATTTCAACCTGGAATTCGACACCCAGCAGAAACGGCGCGCGTCCTTCGATGTCGGGGCCCCGCTTAATTCCACCATCGCCGCACGCGTGAGCTTTACCGAAGACGACAGCGGCAGCTACTACTACGACATGTTTTTCCACCAGCAGTCGCTGTTTGCCTCGGTCATCGACCAGGTCACCCCGAAATACTCAGTGCTGGTCACCGGCGGCCTCGAGAACACCACTTATCGCGAAAACGACGGCATCAATCGGGTCAATCAGCAACTGATCGACGACGGCACGTATCTGACGGGCGGGGTGGTGGGCGGCAGCGCGGGTGTTTCAGGATTCGGCAGCACGATCGACCTGACGGGATCCACGCAGCTCAACCCGCGCACCATCATTGACGAGCCCGGCGGCACCGGCGCGCACTCGCTGCACATCAAAGGGCAGATCATCCAGACGTTCAATGCATCGGATGCATTTTCCATCGTCAATAACACGTTCTACGATTACATGAATCGTTACAACCAGACCGAGGATTACTACGCCGATACGGCCAAGGGCAGCTTTACCATCGAGAACAAGACCGACTTCAAGGTCAAGTTCGATACCGGCTCGGTGAGCCACGACGTCGACGCCGGCTTCACCTATCGCTACGCGCATGTGCTGGATATCCAGAACTTCCTGAACGAGCCAGTCAGCATCTTCGACCTGTCGGCCAGCCCCAGCACCTGGGTGTTCCCGTCGTCGCTGCAGAACAACGGGCCGGTGCTGTACAACGCCGCCTTCAATCATCCGCAATACGGGCTGCCGGGACGCTTCGAGGGCAACCCAGGCCCTGGCTATTTCTTTGTCGGAGGATTCCTGAACGGCACGGCCGACTCGAATCTGAAGGACGCCGCAGTTTTCTACGAACATCGGATCAAGTTCTCGCCGCAGTGGAGCCTGCTGTACGGCATACGCGGCGATCTGGTGCAGTTGGACTATTCCGATCCGCTCGGAGGGCCGGGTCTATACGACGGCTTTCCCCAGAGTGCGTCCACTGCCTGGTATGGTCTGTATAACGGCAATATCAGTGTTATATACAGCCCATCCTCGCATGTATCCCTGTACTTGACGTACAACAAGGCGCAGTACGTGCAACCCACGGCCAATGACGGTGCGGTCGCCACCTGGGGTGAGGATCCGACCGCGCAACTGCGCCAGAACACGCTGCTGGAAGAGGGCGGCGTGAAATTTGACCTGTTCGACAAGCGCCTGTTCATATCCGCCGCAGGTTTCTACCAGGAGCGCTCCATCACCACCGGCGCGGGCGGCCTCACAAGTACCCTGGCGCACATCAAGGGTGCTGAGTTCGAACTCAATTACCAGCCCGATCCGCATTTCTTTGCCACCGCCAGCTACTCGTATCTGCACACCACGACCGATGCACCGTCTCCGTTCTATAACTTTCCGGCCCAGCCGGGGCTCAATAATGATGGCGCCGGCATAACTGTCTTCCCGACGAATCTGGAATTTGCACCTGGCCAGACGTTCCAGGACCCGGGTGTGCCGCAGCAATTGTTCAACGTGCTGGCGAACTACAAGCACGAATCCGGTTTTGGCGCCCAGGCCAACGTGCAGGTCACCAGCCCGGTTTCAATCACCCAGTCCGGCTATCTTGACCTGGCGAGCTTCACCAACCCGGCGAATTTCCCTTTCCCGGGACTCACGGCGGCGCAATCGGCAGAGTTTGCGGCCAATGGCGGCTACTACAAGGCGCCGATAATTCATTGGCAATACACGTTGAATGCCGCGGTGTTCTACAGCTACCAGAAGTACACGGCTAAGTTGTCAGTCTATAACGTGACCGACCGGCACAACTTCACCAACGACGTGCCGTTCTACGGGGATGATTTCATCACGCGACAGCCGCCGCGCGATTTTGACTTCAGCCTGAGCGCCAGGTTCTAGCGCATCATGCCCCGGGTATAAGGCGCGGCCGTCATGTTGACGGCCGCGGGCCAGCGACTACTATCGCTGCATATGGGCCAACTGACGACTCACGTCCTGGATACCAGCGCTGGCCTGCCGGCCGCCGGAATCATGATTGAACTGCACGAACTGGCGGTGACGCCGCCACGGCTGCTGGCCGCCGTGAGCACCGGGCGTGACGGGCGTTGCGCGGCGCCGCTGCTCACGGGCAACGAGTTTCGTAGCGGGCGCTACGAATTGACCTTTCATGTGGCCGACTATTTCCGCGCCCGCGGCGTGTCGCTGCCGGAGCCGCCATTCATCGAGCATGCCGTGATCCGGTTCGGTATCTCCCAGCCGGCCGAGCACTACCACGTGCCACTGCTGATCTCGCCCTGGAGCTATTCGGTGTATCGGGGAGGCTAGCCGGGCGTGTCCGCAGGTGAGCCGCCAAGCCCGGCCAATAGCGTCCGCTTCCTGCTGGATGGCGAGGCGGTCAGTGCGGCGGGGCTGCCGCCGACCACGACGCTGCTGCAATATCTTCGCGACGTCATCCACCGCACCGGAACCAAGGAAGGCTGCGCGGAGGGCGACTGCGGCGCCTGCACCGTGGTGCTGGGCGAACTGGCACCGGACGGTGGCCGGGTAGGATATCGGGCGGTGAATTCCTGTATTCGTCTGTTGCCGACCATCGATGGCCAGGAACTGATCACGGTGGAGAGCCTGCAGGCGGATGACGCCAGCCTGCATCCGGTGCAGTTGGCCATGGTCGACAATCACGCCTCGCAATGCGGTTTCTGCACCCCGGGCTTCGTGATGTCGCTGTTCGCGCTGTATCTGCAGCCCGAATCGCCGTCACGTGAACAGGTGCTCGACGCCATCTCCGGCAATCTGTGCCGCTGCACCGGCTATCGCCCGATCATCGATGCCGGCCTGCGCATGGGCGCGTACCCTGCGCCGGCGCACTGGAGTCGCGAGGCGTCGCGTTCGACCGGGCGGCTGCGCGCATTGCGGGCGCTGCGGCGCGAGGGCTCGATGAGATTACCGGGCTTTCATGCACCGCGCAGCTGTGATGAGCTGGCGACTGCACTCGAAGCCGATCCGGCCGCCGTGCTGCTGGCGGGCGGCACCGATATCGCACTGTGGGTTACCCAGCAGCTGCGCGAGCTGCCGTCGATCATCTACCTCGGCGAGGTCGCGGAACTCAAGCACATGCACAGCGACGCCGAGGGGATCGTGATCGGCGCGGCTGTGCCGCTGACCGAAGGCTGGGCCGCGATCGTCGCTGCCTATCCGCAGCTGGCCGAGCTGGCACAGCGCTTCGGTTCCCCGCCGGTGCGCAACTCAGGCACGCTGTGCGGCAATATCGCCAATGGCTCGCCGATCGGCGATTCGATGCCGGTGCTGATGGTAATGGGCGCGCGAATCGAATTGCGCCACGGCGCGCGCACGCGACAGCTGCCGCTGGACGAGTTCTATCTTGGATATCAACGCAAGGATCTGGCGCGCGGCGAGTTCATCGTATCGGTGCAGGTGCCAGCCCCGCGGCCGGGCCAGCGGCTCGCCAGCTACAAGCTCTCCAAGCGCTTCGATCAGGATATTTCCGCGGTCTGCGCGGCATTCCTGGTGGAGCTTGCGGCCGATCGCATCGTTGCGGTCCGGATAGCGTTCGGCGGACTGGCCGCGGTTCCGGCGCGAGCGCGCGCCGCCGAGGCGGCGCTGATCGGGCGGCCATGGAATGCACACAGCATTGCTCTGGCGGCGGCGGCACTGGCTGAGGACTTTGAGCCGCTGACCGATCTGCGTGCCAGCAGTGCGTACCGGCTGCAGGCCGCGGGCAACCTGTTGCGCCGCTTCCATCTGGAATCGGCGGGAACGGCGAGCGCGATGCGTACCGCCGAACTGGCACTTGCCCCGCGCTAGCGTCATGCACCGCTCGCGCCTTGGTAGTGTGAATCCGATCGACAGCGCCCCACGTCACGAAAGCGCGCACCTGCACGTCAGCGGCCGGGCGCTGTATGCCGATGATATCGCGCTGCCGGCCGATGCGTTGCATGCCGCCTTTGGCATCAGCAGCGTGGCACATGCACGCATTGAGTCGCTGGACCTCGCACCGGTGCTGGCTATGCCCGGGGTGGCCTGCGTAGCGGTGGCCAGGGATATCCCGGGCGAGAACAACTACGGCTCGGTGCTGCACGACGATCCGATCTTCGCCGACGGCTTGGTGCAATACGCCGGTCAGCCGCTGTTTGCCGTGGCCGCCAGTTCCCACGGCGCGGCACGCAAGGCGGCGCGGCGTGCGCGCGTTGAGTACCAGCCGCTGCCTGCGATCCTAGATATTCGCGCCGCGCTCGCAGCGCAAAGCTACGTGCTGCCCACCGAGCGGCTGGTGCGCGGTGAGCCGGAACAGGTGCTGGCGGCAGCGGCGCGGCGCTTGCGCGGCACCGTAGTAATCGGTGGCCAGGATCATTTCTACCTGGAGGGCCATATCGCGGTCGCCGTGCCGCAGGAAGACGGGGCAATGCTGATCCACAGTTCGACCCAGCATCCAAGCGAAGTGCAGCAACTGGTGGCGCATGCGCTGGCGAGGCGTTCGCACGACATCACCGTGCAGTGCCGGCGCATGGGCGGCGGTTTTGGCGGCAAGGAAACCCAGCCGGCACTGATCGCCGCGGCCGCCGCCGTGCTGGCGCACAAGACCAGACGTCCGGTCAAGCTGCGAGTCGATCGTGACACCGACATGCTGATGACCGGCAAACGGCACGACTTTCTCGCCGATTACGACGTCGCCTTCGACGCCAGCGGTCGCGTACTGGCGCTGCGCATTATGCTTGCATCGCGCTGCGGCTATTCGGCTGACCTGTCCGGCCCGGTCAACGACCGGGCACTGATGCATGTGGACAATGCCTATTTTCTCGAACACGTGGAAATCATCTCGCATCGCTGCAAGACCCACACGGTCTCGAATACCGCCTTTCGCGGCTTCGGCGGACCGCAGGGCATGCTGGTGATCGAGCAGGTTCTCGATGACATCGCGCACACCCTGGGGCTGGATGCGCTGGCCGTGCGCCAGCGCAATTTCTACGACGCCGGCAGCCGCAATGTCACGCATTACGGCCAGACGATCGAGCACAACCAGATCCACGGCATGGTCGAACGGCTGGCTGCCGATGCCGGCTATCTGCAGCGTCGGCGCGAGGTCGCAGCCTGGAACGCCGCCGGCCCGCTCATCAGGCGCGGCCTGGCGTTGACGCCGGTGAAGTTCGGCATTTCGTTTACATCGACGCCGTTCAACCAGGCCGGGGCACTGCTGCATGTCTATGCCGATGGCACGGTGCTGCTCAATCACGGCGGTACCGAGATGGGGCAGGGTCTGTTCACCAAGATCGCACAGGTGGTGGCGGCTGAACTGGGTCTGCCGCTGACGGCGATCCGGGTGTCGGGCACTGACACCAGCAAGGTACCGAATACCTCGGCGACCGCGGCCTCCTCGAGTTCGGACCTGAACGGCAAGGCTGCGCAGGCGGCCGCGCAGACGATCCGCGAACGGCTGGTGCAATTTGCCTGCGACAGCTACGGTGTCGAGCCGCAGCAGGTACGATTTCATGATGGCCGTGTGCAGATCGGTGAGCGCGACGTGCAATTCGGTGAGCTGGTGCAGCACGCGTACCGGGCGCGCATTTCGTTGTCGTCCACCGGTTACTACCGCACGCCGAAAATCGAATGGGACAAGGCCGCCCTGCGCGGTCGGCCATTTTTCTATTTCGCCTATGGTGCTGCCGTCAGCGAGGTCGCGGTGGACAGTCTGACCGGCGAAACGCAGCTGCTGCGCGTGGATATCCTGCATGATGCGGGCACGCCGCTCAATGCGGCGATCGACCTGGGCCAGATCGAGGGCGGCTTCCTGCAGGGCGTTGGCTGGCTCACCTCGGAAGAATTGTGGTGGGACGAGGCCGGCAGGCTGCGCACGTACGCGCCTTCGACCTACAAGATTCCCACCGCACGCGACTGGCCAGCGCAGGCCACGGTGCAATTGCTCGCTGGCGAGCCGAATCGCGAGGATACGATCTACCGCTCCAAAGCGGTCGGAGAGCCACCGCTGATGCTGGCGATCTCGGTGTTGCATGCGATTCGCGATGCCATCGCAAGCTTCGGCGCCGCCGGTGCGCTGCCGGCGCTGTGCGCACCGGCGACACCGGAAGCGGTGCTGCGCGCGATCGACGCCATGCGCGCGACGGACGGCATTTGCTCAGGGCGCAGCGCATGAGCTGGCCGGCGATATCCCGTCCACTGGCGGAGGTGGCAGCAGCCCCGGACGCGGCTGCGGCCACAGCGCCTGCCGCCGCCGAATGGCTCAGGGCGCTGCGCGACTGGCCGCGCGCGGCACTGCAGTCGCTCGAGCGCGAAGCGGCCATCGTCAGGATCGTGGTGACCGGGGTGCAGGGCTCCGCGCCGCGCGATGCGGGCGTGTGCATGCTGGTCGGCGAGCATCGATTCGAGGGCACCATCGGCGGCGGTGAGCTCGAGTGGCAGGCACTGGCGGCGGCGCGATCGCTGCTGGCAGGCGCGATGCCCGCTGCGCGTACCGTGCGCCTGGTGCTCGCGACCGATCTGGGGCAGTGCTGCGGCGGGGTAGTCGAGCTATGGATGGAACGTTACACGCGCGCCGACCGGGCGGCGCTGCGAATGGCACGCGCTGCGACCGGTCGCGATGCTGCCGTGTTGATCAGCACGATCACTGCCCGTGGCATCGATCATCGTATCGTGAGTGCATGCGGATACAGCCCGGAGGCCGATCTGCTGCTGCGCGCGCCGCGCGCCAGCGCGCTGCCGCGCGTAATGGCCGCTGCCGGCGTCGGTGTCAGTCTGCTAGAGCGTCTGGATGAAGGGCTGCCGGCGCTGTGGCTGTATGGGGCCGGCCACGTCGGGCAGGCGCTGGTGCGCATCGCCGCCGAACTGCCGCTGCGTCTGACCTGGATCGACACGCGCGCCGGCTCGTTCCCGGCCCAGGTGCCGGATACGGTGCAGATCGTGCACGCGCCGGATCCGCTGCCGGGCGTGGCCGGCGCCGCCGCCGGCACCCGCTTCCTGGTGCTCACGCACAGCCACGCGCTCGACTACGCGCTGTGCCGGGCAATTCTGGAACGCGGCGATTTCGCCTCACTCGGCCTGATCGGATCGCACAGCAAGGACGCGCGCTTTCGCTCGCGCCTGGCGCGCGATGGCGTGCCGGCCGACGCCATTGCCCGGCTGCGCTGCCCGATCGGCGCTGGCGGTGTCGCCAGCAAATGGCCGGCCGCCATCGCGGTCGCCGTCGCGTTCGAACTGCTGTGCTCAATCGGCAATGACGCGCAAAGACGACCGGCGGTCGGCTCGCCGCCGGCCGAGGCCGGCTGTGCGGCGGGCAGCTGCGCGAACTGTTCGTCGACCGACCACAGCCGCTGATGCTGGCTTACCTGCTGGATTGGCTGGGTCTGCTGCTGCGCTGGCTGCACATCGTGGCCGGCATCGCCTGGATCGGCGCATCGTTCTATTTCGTCTGGCTCGACAATCATCTGCAAGCCCCGGGTGCCGGCGAGCGCGTTGATCCGGGCGTGGCCGGCGAGCTGTGGGCGGTGCATGGCGGCGGCTTCTATCGCGCGCAGAAGTACCGCCTGGCGCCCGATACACTGCCGCCGACGCTGCACTGGTTCTACTGGGAGGCGTACTCGACATGGCTGTCGGGTTTTGCGCTGCTGTGCCTGCTGTATTTCCTGCGCGCGGAAGGCTACCTGATCGATCCCGCGGTGGCGATGCTGTCCAAGCCGATGGCGATCGGCATTGCGCTGGGCTTTCTGATCGGCAGCTGGCTGGTATACGACGGCCTGTGCCGCTCGCCGCTCGGCCGCCGCGCCTGGGCACTGGGCGCGGTGCTCGGGACGGCGCTGTGTGCTGAAGCCTGGGCACTGTGCCAGCTGTTCAGTGGCCGCGGGGCCTTCATGGTGTTCGGCAGTGCGCTCGGCAGCATCATGGTCGCCAACGTGCTGTTCGTCATCATCCCCGGTCAGCGCGAACTGGTGCACGCGAAACAGCAGGGTCGCGCGCTGAATCCTGTTCCCGGGCTGCGTGCCCGGCAGCGTTCGGTGCATAACACCTATTTCACGCTGCCGGTGCTGTTCGTGATGCTCAGCAACCACTATGCGATGACCTATGGGGCACGCTACAACTGGCTGGTGTTGATCGCACTCAGCTTTGCCGGCGCCTGCATCCGCGCCTGGTTCGTGGCCCGGCATCGCGCGGCCGAACGCAGCGGCCATGTGCCGGTGCTGCCCGCGTTGCTGGCGGCAGCGGCCCTGGCCGCGGTCGTGATCGCACTGGCGCCAGCATCCGGAGCTAAGCTTGCAGCCATGCCAGCGGCGGCTACGGCCGATGAGGCGTCGCGCATGCAGCAGATCGTGCAACTGCGCTGCGCGCCCTGTCACGCGCTGCACCCGACACTGGCCGGCTTCGGTGCCGCCCCCAATGGCGTGGTACTGGAGACGCTCGATCAACTGACAGCGCAGCTGGTGCCGGTGCAGCAGCAGCTCTCCGCGCGCGCCATGCCGCTCGGCAATCTCACGGTCATGACCGAGGACGAGCGCACGCAAATGCTGACGTGGATCGGGCAGCGGGCGCCTCGTTGAGCGCTATCTGCCGTCGAACGCGATCTATCTATAGAGTAACGCCACATGTGTGCTGACACCAACGGCTACCCGCGCGACTTGGTCGGCTACGGCCGCAAACCGCCGCACCCGCGCTGGCCCGCGGATGCGCGCGTCGCGGTGCAATTCGTAGTGAACTATGAGGAAGGGGCCGAGAGCTGCGTGCTCGACGGCGACTCGACGTCCGAAGTATTTCTGTCGGAGATCGTCAACGCGCAGGCGTTTCCGATGCGGCACATGAGCATGGAATCGCTGTATGAATATGGCGCACGCGCCGGGCTGTGGCGCGTATTGCGCGCCTTCGAGCGCCGCCGCCTGCCACTGACGGTGTTCGCGGTCGCCACCGCCATGCGGCGCAATCCGGAGGCTGCGGCTGCCCTCAAGGAGCTGCAGCACGAGATTGCCTGCCACGGGCTGCGCTGGATCAGCTACCAGCAGATCGACGAGGCCACCGAGCGCGCGCACATGAGCGAGGCGATCGCGATGCTGCGCGACATCTTCGGCAGCGCACCGCAGGGCTGGTATACAGGACGCGACAGCCCGAATACCCGCCGGCTGCTGGTGGAGCACGGCGGACTGCTGTATGACGCGGATTCCTACGCCGATGACCTGCCGTATTGGATCGAAGTCGCCATGGGCAGCGGGCCGGAGCAGCGCAGCGTCGCGCACCTGGTGGTGCCATACACGCTCGATAGCAACGACATGCGCTTTGCAACGGCACAGGGCTTCAACAGCGGCAGCCAGTTCTTCGACTACCTCAAGGCGGCATTCGACACGCTGTATCTGGAAGGCGATCCGCAGGGACTCGATGCGCCGAAGATGCTGTCGGTCGGCCTGCACTGCCGCCTGATCGGACGGCCAGGGCGAATCGGCGCGCTGGAGCGTTTTCTCGACTACGTGCTCGAGCATGAGCGGGTCTGGATATGTCGCCGCATCGACATCGCTCGCCATTGGATGGCGACGCACCCGTGGCGGCGCCCGGTGTGATCACGCTTGCGCAGTTGAACGCCCTGGCGCCGGTCGAGTTTGCAGCCGCGCTGGATGGCATATTCGAGCATACCTGCTGGGTGGCGCAGCGCACCGCGGCCGGGCGTCCGTTCGCCTCGCGCCTGCAGCTGCTCGATGCGATGCGAAGCGCCGTCGATCAGGCGCCGGCTGCGGAGCAGCTGGCATTGATCCGTGCGCATCCGAAGCTCGGCGTGCGCACCGATGCGAGTCCCCTGACGCCCGCGTCGGCGCGCGAACAGCGGCGCGCGGGCCTCACGGGATGCACGGCGGCGGAGGTCGCTCAGCTGCAGCAACTCAATGCGCGCTACCAGGAGCGATTTGGATTTCCTTTCATAGTGGCGGTGCGCGGTCACGATCCGGCCTCGATCATCGCCCATATGCAGCAGCGGCTGGGTAACGACGGCGAGCTCGAGCGGCTCGCCGCGCTGACCCAGATCGGCGCCATCGCCGCCTACCGGCTGGCGGACCGGATTGGCTCGGCGCCCGGCGCCGAGGTCATCGCGATGCTCGAGCGGCTGGCGCGCCGCGGCGAGCCGGCCATCGCGTCCGGCACGACTACTGCATCCAGTGCGGTTACTGCCCTGGTGCGCGAGTGGATGCTGGCAGCTGGGCTTGCGGTCTGGCCGGCCGTCGGCGGCTCGATGGCCGGCGGCTACCTGATAGGGCGCGCCATTGGCGGCGAGTCCGCCGGGCAGACGCTACTGGCCGGTGCCTGCCGCAGTGTCCGGCGCAACACCGTGCGCTACCTGGGAAGTGCGGAATTTGTCATCGCGATCGAGGCCGCACAGCAGCTGCGGCTCACCGGTGCCCGGGCGGCCCTGGGTCTGGCAGTGCTGGCTCGCCCGCACGATGCACGCGTGGACAGCGCCGGGAGTGGGCCGATCGGCGCTGCGCGGCAGGACTGGATCGGACTCGATGGCATCGCTAGTGAGGCGGCGGGCGATGGGGAGACCATGGAAATCCGCGCGGCGTTGCGCGCCGCAGAGTTGCCTGACAGCGCGGCGTTGCTGGTGCGCGTGGCCGACGCTACGCCGGGGCAGCGCAGCCCCGGCCAGCTGACGGCCGATGCCGCCGGGCGGGCGGTGCAGGCGCTGGTCGCAATGCTGGGACGCGCCCAGACTGCGGCATGAGCGAATCCTGTTGTACAGTGCCGCGATGGCAGCATGCCGGTCGCGCTGCGCATTCAAGCTGATGTGGGTGACAGAATCCTGATGTCTGACAATTCCGAGCACGCGGATTTACTGCGGCGCTACATCAACGTCGCCGATGCGCGGCTTGGCGCCGTAGCGCTGCACGCCACGGACGAATTCTTCGCCGCCAAGGAGCGCATGCTGCAGCCCACGGAACCGGAGTGGCGTGCCGGGGTGCATGACGACAACGGCAAGTGGATGGATGGTTGGGAATCGCGCCGGCGCCGCGACCAGGGCCACGATTATTGCGTAGTGAAACTGGCCGCGCCAAGCACGCTGGCGGCCCTCGAGATCGACACGCGCCATTTCACCGGCAATTTCCCGCCGCATGCCTCGGTGCAGGCATGCCGGATCGAGGGCACGCCTGATGCGACCACGCCCTGGGTCGAGCTGTTGGCGCGCTCGGCGTTGCATGGCGACCGGCGCCAACTGTTCGAGCTGCCATCGGCCGGCATCTGGACGCATCTGAAGCTCAACATTTACCCGGATGGGGGCATTGCGCGCTTTCGAGCTTACGGATCCGTATATCGCGACTGGGCCAACATCGCGACCGGCGAGCCGATCGATCTGGCCGCGGCACTTAATGGAGGTACGGCGCTGGCGTGCAGCGATCAGCACTACGGCTCGATGGCGAATCTGTTGCTGCCCGGCCGCGGCGCGAGCATGGCGGACGGCTGGGAGACGCGTCGCCGGCGTGAGCCGGGTCATGACTGGGTCATCCTGCGGCTCGGGCATCGCGGCCGCATCGAGCGGGTCGAGATCGATACCGCGCACTACAAGGGCAACTATCCGCACCAGGTCTCGATCCACGCTGCGCTGCTGGTTGCGGCACCGGACGCGGATCTGACCAGCCAGTGCCTGTACTGGCCGCGGCTGCTGGAGCCGCAATACCTGCAGCCCGACAGTGAGCATCGCTACGGCGCCGAATTGCGCGACCTGGGCCCGATCTCGCACGTGCGCGTCAATATCCATCCGGATGGCGGCCTGAGCCGCGTGCGGATGTTTGGATCGCCGGCCAGGGACTGAGCGCTGATGACGGCCACAGTCCTGAAAGCCTCAGCGCTGACCGCCGCG
>Ga0182030_10000149_pt1 | contig 116324 bp, 106 predicted proteins | sample 812S3MmetaG_FD_121299 | JGI IMG/M metagenome (GOLD analysis project Ga0182030, IMG submission 121299) | Permafrost microbial communities from Stordalen Mire, Sweden - 812S3M metaG (Illumina Assembly) | ecosystem: Environmental > Terrestrial > Soil > Wetlands > Permafrost | place: Sweden... | reverse complement strand
GTTTTCCGGGAGTGACGCGCTCGCCGCAGCGGGGCGTCCATTTGGCCCTTCCGGGAGGCTTGCTTCGCAGTGCTGGTCATGCGATGTTTGCCGGGGTGTATGAGGGACGGCTCCACTCCGGTGCTTTGACCGGCCAATTCCGATCCGAACCGCCTTCGCCATGTCCCGCCTCTGATGGGCGCTGAGGTCCTCAATTGCCTCGCGGAGATGCCGCGAGGAAGGAGGCCTGTATGAGTAAGGAACTGGTGATCTCGTCCAACCGGCACGAGACCAAAGTGGCGCTGATCGAAGACGATCTTCTCTGCGAAGTTTATTTCCAGCGCGCCAACGAGTATTCGCTGGCCGGCAGCATTCATAAAGGACGGGTGACGCGCGTACTTCCGGGGATGCAATCGGCGTTCGTCGACCTGGGCCTGGAGCGCGACACGTTTCTGTACGTTTCGGATTTCCTGGAGGAACACGAGGATTTCGACAAGGTCACGGGCGACGAGCGTCCGGTCAGGGAAGCGCGGGAGCCTCGCGAAAGCCGGGATCGGGATCGAGAGAGACGGCCTCCGCAGGGTCCTCCTCCTCCGGCAGCGGCGCTCGCCGCGCCGGCCATTGAATCGGGTGAGGCGGAAGCCTCCGCAAGTCCCGCCGTCGCACCTTCTTCGGAATCGAGGCCTGACGATCGGGGAGGCGACCGGCGTGGACGCCGTTCCCGGCGCCGCCGAACTGGCGGCCGTGGTTTTCCCGATTCGAAGTACGCGCCGGTTGGCGCGGAGCAGCGGCCAGCGGGTCCTCCGTCATCGGCGGCGAGCGAGCCGGAGATAGAAACCGGGGAGCCTGTGGCGACGGCGGAGCATCACGTCACGGAAGAATCGGCGCCGCTAATTCTGCCGGGCGAATCGCTTAAGAAATATCGAGAGGCACCCGCGTCCGTGAAGGCTCCGGTGGAGATCGAACCGGAAGTTCCGGAGGTTGTTGAAGCCGAGCCGCTTGAGGAATACGACGAGCCGATTCACTATCCCGCGGAGAACGCTTTGCCCGATGCTCCCGTGCACGGAGTGCCGGAAGGGGTTGTAGAGGCCGCTTCGCCCGAGACCCTTCCGGCGATTCCAGAGCCTGTTGCCGCGGTCGCGCCGCCTCCATTGCCGCAGGACTACGTAGCCGCGCACGCGGTGACGCAGCAAGAGGCGCAGGACGCAGAAGAGGAAGCGGTGGAAGAAAACGAAGGCGGACCAGCCATCGCGCCCGGTTTGGATGACGAAGAGGATCGCGACATTCAGGCGATGATCCTGGGCGATATCGAAGGCCTCGATACGGTGGACGAAGGCGGCGAGGGCGGAGAAGAAGCAGCTGCAGCAGGTGAAGGGGCTGCAACTGCCGAGAGCGGCTCGGCTTCGATTCGAGAACGCAACGCGCGGTACCCGCATCGCGCGTCCCGACGGCGGCGGCGTCGTGGTGGGCCTGGCGAGGGAAGAGGGCCCGAAGGAAGAGGACAAGATGGACGCGGGCCGGCCGCTCAGGGTCCGGAAGGGTCGCGTCCGGAACAGGGCAGGCCGGAGCAAAGAGAGCAAAGCGGGGCTGAGTCCGTGCGGCCGGAGTACGCTCGTCCGCAGCAGCAGGTGGTGGCGAGGCCCACGCAGGGGATGCCGTCGATCACCGATCTGTTGAAGGAAGGGCAGGAGATCATTGTTCAGATCGCCAAGGAGCCGCTGGGGCAAAAAGGCGCGCGCATCACTTCGCACATCGCGCTGCCGGGGCGTTACGTGGTCTACATGCCGACGCTGGAACACATGGGCGTGTCGCGAAAGATCGGCAGCGACGAAGAGCGGCTGCGGCTGAAGCGCATCCTGCAAGGCAAGAGGCCGGGTCCGGTGGGGGGATTCATCACGCGCACGGCTGCGGAAGGCCGCAGTGAAGAGGATATCGCCAGCGATATGCTGTTCCTCTACAATCTGTGGCAGGATATTCGCACGCGGGCGGAAAAACGTCCGGCGCCGATGCTGCTGCATCACGATCTGGACATCGTGCAGAGGATCCTGCGCGATCAGCTGGCCGATAGTTTCAAGGCCATCTGGATCGACAACGAGGAGCATTACGAGAGCGTGCTGCGATTCGTGGAGCGGTTCCAGCCGGCGCTGGTTCCCAAGGTAAAGCTGTACACGCGGGAGGCTCCCATTTTCGACGCGTTCGGCGTGACGGCTGAGCTCGAAAAGGCCCTGCGTCCGAAGGTGTGGCTGAAATCGGGAGGCTACATCGTCATCAATCAGACCGAGGCGCTGGTGGCGATCGACGTCAACACGGGTAAGTACGTGGGCAAATCGAATCGCCTGGAAGATACGATCGTCAAGACGAACACCGAGGCGATCAAGGAAATCGTACGCCAGACGCGGCTGCGCGACCTGGGCGGCATCATCGTGATCGACTTCATCGACATGGATGAGCGGAAGAACCGCCAGAAAGTAATGCAGGCGCTGGAAGAAGCGATGCGCGCCGACCGGGCTCCGTACAAAATTCTTCAGTTCAACGATTTTGGCCTCGTGGCGATCACGCGCAAGCGCGTGAAGCAGTCGCTCGAACGGACGCTTTGTTCGCCATGCCCGCATTGCGAAGGCGCGGGGTACGTGAAGAGCGTGCAGACGGTGGTGAGCGAGATTCTGACCGAGGCGCGGAAGATGGCGCGCAGCGTCGACAGCAAAGACGTGATGCTGCGGGTTCATCCGGACGTGGCGAAGGTGCTGAAGTCGCATCAGAATAAGTTCTTGGAAGAGCTGGAAGAGATTCTGAGGCGGCCAGTGCTGGTGAAGAGCGATCCTCTGCTGCACCACGAGAAGTTCGACTTAGCGTAACAGACGCAGACCCGGAATATCTTTGAAGTCGGCGACGTTGAGCGTCCACAATTCGGCGTCGCGGCGGATGGCGGAGGCGGCGATCATCAGGTCCACTTCGCGCCCCCGTGCTCTCAGCACCGTTCGATAGAGGCGGGCCGCGATGACGGCATCCTCCATGTTGAAGGGGAGGATCGACTCGCTCGGAAATAGATTTTGCTGGAGCGTGAGCTCCGCATTCGTGCGGGGACCACGAAGCCATTCGTAAAGGGTAATGGTGGACAACAACATCGCCTCGCCGCGATTGAATGCCTCCATCAAGGATCGTCCCGACAGCTTACGTCCTGTCAAACTATCAATCAGCAGCGAGGTATCGAGAAAAATCACTCCCTATTCCACCGGCGTCCTTCTGCCGCCGGCTCGCCGGGCAGCGCGCAATTCCTTCAGTTCTCGATCCGTTTCAGCGTTGGTCCGTTCCGGGGGACGGGCCAGGTGTTCAGCAAGTAGGCGCATAGCTCTGAGACGCTCCTGCTCGCTCAAGCGGCCCATCCGCGCGTGATAGTCCGTGACCGCCTCTCGCACAATTTCGCTTTTTGGCTTGGACAAACGCAGGGACGCGTCCTGGAGCTTTCCGACCGTCTTTTCGTCCAGCGTGAAGGTGACCTTTACCATACTGGGGCCATACTATCATACTCGGGAATCCTGGGATGGTATGAAATAATCGAAGCAGGAGAAGTTGCAGGCCATGGCTGAATACGCGCATCCCGAATCCCTGGTGTCGACCGACTGGGTCGCCGGGCACCACGCGGACCCGAACGTATGCATCGTGGAGGTGGACGTCGATACGAACGCCTATCACGAGGGCCACGTCCCCGGCGCTTATGGCTGGAACTGGAACACGCAGCTTTCGGACACGGTGCGGCGGGATATCCTCACCCGGAGGCATTTCGAACAGCTGATGTCCGAGACGGGTATTTCGAATGGGACCACGGTGGTCCTGTACGGCGATTCGAACAACTGGTTCGCCGCGTGGGCTCTGTGGCAGATGAAAATGTACGGCCACGCCGACGTGCGGATCATGAATGGGGGGCGCAAGAAATGGCTGGCCGAGGGGCGCGAGGTATCGACCGAGGTCCCGGCCGCGGGGAGCACCGAGTATAACGCGAGCGGCCCGGATAATTCGCTGCGCGCGTTTCTCGACCAGGTGATGGCGGCTTATGAGGGACGGTCGCACCAGATGGTGGATGTGCGGAGTCCGGCCGAGTTCACGGGGGAAATTCTGGCGCCCCCGGGGCTGCCGGAGACTTGCCAGCGCGGCGGCCATATTCCTCGTGCCCGGAATATCCCTTGGGGAAAGGCCTGTAATGACGACGGGATTTTCAAATCGGCAGACGAGCTGAGCGCGCTTTATGGAAACGAGGGCGTGGACGGATCGAAGCCGGTGATCGCCTATTGCCGGATCGGCGAGCGCTCCAGCCACACGTGGTTCGTGCTGAAGTATCTGCTGGGATACGAGCGCGTCTCGAATTACGACGGATCGTGGACGGAGTGGGGCAACCTGGTAGGTGTCCCTGTAGAACGCGGCTCGGCGCCGGCAGAGACATGAAGGTCGAGCAGAACACTGAGCGGAGAATCGAGATCGGCGGGTGGGACGTGAATCTGCGTACCTATCAAATCGGCGACACGTTTCATTGCAAGGCGGATAATGTGTCGCCGGGGGCGGTGATTGCGCGCAGCAGCGGGGCGACTCGAGAGGAAGCAGAGGAGAAGGCCATCGCGAAGGCGACCGAGCGTCTCGCGTCTACGCGACGGCACGCCATCTAAAGGCGAGTGGCCCGGATATCGGAGCCACCCGCGCTTTTTGTTAGAACGTAAGCTTCAGCGACATCTGCAACTGACGCGAGGCGACCAGGCCGTTGGTCGACGTCGATCCGGTGGGCGCCAGGAATGCCGCGTTCGGAATGATGCAGCCGTTGGTGGCGCCGGCCAGAGAAGCGGTGCAGGCGCCGGACCCGACAGCGGAGAAATTGAACGCCGTTCCGTTCACCGAACTTACGTTGGTGTGGTTAAAGAGATTGAACGCCTCCCCGATCACCTGGAGATGGACGCGCTCGCGGAACGTAAACTGGCGCATGACGCGGATATCCGTATTGACTACGCCGGGGCCGATGAATACGTTGCGGCCGAACTGGGGAGGACGCCCGCCGGTGCTGCCACCCGTGTTCGTGACTTCGCCGCCAGTGACGCCGTAATCCGGGGCGCCGCTCGGGAATCCGCTGATCGTGGCGAACACCGGCTGGCCCGTCGCGGCCAGCACGATCGTCGAGAAGAACCATCCGTTGGCGATCTGGTTGGCGACGCCGGTGACCTTGAAGTGCGGGTTGTAAACAACGCTGCCGACAAACCGATGCTTCTGATTCAGATCGGAGAGCGAATTCTCCTGCTTCTGATTGTAGGGATCGAGAGGCGGATCGGTGCCATAAAATGTTCCATTCGCGCCGGCCACCGCTCCATCGTCCTCGGCTTTGCTCCAGGTATAGTTGAACAGCGCTTCGAAGCCGTGGCTCATCGGCCGCCGCAATGTGGCGACCAATGCGTTGTACCAGGAGTTGGCGACGCTGTACCCGTTGAGAATTACGCCCGTCGACGGGTTCAGCCGCGTGGTGTACCAGGGCACGGTGATGCTCTGTGCGATGGCGTTGCTGGCGGTCAGAATATCGTAAGTATGCGTCGTGGTGGCGGGAGCCAGGTTGGCATCGACGAAGACGGGCAGATGCAGACCGCGCGCGAACAGATAGCCTACCGAGAGGCTCATGTTGCCGGGAAGCTGCTCTTCTACAGTCACCTCGCCTTCGTGAACCAGTGGATTCACGAAATCCGGCACCAGACCGTGCGCCAGTTGAGTGCCGGCGGGCGGAGTAAAGGGAGTCACCTGCGGCGTCAGCGCGCCGGCGAAAGGAGCCTGCGGCGTGGCGCCCGGCGGAGTGAAAATGAGGTTCGGGAACGTCAGCGCGGGGCAGCTGGACGGAGTGCAATTGAAGGTCTGCTGATATACGCCGTTCTCGACGCGGATCGCATAAAACGTGCTGTTCGAGGTCTTGGCGTTGAACATGCCATAGCCGGCGCGAACCACGGTTTTCTTCATCGGCTCCCAGGCGATCCCGAAGCGCGGATTGAAATTATTCTTGTCGATATTGATGGTCGAGGTATAGAGCGTTGTCAGTGGGGTCAGCGTATTGGGCTTGTTCGGTTGCGGAACGTTTTGAATCTCATAGCGCAACCCGATGTTCACGGTCAGGTTCGACCGCACTTTCCAGCTATCCTCGACAAATCCCGCGAAATCGTTGTTATAGAAATCGTCCTTGCCGACGCCGGTAATCGGGTCCGTTACTTGCGCGAAGGAGCTGTAATGTTTGCCGGTAAGCCCGTCGCCCAGATTGGCGCCGGTGACGTCGGCGGCCCAATTGGAGAAGGCGGCGGAAGCCGATCCGCTGTAGCTGTATACACCTCCGCCCTGGAACAGGTTCACCAGCAGCTCGTGAATCGCATTCACATCCACTCCGGCCTTGATCGTATGCCGGCCGTGCGACCAGGACATGGTGTCGGCGAACTGAAGACGATGCTCATCGGGAAACGCGGGCCGGGGAAGGGCGTTGGGCATTCCATATGCGGTTACGCTGGCGATGCTGACGCTGGGGCCACCGTCATTGGCGCCGATGATCTCGTTATCGAGACCCCATTGGAAGCGAAAATTGTTGACCAGCGTGGGCTTGATGGTGGAATCCCAATTGGTGACGAAGAACCGCTCATGCGTCACGGCTGGTCCGTTCGCGGTGACCGAATTATTGTTCACCGTGGAGTTCGTGTTGTAAGCGTTGGGCGCGTGAAAATCGACAAAATCGAAACTGGCGCTGATGTGGTTGGACGGGTTGGCCTGATAGTCGAGCTTGCCGAAAGCCAGATCGTTGATTCCGGTTCGCGGGTAGCCGCCGATGAGCGATTTCACGTAGTTGTTCGCGCCGGTACACAGCGTTGCGGAGACCCCGGCCGGGCAGGGCAAGGGCAAAACCGCGGCGGAACTCGAGGTGTAGGAAATGGGAAACACCTTGCGCGAGCCGTCATAGGTGAGGAAGAAAAACAGTTTGTCCTTGATGATGGGACCGCCGGCGCTGCCGCCGAACTGCTGGAACTGGTGGATGGAAGGCGTGTAAATCCCCTGCGACTTATTGAACGAGTCGAGCGCGTTCAGCGCGGGATAGCGCAGGAAGTAGAACAGGTCGCCATGATAAGCGTTGCTGCCCGATTTGGTTACGGCGTTGACCACGCCTCCGGCCGCCTGGCCGAACTCCGCGCTATAGTTGCTCGCGCTGACCTGGAATTCCTGAAGCGAATCCAGGCTGTAGGTGTAGGGAACGGTTGAGCGGCCGCGCGCTTCCGAAAAGAACGCCTGATTATTGTTGGCGCCGTCCACCGAATTGTTGTTGTAGAGGCCGGAGATGCCGCGATAGGAAACCAGTCCGCCGTCGGTGGTCACTCCGGGCGTCAGCAGCACGAAATTATCCCAGCGGCGCCCGATGATGGGCAGATTCTCAATAAGAGTCTTGCTGACCACCTGCGATTGCTCCGTCTTGTCGGGATCAATGAGCGATTCCTGTCCGGTAACCGTGACCTGTTCCTGGGTGGTCTGAATGGGCATCGCAAAGTCTACGGAAACCGTTTCGCCGACCTGGACGGTCAGGTCCTTCCGAATCAGCTTCGCGAATCCAGTTTTCGAGACGCTGACGTCATAGTGGCCGGGCTGAAGGAATGTCGCGACGTAAATGCCGGAATCGTTGGAACTCATGGTGCGGTCGATGCCGGTATCGGTGTTGCGAACCACCACCGCCGCGCCCGGGACGGCCGCACCGCTCTGATCGGTCAACGTACCGGTAATCGTTCCAGCGCCTGCGGTCTGGCCTGAGGCTGTTAACGCGGTCATCATTACAATGGCGCACAAGCCAAGAGAAGTGGCGAGCTTTTTATTCATGATGGAATCTCCGTTACAAAATTCTCAACTGCAAGGGGGAGGCGAGTTTGAAGCAGGGTAACACGGGATACGATACATCCGTGTGACAACGTGGACCAAGATCGGTCGGTGCTTCTTAAAGACCCAGTTCTTGAACGATATTACAACCGGCTGAGGGTTGTCAACCGATTTGCTGTAGCGCGGCGCGAGCTTTCGCTTGCAGCGGCTTGAGCCGCCCCGCTGGCTGAAGCCGACGCTGCAAGCTAAAACTCGCGCCACCAGTTATTTTCCCAGCCAAATCGTGACCAAACGCAAGCGGGCCGGTTTCCCGGCCCCTTTTTTTGAAACAGCTATCTTCTTATTAGAAGTGGATACGCAAGCCGAACTCCAGATTGCGAGGCGTGTTGCCTTGCGTGGTGATGCGGCCGAACAGTGTCGGCGAAGTCAGGCTCAAGCTGGCCGCACCCGGCTGGAAGTGGTTCAGAATGTTGGTGAACGCGAAGCTCAGGTTCGCGCCCACCCGGCCATCCTTCCACACCCCGATGTTTTTGCCCACCGTCGCATCCAGGTTCCAGGTTGGGAGCCCCCGGATGTTACCATACCCTCCGCAGCTGGTGTCGATGCCCAGGACGCAGCGCCGGAATTCATTGTAAACCGTAGTCGGATTCGAGAACTGATTGAGGCCGTACGGGTTGTTCGTCGCGATCCCGGACGTACCCACCACGCCATAGTGCGCCGAGTTGCCCCCGGTGTAGGTGGAGGCGAACACCGCATCCTCGGTGACGCTCGAAACCGAAGCGGTCGGGGTTACTTCCCCGAACGCCTGGCAGGCCGTGCAGCCAGATTCGGAATAACTCACGCCGATGGGAAAGCCGCTTTCCGCGAAAAACAGCGGAGCGACCACCCATCCGCCAACCACGTGCCCAACCACGCCTTTTTGTGTTTTGTACCAGGGGGTGGCGTAGGACATCGCGACGTTGAAGGTAAAGCGGACGTCGAATCCGTTCGGGCCGTATCCGGCGTGGATGTCAAAGGGGTCCTGGACGGTAACGCCGCTCGAAGATTGCGACTGGGGCGAGGTGCCCAACGAACGCGCCCAGGTGAAGTTCGAAATCACCGTAGCTCCGTGGTACTCGCGAGCCCTGTAAGTGGCGAACAGGGAATTGTAATTGCCATGTCCGTAGGGGCCGTTGAGGCCAACCGAGGTCGCCTGCAGATTGGTGAAATTCGCGCAGGTCGGCAAGGTTATCCCGGCCGCGCAAGCCGGGCTGCTGATCATCGTACGGCCCAGAACCCAGGACGGGGAAGCTCCCATCTGCGCCCAGATCTGAGAAACAGCGGTGGCGGCAAACAGCGATTTGTTATCGTTCGCCACTGCCGCGGTGCAGCTTGTGAAGGCTTTACAGTAGGCCGAACTCGCTCCGCCGAGAGCGGCCTCGAAGAAGGGCTGTACCGCCAGGTTTGCCGGTACGTTGCCGCCATTGTTAGCCAGCGCTGTGTAGACATTGGCGTAGGCCTGGGCGAATTGCTGGTTGCCCAGCGTCATCATGTAAGGAACGGTATCCAGATTGATTTCCGTGTCCAGGTTTTTGATGATTCGGCCAGCGTAACCGACTTCCACCGTCATCTGCCGGTTGATCTGGCGCTGGATGGTGAAGTTAAAGTTGTCTGTCCGTTCCGGCTTGAACGCCGGATCGAGCGCCGAGACGTCGCCCACCGCGGTCGCTCCATTCACGCCCGGATAGTACGGCTGCGCCAGAGTTTGCGATGGAACCGGCAGCGGAGCGGTCAAACCGTCCGCACCGATGCGGAATGCGTTGGTCGGATCGACGTTCCCCGCACCCAGACACTGGCCGGTGGAACTGGCGCCGGTGCAGGAAACGGCCTGAATCAAACCGGGACCGAGCAGCGGGCTCAGCACCTGGGCGACGCCGTTGACACGACCCCAGATGCGGCCATATCCGCCGCGGAGGACGGTCTTGCCGTCGCCCATTATCTTACCCAGCAAGCCGTCGGCATATCGCGGATTCCAGGCCGCCGAAACGCGCGGGCTCCACTCACCGTAGTACGGATTGTATGGATACTTCAGGCCCGTGCCGATATTCCGCACGGTGGCGAAACCGATGACCGGATCGTAAGCCTGACCCTGCAACGCCGCCGCTTGTTTTTGCGCTAAGTAGGTCAGGGCGTTGATGGGCTGGCCGGACTGGTCTACCGCCGTCACCTGCTTGCCGTTCTGCTCATAAGGAGGCATCTCGATGGTGTAGCCCAGGCTGTAGTTCAGCGTGAAATTGGGCTTCATGTGCCAGGTGTCGCCGAAGTAGGTCGTATAGTAATCGATGACCGATTTATCGTAGGCCGAAGCGCCCACCGGGTTCAGCGTGAGGTTCGCTCCGCTGCGGGTATACGCTACCTGCGGCTGATCGACGATTCCCATCACATACGTGTAGAACTGCGAGTAGGTGCTCAACTGGGACGACGGCACCGCGGCCGGGACATAAGGCGTGTTGATCGCGCCCGTGCCATTGCTGAAATTCACGCCGGCGTTGGTGATCTGATACACGATCTGATTATTAATGCCGTTTCCGTTATCGGTGCGGGTGTGATAATCCCAGTTGTGCGCCCACGTGCCACCGAACTGGAACAGGTGGTTGCCCTTAATCATCGTGACGTCGTCTTTGAGCAGGTTGTCATGGCCGTCCCAGAAGCGCTGGCGCGTGCTCTGCGTGTTCACGTTGTAGGGGATCAGGTCCGCCGTCGAACTCTCTCCGCCGATCTCCAGCGCTCCGCCTAAACCAGGAAACTGCGGAGGCGAATTCTGGTCGCCCCATTGCCAGAAGTTGCGGAGGTAGTTATACGTAAGATTGTTGGTGACATTCGCACTGATGTTGGTCGTCAAGCCAGTGACGAAGTAGGACGGCAGCTGCGGCCGGGGAGCCACGGCCGCTGGCTGGCCAAAGGTGTCTCCCGAGAACGCGCCGCCAATATCGGTCTGGTTCGTCGTCAGGTTGCTCAACCGCATATAGCGGTAGCTGGTCATCCAGCGCCATTTGTCGTTGAAGTCGTGGTCGATGCGGGTTACGTAGTTGTTGGTGTTTAGTGGGGCGCGAATGGTGGAGAGATAACCCTGCGTATTGTACGCATCGCCGCCGCTGTAGTTTGGGTCGTTCGGCGGCGGCTCAAACTTGTTCCACAGTTGCGAGATGACCGGGTTGAAGCCGAGGCCGCGCGGATCGCAAAAGGAGCCATTGGCGCAGACCGCGGGCGCAATCGGCTGGCCGCCGTTAACCCCAGCCAGCGTTACCGCGGAATTGGTCATGTTGTAGGGGATGTATGTGCCCGCCGCGTTCGCAATCTGAATGACACCGGCGCGCATCGCCAACGACGGCACCAGGTGTTCATATGATCCGACGTTCGGGAAGCGGGAGGCTTCGTAGTTGAAGAAGAAGTACCATTTGCCGCCCAGCACCGGCTTCGGCGTCAGCGGTCCTCCCAAAGACGCGCCGAACCGGGCGCGGTGATTCTTCACGATGGGCGTGTACTGGTAGCTGACTCCGTTCACGGTCGCGGGCGTGTGATCCGCCGTCCAGCTGTTGGCCGCGCCAAGGTTGGTCGCGAAGTAGTATCCATAACCCGAGCCGTGAAACTGGTTGTTGCCGCGCTTGGTGGCCATCTGAATATTGCCGCCGCTGGAGTTGTTGAAGTCGGCGGTCTGGCCGAAAGTCGACACCTTCACTTCCTCGATGCTTTCGACCGGCGTCGGTACCACTCCGGAGGGGACACCGCTGGTTTGCGTGCCGCCGAAGCCGGTGAAGTTCGTGTTGTAGCCGGTAGTGTTGCCCGCCATATCGTCGGAAACGTTCCCGCCATCGAGCGTATAAGTATTCTGGTCGCCCACCGCGCCGGCGACGTTGCCGGTCATCGTCGACCCCGGCTGAAGCACGGCGAGTGTCGACACATCGCGGCCCATGTTGGGAAGCGATTCGAGCTGCGAAGTGGTGAGCGTGGTTCCGACCGAGGCGTTGGTGGTCTGCAACTCAGCGCCGCTGGTGGCAGTGACCTCGACCGTGGTCGTAGTCGCGCCGATTTGCAGTGTGGCGTTGATGGTCAACACCGCGCCGACTTCCACTTCCACGTCGTCGACCCGGAATGTATTGAAGCCGCTTTTCGTGAACGTCATGGCATATTTGCCGGACGTGATGTTCAAGAAAATATAGCGGCCCGCCTCATTGGCCGACGCCGACAGCGTCGTATTCGTCGACGGATCGATCAGCTTGACATCCGTCCCTGGTATGGATGCACCTTGCTGATCCTTCACCACGCCCGATATGGAACTGGACGAAGTTGCTTGCCCGAATGCTCTCCCCGTAGTCAGGCCAACCAGCAGCCCGACGCATAGCAGAAAACCGGAAACTGTAGAGACAGCTCCAGTGACAAATTTGCTTTTCATCATTTCCCCCCACCCGAAGCAAAAGTTAAAAGTGCAGTTCACCCCAAACGCACACGTGGCAAGGGATTACTCAGACCAGGAATAATTTTATCGATAGTATGCCGAAGAGAACCGGTTGTCAAGGAAAATTTATAAAACTCGCGCCCGCAGGCGGCCTTTTGCGATTCTGATGGTAACCTCTGAATCGACCGGAGCGTCATCTGGAGTCTTGACGATTGTTCCTTTATTTTCAACGATTGCGTAGCCCCGATCGAGGATCTTGAGGGGACTCAGCTGGGCCAGGTGCGCCTCGAGCGGAGAGAGCGTCCCGCGCGCGGCGCTCAATTGGAGCCGGATCGAGTGCCCGATTCTGGAGTCGCAGGAATCGAGCCTGCGGCGCGCCGCGGCGAACTTCAAGCGGACGTCGAGTTGCGCGAGTCCGGTCCGCATGCGGTCGAGCGTCCGCTTGCGGCGGTCGATACCGGCGCGAATCAGGTCCTTGATCCGGTATTCCAGTTCGTCCACCCGTTGCATCCGGCGACCGATGGCACGGTGCAGCGTGGCCTGATCGACCGAAATGCGGTGCAGCGCGCGGGCTCGGATGGCGATGTTCAGCCGCATGGTCTGGGTCAGCTTGGTGGCGCTCTGGTCGAGAACGTCGTAGAGGCTTTGGCGCGTGCGAATGACCAGTTCCGCCGCGGCCGAAGGCGTGGGAGCGCGTAAATCGGCCACAAAATCGGCAATGGTGAAGTCGGTCTCATGGCCGATGGCGGAGATGACGGGGATCGAACAATTTGCCATCGCGCGCGCCACGCGTTCTTCGTTGAACGTCCATAAGTCTTCGAGCGACCCTCCGCCGCGCGCGACGATCACGACTTCGGCCCATCCCGAACGGCTGAAATAATCGATCCCTGCCACGACCTGCTCCGCCGCGCCGTCGCCCTGCACTTGCGCCGGATAAATTCGCACATGGCGGCCGGGAAAGCGGCGTTCGAGAATCTGCAAAATGTCGCGGATCACGGCGCCGGTGGGCGAAGTGACAATCCCGATCCTCACCGGAAGCGCCGGCAGAGGGCGTTTTCGCGCACTTTCGAAGAGTCCTTCGGCAGCCAGCTTCTTTTTCAATTGTTCGAAGGCCAGTTGCAGCGCGCCGTGGCCCTGCGGCTCGATCGCTTCGACGACGAACTGGACTTCGCCGCGCGCATCGTACATATCGATGCGGCCCCGGGCCAGCACCGCGATGCCGTCCTGAGGCTTGAATTTCAGATAGCGCGCGGTCATTTTGTAACAGACGGCTTTTAACTGCGCTCCTTCGTCCTTGAGAGTGAAGTAATAATGGCCGCTGGCGGGAACGCGGGTGCCGGAGATTTCGCCGGCGATCCAGATGTCTGTGAAATGGTCGGTGAGGAGACCGCGGATGGCGCCGGTCAGTTCGCTGACGGAATAGAAGGCGGGCGCGAGGCCCCAATTGATGTCGAGTTGCTCCAAATCACTACGGTAGCGCAGACAAAGTATCATGTAGGCATGAGTACAGCCGGACGAACGCCGAAAGACGTCTTGGAGTATGCCAAGAAGCATGACGTCAAGCAATTGGATTTGCGCTTTACCGACCTTCCCGGGTTGCAGCAGCACATTTCCTACCCAATCAGCCAGTTGAAGGAAGATACCTTCGACGAAGGCTTCGGCATCGATGGCTCTTCGATCCGTGGCTGGGCCGCGATCAATGAAAGCGATATGTTGCTGATCCCCGACCCGGCGACGGCGGTGATCGATCCTTTCTACGAAACGAAAACCCTGGTGATGGTGTGCGATGTTATCGACCCCATCACGCGCCAGCATTACGATCGCGATCCGCGCTGGATCGCGCAAAAAGCCGAGCTATATCTGAAGAACTCCGGCGTCGCCGATACCGCGTATTTCGGCGCCGAAGCCGAGTTTTTCATCTTCGACAACGTCCGCTTCGACCAGAACGCGCATTCCGGCTATTACTTTATCGACGCCGAAGAGGGCCGCTGGAATTCCGGGCGCGAGCACAACAATTTAGGGTATCGTCCGCGTTTTAAAGAAGGCTATTTCCCGGTCCCGCCGACCGATCATTACCAGGATCTTCGCGCGGAGATGGTCGAGACAATGATCAAGGTCGGGCTCGATATCGAGTGCCATCATCATGAGGTCGCCACGGCCGGCCAGTGCGAAATCGATCAACGCTTCGACACCCTGGTTAAATCAGCCGACAACATGATGCTGTATAAATACGTCATCCGCAACGTGGCGTATCAGTATGGCAAGAGCGTGACCTTCATGCCCAAGCCTCTGTTCGGCGACAACGGCAGCGGCATGCACACGCACCAGAGCCTTTGGAACGGCAAATCGCCACTGTTCGCGGGGGATATGTACGCCGGCTTGAGCCAGATGGCGCTGTGGTACATCGGCGGGCTGTTGAAGCACGCCCGCGCGCTATCGGCGATCATCGCGCCGACTACCAACAGTTACAAGCGGCTGGTTCCGGGCTACGAAGCGCCGGTCAACCTGGCGTATTCGCGCCGCAACCGTTCGGCCGCGGTGCGCATTCCGATGTACTCGGCGTCGCCCAAGGCGAAGCGCGTTGAGTTCCGTCCGCCGGATCCGTCGGCCAATCCGTACCTGGCGTTCGCGGCGATGATGATGGCAGGGCTGGACGGCGTGTTGAACAAAACCGATCCGGGCGAGTCGCTGGACAAGGACATTTACGATCTGACGCCGGAAGAAATGAAGGCCGTCCCGTCGATGCCCGCGTCGCTTGAAGAAGCGCTGAGCTGCCTGGAAGACGATCACGCGTTCATGCTGAAAGGCGACGTGTTCAGCGAAGAGTTGATTGAAACGTTCATCGGCTACAAGCGCAAGAGCGAAGCGGACGCCGTACGGTTGCGGCCGCATCCGTACGAGTTTGCGCTCTATTACGATATCTAGTTCTGTCCGCATGCTTACGCATGGCGGTTCCTTATCGATATTGAACCGCCATGCGTGAGCATGCGGATAGAGGCCCGGTGGTTCTCATCAAATGACAGGTACGGTTTTACAAGTCAGCATTTCGCGCGGAGGCGTGCCGAAGAGGGCGATACCAGAGGGGGACGTTACCCCTCTCGGCATCGCCGGCGACGGTTATAACCATCCCGAGATTCACGGAGGCCCTCATCAGGCGGTGCTGCTGATTTCTTCGGAAGCTATTGCGGAGCTGAACGCGCTCGGCTACTCTCTTAATCCAGGTGCGCTCGGTGAAAATATCACGACAGTCGGGGTCGACCGCAAGCAATGGCGAGCGGGGCAGCGCTGGCGGATCGGGCAAGCGGTGCTCGAGTTCACTAAGCTCCGCGAGCCCTGCCATCAGCTCAACGTCTACGGTGAGGGAATTCAAAAGGCAGTGTACGATGCGCAGGTGAAGGTGGGCGATCCGTCGTCGCCGCGATGGGCGCTGGCAGGGTTTTACGCGAGCGTCGTGCAGCCAGGAATCGTGCGTCCGGGCGATCCGGTTTTGTTGCTCGATCAGATGGCTTGATTAAGCTACGGGCAGCCCGTATACTATGACTGGCGAGTTCTTTGAATGGGATGACGAGAAATCGGCGGTCAATCTTCGTAACCATGGCGTCTCCTTCCAGGATGCGGTCCTCGCATTCCGCGATACTTTTGGGGTCGAACGAATCGACAGCCGGGACGACTACGGCGAGCAACGGGTCAATTTGCTTGGGATGTGCGGCGAGATCATGCTCCAGGTGACGTACACCGAGCGCGAAGATCGCATCCGGATCATTTCAGCCAGACGGGCGGAAAAATATGAGCGAGAAGATTATCACCGCGAAAATTCGTTCTGACGGTAAAGTAGTGGAGGTCCTGGAGGACGGTCGGGAGCGGCCGTTTCCAGCGGCTGCGATGCGGGTAATGACGGAAGCCGAGATTGTTGCCGCGGCGGAGGCAGACCCTGACGCGCGGCCGATGACCACCGAACAGCTTCGCTCTGGCAAGCGCGTGCCGCGTACCAAGACATTGCGGCGGGCGCTCTCGCTCACGCAAGAGGAGTTCTCTGCCACCTATCACATCCCGCTCGGCACCTTGCGCGATTGGGAGCAGGGCAGATGCGAGCCGGACCAACCGGCTCGCGCATATCTGACGGTGATCGCCCGAGATCCGGAGGGAGTGCGGCGGGCACTTGGCGAGAAGCTCTTGCCAGCTTAGTGTCAGGATCGGGACGAGCTACTGACAAAGTTTGTAATAGCCGGTTTTGTCACGGGCGAAACGGCAACTCTGATTAAGCGTCCTATTTACGGTGTACCAAGGCGTAGCCCCGAGGTCGCTACCTCGCAGCTTACACCTTTCGATTTCTTTTGTAATCTCCCGATAGTGCATTGGGGCCTTCGCTTTCTTGAGCACCGTCGCGACCGCCTCTTCCCACGTTGGTAGCTTTGGCATCCAACCCTCGTACTCCGACTCCGCGACCTGTCTAGCCGCGCGGTTGTATGATCGAACCTCAAGCGGCCCCTCATAGCGGAAACACCCCTCTACGGTAATTTCTTCATTCGTCGGAACCCGAAATCCGGATTACTCTAAAAGTGCACAGTGCCTCTTCCTCCCGCAGTGCTGCACCGCATTGAATTGCTCGCGTCCCATTCGCCCGATCCGGCGGGTGTCCGCGACGCTCTGGCGAGCTTCGAACAACGCCAGCCGGCGGCGTTTCAGCGGATCGTGCACTCGGCCGCGGCGCTGCAATACCTGATTGCTGTTTTTTCCCAGAGCAATTTCTTGGGGCAGGAGATTCTGGATTCGCCGGAGTGGCTGGAGCAGCTCCTTTTCGACGGCGATCTGCACCGGGTGCGGACTACCGACGAATATCGCGGGCGGCTCGGCGAACAGGCCACCGGCCTCGATCCCCTGCCGTTTGCACGATTCCGGCGGCAGCAGATTCTGCGCATCCTGATTCGCGATGTGCTGGGGTTCGGCACGCTTTCCGATGTGACGGCGGAGCTTTCGGCGCTGGCCGACGCAATTGTCGAAACCGCCTACGACGGCATTCATCGCGACCTCGTCGCGCGCTACGGCGATCCGCATTCGAAGTTCGCGGTGATCGCACTGGGGAAGTTGGGCGGCGAGGAGCTGAATTACTCTTCCGATATCGACCTGATGTTTCTGTATTCTTCCAACGGCATTGTGGGCGGCGTCACCAACAAGGAATTTTTCAAACGCGCCTCGAACGATCTGACGGCGCTGCTTTCGGCGTACACGCCGGAAGGGATGTGCTATCGCGTCGACCTGCGCCTACGGCCTGAAGGCAGCCTGGGCGAGGTCTGCATTTCGCTCGAAGGCGCGCGCCAGTATTACGAATCGCGGGCCAGGGATTGGGAGTTGCAGATGATGATCAAGGCTCGGGTGGCGGCGGGCGATCGCGCGACGGGCGACGCGCTGCTCGATTTTGTAGAGCCGAAGATTTATTCGACCACGCTGGACTTTTCGGCCATCGAGGCGCTGAGCGTCACGCGGGAACGCATCAACGAAAAGCTGGCCCGCAAAAAGAGGTCACGCGGGAAACTCGACATCAAATTAGACAGGGGAGGGATTCGCGATATCGAGTTCATGGTTCAGTGTCTGCAACGGCTGTACGGCGGGGTCGATCCGTGGGTGCGCCACGGCGGCACGCTGCTGGCCATCGCACGACTGCAGGACAAGGGCTACTTGTCGGAAGCCGAGTATGGAGGACTGGCGGCTGCTTACCAGTTCCTGCGCCATCTGGAACACCGTCTGCAATTCGCCGACGACCGGCAGACGCACGCGCTGCCTTCCGATCCGGAGACGCTCGAGAAGATCGCGCGGCGCATGCCGGGCGGAGGAGGCTCGGCCGAGTGGCTGCTTAAGGAAACGCGCGCCCACTTCGCGCAGGTGATTGAAATTTATGAACGGGTGGTGCATGCGCGCGCCGGGTCGGTTCCGGAAACGGCTGGCCCGCAATCGAGCAACGTGGTGCGCGCGCTGGAGCAGACGGCGCCTATTCTCTCACGCTCGCTGGCGGAAGCGGAACTGCATTATGGGTATCGCGCATTTGAACATTTCCTGGAAAAATTGTCGGCCGACGAGCCGCGGCTGGAACGCTTGAATCGAGACGAGGCGCTGACGGCGCGGACTCTCGATTTGTTCGAGCAGAGTCCTTACTTTGCCGAGGAGTTGATCCGCGTGCCGGAGTTGATCGACGTCCTCGGCGGCGCGCCCGCGGAGGAAGCACCGCATGACGCGCGAGAGCTGCGGCGTTGGTACCGGCGTGAAATGCTGCGCATTCAGACGGCGAGCATCTGCGAATCGGAGTCGATTTTCGAGACGCTGGAGAAGACCTCCGCGCTGGCGGACAGGGTGATCTCGCGGGCCTACGACATCGCGGTGAACGACGTGTGGGGTGTTTCGCCTCCGGAAAAAAAACTGTGGGTGATCGCGCTGGGCAGGCTGGGGATGCGCGAGTTCGACCTGGCATCCGATGCCGATCTGGTGTTTGTTTTATGCGATTCGGAAGCGCGGCGACGAGAGCAGTGGACGCGCGTCGCGGGACGGCTGATCGATCTGGTGACGGCCTACACGGGCGACGGGGTTCTGTTCGCGGTGGATACGCGGCTGCGTCCGAACGGCGGCGACGGGCCGCTGGTGCAGACCGAGAGCGCGGTGAAAGATTATTTCACGCGCACGGCCGAGGCGTGGGAGGGCATCACCTACATGAAGTCGCGCGCGGTGGCCGGGGAACCGCTGAGCGCGGACCTGTTTCTGCATCATTTGCAGGCCATCGACTGGGTTCGTTACGGGCAGAGCGGAAGGTCGCGCACGGACCTGAAGCAGATGCGCCAGCGCCTGGAAAAAGAGCAGGGCGCGACGCATCCTTTGAAGGCCGGGCGCGGCGGGTATTACGACATCGATTTTCTGCTGATGTACTTGCGGCTGAAAAGCGCGGGGATCTTTTTCCAGTCGTTGAACACGCCGGAGCGGATTGAGGTGCTGGAGAGCATGCATCACCTGGATCGGGCGGAGGCGGGGTTTCTCCGCGATGCGGCGAATTTTTATCGCGCGCTGGATCATGGGTTGCGCGTCCGGTCGGGGCATGCGGAGGGGAAATTGCCGAGCGGGGCGCAGCAGGTGGCGCTGGCTGGGTTGATCCAGCGATGGACGTCGGCGCCGCTGGAGGCGCTGGGGGAGATTCAGGAGCACACCAGGGGATTGTTCGACCGGTTGTTCGGGTATTAGTGCTTCGCAAATCGTGACAGGTAGGTGGCGTACGCACTCGTGCGTGCCGCGTCGAGACTCATCTCGACGCCCGTCCCGAGTGATAGAAACGGTAAGGCACATCGACACAAGTGTCGACGCGGCACGCCAAGGGCGTGCGCCACATGCGATGACGTGCAGCCCTACCCGACTTCGCCGAGTAATTCTTTCAGGCGCGCGTGGCCGCTGCGGCTTACTGGCAGTTGCGTTCCATCGGTCAGCACCGCTACGCGGCTGTCTTTTGTATATGGCTCGATGCGCGCGATGCGCTCCAGGTTGACAATGTAGGATCGGTGGATGCGCACGAATTTCTTCGGGTCGAGCTGGGTTTCGACGCTCGAAATAGTCTGCTGCTTAAGGTAATTCTTCTTCTCGCTGCGCAGCGCCACGTAATCGTCCTGCGCTTCGACGTAGTCGAGCTTTTCGAGCGGAATAATGTGAACCTTCGCGCCGTCTTTCACTACGATCCGCTCCAGTTTTTGTTCTGGAGGACGCGCGGCCGCGGACAATTCGGTGGCGGAGATTCGCTTCGCCGCGGGGGCTGGTTCACCGAGCCTCTGTCGCGCGCGCTCCAGCGCCTTTTTGAAACGATCCGCGCTGAAGGGCTTCAGCAGATAATCCACGGCGTGGGCGTCGAAGGCGCGCATCGCGTATTGATCGTAGGCGGTCACGTAGATGACCGCGACCGAGGGGTCGATCAGCTCCAGCACTTCGAATCCATCGAGCTTCGGCATCTGGACGTCGAGGAAGACCAGGTCCGGTTTCCGTTCCGCGATGGCCTTTACGGCTTCGAAACCGTTGGCGCATTCGGCGATCACTTCCACGCCTCCGGCTTGCTGGAGATACTCGCGGAGCAGGTACCGCGCCAGTTCCTCATCGTCGACAATGACCGCGCGAATGGCGCCACCGCGGGGTTTTTCGCCTGCCTTGTCTCCATGAGCCGTGCGTTCCAGGCTGCGCAGGTCGACCAGGAGTTCGCGCGCGGATTGATAGCGCCGCTCGCGATCTTTTTCCAGGCATTTTTTCACGATGCGCTCGAACTCCTCGGGCAGTTCGTAGTTGAGGCGGGCCAAGGCGTCCGGCGGCGATTGCAGAATCCGGGCGAGCGTTTCCTGCGCCGAGGAACCCGCGAACGGCAGCTTGCCGCTGGCCATCTGGTATAGGACCACGCCGAGGCTGAACAGATCGGTGCGATGATCGACGTCGCGGCCCAGCGCCTGCTCGGGGCTCATGTAGGAAACGGTGCCCAGCACGACTCCGCCGCTGGTGAGAAACTGAGTCGCGAGCTGGCTGGAGGACGGAATTTCGGTTCCGCTTACCGGCAGGATCTTCGCGAGGCCGAAGTCGAGGACTTTTACGTGGCCTCGCGGATCGATCATCAGATTGGCGGGCTTGATGTCGCGATGGACAATGCCGCGGGCGTGGGCCGCGTCGAGGGCGTCGGCCACCTGTGCGGCGATGGCGACTAGATCGGCCATCGGCAGAGGCTCGCCGGCTGTTTTATCAACAGCCAATTTCGTCTCCAGCGTCTGGCCTTCAATGTACTCCATGGCCAGAAAATGGCGCCCGTCAGCTTCGCCGATTTCGTAAATATGCGCGGCGTTGGGATGGCTCAATGCCGATGCGGCGCGCGCTTCCTGGACGAAACGGGCGAGTTTTTCCGTGTCCCCGGCAACCTCGGGCAAAAGGACTTTCAGCGCCACTTTGCGATGGAGGCGGGTGTCCTCGGCCAGAAACACTTCGCCCATGCCGCCTTTGCCCAGCAGCGAAAGGATCCGGTAATGCGCCAGCGTTTCCATTTATGCGTCCATTTATGCTTCAGGCCGATTGTAAGGCACGACCATCTCCGCCCGAAACTGATTATTTTCGACGTGCGACGTAAGGCTCGCCGCGTCGCCGAATCGCGTGGCCAGCCGGCTGCGCACGTTGCGCAATCCCAGGCCATTGCGGCGCGGCGTGGGCGAATCGGGATCGAAATCGTTCTCCACGCTCACTTCCATAGACCCGTCGACGATGTGCCCCTGCACCCGGATTAATCCCCCGTCCACCATGGTAGCGATCCCGTGCTTCACCGCGTTTTCGATCAGCGGCTGCAGCACCAGAGGAGGAACCAGGCAATCGCCGCAATCCTCGTCGACATCGATTTCGACGCGCAGCCGGGAGCCGAAACGAACCTGCTCGACGTCGAGATAGGTACGCGAAAGCGCCAGCTCTTCGCGCCAAGAAATGGTCTCGCGTTCGCCCAGCCCCAGCGTGTTGCGCAAAAAATCGGAAAGCCGGATGCACATCTCGCGGGCGCGGGCCGGATCGACGGTGGTCAGCGCGGTGATGGAGTTCAGACTGTTGAACAGGAAATGCGGATTGATCTGCGCCTTTAGCGCCCGCAGCTCGGCATCGCGCGCCAGCAGTTCCGCGTCGCGCGAGGCCTGTTGCGCCAGATACATATAATGAAGCGCCACAGAGACGGTGTAGAGCAATAATCCGACGGCAACCAGGTGTGGCACCTCCATCTGGAATCGCGCGTTGGCGTGCATGCCCTGGCGCGCGATCACATTCGCCAGTTTCACCCAGATTCCGCAAGCGAGCAGAGCGGCCGCCAGATGCTGCACGATGACTTTTATGGGATTGGTGGTCACCAAGGGCAGGTGGCGGCACATGTACCAGGGTGTGAGACAAAAAAACGCGTAGAGCAGACACAGGGGCGCGGCCAGTTCGGCCGATTCGGCCAGCGTGAGCGTTCCCGGCATCCGCAGCAGGCTGGTGAGCAGGCCTCCGATAAGGAGCCACACCAGCATGTAAGCCGCGAATCTCGCCTTGCTGCAAAAAATCGGATGCATTTAGTTTTGAATCGTGACGCCGCCGAAGATCGCGAAGCCGTTGACGATCAGGTGGGGCTGCTTGGCGTCGGGCGTGGCGCGGGAATCCAGCGTTTTGTCTTCATAGCCGCCGAAAATGCCTGATCCGCGCACGGTGACGTTCCAGGTCTCCGGCACGCGAATCTCGACGCCGCCGAACATAGCATTGGCTTCCACCAGAATTTCGGTGCGCGTGGAAGCGGCCCGGCGCAGATCGATCTCTACGCCTCCGAACATCGCGAACGCCTCCCCGCCCTGGAAATCCTGCGAATCGACCCGGCGGCGAGCGCCGCCGAAAACAGCCCACTCGTTCAGATGATTGACCGAAGTGGTCGAACCTTTTCCGCCCCAATCGTTAATAATGCGGTTCCGGATGTCTTCGCCCATCTTCTTGGCGTCGGCGGCCGCGCCGGACACGCCTTCCCCTCCGCCGCTTTGGCGGTCGATGGCGCGCGCCAGCATCGCCAAGCCAACCATAATGAGAACTCCCGGCCAGAGGAACCGCCAGACATCGCCGCGAATTATATTAAAATTGTTGAGCAGGAAAATCACGCCGACCATGAAGATTGCCCCGCCCCAGATCCTGCCGCCCATGCCGACGGAGCGCGCCGCCTGGGCGACGCCGACCACGATGAGAATCACCGGCCAGTAGCGTTCCAGATCCTCAAACCCGGGGATATTGAGGTTCTGAAGCAGCAGCAGGACGCCGATACCCGCCAGGATGACACCGCCCACCAGGCCTCCGCGGCCGTGGTAGCGAGTGCGCCTCCAGCGATCTCGAACGTAAGGGTCCATGTCGAAAATCCTTCCCAATGCGATCGTAACAGGCTGAGGGTGCTGGAATAACGTCGATTCGGCGAACGGCATCGCCAGATCGGTGAGTGGCAGAAATCTTGCATGCAATTTCGCCGGCCAGGGCGCGTCAGAGATTGCGATCAGTATCTCTGTCTCGTTTTCTGGCTCTTGTGGGGCCGCCAATTCTGGCGGCCCCACTTGGTCGACATGTTAATGATTAAAGTGTGTGACGCACTATACTAGGCTGTTGAGGCAAGACCGGTGGATTTATGTGGCTCTGGTCCTGGTGATCGGCGCCTTGTACGCGCAGGTTCACAACTTCCAGTTCATGAACTATGACGACCCGGACTACGTGCGGGAAAACCCGCACGTTCGCGCGGGCGACGCAGGGTGGGCCTTTACGTCCATGGAACACGCCAACTGGTTCCCGATTACCTGGCTGTCGCACATGCTGGATGTCGAGCTGTATGGACTGCGCAGCGGCGCTCATCATCTGACCAGCGTCGCGATTCACGCGCTAAGTGCCCTGCTGTTGTTCGGGCTCTTGAGAAAAATCACCGGCGAGCGTTGGCCCAGCGCTTTCGTCGCCTTCGTTTTCGCGGCGCATCCGCTGCATGTGGAATCGGTGGCCTGGATCGCTGAGAGAAAAGATGTTTTGTGCGCGCTTTTCTTCATCTTTACGCTGTGGGCTTATGCGCGTTACGTCGAGCGTCCCGGCGCGATGCGGTATGCGGTGATGCTGGTCGCGTTCGCGTTTGGAATCCTGTCGAAGCCGATGATCGTCACGCTGCCGTTCGTTGTTCTGCTCATGGACGTGTGGCCTCTGCGGCGGTTTTCAAGGAAGGTTTGGGTCGAAAAGATTCCTCTTTTTGGGCTCTCCGCGGTCGCATGCTCGATCGCGTACGTTGCGCAGCGGAGAGGCGGAGCGGTCAGTTCGCAGCTCCCTTTCGGTTTGCGCCTGGAGAATGCCGCTGTCTCTTATGTGACGTACATCGCGCAGTTCTTCTGGCCCGCGAAACTGGCGGTGTTTTATCCATTTCCGGCGGCGGTGCCGGCTTGGGAGTGGGTCGCGGCACTGTTCGTGCTTATCGCGATCACGATTGTCTCCATGCGCAGCGCAGCCGTCGCGGTGGGGTGGTTGTGGTATCTGGGCACGCTGGTTCCCGTCATTGGACTGGTGCGGATCGGGCTGCAATCGCGCGCCGACCGCTATACATACATCCCGCTCATCGGATTCTCGATCGCACTTGCCTGGGGATTTTCGGCGCTGGTGAAACAACATCGCTGGCTGGCGGCGCCTGTCGCCGCGTGGGCTTGTGCGATTTGTGCGGTTACTTTTGTCCAGGCCGCGACGTGGCACGACAGTATCACGGTTTTTGAGCATGCGCTCAAGGTGACCGATGGGAATTACGTCGCGCACAATAATCTGGGAGCTGCGCTGCGTCATGCCGGCCGGCGCGCGGACGCTTTTCCCCATTTCGAGGAGGCGATCCGGCTGCGCCCCCGGTATCCGGAAGCGCAAAATAATCTGGGCGAGGCACTGCTGGCTGCTGGCCGCGTTGAGGATGCGTTGCCGCACGTCGCGGAGGCGCTGAAGCTCGATCCGAAGCTGGCGGAAGCGCATGTCAACATGGGGACAATCGACAATAAGCGCGGTCGCCCGGAACTGGCGGAGGCGGAGTATCGGGCCGCGCTCGAATTGAATCCTTTAAGCGCCGAGGCGCATGACGGCTTGGCGGTGGTGCTGACCGACACCAATCGCACGCCGGAGGCGTTGCAACACGCGCTCGAAGCGGTCGCGCTGAATCCCGGCGATGCGGATGCGCATTACAACCTGGGCCGCCTGTACGGCCTCACCGGGCGGACCGAGGAGGCCATCGAGCAGTTCCGTGACACTGTACACCTGGAACCGGCCAGCGCCGAGGCGCATTTCAATCTCGGGATCGCCTACGCGCGGAAGGATAAAATGAACCAGGCGGTTGCCGAGTTTCAGGCCGCCATTCGCTACAAACCCGATTACGTGGGCGCCCATTTTAACCTGGGCAGCGCGCTGGCCCGGCTGGGGCGGTACGATGAAGCCATCGCTGAATTTAGCGAGGCGCTGCTGCTGAATCCGGATCTTACGGAAGCCCGCGATGCGATCACGTACATTAGGTCGCTTGGCGCTAAACGCTAATTGCGAGATCGGTTTGGGAAGAACCACGCGACCCGCTATCGATTCTTAAAATGGCAATCAGCGCGGCTGGACGGTCAAGGCGGATTGCAGAAACAGCGCGATCGATTCCGTCAGCGCCCGGGGATAATCGGTTCTCGCCATCGCCAGCGCCTGCCGGCGTTGCAGGACGTGGCCGTGGACTCGCATGGCGTGGTAAAAACGCATTGAGCCGCGCAAGGCGAAGGCCGGCAGGATCGAATAGGCGAAGCCGGATTCGACCAGGCTTTTGATCGCCTCCGTATCGTCGGCCTCCATGATCACTCGCGGGTTGATGCCGGCGGTCCGGAAGAACTGGTCGATGATCGAGCGCATGTTGCTGCGCTTGGGATAAAGGACAAAGGACGCTCCAGCCAGTTCCTCCAATCCGACGGAGCCGACGCGGCTGCCGGAGACTCGGGTGTGGGAGGGGCGTACCACTAACAACTCCTCTTCGAACAGGGGGAGAATCTTGATCTGGTCGTTGGTGACGGGGAGCGAAATCAGACCCAGGTCGAACTGGCGGGAGAGCAGGCCGGCGACGATCTCCTCGGTGGGGTATACGGTGACCTGAATTTCGGTGTCGGGGTACTTCTTCTTGAGCGCGCGCAAGGGACGGCCGAGGCGGTGAATGAGAGTCGTGGCTCCGGTGGCGAAGCGGAAGGGGCGGGTGTCGCGGGCGGGGTCGTTTTCGAACTCCTGCTCGATTTGGCGGACCTCTTTAATGACGCGGCGGGCGTGCTCCGCCAGGCGATGGGCGTTGGGGGTGGGCTGGAGGCGTTTTCCGGCGCGGATGAACAGCTCCGTCCGCAGTTCGGCGGCCAGGTTATGGAGTTGGAGGCTGACCGCGCCCGGGGTGATGTACATTTTGTGCGCGGCGAGCGTCACGCTGGTGGTGTCCATGACGGCGAGAAAGAGCTCGAGCTGGCGAAGGTCCATGGCGGTCCCAATCGTTTAGTTTTACTAAATATACCATTCAGAGATTTGGCTTTGACACCCTCGCGAAAGCGTCGTATCTTTCGCTGGGGGATGTAATCTCGTTGTAAAAGTCTTCCGGGGAGTTAATACTTTATGATCTACGTTGATCTGAGCAAAGACCTGCGCAGAGCGGTTTTTGCGGGTTTTCTCGCGCTGGCGGCAGGCCTGTTGGCGCCTTCCGCGCATGGCCAGGCGGTCGCCGTGGCCGAAGTGGACGGCACGGTGATGGATACGTCCGGCAAGGTGATGGTGAACATACCTGTCACGATGACTCAGGTGGATACGCAGGTGGCGCATCCCACGGTCACCGACACACAAGGGCATTTCGCGATTCCCAACCTTCCGCCGGGCGCCTACATTCTGGATGTCAAAGCGCCCGGGTTCAAGGAATACCGGCAGACCGGCATCGAACTGGTCGTCGGGAAGACGATTTCGATGAATGTCACCATGACGGTGGGCGCGGTGAGCGAGACGGTCGAGGTGGCGGCGAACGCGTCGATGGTCGAGACCAAGGATAGCGGCATCGCGCAGGTGGTGGACTCGGCGCAGGTGGTCGACCTGCCGTTGAACGGGCGCAATCTTACGCAGTTGCTGACGCTGGTGGGCGGAGGCACGTCGACTCCGGGCGGCGATTTGACGGGTAGCAAGAACATTCAGGGATCGAACGGTTCAGGCACGTTCTCGGTGGGCGGCGGACAGGCCAACGGCGTTAATTACCTGCTGGATGGCGGCGACAACAACGATAACTTCAGCAACGTGAACCTGCCCATTCCTTTCCCCGATGCGGTGCAGGAATTCAGCGTGCAGACCAACGCGTTGCAAGCGCAGTTCGGCTTGCATCCGGGCGGCGCGGTCAACGTGGTGACCAAGTCCGGTTCCAACGCATTTCATGGCGACCTGTTTGAATTTCTCCGCAATTACGAGTTGAATGCGCGGACCAAGGGGCTAGTGGAGCCGTCGGGCTCCGTCGCCCAGCCGGTGCGCGACTCGCTGAAACGCAATCAATTCGGCGGGACGGCCGGCGGCAAGATCATCCGCGACCGACTGTTCTTTTTCGGCGGCTATCAGCAGACAGTACAACGCAGCAACCCGGGATTGAACACGGCGCACGTGCCGACGGCTCTCACTTCGGTGGGAAATTTCTCTGTGGAAGACGCTGCGACTTCGGCCGGTGGATGCCAGTCGAAGGCGATCACCCTGGTCGATCCGACGACGCGAGTGCCTTTCCCCAACTCCCAGATACCGGTCTCCCGCTTCGATCCGGCGGCGGTGAAACTGCTCAGCAAGTACATTCCGACGTCCACCGATCCGTGCGGCTTGGTTCTATACGGCCAGCCATCCAACAATCCGGACTGGCAGGTGATCGGCCGCGTCGATTATGTGGTGAGCGACAAGCACCTGCTGTACGGCCGCTATTACGTTTACAACTACACCGCGCAGGCGTTCTTCAACGGATCGAATGCGCTGACCACCGGACCGAATCCGGGAAATCGGGATGAGACGAACAGCGTCACATTAGGCGACACCTACACGTTCAATGCCACCAGCGTAAATTCGCTCCATGCCACCTTCAACCGGCGCGCCGACAATCGCGGATCGGCCCCCAATCTGTTCGGACCGCAGGCTCTCGGTATCAACAGCTTCGCCGACAACATGCCGGACACGTACATGCAGATCACGGTCAGCAACTACTTCAACGTGGCCTGCGGAACCTGCGCGCCGGGATATTTCAACGACAATACGTATCAGGTTTCCGACGATTACCAGAAGACCATCGGCAAGCACCAACTGGGCTTCGGCGTCGACTTCCGCAAGCTGGAGTTCAACTCGCTGAACAACCAGCAGTCCAACGGACAATGGGTATTTACGGGCGCCAGCACCACGAACACGGGGGACTCGCTGGGCGATCTATTGCTAGGGAAACTGGCCAGCCTGACGGATGGAAACGCGCTCTCCGACTATATGCGGCAGAAAGTGTTCGCCGGGTACGCCCAGGACACTTACCGCGTCACCAAGCATTTGACGATTACGGCGGGCATTCGCTGGGAGCCGTACAAGCCCGCGGTGGACAAGCAGTGCCGCGGCAATCAGTTCAATCTGGCCGACTTTATCGCCGGCTACCACAGCACGGAGTATCCCACCGCGCCGGCCGGCCTGATCTTCGGCAAGGATTCGATCAACACCAACGGATGCGCCTTCGCCAATAGCTACATCGCCGACTTCTCGCCGCGCCTGGGCCTGGTGTTCGATCCCACCGGCAGCGGGAAGCAGACCATCCGCGCCGCCTTCGCGCTCATTCACGACAACGCCGAGTTATTCTATCCGGAACGCTGGACCACGAATCCGCCGTACGCGTCCTCGGTCGCGTTGGGGACCAACGCCGGACCTTTTTCGAATCCCTGGCAAGGGTATGTATCGCCTACCGGCGCCGCCGGCGATCCATTCCCGGGCGCGGCGATCTTCCCGGCCCAGGGAACCTACGTGACCATTCCGTCGAAGGTTCCGGTGGAGTACACCATGCAATGGAACCTCAGCTACCAGCGGCAAGTCGCGAAGGACTGGCTGGTGACGGCAACGTACGTCGGCAGCAAGACAAATCACATCCTTGGCTCCAACGATATCAATATGGCGCAGCCCAGTCCCACCGCTACTACGTCGAACGAAAACGCGCGCCGCCTGACCGTCCTTTTGAACCCTGTACAGGGCGCCTATTACAGCGCAATCGACCAGACGGATGCGGGCGCGGTTTCCAGCTATCACGCGTTGCTGTTGAAGGCGGAGCATCGCTTTGCCAAGAACTATACGTGGCTGACGAATTACACCTGGTCGCATTGCATCAGCACCTGGGACTTCGGCGGCGAGCTGGCCGGCAACGACTATCAGAATCCGAACAACCGCGACGCCGAGAAGGCCGATTGCAACTTCGACCGGCGGCATATTTTCAATACTTCGCTGGTCGCCTCAAGCCCCGGCCTGGGTCAGGGTATAGCGCGGGGGATCACCAGGGACTGGCAGGTCGCGCCGATCATCAGCCTCAACACCGGCCAGCCTTTTACGGTCAGCGACGGAACCGATGTATCGCTGAGTGGCGAGGGTACCGGCAGCGACCGGCCGAACGTGGTTAGCGGCGTCGCTTCGACCCCACATACGCTGGTTCAATGGTTCAATCCGGCGGCGTTTGCCGGCAGTTGCGCCCTGTCGCAATACGAGAACAACCCCAATTGCGAAGCAGTGGGAACGTTCGGCAACGCTGGGCGCGATATCCTCCATAATCCCGGCTCCATCCAGTTCGATCTGGCCATCAGCCGCACGTTCCACATCAAGGAGCGGTACCGGACGGAGATTCGCGGAGATTTCTTCAACATCATGAATCACGCCAACTGGAACGGCCCATCGGCGGCGATCAACAGCTCGACGTTTGGCCAGATCACCAGCTTCGGCAGCCCGCGCCTGATTCAGTTGGCGATGAAGGTGTACTTCTAATCGGCACCAAATCGCGCTGATCCCCGCTTACGGGCCGGGGTTATGACCACCGGCGTAAGCCAGGGGATTTCCCGGCGGGGCTACACTAGCTGGAATGAAGATTCGGGAGATACGCGCCTTCGGGTTGCACGGCAGCACGCCGGAAGGTGGATGGTCTAACGAGCTGCGTCCGGAAGACTGTGTCCACACCATCGTCGCCGTCCTGACCGGCGACGGCCCGGTGGGATGGGGAAGCGTCTTCACCAGTGCGGCGCTGGTGCGAGCGTCGCTCAAGCTGCTGGAGCCTCTTTACCGCGGTGAGAATGCGCTGGAGCCGGAACGGGTCAGCGAAAAGCTGCATCAGAACACGTTCTGGCAAGGGCGAGGCGGAGCGGTCACGCACACCATTAGCGGGATCGATCTCGCGTTGTGGGACCTGCTGGGCAAGGCGAGCGGCCAGCCGGTGGGACGTCTGCTTGGCGGCCGTTATCGCGATCGCGTGCGGCCTTACGCCTCGCTGCTGATGCGCGAGCCGGAGAAGATGGCGGACGAACTCCTGCCCGTGAAGGCGCAGGGATTTCGGGCGTTCAAAATCGGGTGGGGGCCTTTTGGCAAGAAGAGCGCCGCAGTGGACGAGGCAATCGTACGGGCTGCTCGCGACGCGGTGGGCGAGGAATCCCTGCTGATGGTCGATGCGGGGGCGAGCGATGCCTTCTGGCCTCAGAATTACAAGTGGGCGCTGCGCACGGCGGAGATGCTGGCTGATTTCGGCGTCGCGTGGTTCGAGGAGCCTCTCGATCCCGATGCGCTCGATGACTACGTCGCACTGCGCAGAGCGGCGAAAGTGCCGATCGCGGGTGGAGAAGTGCTGACCAGGCGGCAAAGCTTTCAGCCGTGGCTGAAGGCAGGGGCGTTCGACATCGTGCAGCCGGACGTGACCAAGTGCGGAGGCTTGAGCGAGCAGCGGCGTATCGCCTGGATGGCGCGGGATCGCGGTGTGCGGTTCATTCCGCACGGTTGGAACACCGCTGTAGGCCTCGCATCCGATCTGCAAATGGCGTCGGCCTTTGCGGATACGGATCTGGTGGAGTATTTGACTGGATCTCCGTTTATCGACGAGCTTGCCGTTGGCGGCTGGAGGCTCGATGAAGACGGGATGCTTCCGATTCCGGACAAGCCCGGGCTGGGCGTGGAGATCGACCTCGACAAGCTTGCCGGGTTTTCGCGGGAGAATGTTTTGGGGCTCACGTAGCCACCAGTGGCCTGTATCTGCGAGTCCGTTAGCATAACGGTGGCGCGGGCGGAGCGAGTTTCGCTCCCCGGCCCGCGTGGACATTTTCCAGTAACCCGCGCAGAATCAGTTTTTGCGTGTCAAACTCGCCAAAATCGGCGCGCCGGACGAGCCTCCGCCGACCCCCTATGGCGGAAATTTCGAAAATCGCGTTTAAACGCGTTCCAGGGGCCAGGAAATGGAAATCGCGAAAAACATCCCGGTGCTCACCGGAGAGCACGGTAACTTTTTCTCCGCGACAAGCCGCTGGTGCGGTGATCGCATGAATCGATTGCCATCACCCGGAAGGCGTGGCGTCCAGCCCCATGCGTCGGCTGGGGGTTATTGCTCCCAGGTCCAAATCATCCGCTCGCGGCGCCAGTGTAGTGTCACACACTTTAATCATTATCATTTCGACCAAGTGGGGCCGCCAGAATTGGCGGCCCCACAAGAGCCAGAAATTGAGACAGAGATACTGTCTGAAGCACTCCACTAGATCCCCTCCATTACTGTCGGGCCATGGCCCAGCGCCACATAAAATACGCCGGGATTCCAGCGGAGGCCAGTGCGAGCGCGATCAGAGATACTTGCGTTTGATTTACCAGAGCGTCCACCAGGAACCACGCGGAAACCGCCAGAAAAAGCAAAAGCGTGATGGGATAACCCCACATGCGATAGGGGCGCGCGGCGTTTGGTTTCTTGCGGCGCAGAACCCACACCGCGGCGACGGTCATGGTGTAAAAAATCCAGGCCGAAATGATGGTGTAGGACGAAAGGCTGGCGTAGGAACCGGTCACGATCAACAGGCAGGTCCATAGCGCCTGCATCGCGATGGCGAAGGCAGGCGTTTCGAACCGGGGGTGAATTTTTCCGAAGCTCGCGAAAAACAGGCCGTCCCTTGCCTGGGCGAATGGGATGCGGGCGCCCGCCAGAATGCAGCCGTTGATCGCCCCGACGATGGAGAGCAACACCACCATGGACAGCATCGCGGCACCGGATGAACCCATAACGCGCTCGGCCACGGCGGCGCCGACGCGCTCTGTCGCGGCGATCTCGGGAATCGTCATCACGTGCAGATAGGCGAGATTGGCGGATACATAGAGCGCCATCACCACGCCCATCCCCAGCGCGAGCGACGCGGGAAGATTTCGTTCCGGGCGCTTGACCTCGCCGGCGACGAAGCTGACGTAGCTCCAGCCGTTGTAGGCCATCAGGCACGCCGCCATGGCGATTCCGAATCCGGCGTAGGTTAAGGGCGCCTGTGCGCTCGCGACGCCTGGAGAAGATGGCGCGAAGATCGCCGCGCCGATCACCAGCAGCAACCCGGCGATTTTGAGCGAAGTGAAAATGCGCTGCACCCAGACGCCCTCCCGCACGCCGATTGCATTGATGAGAGACAACCCGCAAACCAGGGCCAGCGCGACGGCCGTCCGCATCCCCGGCGAAAGAGGGATGAAGTGGTCGAGGTAAATCGCGAATCCAACCGCGAGGAACGCGATGCCTCCGGGCACGGCCGCCAGGGCGAACACCCAGCCGCAGAGGAACGCGCACAACTCACCGTAGGCTTCGCGGAGATAAACGTATTGGCCTCCGGTATCGGGCATCATCGCGCCCAATTCCGCGTAGGCCAACGCGCCGAAGCAGGAAAGTAATCCACCCACGACCCACACGCCGATAATGGCCGCCGCCGAGGGCAGATTCCGGGCGATCAGATTCGGCAACAGAAAAATGCCGGAACCGATCACGATGCCCACTACGATCAGCGTTGCGTCAATTAACCCGAGCCGTCGCGGCAGGTCTTTCATTTTATTTAACGATGACGGAATTCTTCTTCACATAATCGTCGACCAGCGAAGGAGTGCCACCGACGGCCGCCGCCGCGGGGCCGACATAATGGAACGCCTCTGCATATTCGACGCCGTATTTCTTGCCCAGCTCGCGATCTCCGGCCAACACGAATTCGCGGATGTAATTGCGGTCCGCTGTGCGGTCGTCGTCGCCCAAGAGGGGAAGTTTTTTGCCCTGTTTGGCCAATTCCGCGCGTAGCTTCGAGCCATGATGCCCGCCCGGTCCTTTGGCGACGTTGCAGATGTTGGCGTCGATCTTCTTCTCAACCGTGCCGGTGATGTCGACAATGCGGTTGGGGGTGGGATGCCTCGCGTAATAATACTTGTCGGTCACGGCGCGCGCTTTCAGGCCGGCCGCCAACTGCTCCGGATAATCGTGAACGCGGCCGGCCATCCAGGAAGCGGCTTCGACGCAGTGGCCAAGCACGTAATGATCCGGGTTCTCCTCATCGTGCGCCCAGGGGTCGTAGCAGAAGACGGTATCGACCTTCAGGAACCGGTACAGGAAGATCAGGCGGCAGATCAGTTCGTTGCGCGAAATGTCGCTCATCCGGTGATTGTTGTAGTTGAGGCCGAAGTCCTTTTTCAAGCCCAGCGCAAGGCTTTGTGCAGCCACTTCGCGCTCGTTGCGCAGGACATTTTCGCCGACCGAGCCGGGCTCGCCCACGTCGTCGCCCATGTCGTCGTTGGTGGCGCGGATCATGTAGCCGGTATAACCTTCGTTGATCAACTTGGCGACGGTGCCGGCGCAGATCAACGCGATATCGTCGGAGTGGGGCTGGATCGCGGCCAGCACTTTACCCTTATGCGGCAGGCCGGTTCTGGCGCGTTCGATAAAAGGCCCGGTCGTTTGCGCGCTGGCGATTCTCGAAACCGCCAGGCCGCCGAGCATACACGTGAAGAAATCTCGCCGTAGCATGCAACACATTAGACAGGAAAGGCGGAAGCGAGTCAACCAGCGCGCTATTCGTACACGCTGATCTTGTTGTAATAACAGTACCCGTCGCCGCAGTTCACGCTCTCGCTATCCATCCGCTTAAATTGACGGCTCAGCGCTCTTTCAAGGACGTCGTCGATCTTGGCATGGTAGCCGTGGAACAGGAAAATGCGGCCATGACGCTGGTGAAGACGCAAGGCCAGGTCTTCCGCTTCCTGTTGCAGACTCCCTTGCCGGCCGGGAGCGAACCACGCACCTTCGTACCCGGGATGCGCGTCGATTTCGGCTGGGAACGACGTCTCCGCAAACGGCGCGATTGGAATCTTCCGAAGATAGTGATCGACAGGAGGACGGCTGAGGCTGGTGAACACCGCCGAGTCCGCCGGGGATGCGTGCGCGGCGAGATACTCCGCCGTCATTCGCGCATCGCACAACTTAGGCTGTGCCGCCAGATGACCGTAGTACGCCAGCACAATCGCGGACACAACCACGGGAACCTGCCAACTGCTGACGCGCGCCACGCACCCCGCCACGGCGAGCGCAAACAGGTGCACCCCGATAATCGTAAATCGCGAGTAGAATACCGGTTTAACGTACGATAGTGCGAACGGAGCCGCCAGGGCCGCCACCAGCATCAACGCAAAGCCGCTCGCCCATGGGTACGGCCGGACCCTTCGCATCACCGCCTGCAGAACGGCAGCCGCCAGCGGCAGGATCGCCACCGCCGAGTACAGAAAGAATACCCCCGCAAGGTCGGCCGGCGTGGGCGCGTGGATCCACGCGGCAGCTTCATTGGATTTTCCCAACTGCCGGATCAACGTCGGCAGCCAGAGCACCGCATAGGGCATAATCGAGCCCGTCATTACGGCGGAGAATTCCAGGAAATGGCGCTGCCGCATGGCCAGCCAGTGAGCCCCTTCCGCGAAGAGAATGAAGAAGAACCAGATGTGCGTCAGCGTGCCGAGCGCATTCACCACGGCAAACAATGCGAGGTTACCGCGGCTGCGTTTCCCATCGACAAACGCGCGCCAGTAGAGCCATGTGGACAGAATCGAGAGCAGCGACAGCAATGCGTACATCCGCGCGAAATGCGACACCAGGATAGTAAGGGGCGTGGTCATGTAAACCGCCGCCGCGATCGCGCCCGCGCGCTTGCCACCGAGCTCCCCGCCCCAGCGATAGAGCGCAAAGACGCTCGCCAGGTAAAACAGCGTGGACAGACTCCGGACCGCATACTCGCCCGTGCCGAAGAGACGAATCCACCCGAACAGGACCAAATAGTACAGAGGAGGGTGGATATCGCCACGCAGTTCCGCCGTCATCTCGGCAAACGATTTGGTGACCGCATTCACACTCCAGATCTCGTCGCTTCCATACGCCCCCAACACGTTCAGGGAGGCGACGACCGCCGCCACGGCCAGCAGCGCTACAAGCGCATAGGGCCCGTCCACAAACCGATCGAGCCACCCAGTGGGTCGAACAACGGGCGCCGCGACCAGGGGCGCTGAGAGGGCCCGCGTATCTTCCACCATATTGGAAAAATCGGCCAATATCCACGAAGTCTTTATGAATCACTCGCGCAAGTGCTACTCTTCGGTTAACCCGAAGACTGCCCGCTGAATCTATGCCTTTTGACGTCGCCACCGTCCGCGACCGCCTTCCTGGCCGGCAAATCGAATGGTTTCAGAGCGTCAGCTCCACCATGACCATTGCCGCGCGGCTGGCGCGCGATGGATGCGCGTCGGGAACCGTCGTCGGCGCCGACGGGCAGGTCGCCGGCATCGGGCGTCACGGACACACGTGGCAATCGGAGGCCTGCGCGGGGTTGTATGTCTCGATCGTGCTGCGGCTGCCGCTCGCCGCGCGCGATCTGCCGCTGGTAATGCTGGCTCTCGGCCTCGGGACGCAGGAAGCGATCACCCAGGTCACCGGACTGGCCGCCGATCTGCGCTGGCCCAACGACGTTCTTATTGGTGAGAGGAAGTGCGCGGGGATTCTCGCGCAGCTCGACGCCGACGCGGTGATCGCCGGGATCGGCATCAATGTGAATCATACGCAATTCCCCGGCGAGATCGCGGATCTGGCGACGTCTCTCTATCTGGCGGGCCGTAAAAGCGTGTCGCGCGAGGAACTGCTGGTCTCGCTGATTCACGATGTGGAAGGTTGCTGCAAAATTCTCGCCGAGGAAGGCGCCGCGGCAATTCTGCGCATGTTCACCCGCGCATCGAGCTATGCGATCGGCCGTCGCGTTCGTGTGCAACAGGACGATCAGGAAATTGTCGGGATCACCTGCGGGCTCGATTCGTCGGGATTTCTGGTGGTTCGTTCGGACGATGGAAAAGAGACAACCATTCTGGCGGGCGGCGTCAGACCGGCGTGAATTACTTTAACTACTTCACGGAAATCGAGGAGCATTTTCAGCGTGCGCGAGGCACTGGACTGTTCCTGCTCTCGCCTCTCGACTGGGCATTAATTGAAGCGTGGAAAAACGGAGGCATCCCTTTGGAAGCCGTGCTGCGCGGCATCGATGTAGCGTTCGAAAAATGGCGCAAGCGTCCGGCGCAGGCCCGGATCCATATGGTCAATTCGCTCGCCTACTGCGCCCAGGCGGTCACGGCCGAGGCACAAGCGATGCTGAACGCGTCACCCGTCTCGAGCAAGGAAGGTTCCGCTCCGTTCCCTATTGACGACGTGCGGGCATTCGTGGCGCGCAACGCGGAAAAGCTGCGCAAGGCGGGCCAGGAGGAGACTGCGGTATCGCTGGAGTCGCTGGACATCGACGCGCTGTACCTGGCCCTCGAACAACTGGAGCAGCGGCTTACTGCGATCGAAGAAAAAATGATCGCGAGGCTGCGGGCGTCGGCGAGCGAGGAGCAGTTATTTGAGGCTCGGCGAGCGCTGGACCGGGAGCTGAAACCGTATCGCAGCAAAATGACTGCGGAGCAGTTGGCGATGCTGGAAAAGCAGTTTCTGGATCGTCGGTTATTGGAATCGGCGGGGGTGCCGAGGTTGAGTTTGTTTTATCTGTAGGCAAATAGGCAATTCCCGCCTGAAATGGCAGCGCCATACAATATTCTGTGTGGGTCATTCGAGCATGGAGTTTCAGGAACCATGGTGCCAATTCGTTCCAGGTCAGGCTGACGCGTTTCTCCAGGAGCTTGAGCGCGAACTTTCGCCCGAACATCCTTTGCATGGCGTAAAATTAATCCCACTCGGGCATAGCGGCGCCGCGGATGACGCCCTCTTCGAAATGGGGGACGGCCGCCTTGTCCAAGTACATTTGACGTTTAGCGCCCGAACCGAACAGCCAGCACTCCCCTTTTACCGGATCTATGCCAATGCCGATGATTGGGTTCGACAGGTGATGCTGCCGCTGTAGGCGGATTACTCAAATCAACGGCTCGCTAGCGCGGCCCATCTTCGATAGCCCTCTTGCGGTTAAAGGCGCCGCACTCGACCGCCCGAAAGGAACCCGGTACTGCGCAATCGACCGCAGCACGGATCTCACCGAGGTAGTCTTTGACGATACGCCACTCAACCGAAGACAGCACAACAATCGCCAATCGCCGCCCGGCCAGGTTTTGCTCGTAGGCGAGCGTTTGATCCCCGGTGACGAGCAGGTCAAAGCCATCGTCCTCGGCTGCCTGTAAGAGCTTTCCGTTTTTGAACCCATCCCAACCCATGTAGCTGGCAGTGAAAACTTCGTGTGCGCCGAGGTGACTCCGCAACCGGCGGTCGAGGTTCTCGTCGAGCAACACCTTCACGGCTTATGTTGCTGGCGCTGGGCGTGGGCAAACTCTATGAGCCGTCTGATCTGGGCGATGGAAAGGGTGGGAAAGCCTTCATGAATTTCGTCGATGCTGTCGCCCAGATCGTAGCTGTTCACGATAGGGTCGGGCATGATGCGCGTTCCTCGTACGACCGGTCGGCCCGACACCTTGCCGGGGACTTGTTCGATCAGTTCGCAAGCCATCCAGTCGACCTCCGCGGCCGTATCGAGCTTTGCCATTTCGCCCCTTCCTTTTCCCAGCGTACTCCAAACTGATAAAGTACATCGGATGAAGCCCGCCGCGTTTCTTCTCGTCCTCCTTCTCTCCTCCTGCACCCAAACCGTCCCCGCTGCTTGGGACAAAACCGAGATTATGATCCCCATGCGCGACGGCGTGCGGCTGCACACGCTTATCTACGCGCCGAAAAATCAGGCGGGCAAGCTGCCTCTGCTCATCGAGCGGTCGCCCTACGGCTGGACCAACAACCGGCCCGAAACCTCGCTCAAGAACCGCTATAAGCAGCTCGCCGACGAAGGGTTCATTTTCGTCTTTCAGGACATCCGCGGCCGCTACGATTCTGAAGGACTTTTTGAAATGACCCGCGCCCCCCGCGACCGCTCCAAGCCTGGTTCGATCGACGAAGCGACCGACGCTTACGACACTGTCGACTGGCTCATAAAGAACGTCCCTAATCACAACGGCCGCGCCGGAATCCTCGGCATCTCTTATGGCGGATGGCTCACCGCGATGGCTCTTATGGAGCCACATCCGGCGCTGAAAGCCGCCAGCGAACAAGCTTCGCCCGCCGACATGTTTTTAGGCGACGACTTCCATCACAACGGGGCGTTTCGCCTCAGCTACGGCTTCGAATACGTCTCCCGCATGGAGACCGGAAAAGTCCAGTTCAAATTCGACTTCGACAAATACGACACCTTCGACTGGTATCTTTCGCAAGGCCCTCTTTCCGCCCTCGACCAGAAATATTTCCATGGCGAAAAGCCGACCTGGAACAATTTCGTCAACCATCCCAATTACGATTCCTTCTGGCAGGCGCAGGCTGTGAATCTGATCCTCAAGAAAACCACCGTCCCCAATCTGAACGTCGCCGGATGGTGGGATCAGGAGGATTATTATGGCCCGATGAAAATCTATGAGACGCTCGAGAAAAGCGACGCGCAGGATCACAAAAACTACCTGGTTGTCGGCCCCTGGCGTCACGGCGGATGGGGCGGTGTTGGCACGAAACTCGGGCCGATCGAGTTCGGCGCCGACCAGTCGCTTTACTACCGCGAAAAAATCGAAGCGCCCTGGTTCGCCTATTGGCTGAAGGACAAAGGGCAGCTCCATCAGCCGGAAGCGATGGCCTTTGAAACCGGGCGCAATTCGTGGGAGAGCTACGAAGCGTGGCCTCCGCGTGAAGGCATCCAGGACCGCAAACTGAACTTCGCCGCCGATTCAAAGCTCTCTTTCGACGCTTCGCGCGACGCCGAAACCGCGTTCGACAGTTACGTTTCCGATCCGGCGCATCCTGTGCCCTATCGTCACCGCCCGATCCAGCCCACTTACGGACCCGGTTCGCAATGGGGAGAATGGCTCGTGCAGGACCAGCGATTCGTCTATCAACGTCCCGACGTACTGGGCCTGGCTACCGAGCCCCTGAAAACCGACCTCGCCATCGCTGGCGACGTGGTCGCGCACATCTTCGCATCGACCACCGGCTCCGATGCCGATTGGATCGTGAAGCTGATCGACGTTTACCCGGAGAATGACGAAAAACTTCCCGGCTATCAACTCATGATCGCCGACGAAGTGTTTCGCGCCCGCTTCCGCAACAGTTTTGAAAAGCCGGAGCGCGTCGAACCCAACCGCGTTTACGAATATCCCGTCGATCTGCACTCCGCGAACCACGTTTTCCGCCAGGGCCATCGCATCATGGTGCAGGTGCAAAGCACCTGGTTCCCGCTCATCGACCGCAACCCGCAGACGTACGTCGACAACATTTATAAGGCGTCGGCAGCCGATTACCAACCGGCTACGCAGAAGATTTTTCGCAAGTCTTATGTTCAGCTTCCGGTAGTGGAGAGATAAATGATTCTGTCCGGTCTTCGCGTCATAGACTGCGGCACCTATATCGCAGGCCCCGCCGCCGCCGCGATTCTTTCCGACTTCGGCGCCGAGATCATTAAAATCGAGCGCCCTCCCTATGGCGATCCTTATCGCTACCTGCCGCAGGTTCCGGGGATGCCCATATCGGACAAAAACTATTGCTGGATTCTCGACGACCGCAACAAGAAGAGCATCGCGCTCGATTTGGGAGACCCGGAAGCGCATCAGGTTCTGCTGAAACTGGTCGCGACCGCGGATATTTTCGTCACCAATTATCAGCCGCAGTCGCTGCGCAAATTCCAGCTCACCTATGAAGACCTCTCGCCGTCGAACGAGCGCCTGATCCACGCCTCCATCACCGGCTACGGAGAACATGGCGAGGACGCGGAAAAACCCGGCTACGACGCGACCGCGTATTGGGCGCGCAGCGGGCTGATGTACGGCATGCACAACGGCGATGCCGAGCCTGTCCAATCCCCGGCGGGCTTCGGCGATCACCCGACCTCGGTCACGTTGTTCGCGTCGATTATGATGGCGCTTTATCAGCGCCAGATTACCGGGCGCGGAACGCGCGTGTTCACATCGCTGCTGGCCAACGGCATCTGGTCGCACGGCTGCGGCATCCAGGCGGCCCTTTGCGACGCGCAGTTTTATCCCAAGTGGACGCGCAAAACCGCCATTTGTCCGCTGGTGAACCACTACGTCGCGCGCGACGGGCGGCGCATGTTTTTCTGTCTTCTGGATCCGGTGCGCGACTGGCGTCATCTGTGCCAGGCACTGGAATTTGAAGAACTGCACGACGACCCCCGTTTCTCCACGACCAAAGCACGGCAGGAAAATTCCGCGGCGCTGGTAAAGCGCATCGACGATGCCATCGCTACGCGCGATCTCGACGACTGGGTGCCGATTCTTAAAAAATACGATTTGGTGTGGGGTCCGGTGCCGTCGGCTGGTGAGGTGGCGCACGATGCGCAGGCGCAGGAATTTTTCACGGACATTGCTCCGGGTCTGAAGACCATTGAGAATCCGCTCAATATCGAAGGAATCGAAAAAGCAAAGCCGCAAATGCCGCCGTCAATCGGCCAGCATACGCGCGAAGTGCTCACTTCCATCGGCCTGAGCGAAGAAGCGATCGAAAAAATGATTTCCCGCGGCGCAGCGCAATGAAATTTTCTCAAACACCCCTTGTCTCAAAGCCGCCTGAAAAGGGCGGCTGCCGTCAAAATTGCCGGCACCACCAGGGACCTGGGAACGGTGCGGGTTGGAATTGACACGCAATCAGCGCCGGGGATTTTTGGCCGCGTGGGGAGGCTGGGCGCTCGATGGCATGGATTCGTTTATCTACGCCCTGGTGATGGTGCCGGCGCTGCGCGAACTGCTCCCTAAAAGCGGACTCGCCGTCACCACCGGCAATGTCGGCTATTACGGGAGTCTGCTGTTCGCGCTCTTTCTCATTGGTTGGGGATTCTCCTTTCTCTGGGGTCCGCTTGCCGACCGCTTCGGCCGTGTCCGCACGCTGATGCTGACCATCCTCTGCTATTCGCTGTTCACCTTTGCCGGCGCGATCGCGGCCAGCGTATGGCAGCTGGCGATTTTCCGATTGGTCGCGGGCATCGGCATCGGAGGCGAATGGACTCTCGGCGGCACGTTCGTTGCGGAAGAGTGGCCGGAGGACCGCCGCAAAATGGGCGCGGGGCTGATGCAGACGGGTTATTATTTCGGCATCCTGATCGCCGCGGGGCTTAACGCGACTGTCGGCGCGCATTATGGCTGGCGGGCGATGTTCGCCATTGGCGGATTGCCCGCGCTGCTGGTCGTACTGATCCGTTACGGCGTCACCGAACCCTCGCGGTGGAAGCCGTCGACGTCGGCGATGAAGCCTCTGGCGATGATTTTTTCGCGCGAATACCGGCAGCGCACGATTCTCAATTCCCTTTACCTGCTAGTCTCCATCACCGGACTCTGGGCCGGCTCCGTTTATGTCCCGACGGCGGTGACGGCGCTGGCGCTCAAAGAAGGAGTGCCTGGGGCGCAAGCCGCGTCCCTGGGCACCGCGATACTCTCCATAGGGACGATCCTCGGATGCATCGCCGCGCCGGTCATGGCCGAACGAATCGGACGCCGCGCGACGCTGGCCATCTTCTTCGCGATTATGTTCTTCTCGGTGTCCATCGGTTTCGGGTATGTGTTCTATATGCCGTCCCACGCGCTGCCGTGGTTCCAGTTGAACCTGTTCGTGCTGGGCATCGGCGGGGCGAACTTCGCGATTTACACGCTGTGGCTGCCCGAACAATATCGCACCGAATGCCGCGCCAGCGCCTTCGGCTTCGCTACCTCCTCGGGACGATTCCTGGGCGCGGGCATCACGTTCCTGGTCGGGGCGGGCGTGGCGCATTTCGGAAGCGTTGGAATTCCGGTCGCCTTGACATCGATCGCGTTTTTGATCGGCCTCATCTTGCTACCCTTCGGAGTGGAGACCAAGGGCCAGCCCTTACCCGAATGAATCTGCGCGACCTCTTCAACCTGTCGCTGGTGAATCGCCGCGACGAAATCGGCCTCGAATGGAAGGACGTCGAATATACCTTCGGCGAGATCGATCAACGCGGCGACCGCATGGCCGCGGCGCTGGTCGACCAAGGCCTCACGCAAAGCGATCGCCTTTGCGTGCAACTGGCGAATTGCATCGAGCTGATCGACATTTATCTCGCCTGCGTCAAGCTCGGCGTGATTTTCGTTCCTGTAAACATCCTCTATCGCGACCGCGAAGTGAATCATATCCTGAACGACGCCGAGCCCAAGCTGTTCATCACTGCCGACAACCTGCCACAGCCAGGTGTTGACCACGGCAGGGCATGGCCCTGCCCCACAGGCGACGCCCCCGCCGCGCTGGTCTATACCTCCGGCACCACCGGACAATCGAAAGGCGCGATCCTCACCCACAACAACTTCGCCGCGAATGCTCTCAACCTGCTCACCTGCTGGCAGATTACCCACCAGGACCGATTCCTGCTAGCCCTGCCTCTGTTCCACGTCCACGCGCTGGGCAATGGCCTGCATTGCTGGCTGATCTCGGGCTGCCGGATGCGGCTCCTGGAACGATTCGAACACCAGGCGGCAACGGAGCAATTTCTCGACTTTCGCCCGACGCTGTTTTTCGGCGTCCCGACGATCTACGTCCGGCTGCTTGAGACCGATCCGGAAGCGGCCAAGAACATCGGCCGCGATATGCGGCTCTTCGTCTCTGGCAGCGCCCCTTTGCCGGCGCATATTCTGGAGGAATTTCGCGCCCTGTTCGGCCACACCATCCTCGAACGCTACGGCATGACCGAGACCATCATGAACATCTCAAATCCGTATGTGGGCGAGCGCCGGCCCGGCAGCGTCGGCTTGCCCCTTCCCGGCGTCTCGGTGCGATTGTCGGAAACAGGCGAGGTCTTGTTGAGAGGCCCCAACGTGTTCGCTGGATATTGGAAACGCGAGGACGCGACGCGCGACGCGTTTGTGGACGGATGGTTCAAGACCGGCGACATCGCCACCCGCTCCGACGACGGCTATTACACGCTCTCAGGCCGCAAGAGCGATCTGATTATCTCTGGCGGTTTTAACATCTATCCCCGCGAGATCGAAGAATTTTTGATGGAGCAACCAGAGATCGTCGAGGCCGCGGTGGTGGGCGTTCCAGATCGTCTCCGGGGCGAGATTCCGGTCGCGTATATAGTCGTGCGAGAGCCGGTCGATGCGGACGTGCTCATCGAACGTTGCAAGGCCAAACTAGCGTCGTTCAAGGTGCCGCGACGCGTCGAACTGGTCAAAGCATTGCCTCGCAACGCGCTCGGAAAGGTGCAAAAACATCTCTTATGCGCATCCTGATGGTCGCCTCGGAAGCCGCGCCGTTCGTCAAAACAGGAGGATTGGCCGACGTCCTGGGTTCGCTCCCGGCGGCGCTGGTTAAGCGTGGCGACGAGGTCGCGGTTGTGCTGCCGCGTTTCCGCTCGGCGCTCATCGACGCATCCGAGAGAATCTGGCGCGAAATGCCGCTCAGCGTCGGGTCGCACCATTTTGTCGTGGCGATCGATCAGGTCGTCCGGCAAGGTGTCCGGTATCTGTTTGTCGATTGCCCCGTGCTTTACGGCCGTCCCGGTATTTATAACGAAAACAATGTCGACTATCCCGACAACCACATCCGCTTTGCCCTTTTGAATCAGGCTGCTATCGGCGTCGCCCGGTACATCTTCCGGCCCGACGTTTTCCACGCCCACGACTGGCAGGCAGGATTGCTTGCGCCCTATCTGCGGTCGACGTTCGCCGGTGACCCGACGTTTTTCGGTTCGAAATGCGTCATGACCATTCACAATCTCGGCTACCAGGGCAATTTCTGGGCTCTGCGGATGGAGGAAATCGGCCTCGATCCGGTCCTCTATCACACGGAAGGCCTTGAGTTTAAGGGCATGATCAGTTTCCTTAAGGGAGGCATCATTTTTTCCGACGCCGTCACCACCGTCAGCCCGACCTATGCTCGCGAAATTCAGACGCCCCAGTATGGATTCGGCTTCGACGGGCTGCTACGCTCCCGTAATTACAAACTGCGTGGCATTTTGAACGGCATCGATTACTCCGAATGGAGTCCGGAAACCGATCCTCATCTCCCGAACCACTTTTCACACAATGACTTGGCGGGGAAAGTCGAGTGCAAGCGGGCGCTGCTCCACGAAATGGGGCTGCCGATCCATCTGGACAGGCCACTTATCGGCATCGTCTCGCGGTTCGCCGATCAGAAAGGGTTCGACTTGGTCGCGGAAGTTGCCAATCCGCTGGTGGAGCAGGATGTTGCGGTGGTCGTGCTGGGCTCCGGCGATAAGCGTTTTGAGGACATCTTCCGGCACTTCGCGGCCGAGCGTCCGGACAAGTTCGGCGTCCGCATCGGCTACGACAACGCGCTGGCGCATCGAATCGAAGCCGGTTCGGACATGTTTTTAATGCCGAGCCTCTATGAGCCCTGTGGGTTGAACCAGATTTATAGCTTGCACTACGGGACCGTGCCCATAGTGAGGGCCACCGGCGGACTGGACGACACGGTGGACAGCGCGACGGGGTTCAAATTCGGCGAATATTCCCCTCGCGCGCTGGCCGGCGCGATCGGCGAGGCTCTGCACGCCTGGCAGTTCCGCGATGCGTGGACGGAACGAATGCGCCTCGGCATGGCGAAGGATTTTTCGTGGGAGGCTTCGGCGGCCGCGTATCAAAGGATGTATGCTGAACTTGCATCCCCATAGGCCCATCCTGCATCATAAATACTGACAGAAAAGGACGATATTTTATATGGCTGGCGACAACACGCTGAACTTTACCGATGGCTCTTTCGACCAGGAAGTGCTGAACTCCGACGTCCCCGTGCTGGTGGACTTCTGGGCGCCCTGGTGCGGGCCCTGCAAGGCGATGACACCGACGATCGACGCTGTGGCGACAGAGTACGTGGGCAAGATCAAGATCGGCAAGATGAATACCGACGACAACCCGTCCACTCCGATGCGCTACCAGGTGCGCGGCATCCCGACGCTGATCCTGTTCAAAGGCGGCAAACCGGTGGACCAGAGAGTCGGCGCATTGCCGAAGCCGGATCTGAAGAAGATGCTCGATCCACATCTAGCGTAATTTCGGAAGCGCTTGGACCAAGAGTTAGCGGAGACGTAATTAATCGAGCGCCGCGCTCAAGAAAAACTCGCGCATCGATCGTTCCAGGCCGGGCGTGCATGCCACGCAGTTGCCTTCGTAAATCGAACGCGTGCCGTTGAACGCGAAAAACAACGCGCCCGCTTCTTCGAGGATCACCTGCGCCGCGGCCATGTCCCACGGCGCGACCTTCGGTTCCACCCACGCGTCCATCTGCCCTTCCGCCACCATCATCGCGTCGGGCGTTCCGCCGAGGCAGCGAAAGGCCCAGAAGGAACTCAAATAAGACGCCATTTTTGCCGCATTCTTGACGCGATTCAGGCTGTTGAGCGAGATGACGGCATTTTCCGGCTTGTCGATGGTCGACACGTGCAGGCGCAGATCGTTGCGAAACGAACCCGAGCCACGCGCGCCCCAACAGGTGCTTCCCATAATAGGCAGATGAACCACGCCAGCTTGCACTTCCCCCTGTTCTTCGAGCGCGATGAGCACGCTCCACAGCGGATTTCCACGTACGAAATCGCGCGTGCCGTCAATGGGATCGACGATCCAGCGGCGCCCGTTTTTCGAATCCTTACGCGAGCCCTCCTCGCCCAAGATACCGTCGTCCGGAAATTTCTCTTCCAGCATTTTCGCGATCAGTTTTTCGCATTCCTTGTCGGCGATGGTGACCGGAGAGTCGTCCGGCTTATTCTCCGCGAAAAGACCGGCTTTTTGATGGCGCAGGGCCAGTTTTGCGGAAAGATCCGCGATGCGGCGGGCTGTTTCAATCTCTTGACCGAACGGCATTTCCCAGCATGGTAGCATTATGCGGATGAAGGCCCGTACCGTTTACACGGTGCTTGAAGCAACAGCCGCCCTGTATCCCGAAAAAGCGGCGCTGCACCAACCTCTCGGTGGAGGAAAATATCGCACCTGGACCTGGCGCGAGTATCGCGACACGGTTCAGCAGATTGCCGTCGGCGTGCGCGAACTGGGCGTGCCCAAGGGAGGCATGGTGGCGCTGCAATCGGAGACGCGGGCGGAATTCTATCTCACCGATATCGGCATCATGACATCGGGCGCGATCGCGGCGGCGCTGTACACCAGCCTGCCGTATGCCGACCAGGTGAAGACGCTGCGCGCGTCCGATGCGACGGTGGTTTTCGTCGAAAACGAAAAAGTGATGCGCGCGCTTCAGGACGCGGCGAGCGAGCCCCTCAATGTGCAGTGGATTCTGCTTACGGACGACTCGGTACGCGCGCTGGGCGAGAAGAAAATGCGCGAGGATCCAGGCGTGTTTGAGCGCATTCGCGCCGAAGTATCGGAATCCGACATGGCCGTGCTGTACATGACCTCCGGCGCGACCGGCGAACCGAAGATGGGGCTGGTTTCGCATCGGGCGCTGGTCGCGAATATGGACATGGCGCCGGTTGCGTTTCCTTTGTCGCCGGGGGATTGCACAATCGCGTTTCTGCCATCGGCGCACATCGCGCAGCGCGTCGTGGTGGAACTGTTGCCGATTCGCGAGGGAGGCGTCATCTGGTTTTCAGAGGGCCTCGGAAAAATGCCGCACGAGTTGCGGACGATCCGGCCGACGTTTTTTCTAGCTCCGCCGAGAGTGTGGGAACGGATCTATACAACGGTTTCGACGGAAATCAAAAAGCGTCCGGCGGCAGTGCGGAGGCTGTTCTACCTGGCGATCGGCCTGGGATCAGAGGCGAGCCGGAGAAAAGAACAGGGCAAAGAGGTGCCGACTTGGATGCGAGCTTCGCTGAAGGCTTTCGATCGGATCGTGTTTGCGAAAATTCGCGAGCGTTTGGGCGGACGGATGAGATTGGCGGCGAGCGGCGCCGCACCGCTGGGAAAAGACCTGGCGGAGTTTTATGCCGCCATCGGACTGCCTCTCATCGAAGGCTATGGATTGACCGAAGGAGGAGTCGCGGCGCTGAATCCTCTGGAGCGTCCGAAATCCGGGAGCATCGGAATACTGCTGCCGGGATTCGAGGCGCGCATTGAAGACGACGGAGAATTGATGCTGCGCGGCGGCTCGCTATTTTCGGGTTATTACAATGATCCCGAAGCGACGGCGGCGGTGTTGCGCGATGGATGGCTGGCGACGGGAGACATCGCGGAGTGCGACGCCGACGGGTATTACTACATCACCGGACGGAAGAAAGAACTGATCGTTTCCTCGAACGGAAAGAAGATTTATCCGGCGCGGATTGAAGGGATGTTAAAGAAGGAGCCGGCCATCAATCAGGTGTTGTTGATCGGCGACCGCATGCCGTACGTCACCGCGCTGTTTACCGTGAATGGAGCGCCGGAGGAAGTGAAAGGAAATGTCGCCAAGGCCGTGAAGGCCGTGAACAAACAGCTCGCGTCATTCGAGCAAGTGCGGAAGTTCAAAATTCTCGCGAGAGATTTTTCGATCGAGCTGGGCGAACTAACGCCGACGATGAAGGTGCGGCGGAACAGGGTGCTGGAGAATCACAGGGAACTGGTGAGCGAGATGTATATGGGCAAGGAAGTCGAGTAGGGCTTAACTTAACACTTCAGCATTCACGACGTTGATCGGGCTCCCCGAGCAATACGCCGCGATCTGGCCGAAGATTTCCGAGAATTGGATCTCGTATTCGTCGCGAGTGACGTAGCCGATGTGCGGGGTGCACACGACGTTTTCCATGGTGAACAACGGATGGTCGAGGACCGGCTCCGTTTCGTAAACATCGACGGCGGCCATGCCAGGGCGGCCTTGTTTTAACGCGTCGAGAAGCGCGCCGGGGGCGATCAGCGGAGCGCGGCTGGTGTTGACCAATAGTGCTGAAGGCTTCATTCGCGTGAGGTCAGCTGCGGTGACAATTCCTCGGGTCGCGTCGACCAGACGCATGTGGAGCGAGAGGACGTCGCACTGTTCGAAGAACGATTCTTTGGTGGAAGCGGTCGCGTAACCGTCGGCGCGGGCCTTTTTGAGCGACGCCTCGCGCGCCCACACCATGACGTTCATGCCGAACGCTTTTCCGTAGCCCGCCACTTCACGGCCGATGCGGCCATAGCCGTAGATCCCCAACGTTTTTCCGCGCAGCGTGCTGCCCACGCCGATCTGCCAGGTTCCCGATTTGAGCGCGGCCACCTGTTGCGGGATCTGCCGCATGGCGGCGAGAACCAGTCCCCAGGTAAGCTCGGCGGCGGCGTAGGAAGGCGTGCCGGGATGCTGGCTGGAAGACACGATCACGCCTCGGCGGGTGCAGGCGTCGATATCGATGTGCGGGTAGACGCTGCGCTGGCTGATCAGCTTCAGCCGGTCGAGGCGGTCCAGAAGAGGGGTGCGGATTTCAGTGCGTTCGCGGATCAGCACCAGCACTTCGGTGTCTTTGAGTCGCGCGGCCAATGCGTCGGTATCCTGCACGTGGTCGTTCCAGATGGCGACTTCGTGGCCGGCCAGCCTTTGGAAACAAGGAAGTGTGCGCAGCGTATCGAAGTAATCGTCCAGGATGGTGATTTTCATCTGACGAGAAATGCGCGCCCCTGCGCGGTGATGCTGACAATTCCTTGTTTGGTCTCGACGAAGCCGAGATCGTTGGCGTCCTCCCACACGGGGAGCATGGGGCAGGAGGTGCGCCACGCGTTCATGACTTCTTCGTAGGTCCGATCTCGTTCCGAGAGCCAGCGGAGGAGGTCGACGATGAGGGCTTCTACAACGGCGTCAGCCATGCTTTTTCATTTTACGAAGAACGAGGCCGCGCGACCAGTCGTCCCACACGATGCCGTACGCGGGATTGTCTTCGGCCATGGCGACATCGAACCCTGCGGCTTTGCAATGCGCCAACAGGCCGTCTTTGGAGAAGACGCGAATTTCCAAAGTGTCGCCGGGGCCGTTGTGGAAGCTCAGATTTTCGAAGGTCTGGAGGCGGCCGTCTTTGGTGCGATTCAGCAGCACGTACTCCTTGCGGAACTTCACCACCTGCCATTCGAACAGGTCGGGAAAATGCTCCTCGGTCTCGCCTTCTGAATTCCAGGGCGAGGAGAACACCACGAAGCCGTCGGGCTTCAGCAGGCGCGCCAGGTTATCGAACGCGGTCTCGACCGGTGGAGGGACGTGCTCCAGAACTTCGCTGGCGACGATAAAATCATACGACGCGTCGGCGCCGCATTTTGGGTCCATGATGTCCAATTTTGGCTCGCGATGAAAGAATGTGTTCTTGTAATCGAAACGCTTGGCGAGCACGTCGGCGGTTCGACCCCAATCGCTGAGGCTGATGCCCCGAATTTTGCGATTGCGCGGAAACTCCTTCAGTGGCAGGCTGCGGCCGAACAGCTCTGTCGAAAGCGCGTGCACGATCCAGCGGAAGCGGACGTTGGAACCGCATTTCCCGCAACTCGGGATTTCACGGTCCAGAGTTTCGGCGGAGCAGGGCGAATTGCAGACGTTACATGTGAAGCGGAGCAGAGACCCTATTTTACTTACAATGGTGTCGTGTCTCATCAAGTCACTCTGATTCCCGGGGACGGGATTGGTCCCGAAGTTTCCTCCGCCGCGCGCCGCGCCGTCGATGCCACCGGCGTTTCCATCGATTGGGAAGTGGTCCAGTTAAACGAAGAAGTCATTCGCAGGACCGGCGTTTCGCTGCCGCAGGAGGTACTGGATAGTTTGGAGCGGACGCGGGTCGGGCTGAAGGGGCCCGTGACAACTCCGATCGGCGGAGGATTCGCCAGCGTCAACGTGGCGCTGCGAAAAAAATTGGATTTATACGCCAACGTGAGGCCGGTGAGGTCGCTGCCGGGGGTTGCGTCGCGATTTTCCGACGTGAAAATCGACATGGTGATTTTTCGCGAGAACACGGAGGATCTTTACTCTGGGCTGGAGCACGAGGTGGTTAAGGACGTGGTCACCAGCCTGAAGGTGATTACCCGCGTGGCCTCGATCAAGATTGCCGAATACGCGTTCGCCTACGCGAACCGGCTGGGGCGGAAAAAAGTGGCGGCGATTCACAAGGCGAACATCATGAAGCTCGCCGACGGGTTGTTCTTGCGATGCTGCCGGGAAGTGGCGGCGAAGTTTCCGCACATCGAGTATAAGGAGCTGATCGTCGACAATGCGTCGATGCAACTGGTGATGAGGCCGGAGACTTTCGACGTGCTGCTGCTGCCGAATTTGTATGGGGACATCGTGTCGGACCTGGCGGCGGGGCTGGTCGGCGGGCTGGGAATCGTGCCGGGCGCGAACATGGGCGAGAATCATGCGGTGTTCGAAGCGGTGCATGGGTCGGCGCCGGATATTGCCGGCAAGGGCATCGCGAATCCGACCGCGATGATGTTGTCGTCGATGATGATGCTGATCCACCTGGATGAGCTGGAGGCGGCGAACCGGCTGCAAACGGCAATTGAGAAAGTGTATGCGGACCGGACGGCGCTGACGGGAGATGTCGGGGGCAAGGCAGGGACCGAAGCTTTTACCAACGGTGTGATCGCCGCGATGGTTTAGCGAGCTGAATCCCCGCCCTGACGGGACGCGATTATAACCCCTGGTGTGAGCCAGGGGATTCGGGTTCCGAATATTCCGTTTCTTCCGGAACGTCGGTCGGGCTGTGGAAATAGATCGCGTAGCCATCCGGATCCGAAAGGCCGGTGACCCACATATTGTTTCCAACGAACGGCCTTTTGCACTGAACTCCGCGCGATTTTACCTGATGGTAAATCGCCAGACTGTCCTTGCATTGAAAATTGATCGATACGCCTTCGCCCAGTCTTCCTTCCGGCACGCGGCCTTCCCGAAACTCCTGGAGCATGAGGGCCGCGCCGCCGAGCTGAAGCCAGCACCAGCGGAGCTTGCCCTTATCGATCCATTGATTGGTCATCTCGAAGCCCAGCCCGTCGACATAGAAGCGAAGGGACGCCTCCATGCTTTTCACGCCGAATAGCGGTGTGACCTGCTGGACGTTCGAATCGGTCATTTATTTCATCAGGAAAGATACCAGATCGACGACGCGCATGGAGTAGCCCCACTCGTTGTCGTACCAAGCGAGGACTTTCACTAGATTTCCGCCCAGCACCTTCGTCATGAGCGAATCCACGATGGAGCTGTTGGGATTATGCAGCATGTCGGTAGAGACGATCGGGTCGGCCGTGTAGCCGAGGATTCCCTTGAGAGGACCTTCGGCGGCGGCTTTGAGGGCCGCGTTCACTTCGGCGTCGGTGGTGTTCTTCGTGGTGAGAACCACCAGATCCACGGCCGAAACGTCGGGCGTCGGGACGCGCATGGAATAGCCGTCGAGCTTGCCCTTCAGTTCCGGAATCACCAGCGAAATCGCTTTCGCGGCGCCGGTAGTCGTGGGGATCATGTTGAGCGCGGCGGCGCGGGCGCGTCGCAGATCCTTGTGCGGGAAGTCCAGCACGTTCTGATCGTTGGTGTAGCTGTGGATCGTGGTCATCGAACCTTTTTCGATGCCGAAATGCTCGTGCAGAACTTTGGCGACAGGCGCCAGGCAGTTGGTGGTGCAGGACGCGTTCGAAACGATATTGTGCTTCGATTTGTCGTAAGCGCTATCGTTCACGCCCAGCACGATGGTGATGTCCTCGCCTTTGGCAGGCGCGGAAATAATGACCTTTTTCACGGAGCCGCGCAGGTGTTTTGCCGCGTCCTTGGCTTCCGTGAAACGGCCGGTGGATTCGATGATGACGTCGGCGCCGACGCTGGGCCAGTCGATTTCGGCCGGGTCCTTGGTGGCGAAGATTTTGATCTTCTTTCCGCCGACGGAAATGACATCGCCCTCGACTTTGACGTCTTCATGAAGCATGCCGAGGGTGGAATCGTACTTGAGCAGGTGCGCGAGCGTGGCGGTATCTGTCAGGTCGTTGGCGGCGACAAATTCTATGTGCGGATTATGCAATCCGGCTCGGACGACATTTCTTCCAATGCGGCCGAAACCATTAATACCTACTTTTATGGACATGATGCCTTTAGTTTACGGCAATCTTCTCGATCTGGGCGAGGTGATTGAGGTCGTGGCCGCCCATGGTTTCGACGATGGTTTGAAGGGTCATGGCGCCGCGCTCCGGATGGCTGACCGGCGTGGCGAATGCTTCCTCGGGCAGTGACGCGATCAGCTTCGTGTTGAAGTCGCGAACGGCGCTGAAGACGGCGAGCGCGGATGGGGCGTCGTAAGCGGCGTAGCTTCGCGCCCACAGGTCCTGATCGAAGGGCTGGATCACGTGATTCGGCTCGGCCAGGGTTTGTCGAAGACGAAAGGCGAAAACAATCTCACAATCCGCAAGATGGCAGAGAATTTCGCGTACCGACCATTTTCCAGGCGCCGGGGCGCTATTGGCCCTGGCAAGGCCGAGGGAATCGAGAGATTCCCGAAGGCGATTCGGCGTGGACGCGATGACTTGGAGGGGGTCGAGGGAGCCTAGGAACGAAGCGTAAGGGTTCACGTGACGATTTTACAAAATTAGTACCGCGGTTAGTAGACGCGATGCATCCGAGAGAGTATACTTCTTTGTCAGGTTAACGGGGTCGGTGGTTTTGGGACGGGGTAATTGATATTGCATTTGAAGGGCCGGCTACGGTCTCTCTTGAGACGCGCCGGAAAAGGGAATAAGAAGGTCGCCGCCGTGTTCGGCGCCAGCGCGGACGCGTCTCATCGGGCCGTTGTGCACCTGCGCGAAGGCGCTCCTGATGTACCCGTCTGGCTGTTCACGACGGTCGAGCCGCTTCCCGAAACTGAAGTTCTGTGCGATCGCATTTTCCGCCACGATAATGCTCTGTCGCTGGCGGCCCAGGCGCAATCTGAACTATGGAAGTGCTGGGTGGCGCTCAGCGTCGCCACCTGGACGGGCGAACGCGGGGGATGGCTGCTGAAACTGGTTCCTTTCCTGATTCCTCCATTTCGCGTGCTGATCCTCAATCGCGACGGCGGATTCTTCTCCGGAACTCCGTCGAGCATTTTGATTCACTCCATGCGCGCCGGACGGGACGCCATCGAACTGGCCTGGGGAAAGACGCGGGAGGCAATTCATTCGGCGCACGTGCGCACCAGGGATGGTCTTGATTCAGGGCGCGTGCGCTGCGGCGACATCTATCGCGGGCTTCGTAAATTAGTGGCCGCCACCGGGCTGCGCGTGCTGGCGACGCTGCTGCGCTGGACGTTCAATCCTCATTTCTGGTTGTTCCGGCGCCTGCATGGAGATCAACCCCTGCTGCTCGAAACCGGAGAAGCTCACGCTGTGGGCGTGGTTCCTTTTCGGCAGAGCGGGCCGCATTGGAACGGCGAGGAGCTGGAAATACTGGCGCGATCGAGCGATGCTCGTTGGCTGCTGTGGCAGAGCGGTACAAATACGGACTCTATTCCTGAAGCGGAGGCATTCTTCGCTGACGCGCGGACCTTCGCAGTCTCCCCGCAGATGAATTTCCGCGGCTGGAAGAAGCAACTGGCGGCCACCGCTCCGTTCCGCACCTTGCAGGAGGGCGAAGCAAGCCGCGTGCTCGCGCCTCTCTCCGAGACAATTCTGGTCGACCGGAAAAAACTGCTCGCGCTCGGCATCCCTCGCTGCAGCCTGCCGGGGACGGCTTGGCTGATCCTGTTTTGGAAGGCGGCAGCCGCGGGCTGGCGGTCATACAGCGTGGGACGAGGCCACGCACTGCAAGAGCAGCCGGAGTTTCCGATTCAGGACACGGAGTTCGTGCTCCAGGCACTCGGCGACGCATCGTTGCGGCGGCTGTGTCCACGGCAGGAGGATCTTTCGCGCGGCAACATCTGTTTCTCGCCCTCGCACAACAGATCGAGCCGTGATTCGCAGCGGCTGAAAGTCCTGGTGGTGTCTCCCTTCCTGCCGTTCCCTCTGTCGCACGGCGGCGCGGTCCGCATCTATAACCTGTGCCGGGAGTTGTCCGATCGCGTCGACTTCACGCTGATCGCCATGCGCGAAGCCAACCAGGCAGTGGACTACGCGCGGCTGCACGAAGTGTTTCGCGAAGTTCACGTGGTGGACAAAGATGAACGACCAGTTGGCGATGAGTCGCTTCCGGAGCAGGTGTCGGCCAGTGAGTCGAGCAGCCTGCGGGCGTTGATTGCACAGCTATCGCAGAAGCTGATGCCGGACTTGATTCAGTTCGAATTCACGCATTTCGCCGGTTTCCGCGATTGCGCACCCGGCGTGCCCGCGCTTCTGGTCGAACACGATCTCACCTTCAGCCTCTATCGCCAGTTGGCGGAAGCCAACTCGAGCCCAGCGTCGTGGCGGGAGTTCGAGCTCTGGCTGGATTTCGAGCGCAAATGGCTGGCCACCTATGAAGGCGTCTGGGCGGTTTCCGAGGAAGACCGCGCGCGCGCGATCGAGGAGGGAAAGCGCAGCGCGGAGCGCACGTTCGCCATCGCCAACGGCGTCGATATCGACCGGTTCCGCCCTTCCGAAGCCGCCACGGATTCCCCCGAAGTGTTCTACGTCGGCTCGTTCCGCCACCTGCCGAATATCATCGGGTTCGAAAAGCTGTGTCGGGAGGTCATGCCTCGCGTCTGGGCGAAATCCCCGGAAGCCCGGCTGCGCGTTGTGGCGGGACCGGATCACGAATCGTTCTGGAAACGGTTCGGCCGGACGCAGGATCTGCGCGCCTTGGACCCCAGGATCGAGATTCACGGATTCGTCGAGGATCTGCGTCCGCTGTACGCGCGCGCATCTGTGGTTGCGGTTCCTCTCGATGTTTCGGCCGGCACGAACATTAAGGTGCTGGAGGCGATGGCGTGTGGGAAAGCGATCGTCTCGACGCCGGTGGGCTGCGCGGGGCTGGGCCTCGACGACGAATACCACCTGGCGATTCGCCCGGCGCTTAGCAATGATTGGGGAGAATTCTCGGACGCGATCTGCACTCTGCTGTCGGCGCCCTGGGCGCGCTCCAGCCTGGGCGCGCGAGCCCGGCAGATGGTGGAGAATCATTTCAGTTGGGCGGCCATCGCCGAGCGCGCTTATGAAAGCTATCAGGCCGTCGCGGGTCAGACGTCGCTCAGCCGGCAGAGCAAGGATCGCTCGTTGAGCGCGGCTTGAGGCGCTCGATTGGCAGGCGGAACCGCCTGCCCCACCACAGCCAATCAAGGAGTTCCAGCCAGGTGGGACAGGCGCTTTCGCCTGTCGAACGACTTTTTCAAACCGTAAGAAATCGCCAGCCGAGCGCGAGAGGTGCTCGCAAGGCGAAGGAGAACACTGAAGCTCCCGTGTGAACGGACAGCAGGCTGGAAAAATGCGCCGGCTCCGCCTCCAATGTGCGAATCGCCCGGCGCCGCAGGGAGTCGCGTTGATCCATGGCGAGCATGACCGATTCCATCATCCGCGGCCTTCTCGCCAGACGATGGTGCTGCGCGGCGTAGAAGGACAGATCCTCGCGCTCCAGCGCGTCGCCCAGCGCCACAGCCTGCTGGAATGCCATGGCCAGCCCGAGGCCGGTGACCGAATCGACCGAGCCCGAAGCGTCGCCCAGCAGCGCGAGATTCCCCGCCGTCACGTGATTCAACCGGCGCGACGCTGTTACAGCGCCCCGCACATTCGATGTCGCCTCGGCGCTTGCGAGGCGCGCCCGCAATTCAGGGAAGAAGCTTAGCGCGTCCGGATAGCGCAGCTGAGGATCGCTGGAGAGCATGGCCACGTCGATTTCGTTTGCTCCCACCGGCGTGACGAACGCTTGGACGCCGTGCGCCCAGTGAGCTTCCACCAGGTCTGTCCAAGGCTCGATTCGAAAATGGCGCCGCAATCCGAAACGGCGCGGGCAGACGGAGGAAGATTCGAGGCCGGCAGCGCGCCGCATCGCCGATTGCGAGCCATCCGCGCCGACGATCCAGCGGCATTCAACTTCTTCGTCGCCCGCTAACAAGCCACCCTTCGTGACTCCCCGCACAGGCTGGCCCCAGAAGATCGAGGCTCCCAACTGCCGCGCGTGCTCCGTCAGAACCGCGTGAAGCGTCGTGCGGCGCACGCCCGCGCCGGTTTGACCCGCAAAGCGCGCCTCGGCCGCATGACCGCATTCGAGGAATCGCACTCCGGCGATCGGCATCCTCGACGACGCTGGAATTTCGACGCCCAGTTCGGCCAGGGCTTCCAGCGCATCCGGCATTAGTCCTTCGCCGCAACACTTGTCGATGCTCCCAGCAGCCGTCGCGGCCGCCGGAGCGACCCCTTCGAACACCGCAACGCGCAGGCCTTTGCGGCGCGCGGCGATGGCGGCGGCCAGACCCGCTGGCCCTCCTCCGGCAATGGCAACGTCCGTTTTCACCATTTCAATAAAACCAGCTCCGCGCAAAATCCTGGCCCCATGGCGGCCAGCAGGCCGTACGTTCCCGGCGCCGGCTTTCTCCGCTCGAGAAATTCTTCCAGCACGAATAGCACTGACGACGAGGAAAGATTGCCGACGCGCCGCAGGCAGTCCCACGATGCATCCAGCGCGCCGTCGGGCAGGTCCAGCGCGTTTTCCGTGGCCGTCAGAATCGCCGGACCGCCGGTGTGCATCACCCACGCGCCGATATCGCCGCGCTTCAAATCGTGATCGGCGAGAAATGCATCGATATCGCCGGCCAGATGTCGATACACCATGTTCGGGACTTCTTTCGAGAGCACAATGCGGAACCCGCGCTCGCCGATATCCCAGCCCATCACGTCTTCCGTATCGGGATAAAACACGGAGCGGGTCGCCAGAATTTCAGGACCGGCGCACGGATGATCGTCACCGACCACGATCACCGCCGCCGCGCCGTCGCCGAACAATCCCGAAGAGATTAAATTCGCAATCGACACATCGTCACGCTGGATGGTCAGCGAGCACAGCTCGACGGACAGCAGCAGCGCCGCCTGATCGGGAAATGCGCGCACATAATCGGCCGCGCGCGCGATGCCCGCCGCGCCGGCGACGCAGCCCAGCCCGAAAATCGGCACGCGCTTAATGTTGCGGTTGAGACCCATCTGGTTCACCAGCTTTGCGTCAATCGAAGGGCTGGCCACGCCGCTGATCGAGACGAAGAAGAATGCCGAGGGGTCCTTTTCGGAAAGCCCGGCGCGCGTCAGCGCGTGGCAAATTGCGTCCCGGCCCAGTTCGCACGATGTATCGATCCAGATTTGATTCGCTTCGCCCCAGCTTTTCAATTCCGGGTATATTTCAATCGGCAGCGCCAGCGATCGCGTCTCGACGCCCGTACGCGCGTGCAGCCGGTCTAGGATATCGGGCTGCTCCAGCTTGTCCGCCCAATGAAGTTTCAGCGCCTCGAGAATCGTCTGCTGATCGTAGCGATACCTGGGGAGCGCCGTGGCCGCGCTGGCGATTCTCATTGTTCTATTGTCTCTTTACTCGCGCCAGTTCGGAGGCGTACAGCCGATTGTGCGGAAATTCGCGCACCAGCCCGTCCAGAAGCCGCGTCGCCGTCGCGCGATCGTTGTCGCGCAGTGCGGCGACGGCCAGAAGCATGCGCGCGTAGGGCTGAAGAAGATCCCCTTTTTCGGCCGTCAGGCGCAGCTTGGCGATCCCTTCCTGTTTATTCGTTTGCGCGCCGCTCCAGTTCAGCACCCAGCGCACCGGCGCGGGCTTCAGACTGAGCAGATAGTTCTCAACACCGATGGCCAGATACGCGTCGTAGCAATCGGGATGAGCGGTGAGCAGATGCACGGCTAGCGCCCGTCCCTCCTTTACGATGCTGAGCGCGGCCAGGTCCCGATGCTCGATCAATGAAAGATAGTCCGCCTCCAGACCATGCGCCAGGACGTCGGCCAGCAGCGCGTTCCTGTCGTCGGGTGCGTGGGCCCGCGCCCGTTGCGCGGACTGGCGGGTGTTCGAAAGCTCGTCCTCGAACAGGCGCTTGGTATCGGCGCTGGCGGTCAGATGTTGCCGCAGCCGGAACTTATCGTCATCGACGAACAGTTCCGAATCGAGCACGCGCAGCCGCTCCAGCTCCGAAAACAGATACGCCGCCGCGTTCGATACCGGGCCCATCGGATCGTCCGGATTCGCTTGTTTCCAAGATGCGAATTTCTGGTGTGCGGCCCCGAAATCGAGATCGTACATGGCGCGGTAACCGGCGTCGAGATCGGCAGCCGGGAGAGACAAAGCGAGCGACGCTAGAATCAGCAACTTCAAATGTTCATGACTCCGCGAGCCAGCGCCGCCGCTTCGGTCGCGCCGTCGAAAAACTGGTCGATCCGCTCATAGGTGACCACCAGCGGAGGCGACGCCTTCAGGACCACGAAATTATTGCCGCTGATCTGGGTCAAGACGCGCGGCCATTTCCCCCACCGTATCCGGAACATGGCTTTGCAGCATCGCCGGACGTTCATGTCAAGAACGTCGAGACGCTTCGCCCATTGAGGATTAACGTGCGCCTGACATAAGCGATCGCGGTGGTCATCTGATTACAGGGTACTGGACGCGACCCGTCCTCTGACGGTTCCCGCGAAGATATGATGGACCTATATGGGTCACGATCCGGAGCTCCCGGCAATGCCCGACGATGCCGCCGCGTCCAGTAGTGCTGACATGTCCGAGGATCTGAAGACCCGCGTCGTCAAGGTAATCGCGAAAACCCAGCGCATTCCGCTCGATACCGTCTCCATCGACAGCACGTTTGAAGAACTGAAAATCGATTCTCTCGACGGCATCAATCTCATCTTCGCCCTCGAAAGCGAATTCAACGTCGATATTCCCGACGAGGATGCGCGGTCGATCAAGACCGTGCGCCAGATGGCGGAAGGCGTCGCCCAGTTACTCAAGCAAAAGTTGGTCGCACAGAAAGCCCCGGCGGAAGGAGCTGCTTGAGCGCAGCGCGCGTTGCCGTCACCGGCATCGGCGTCGTCTCCGCGCTCGGCGCCAATCGCGAAACATTCTGGAAGGCGCTGGCGGCGGGTGAGAGCGGTATCCGGCCGATGGAGCTGGTCGTGGCCGGCACCGTGCGCTTCCCGAACGCCGCCGAAGCACGCGATTACAACATATCGGATCATTTTGATGAAAAGGAGGCGGGCTTCTTAGACCGCTTCGCCCAGTTCGCCGCCGTCGCCGCGCGCGAAGCGGTCATTGATGCTCAGATCGACTGGACCGACGAACTGCGCGCCAGCACGGCGATCGTCACCGGCTCCTCCACCGGAGGCCAGACCAGCGAAGACGAATCCTTCCGCGATTACTACGAGCGCAAGCAGACCCGCTTCTCGCCCTTCACGATTCCCAAGGCCATGTCCAACGCCGGAGCCAGCCGCATCTCCTATGAACAGGGCGTCACTGGACCCGTCTACACTGTCTCGACCGCGTGCTCCTCGGCGAATCACGCCATCGGACAGGCGTTCTGGTTGGTCCGCAACGGCGCGGCGGAACTCGCGATCTGTGGCGGCAGTGAAGCGCCGTTTTCCCCAGGTATATTGAAAGCGTGGGAAGGAATGCGCGTCGTTTCGCCCGATACCTGCCGCCCGTTTTCGCTCGACCGCAAAGGCCTGACTCTCGGCGAAGGCGCGGGGATGCTGGTGCTGGAGCCTCTCGACCGCGCGCAGGCCCGCGGCGCGCACATTTACGGCGAAATCGCCGGCTTCGGCATGTCCAGCGACGCGTATCACCTCACGCAACCCTTAGCTGACGGTGCAGCCCGAGCGATGCGCGCAGCGCTTGCCGATGCAAGCGCGTCTCCAGGAGCCGTCGGCTACATCAACGCCCACGGCACCGGAACGCTCGCCAACGACTCCACCGAAACCGACGCGATCCGCGCAGTCTTCGGCGCCCATACTTCGAAACTCATGGTCACCTCCACCAAATCGATGCACGGCCACGCCCTCGGCGCAGCAGGGGCGATCGAAGCCGCGGCGACGTTACTCGCCCTTTCGCGCGGAGTGATTCCGCCAACGGCAAATTTTCTCGCTCCCGATCCTGCGTGCGATCTGGACGTCGTTCCAAACGTCGCCCGTGCGGTTGAGGTCGAATGGGCTCTATCGAACTCCTTCGCCTTCGGTGGCCTGAATGCTGTGCTTGCGTTCCGGAGGAGCGCGTCGCAGTGAAGCAGTTGCGCATCGGCGGATTATTTCTCGCGAATCTATTCGCTGCCGTGATGGGAACCGCAATCGTGGAAAGTGCCATACCTTTCCGTTCGAATCTCGGCTTGCTTCTTACCAAGGAATTCGTCGTAGCTTTTGCATTGGGATATTTTGGCTATCGCCTGCTAAAATCCTCGACAGCGAAATGGGTCTGGCTGGCAGGATTCGGCTGGTTCGCCTCGCGAGCCATCGCGCTTTGGCTCAACCAGAGCGCGGTCCGAACGATGACTGGAAGTTACGCCCTCGCAATTCCGTCATCGGACTGGATCCTGTACGGAACGACGTTCTCTCGCACAGTCTTCTACTCCGCCGGAGCTCTCCTCCCCTCTCGCGTCAGTCGCACTCCGCCGCTTGACGCCGAGGGCGCGCCATCGGATCATGATTCCAATGCGCATGCTGCTCCTCCTTCTGACGTGCACGACCCTCTTCGCGCAGACTCCTCCCAAAGAATGGACTGATCCTGACACCGGCCATCGCGTCATCCGCCTGACCGACGAGCCGGGCAGCGCCAGCCTTTATTTCAACCAGAACGGTTACACGCCCGACGGCAAGAAGCTGGTTTTCACCACGCCAAACGGCATCTCCACGTTCGATCTTCAAACCCGCGCTGGGAAACAGGTGGTCGCGGGCCGCGTGCGAATCATCGAGGTCGGCCACAAGACAGCCAGCGTCTTCTATACCAAGGGCACTGCCGTCTTCGTTACGGAAATTGCCACCGGCGCTGCGCGCGAGATTGGATCGATTCCGGAGCGGGGCTCCGTGGTCACCGTGAACGCCGACGAAACGCTGCTCGCGGGAACGTACACGGAAGCACAAGGTCCAACTAATAACGCCTACGCGTCACCCGTTCGACCCGCGCAAGCGGAGCAGTCTCACCCGCTCGACCAGCCCGCAAATAAAGGTCAAATGATGGAGGATCGCCTGGCCGCGCACATCCCCATGGGCATGTTCGTCATGAACACGAAGACCGGCGAGGTGAAGACCATTCATAAGAGCACCGACTGGCTGAATCACCTGCTGTTTTCGCCCACCGACCCGACGCTGCTGATGTTCTGCCACGAAGGCCCCTGGCACAAGGTGGACCGCATCTGGACCATCCGCACCGATGGCTCGCAGATCACCAAAATCCACACCCGCACCATGACCATGGAAATTGTCGGTCACGAATTCTGGAGCGCCGACGGGAAAACCATCTGGTACGATTTGCAAACCCCTCGCGGCGAGGATTTCTGGCTTGCGGGATATAACGTCGACACGCAGGAGCGCACCTGGTATCACCTCCAGCGCAATGAATGGTCGATTCACTTCAACATCACGCGCAATGGCAAACTCTTCTGCGGCGATGGAGGCGACCCGGGCCAGGTGGCCCACGCTCCCGACGGCGAATGGATTTACCTCTTCAAGCCCGAACTTGTCCGCGACCTCGACGGCGCCAAAACCGCCATCACCCCCGGCGTCCTGCGTGCGGAAAAACTGGTCAACATGCAAAAGCATCAATACAAACTGGAGCCCAACGTCAGTTTCAGCCCCGATTCCCGTTGGGTTGTTTTTCGTTCTAATATGTTCGGGCCGACCTACGTATTCGCCGCGGAAGTCGGCCGCTGAAGCGTAATCTCGTCCCCTCCATCACTGTCGGGGCTCGGTAGCCGGACCGGCTGTATACCGAGCCCCGACAGTAATGGAGAGGATAAGTTAAGCTGAAAACGTCCGGAGCAAACACCTATGGCTTATAAACTGACTGTGAATGGGCAAACGACCACGGTCGAAGCCCCGGCAGATATGCCTCTTCTGTGGGTCCTCCGCGACCTGCTGAAGCTCAACGGCACGAAATACGGATGCGGCATCGGCCAGTGCGGCGCCTGCACCGTCCACCTGAACGGCAAGGCGGTGCGCTCCTGCCTGACGCCGGTATCGGCCGCCGCCAACCAGCCCATTATGACCATTGAAGGCCTCTCGCCAGATGGCACGCACCCGCTGCAGGTCGCCTGGGAACAGACCGACGTCCCGCAATGCGGTTACTGCCAGGCCGGACAGATCATGGCCGCCGCAGCGCTGCTCGCCAAGACTCCGAAGCCCACGGATAAGGACATCGATACCGCGATGAACGGCAACCTGTGCCGCTGCGGAACCTATCTGCGCATCCGCGCCGCGGTCCACAAGGCTGCGGAGATGGCGTCCAACAAGGCCCCTCACAAGGCAACTGGTGCAGCAGCCATGCAGGAGGAGTTTTAACATGAACCGACGTTCCTTCCTCAGAGTAAGCGCCCTCGGCGCCGGCGGAGTTCTCATCGGTCTCCAAACGGCAAAAGGTCAGGGCCGTGGAGCCCCGGCCGCGCCGCCCGATCCTCATGCATATATCAAGGTCGCCGCCGATGGCACCGTCACCATCATGGCGAAAAACCCCGAGGTAGGCCAGGGCATCAAAACCATGCTGCCCATGCTGATTGCGGAGGAGCTGGATGTCGACTGGAAGTCGGTCAAAATCGAGCAGACCGATTTCAACGACAAGATCTACCCGCAGCAGAATGCCGGAGGCAGCACTGGGACGCCCAACAACTGGATTCCGATGCGCCAGGTGGGCGCAGGCGGACGAGCACTGTTCATCACCGCCGCCGCTCAAAAATGGAATGTGCCTGAATCCGAATGCACCACGGCCCACGGACGGGTCTTCCATCAGGATCAGGCCGCCAACCGTATTCTGTCCATAGGCTACGGCGAACTGGCGGCCAAAGTCGCGACGCTTCCCGCGCCTAATCCCGCGAATCTCAAATTTAAGGACCCGAAGGATTACAAAATCATCGGCGTCTCGCAGCCTGGTGTGGACGTGCCGGCCATCGTCCGAGGCAAAGCGACGTTTAACATCGACGTGACTGTTCCCGGGATGGTCTACGCCGTGTTCGAGAAGTGCGGCGTCTTCGGCGGCAAAGTCGTGACCTCGAACGTCGACGAAATCAAGAAACTTCCGGGCATCAAGGACGCGTTCGTCATCGAACGCCCCGACGTGACCGACGCCGTTCTCCCCGGCGAGCCGGGCCTAGAAAACGGCATCGCGATTCTGGCCGATACCTGGTGGCATGCGCAGTCCGGGCGTAAGCAATTGAAAGTTACCTGGAACGAAGGCCAGCGCGCGCAATATTCGAGCGTCGCCTACGCGCAGAAAGCCGAGGAGCTGAGCAAACAAGCTCCGCAGCGTTCCATTCGTACCGACGGCGACGCCGAAAGCACGCTCAAAGGCGCGGCCAAAGTGGTCGAGGCCGCCTACTCGTATCCGTTCATCTCGCACGCGCCCCTGGAGCCGCAGAACTGCACGGCTCATTTCAAGGACGGCAAAATCGAGATCTGGACCAACAGCCAGACTCCCGCCAATGGCCGTCGCATGGTCATGCAGACGCTCGGATTGAAGGACGACGAAATCACTGTCCACATGGTCCGCGGAGGAGGAGGCTTCGGCCGCCGTCTCAACAACGATTACATGGTGGAAGCCGCGTACATTTCGAAGCAGGCCGGTGTTCCGGTGAAACTCATCTGGTCGCGCGAAGACGATTTCACGCACGATTACTATCGCCCGGGAGGCTTCCAGTATCTGAAAGCCGGCCTCGACGCGTCGGGCAAGGTAACTGCCTGGCGCAATCACTTCATCAGCTACGGCGAAGGAGAGCGCTTCGTCGCTTCCGGAGCCATGGGACCAACCGAATTCCCGCAGCGTTTCGTTCCCAACTATGCGCTCCAGACCTCGGTGATGCCCTTGGGCATCCGCACCGGCGCTTTGCGCGCGCCATCGAGCAACGCGTTCGCCTTCGTGATTCAGAGCTTCATCGACGAACTGGCCCACGCGGCGGGCAAGGATCCGGTCGAGTTCCGATTGGCTCTTCTCGATTCCGCTGGTCCTTCCGCACCGGTGGAAGCAGGCGGCCGCGGAGGCGCTCCGGGCATGGACCCCGAACGCATGAAGGGCGTCACGAAACTGGTCGCCGAAAAGTCCGGCTGGGGCAAGAAAACGTTGCCCAAAGGCACAGCGATGGGCGTCGCGTTCCACTTCAGCCATCGCGGATACTTCGCCGAAGTCGCCGAAGTCAGCGTCAGCGCGGCCAACAAAGTGAAGATCAACAAGATCTGGGTCGCCGCCGACGTCGGCAGCCAGATCATCAACCCCAGCGCCGCCGAAAACATCATTCAAGGCGGCATTATCGACGGACTAAGCGAGATGATGTCGCAGGAAATCACCATCGAAAAGGGCCGCATCGTGCAGCAGAATTATAACCAGCACGGCATGGTCCGCCTGGCGCAAGCGCCTCCGGTGATCGAAATTCACTACGCCAAGACGACGTTCCCACCGACCGGTTTAGGCGAACCCGCTCTCCCGCCGATCTTGCCGGCAGTCTCGAACGCCATCTTCACCGCGACCGGGAAACGGGTCCGCCAGTTGCCTCTGTCGAAGTCCGGATTCAGCTGGGCGTAAGTGCCCCGCCTGCTGGCATTTGTCGTTCTGACGTGCGCGGCGTTCGCCCAAGACGAGCGCCGCATCACGTCTCCGAACGGACAAATCGAGTTCCGTCTGTTCATCGCGGTCGAGGAGAGCAACAACCTCTCGCGGATCGCCTACGAAGTCTATTATCACGGCCAGCCGCTGGTGAAGACCTCGTTCATGGGCCTGGATATTGAGGTTCAGGAGCCACTACTAGGCGAAAACGTGGGTCTCATGTCATCGAGCACCGCAAAAAGCGAAAAATACAACTCGCTGATCGCGCACTACATGCAGAATGGCTCGCTAGGCCGGTTGATAGACGTAGAAGTGCGCGCCTACAATGACGGAGTCGCTTTCCGCTACGTACTCCCCCGGTCGACGCCGCTTCTGGAATTCGTCATCACTGAAGAGGCTACGGAGTTTCGATTCTCTGGGAAGGTTCCTCCAGCTCCCGTTCCCGCGGGGGGGATGTCTCAAGGTGATCCCCAGCCTATTGCCATTCTAGACCTCGCCCCGAACTGGATCGCCATCGCCCAATCGAAGCAAGGGATGTATCCGGCGTTGCGTTTGATTCGTTTGAATCAAACCGCTTACATCACGAGACCATTCTTGCGAAAGCCCGCGTTCGAGGCAACGACTCCGCTGACCTGCCCCTGGCGAATCATTTCTATCGGCCCAGACCAAAAAAGCGTCATCAAGTCTGTGATCGTCGCGGACCTGAATCGTTAAGCAGGATTCGAGTCTGACCGCTCCCGATGGTCGCGGTTCCATGTGGGGCCGGCTATTTAACCGGCAGCCGTCCTTTTAGGCGGCTCTCCGCTACTGCTCCTTAGCCTGCCATGGCGGCAGACCCTTCCTGTTCGCCGCATCGATCTGCGCCGCCGTCTTTCCCAGCGCCGCGATAATCGCTTCATGCTCCGCGCCCACCGATTCCTTGGGGTCCGGATTGATCTTAAACTCGCTCACCGTCTTTTCCAAGGAGCCCTCGCCGTCCTTCCCGCCGCTCTTGCCTTCGACCGAGGACGACATCCGAGGCACCTGCTCATTGGCCAGCGTCAGCCGGAAGTCGATCCGCGCCGTCTTGCGTCCACGCCCTGTAATATCAACCAGTTCCGCATTCGTCGTGGCGTCGCACTTGCCGCCGGACGCTTTTTGCGAAACGAACCCAACCTTGTTGAGCTGCGCGACAAATTCGTCGTCAATGTTGTCCATCGCCACCTGCTTATGGCTCAGGTTTTGAATCGGCGTCACGCAAATGGATTTCACCACCGGAGCGATTTTGGCGATGCTGCTCAGCGCCGGGTCATCCGCCGGATGCTTCATGTTGCGGACAGAGAAGTAAACACCAGCGCCGACCAGAATAACCACTCCGGCGATGGCCAGTTTTTCTTTCATGAATCGAGCCTCCCTCCAACATATAAGGCGGACCGAGGACAACCGTATTAGTAGAGTGTACGCTTTTTTTTGATACTCACAAGATGGGAATGTTGACCACATTCGCGCTGATGGTACCAGCCTTCAGAACGACGTTGACCGTCCCGCTGCCGGCCAACTGCGCGGGAATCAGGACATTTACCTGGTCGAGCCCCGGCGTGACGCCCTGCGGCCCAGAATACTCGACCGGAGCACTCACGCCTCCGATGGCGACGCTGACGTTGCTACCCCCGCCGCGAATTCCGGTTCCAAACAGGATCAGATAAACCTGGCCGGAGCTGACGTCGATCGGCACTGAGACCGGGTAAACGGTCTGGACGGTTCCCGTGACCCGAATGACGTAAGCCGCTGCAAGATTGGAAGTATTTAACGTATAAAGGCTGGGCGCCACGGCCGCAATCTCTAGGAAAGCCGTCTGCCCGTTGATGGTAATTGTGCCGGCTCCCAGGCTGACGGTCGACGGAATGACGAAATTGACTTGCGATGACGAGACATAGAGCGGCGTCACGGGCTGGGAAACTCCTGCGCTATCGTTCATGCTTATAACTGAATTTAAACCACTTCCATAAGCTGTGCCGATCGAAGCCGGGGCCAGCACTCCTGAAATCGTCAGAGGAGGAGTCGCTGGGGGAGGAACCTGCACCAGCACGGTGGTCAACGGACTGACGGAGAATGGCGACGTGGAAAGAAGTGCCGCCGGGCCGGGTCGGAAGGTCCCATCTGTCTGAATCGCCGAGCCCTGAATCAGGATCCCGGTCGTCGCGTCGAGAGCCGGACCGGTCATCTGCATCAGCGTGGCGGATGGTGCGGACTGCGGCAACTGGAGCGTAACGCTCAGCGTCTGGGCCTGGTCTTTGTTATTGATAATTATGCTCAAAGCACCATTTACCGCCTGGATGGCGTAGGCCGTTGCGTTGAGGCCCCCGGCGCTGATCGTCGTTTGCTGGAGGGTCCCTGGGCCGGCCAGCATGAATAGCGTCACGCCATAAAATTCCGGGCGAGCGCCAACGACAACTCCGGCCGAATCGGCGATCGGCGTATAGCCGGTCGAATCGCCTCCGCCGTGCAGGTTGATGCCCTGCGCTCCGTTCAACGCACAGGCGAACAGATGATCGATCACCCACAGAGCGGAGGCATAAGAATCGCTGACATTCGGCGCGCCGCCGTTGTAGAAAGAGTTCGTTTCGGCGAACCGGTACGGGACGTCGACGGACTGGCTAACGGCAATCATTGCCTTGGCTTGCGTGACGATGCTCGGATCGGGAGACACCAGCAAGTCCGCCGTGCTGGAGGCCGCTTGGCCGTTGCCGCGATAGTAGTGGTCGCTCAGCAGAGTGACGCCTTTTCCTTCCGCCTTGGCGAACGGCGCAACGTATCCAGAAACGTTCGAGGCCGCCACCGGCCCGGTAAGCGGCACATTCGGCGAGAGTTGCCGGATGCCGGTAACGAAAGATTGCCATAGCGCCAGATAATCTGAAAATCCCCAGGTGGAGGGGAAATAGCCGTTGGAATGATAGAGGTCGACCTCGTTGCCGATTTCAATGCCATACAGATACGGCCCCAGCGACTGGACGGCGTACGCCACTTCAGCCGCCGCCAGCGCTGGCGTGGATTGTGCCAGATTCACTCCATAAAGGACCTGCCAACCCGTCGCCTTGAGAAATCCCGCCAGCGCATCGATATCGGACGGTGCGACCTGGCCCGACGCGCGGCCTTTTCCGTTGGAAGTCCAGGTGGTTTTGTCGACGGAATTTCCCCCGATGCGTAACAGGCTGGGACCGATTAGCTTAAAAAGCCCGATGGCGTTGGCGTTTTGCGCCGAAAAGAACGGGTTCGCCATTTGCCCTTTTTCGTAACTCAGGCCGGCGAAGCCAGGGCCCACGGCTCCAAGGACCTTGGTCGTGACGGTCACGGTTGCCGCCATGGTGGTCGCGCCGCGCAGCGCAGTTCCGGCAGCGAGCGAGCCCAGTATTAAGTCGCGGCGGGTCATTCTCCTTCCAAAATAGCAGGATCCGTGCCGATATGAGCTTCGTGAAGTATCTTCGCAGGTACGGTTGGGCGGCGGCGTCCGCCCTAACGGTCCTGGCTGTCCTGTTGCTCGCGCGCGTTCCCAGTTGGACACCGGATTTGCACGGACGCAGCTTTCGCATCGGATATGAAGAATCCCCTCCGGTTCAATATGTTACAGCCGACGGCGGGCCCTCGGGCGCGGTCATCGACGTACTGCGCGAAGCGGCCAGGCGGCGTGGGATCCAGCTGAGCTGGATCCATAGCCACGTCGGCGCGGAACAATCGATGAGCAAGGGCGAGACGGATTTGTGGCCTATTTTCAGCGACTTGCCGTGGCGATCGGCGCGCTTCTTCACCAGCCGCCCCTACACGTTCGTCCGGTACTGGCTGGCGGTGGACGAAACCAGCGGGTTGACCCGCGCGGGGGACATCAAGGGCCGCAGACTCGCTGTTATGTATCCGGGGATGATGGAGCTCGCCGCAAAATGGTTCTGGCCGGAAGCAAACATTCAACGCTATCCCAATCACGAGGGCATTTTCCACGCCCTTTGCGCGGGTGAGGCCGATGGAGCGTTGGTTTCAGAGAGGGTGGAGCAGCGGGTGGGAGAGATTCAGACCGGCTCCTGTAGAGGCCATCTCTTCCGTTATCTTCCGGTTCCCAACGGCTATGGAAACGCGGGAGTGGCGGCGTCGCGCAACAATTCCAACGCCGTTTGGGCGGCCAAGGCGTTGCGCGAGGAAATCAGCAACATGGCGCGCGACGGCACCATGGCCGGCATTTATTTCCGCTGGTACCACCAATCGAACAACGACGCGTTGACCATCGATCTGATGGAGGAAACGGCGCGGAACAACCTGCTGCTGAGCGCGGCGGTCGGCGCCCTGTTCCTGATTCTCGGGCTGATTTACTGGCAATATCGGCGCACGCGCGCGGCCTGGAAACTCGCGGACGCGGCCACCGCGGCGAAGTCCGAGTTTCTGGCCAGGATGAGCCATGAAATTCGCACTCCGATGAACGGCGTCATCGGCATGACCGGACTTTTGTTGGACATGGACCTGGCGCCGGAACAGAGGGAGTGCGCCGATACGGTGCGGCGCTCAGGGGAATCTCTGTTGACGGTGATCAACGACATTCTCGATTTTTCCAAGCTGGAAGTGGGCAAGATGCAGATCGAATCCGCGCCGTTCGATCTGCGGCTGGTGATCGAGGACGTGAACGAAATGCTGGCTCCGCAGGCGGAGGACAAGGGGCTCGACCTGGTGCTGGAGTATCCAGCGTCGCTCCACCACCGCTTTCTGGGGGATGGCGGACGCATCCGGCAGGTGATGACCAACCTGGTGGGAAACGCGATCAAGTTCACGAAAGACGGCCAGGTGTGGGTTACCGTGGGTTGTTCAGACCCGACGAAGGACCGTCTCCGCGTCACCGTGCGAGACACGGGGACGGGTGTTCCCGAAGACAAGATTGGTCTGTTGTTTCAGAAATTCAGCCAGGTGGATGGTTCGTCCACCAGGAAGCATGGCGGGACCGGGCTAGGCCTCGCAATCTCCAGGCAACTGGTGGAACTGATGGGCGGGTCGATCGGGGTGGAGAGCCGCATGGGCGAAGGGTCGACATTCTGGTTCGAAGTGCCTCTGCCGGCCGATCCTCGACCCGCAGTGGCGCCGGTTCCGGTGGAGGATCTGCGCGGCTTGCGCGTACTGATTGTGGACGATAACGAGGTCAACCGGCGCGTGCTGCGGGAGCAGACGGCGGCGTGGGGCATGCGGAACGACGTGCTGGGATCGGGCGTGGAAGTGACGGCGGCATTATCGAAGGCGACCTGCGAGGGCGATCCGTACGATTTTCTTCTGCTTGACTGTCACATGCCGGGAATGGACGGGGCGGCCGTGACCGCGGCGGTGCGCTCGGCGCCGGGCATCCGCGAAGTGCCGATTATCATGCTGACTTCGGTGATGTTCCGCAGCGGCCACTGCAATGGCTTCTGGAGCGGATTGAGCGAAGGGCCGTTTGTCGATGCCAGCCTCACCAAGCCGGTGCGCCAATCGCAGTTGTTGAACGCGCTGGCATCGACCCGCGCCGTGCGTCTCCATCGCAGTGCGCAAGGCTCGGCCGGCCGCAGGCGCGGCGCCGGTGAAATTGCGGCCGGGCTGGCCAGGGATTGCGCGGGACTTCGCGTCCTGGTGGCCGACGACAATGCGGTGAATCAGAAGGTAGCGGCGCGCATGCTGGAGAAGTTCGGCCTGCGCGTCGATGTTGCCGGAGACGGCCGCGAGGCGGTGAGAATGATGAGCGCGCTGCCCTACGACGCTGTGTTCATGGACTGCCAGATGCCGGAGATGGACGGATACGAAGCCACGCGCGCGATCCGTGGTGCGGAGGATCCAGGGCAGCATGTGGTCATCATCGCCATGACGGCCGAAGCTCTGGCCGGGGCGCGCGAACGCTGTTTTTCAGCGGGGATGGACGAATATATCGCCAAACCGGTGATGTTCGAGGACCTGGCGAGGGCGATCGAAAAATGGCTGACGCGGAGAGCCGGTAACGGCACCCCCTCGCTCCCGGTGGTCGCGATTCTGTAGAAAACGTGGGTAGGACGCTCGCATGGGGCAGGATTTCTCGATACAAAGACAAAAGCCCCCGGAAATGCGGCTGCACACAGTGTTATTTTCCGCGCATGAACTCGTAGCGCTCCAGCGTCGCCGCGAACTTCGATTCCGGGTCTTCCCTCAGCACGGTGCCAACGCAACGCAGGCGGACTTCGGACCGGGAACCGGCAGGCTTCGGAAACGTGATCAGATACTCGATCGGCTCACCTACAGCGACCGATGTTTCCGCGGTGAATAATACACCCGAGGAACTGACGTTCTTTGTCTCTCCCACCATTTTGGTGTTTGTCCCGATACGAATAATTTCAAAAGGCAACTTTAGTTCGAAGCGCTGATTCCTGCGTTGTTCATTCACGTTGTTCACCGTACTTCAAACTCTATAGCCATAAAGAACTAAGGTCAATAGGGGGTTGTCTAGATTGAATGTCCTATTCGTCTAGTACGTTCGTCGTTTCAGTCCTAGGACAAAAGTTTGTCATCGCTACTGCGGGGCCTGCTTGACGGGGTGTGGGAAAATGAGATCTTGCTCGACCGCATCACCGTTCACGGCGCACGCCAGCACAACCTGCGTAACATCGACGTCTCCATTCCCCGCAACACCTTCACGGTGATTACAGGATTGAGCGGCTCGGGAAAATCCTCGCTCGCGTTCGACACCATCTACGCGGAAGGCCAGCGGCGCTACGTGGAAACCTTGTCGCCCTACGCCCGCCAGTTTCTGGATCAGATGGAGCGGCCGGAGGTCGATTCCATCGACGGCTTGAGCCCCGCGATTTCGATTGAACAGAAGACAACCTCGCGCAGCCCGCGATCGACCGTCGGCACCATCACCGAAATCTACGATTATCTGCGCGTGCTCTACGCATCGATCGGCGTACCGCATTGTCCGAACTGCGGCCACGAAATCTCGCGCCAGACAACGGAGCAGATTCTGGAACAGGTGCTGGCGCTGGGCACAGCCGAACGCGTGATGATCCTGGCGCCCATCGTGCGCGGGCGTAAAGGCGAGTACAAGAAAGAGTTGGAGAAGCTCGCGCGGCAGGGGTTTTTGCGCGCGCGCATCGACGGCGTTCTGCGGTCGTTGGATGAAGAGATCACGCTCGACAAGCGGAAGAATCACACCATCGAAGTGGTGGTCGATCGTCTGCTGATCAAAGCCGAGGTCGCCAAACGCCTGGAAGCCTCCATCGCGACCGCGACACGCCTCGCCGACGGGCTGGTGCTGATTGTCGTGGTGAATGGCCCGGAGCGCCTGTACTCCCAGAAACTGGCGTGTCCGGATTGCGGAACGAGTGTCCCCCAGCTGGAGCCCCGCTCCTTCTCCTTTAATAGTCCTTTTGGAGCCTGCGAGGCCTGTACGGGCCTGGGCAGCAAGTGGAGTTTCGACCCGGTGAAGGTGATCGCCGATCCTTCGCGGCCATTGCTGGACGGTGCCATCGCGGTGAGTGGAAACTCCAGTTACATGACCCATGCGGTGACGGCGGCCGCCTTGAAGCTGCGGGCGAACCTTTCGAGGCCTTTCGACCAGTTGCCCCAAAAGAGTCAAGCGGTCTTGCTGGAAACCGTGCTGGGTGTGTTGGACAAGATTTACCAGGACGAAAGGGCTACGGATGCGTGGCGCGAATGGTACATGCAATATATGTCCGCCGCGCCGTGCCCGGTGTGTCATGGAAAGAGACTGAAACCCTCCAGCTTGTCCGTTCGTATACACGGGGTGGCGATTTCCGCCTTCACGGAAATGTCTCTTTCGCGCGCACTGGAAGCCGCGAAGGGCTGGACGCTTACCGAACGCGAACGATTGATTGGCGGGCGTGTGGTGGATGAGATTCGCAATCGCCTGGAGTTTCTGCTGGCCGTCGGCCTCGACTATCTGAGCCTGGAACGATCCTCCGCGACGCTCTCCGGAGGCGAGGCGCAGCGCATTCGTCTGGCAACGCAGATCGGTTCGAAGCTGCGCGGCGTGTTGTATGTCCTCGATGAGCCGTCCATCGGGCTGCACCCGCGCGATAACGACCGGCTGCTGGATTCCCTCGCACGGCTGCGCGATCTGGGCAACACGGTGCTGGTGGTAGAGCACGATGCCGATACCATTGAGCGCGCCGACTACGTGATCGACCTCGGCCCAGGCGCGGGAAGGCTGGGAGGTCATCTGGTGGCGCAGGGGACGCCTCACGATATCGAGATGAATCCCGATTCGCTCACCGGCCAGTATCTAACCGGAGCGCGCCAGATTGAGATGCCGAAGTCGCGCCGCGCGAGAGGCGAGGACCGCATCGTGATCAAGGGTGCGGCCGAACACAATCTCAAGAAGATCGACGTCGAGTTTCCGCTGGGCCTGCTGATTCTGGTGACTGGCGTTTCCGGCAGCGGAAAATCGTCGCTGGTGAACGATATTCTGTATCCGGCCGCCGCGCGCCAGGTTTATAAATCGCGGACGGAACCGGGCGCGCACACCTCAATCACCGGTTTGGACAAGATTGACAAAGTCATCGAGATCGACCAGTCGGCCATCGGGCGCACGCCACGCTCGAATCCGGCGACGTACACACAGGTGTTTTCGCCGATCCGCGATTTGTACGCCATGCTGCCCGAATCGCGCGAACGCGGCTACAAGCCCGGCCGCTTCAGTTTCAATGTCAAAGGCGGCCGCTGCGAGGCCTGCCAGGGCGACGGACTCAAGCGAATTGAAATGAATTTTCTGCCGGATGTCTATGTCACCTGCGATGTCTGCCGCGGACGCCGGTATAATCATGAGACTTTACAAGTAAAGTACAAAGGGCATTCGATCGCCGACTTATTGGAATTACCGGTGGAACAGGCGCTGGGGCTGCTCGAAAACATCCCCACCATCAGGCCGAAACTGGCCACCCTGGTCGACGTCGGGCTCGGCTATCTGCACCTGGGACAATCCTCCACCACGCTTTCCGGAGGCGAAGCGCAGCGCATCAAGCTGGCCAAGGAATTGAGCCGGCGGCAGACCGGAAAAACGCTCTATATTCTGGATGAACCCACGACAGGGCTTCATTTTGAGGACGTCCGGAAGCTGCTGGATGTGTTGAAAAGCCTGGTGGAGCTGGGTAATACTGTGGTGGTGATCGAGCACAATCTGGACGTCATAAAGACCGCCGACTGGATCATCGACCTGGGCCCGGAAGGGGGCGAGCGCGGAGGCCAGTTGATCGTCTGCGGGACGCCCGAAGAGGTCGTGCGTAATCAAAAGAGTTATACCGCACAGGCATTAAAGAAATTCCTCAAAAAAGGACGTGCGGCATGAGCCGTTATTCTGACAAGCCTTTGTCATTTGAAGGACTGAAAACAGTCCCGATTGACGCCCGCGGCGGCAAAGTTCGTGTCGAAGACTTCGCCCGGCCGTATCAGAAGGGTCAAGGAATCGCGCAATGGATGGAGTCGCTGCCGAAGATCATCGCCGGCAATTGCTTTCGAGGCGTGGTCGAGGCCCTCAGGCGCGCTCGCCAACAAAAGCGGGCGATTTTGTGGGGCATGGGCGGCCATGTCATTAAGTGCGGCTTGGCCGACGTGCTGCTGGACCTGATGCGCCGCCAGTGGGTGACCGGATTCGTCATGAACGGCGCAGCGTCGATTCACGATTTCGAGATCGCTATCGCCGGACAGACCAGTGAGGACGTCGAGGCCGTGTTGCCCGATGGACGCTTCGGCGCGGCCGAGGAAACGGGGCGCGAGATGAACCTCGCCATCGTCGAAAGCGATCGCGAAAGGCTCGGCATGGGAGAAGCGCTCGGCAAGCGGCTGGAATCACTGGCCGAGCCGCAGTTCGCTCCGCACAGCGTATTATGCGGCGCATACAAGGCGTCGATTCCGGTGACCGTGCATGTGGCCGTCGGCACCGATACGCCGCATACGCATCCTCAGGCCAACGGATCGGCCATTGGCGCGTCCACGCATCGAGATTTTCGCTTGCTCTGCTCGCTGGTGCGCGGGCTGGATAAGGGCGGCGTGTATTTGAACGTCGGCTCGGCGGTAGTGTTGCCGGAAGTTTTCCTAAAAGCGGTGTCGGTGGTGCGGAACCTGGGCCACCCTCTGGCGGAGTTCACCACCGTGAACTTCGATTTTCTCCAGCATTACCGGCCGACCGTCAACGTGGTCCAGCGGCCGCATGCCAAATCCGGCGGACGCGGATTCGCCATCACCGGGCATCACGAGTTGATGATCCCTCTCCTTGCCGCTGTGCTGATCGAATCTGAATGACGCCACAGCCCGAGCCTCGCGAATATCCTTTCTGGACGTACGAGGATCTCGGCCTGTTCGTCGGTTCGGTGATTCCAGTGTTCCTGCTGGCCTTGGGAATTGTGCGCGTGATCCCTCTTCCGAAAGGCGCGGTCGGCGCGATGATCTACCAATCGTTGATCTATGCGCTGTTGCTGGGCGTGCTGTATGTCGTGGTCGCGTGGAGGTACGCGGAACCCTTCTGGCGATCTCTGCGCTGGACGACGTTCCGGCTCCCGTTCCTGTGTGCGGCCGCCGGCCCGGCGCTGGCCATCGCCTCCTCCACGCTGGGAGTATTTTTGAAAGCGCCGCCCATCCCGTCGCCCATTGAGGACCTGATCTCGGACCGCCGTTCGCTATTCATCATGATGCTGTTCCTGACCGTCTTCGGCCCGGTTTTCGAGGAACTGGTCTTCCGAGGCTTCCTGTTCCCGTTGTTGGCCCGGTCGGTGGGGCCGTGGCCGGGGATTTTGCTCGCTGCGACGCCCTTCGCGCTGGTCCACGGCAGCCAGTATCACTGGTCCTGGCAACATCTTACGGTGGTTGGGCTGGCTGGAGCGGTGTTCGGATTCGTGCGCTATAAATCCGGCTCCACGGCAGCCGCGACGCTGGTGCACACGGGGTACAACGCGACCCTGTTCATTGGGTTTCTGGTCCAGAAATCTCTATAAACTTGACAATCGACGAGACCTCTCATACACTTAACGGTGTTAAGTCTATGGGAGTTCAAGAACGCCGGGAGCGCGAAAAGAAAGAGCTTAGGCAGGAGATCCTCGACGCGGCGCGCGACCTGTTCGTGCGCGAAGGCTTCGAAAACGTCTCCATGCGCAAGATCGCCGAGAAGATTGAGTACTCGCCCACCACGATCTATCTCTATTTCAAGGACAAAGCCGACCTGCTCGATTGCATCTGCGAGGAGACGTTCGCGCGGCTGGTGCGGAAGCAGAACAGCATCGACCAGGCGATTACCGATCCCATCGAGCGTCTCAAAAAGGGTTTGCGTGCCTACATCGAGTTTGGCCTGAAATACCCCAATCATTACAAAGTCGCGTTCATGATGACCGAGGATTTCGAAGAGCGGCTGCAGTGCGAACGCTCCCGCGAAATGGGCAAAAAGGCGTACCTCCATCTGCGGAACGAAATCGCGCGGCTGGCCGAGCTCGGGTTGATCCACGTGGCCGACACTGAGGCGGCGGGACAAGTGTTGTGGGCGAATATTCACGGTCTGACGTCGCTGCTGATCACCCATCCGCGATTCCCTTGGTTGGACCGGAATCTGTTGATCGACACTCTGATCGAGAACACGATGGCCGGGTTGCAGGTCAAGCAGGCGGCTTTAACGAACTAAACGTAGCCAGTTCCACGCCCGACTCCCGCAGCGCGTCGCGCACTTCGGGAGCAGTTAGCGCCCGCAACTCCCCTTCGCGCGATTCCTTCAACCTGGTCCGCGCGCCGCGCAGTTCATCGGTGCAAATCCCCGGGTGGCACATGAACTCAGTCGAGCCTTCGGGCAGCGAACGGATGAGCGAAGCCACATCGGACGCGTCGAATTTGCCGGTCATCTGAAAGCCCGCGAAATGGTCGGTAGACCGGCAGCCATGGCTGGTCAACACGCGCTCGAACCGGCTGCGCACGACGCGCAGGGACCGGCTGACCGCCCGTTTCTTCCACGACACGCCGCGCGGCGTTAACGGAAAATCGAACGGCCGCCGCACCCAGCGGATTTGGAACTCTTCCGAGATTCTGGCCACGGCGTCCAGCACCGGAGGCAATAGATGCGTATGTTTGTGCGTATCGAGATGGGACGGTTTCAGCCCCGCCAGCAGAACCTTGCGCACCTGCGCCGACAGTTCCTCGTAAATCCGAATCTTTTTGAGCATCACCGCGCGCGTCAACTGCGCCACGGTCATAGGAAAGGGAGGCTGGCCGACGAGCACCAGGTGCACGCCGATATCGAGCGTGGGATTTTCTTTCGCCAGCCGCACCGCGTCGTCGAACGCGGGGCCGTCGCTCATGAGCGTGGTCGCGGTGAGGATGCCGTTCTTATGCGCCTCCACGATTCCCTGGTTGACGTCGCGGGTGAAACCAAAATCGTCGGCGTTGACAACCAACTGGCGCACTTAGGAGTCCCCAGGCTCACGCCAAGGGTTATAACCCCGTCTTGTGAGGGCGGGGATTGGCGCCGGCCTTCGATCTGTCCGCATGCTCACGCATGGCGGTTCAAGGAAACTGCGACCGTCACGAAGCGGACAGGCGTGGAATGACTGGGACATCGCACTAGAACAGCTTCAGGTAAATGGTCAGGAATTTCTTGGGATTCGCGCGGAAATCCTTCAGCAGCGCGCGGACCTCGCGCGTGGTCCCGTCCAGCGATTCGTACAGCGCGGGATTATTCAGCAGTTGCCCCAGCGTGCCTTCGCCCTTATTGATCTTGTCGAGCATCGTGTCGATCCGCGACATGGTCGACTTGATTTCCTGGTGCAGTTCATCGCTGTGCAGCAGTTTGCCCACGTCGCCTTCGCCACTGTCGATGCCGGCCAGAATCTTGCGCAGATCGGCGATGGTTTTCAGTGCGTCGTTGTAGAGCGCCGGGTCTTTTACGAACTTCCCGACGGAGCCGTCGCCCTTCTGAATGTCGTCGATTAAGCCATTGACTTTGGCGATTGACGCGCGCACGTCGCCGTACATCGCGCCATTATCGTGCAGCAGCTTGCCGACCGAGTTATCGTCGGATTCGGCCGCCTTCCTCAAAGTAACCACCAGTTTCTCCGCCTCGACCACGATGCTGGTCATCTTCCTGGCGATGGTATCGTCCACCAGCAGCATACCGATGGTTCCCTTGCCGGCTTCCACCTGGCTGACGATGGCGTCCGCCTTGGTCACGATACCCTGCAAGGCCGTCAGCGCCGTGTTGCCCTGCTGCACAAAATCGTCGATGGTGGTCAGGTTCTGGCTGGGCACTTCGCCGCCCTTGGCCACCATCTGCTTGCCGTGCCCCTTCTTGATGTTGACGTATTTGGCGCCCAACAGATTACCCGCCGTGATTACGGCCAGCGAATCGGTTGGGATGGCGTCGAGGTACTTATCCTCAATCTGCATCGTGACCTTGATGATTTTCCCAGGTTGGCTGGAGCCCGATAAATCCACGTGCGTCACCTTCCCCACTGTGATGCCGTTCAGCGTCACCTGCGCGGCCACGGCGATGGCCGCCGAATCGTCGAAGTAGGTATAGATGTCCGACGTGCTTTTGAAAAACGTGTTCGTTCCGGCCAGCAGGAACACCAGGACTCCGAGGATGCCCAGCGCGAACGCCGCCATCAGTCCCACCCGCAACTGCGACCATTTTGCTTTGCTCGAAACCGGCATAGGCTAGTATTTCACGAACTTGCGCACGTAGACATCCTTCGATGCTCTCAATTCCGTCTCCGATCCTTCGAATACCAGGCGCCCTTCGTTCATCACGAAGAATTTCGTTTTCACACCGTCGGCCACAGCCGGCTCGATCTGACCACTGTCAGGATTGTAGCGAAAATTCGCCATCAGGTGCCCGTCCTGATAGCGATGCGTGACTAAGATCGCCGCGGTGTTGCGCGAGTCGCGCTCTTTAATCAGCAAGTGGATGATCAGATTGGCGGTGATGGGGTCGAGGCCGGCGGTGGGCGAATCGTAGAGCACGAGCGGCGGCTCGGTCACGACGGCGCGCGCGATGCCCACGCGGCGGCGCATGCCTCCCGATACTTCGCTCGGATATTTTTGCAGCGTGGTGCCCAATTCGACGAAATTCAACGTTTGCTGGACCTTCGCATCGATCTCCCCTTCCGAAAGAGGACCGTCGCCGTTCCTGCGCGCCTGCTGATTCAGCAAAGGATACGCCACGTTGTCGGCGATATTCATCGAATCGAATAGTCCTCCTTCCTGAAACAGAATCCCCACCCTGGCGCGAATCTTAAAAAGCGCCGATTCCTTGAGGTCGGTGACGTCCTCGCCGAACAGAATCACTCGACCCTCGTCCGGTTTCTCCAGACCCACCGCGGTTTTCAGCATCATCGTCTTGCCGCTGCCCGCCGCGCCGAACACCACGCGCGTCTCGCCCGCGTTCATCGAGAACGAAACATGATCCAGCGCCGGAGTCTGGTCGAAATGCAGGCTCACGTCTTTGAACCGAAGAACCTCCGATGTTACGGTTTCGGCCATGGCTTCTAGAAGAACAACGGATCGATGAACGACGTAATCACGAAAATCCAGATCGACGCGACCACCACCGCTTGCGTCGTGGCGCGCCCTACGCCTTGCGTTCCGCCCGTGGTGCGCATGCCGTAGAGGCAGCCTACCAGCGAGATAATAATCGCGAACAGGAACGGCTTCAGCAGCCCCTGGAACAGATCCTGGTAAATCAGCGCGCGCCACGCCGAGCTCCAGTAGAAGGACCAGGTGATGTTCAGCAGGCCGACCGATATGAGCGCGCCGCCGATCAAACCGATGAAATCCGCAATGATCGTCAGCAGGGGGAGCACCACCATCAGCGCGATCAGCCGCGGCGTGACGAGCTTTTGAATCGGATCGGTGCCCAGCGCGCGCATCGCGTCGATTTGCTCCGTGACTTTCATCGATCCGATTTCGCTGGCGATGCCGGAGGCGTTTCGTCCGGCAACGAGAAGCGCGGTCAGCACCGGCCCGAATTCACGTACCAGCGAGATGGCCACGATCTGCCCGATCTGCTCCTGCGCGCCGTAGGTGGTCAACGCACGGCCCATTTGCAGACCCATGATGATGCCGCTGAAGAATCCGATCAGGATGACGATCGGCAGCGAGCCAACGCCGATCACGTCCATCTGAATAAAAATGTCGTCAGCGTAGTGCGGGCTGCGGAAGATATTGCGGAACGCGCGCGCCGCGAGGAAGAGAAATTCCTGAAAAGTCTCTATCCACGATTTCAAAAAATCGAGCAATCCGCTTCCCCCGATAATAACGATGACAAGGTCGATGCTAACATGAGGGCATCCGATGAAAGGCTTGACGGATATTCCCGGAATCCTGGTCGGCCATGCATCCGATTATGACGGATTGACGGGGTGCACTGTAGTCCTATGCGAGCGCGGCGCGGTCGCGGGCGGTGAAATTCGCGGCTTCGCCACCGGCACGGGCGAGTGGGACCTGTTGAGTCCGTATCACGTGACTGAAAAAATCCATGCCGTCGTGTTCGCGGGGGGCAGCGCGTTCGGTCTGGAAGCCGCGTCCGGCGTGCGGCGTTTTTTGGCGCATAAAAGCATCGGCGTCGAGACTCCTTCGGCCCGCGTACCGCTGGTGGTCTCGGCGATTCTCTACGATCTCTCGATCGGCAAATCGAGCGCGCACCCGACGCGGGAAATGGGCGAATCCGCGGCTGCGGCGGCGACGGATAAGGCTTTAGCCGAAGGCAACGTCGGCGCAGGGACTGGCGCGACAGTCGGAAAACTTCTCGGGATGAAAGGCGCGATGAAAAGCGGCATCGGGACGTTCACCGTGACGCTCAACTCAGGCGTCATCGTGTCGGCGCTCGCGGCGGTGAATGCGGTCGGCGATGTGATCGATCCCTCGACCGCTAAAATCATCGCCGGAGCGCGTGGTGCGAATGGGGAATTCGCTAATAGCGCCCAGATCATGAAGAATGGCACCGGCCAAGGCCTGGTCCGTCAGAACACTACGCTGGTCGTGGTCGCGACCAACGCCGCGTTGACCAAGGTCGATGCCAACCGTTTAGCCCACGTCGCGCAGATCGGCATGGCAAGGACGATAAACCCGGTGAACACCACGTCGGACGGGGACGTGATTATCGCGTTGTCGACTGGCCTGGAAACAGCGCGCATTGACGCGTTAGGAGTGGCCGCGTCGGAGGCTGTCGCGGAGTCGATTCTGCGAGCGGTGCGGTCGGCCTCGACGCTCGGCGGAGTGCCGGGGTTGAAGAAGTAGAGCTTCCAGTGGCTTGTATCTGCTAGTCCGTTAGCATCCCCTCCATTACTGTCGGAGCTCTGTAGCGGAGTCGTGGCGCGCCGGCGGTGTTTGGGTTGCCTTCCGAGCCCCGACAGTAATGGAGGGGATGCTAATGGCCACTAGGAAACTCTCTTCGGAAGAACAGCAGTGATGTCGGTGTTTCTGAAATCCCGATCAAGTGTCAGCAGGGGGCAATCCTCTTCCTTCGCCAGCGCATAGGCAAAGCAGTCGCCCATATTGGGGGGATATTTCAATCGGGCTGCGGCTGCGATTTCTGCATGCTGAGGTGTGGCTGCCACGACGCGAATCGAAGTTTGTTCAATCGGCTCGCGAATCAGGGCCGCATGATCGCGCTGCTTGTATTGCAACAAAATCAGAACTTCGGCGTAGTTCACGCTGCTCATGAGAAGGTACTCGCGATTCGCTTGTAATTGGTCAACCACCCACGGCCCGAGACTCTCGTGGAATACGACTGCTAGGAGCGCAGAGGTGTCTACGACCACAACTCGTCTTCGGTTTTGAATCGAGGATTTGGGTTCAGGGGTGCCTTCAGGCCAATCCCGAGCAAAGCGTGAAAATCGCAATTGGATTTCGGCGTTGCCCGCAATGCAAGTTCGCGCAGAGCTGTACGGATTGCGTCCGATTTCCGCTTGATGCCCTTCCGCTTCATGAAGAGCTTCAGATCGCGCTCGAATTCCGGCGTGACGTTTAGATTTAGCTGCTTCATACAGCCATTATACAGCCCAGGGCTGTATCACAAGATCGGCAGCCCATGCCGATGCAGCACCGACTCGACATCCGTCTTCATCATCCGCGACGCGTCGTAGTCGACGATGATTTTATCCAGGCCCGGTGCCACCTGCACCCGCGCGATTCCGAAGATGCTGGGCAGATCCGCGACGCAACCCAGTTCGGGCTCCGTCAACGGACGGGCGAGATCGTAGTGCAAAGTCACTTTGGTCATAAAAACCTCAGTTTAACAACTTCCACTTGATCTGCCGCAGCATTCCGAGCCACACCTCAGCGTCGTGCGAATTCAATTCCATGCGCCGGACCAATCGCCGGATTTTCATCTTCGTCGAGCCCTCGACGCGCGCGTGGACGTAGCCGGAATGCTCCAGCACCTCTTCGAGCAGAGCCGTCACGCGCTCCATCTCCTCGGCGCTGGCCGCACGTTTCGCTTCCGACTTCGCGCGCGCGGCTACCGGACTGCGCATGATCTCGTACAGACACACCGCAACCGCCTGACCGAGGTTCATCGAGCCATGTTCTTCGCGCGTCGGAATGCGCATCAGCCAGTGGCAGTAACTCATGTCTTCGTTCGAAAGCCCGAATTTCTCCGAGCCGAACAGCAGAGCGACTGGAGCCGACGCGAGCTTCTTCGCGATAAGGCGGCCGCCCGTTTCGAGACGCCACAGCGGATGTTCCACTGCGCGAGGACCGATCGACGTGGTGCCGACAATCAACGAGCAGTCCGCAACCGCATCCGCAATCGTTTCGAATTCCCGCGCATTTTCTAGGATATTCTGCGATTTAACCGCGCTTTTCGCCTCGGCGAAAGCCACATGATAGGGATTCACCAGCCTCAACTCAAAAACCCCGAAATTGCTCATCGCGCGCGCCGCCGCGCCAATGTTCAAAGGGTTTCGAGGCGAAACCAAGACCACGCGCAGGTTCATTTTTCGCGGCTGACTGCGTCCAGCACGCCGTTGATGAACGCCACCGACTCGTCGCCGGAAAACTGGCGAGCCAGGTCCAGCGCCTCGTCGATCGCCACGGCGGCGGGTGTTTTCAGATCGCTCATTTCGTAAACCGCCAGCCGCAGGATGTTGCGATCCACCGCGGGCATCCGTTCGATGCGCCAATTCGCCGATTTATCGGAAATGATTTTGTCGATGGAGCCGACATTCTCCACCGCGCCCCGCACCAGCGTTTCCATGAACTCGTCCGGTTCGGTGGGTGTCGGATCTTCTTCCTCCGAGCCCAACGTGTCGTAGAACGACGAAATCGCCTCCCCGATGGCCTGCTTGCGCAGGTCCCACAGAAACAGTACCTGCAATGCACGGGCGCGGGAACGATGGCGGGCATGCATTTTATTTTGCCACGCTGATCGCGAAGCACGCCATTTCGAGCGCCGTCATCGCCGCGTCAAAGCCTTTGTTGCCGTCTTTGCCGCCGCATCGCGACTCGGCTTGCTCCATGGTGTCTGTGGTCAGGACTCCGAACGAAATCGGGATTCCGGTCTGTAACGCCGCGTCCTGCAAGCCTCGTGCCGCCTCGCCGGCGACATAATCGAAGTGCGGAGTGTCGCCGCGGATTACCGCGCCCAGCGCGACAATGCCGTGATAACGATGCGTTTGGGCCAGCATTTTCGAGGCTAAGGGCAATTCAAACGCGCCAGGGACATGAAATACATCGGCCTGCGCTTTCGCCAGAGCTTCGCGTGCGCCTTCCAGAAGCTTGCCGGTAATGGTCGAATTGAACCGAGCCACGACGATGGCGAACCGGAGGCCGGTCGGGTCAAAATCGCTCCAATTGAGAGAATCCGCGGACATCGTGGGATAATTAGGGGTTTCCAGGTTCATCATACCGCATGCTCCCCGAGTTCATCCGAAATTTCAGTATCATCGCGCACATCGATCACGGCAAGTCGACGCTCGCCGACCGTCTCTTAGAAGCGACCCACGCGCTGGCGCAGCGCGAAATGATGGAGCAGGTGCTCGATTCCATGGATCTGGAGCGCGAGCGCGGCATCACCATCAAGGCTCACGCCGTGCGCCTGACCTACATCGCGAAGAACGGCATTGAGTATCAGCTCAACCTGATCGACACGCCGGGCCACGTTGATTTCACCTACGAAGTTTCGCGCAGTCTGCAAGCGTGTGAGGGCGCGCTTTTGGTCGTCGACGCGTCCCAAGGAGTGGAGGCGCAGACGCTTGCCAATACGTACCTGGCGCTGCATCACAATCTCGAAATCATTCCGGTCATCAATAAAATCGACCTGCCGTCGGCAGAGCCGGAGAGGATTCGCGAACAGATCGAATCGCTGATCGGCCTTGACGCCAGCGGCGCCATTCTGGCCAGCGCGAAGAACGGCATTGGCATTCACGAAATTCTGGAAGCGATCGTGGAACTGGTTCCGCATCCGAAAGGCTCGCCTGACGCGCCTCTGCGTGCGCTGATTTTCGATTCCTGGTTCGACCCATATCGGGGCGTCATCATTCTGGCGCGCGTGATGGATGGGACCATGCGCAAGGGGACGAAGATCAAGCTCTGGTCCAACAACAGCGTGCACGAAGTGGAGGGCGTGGGGTATCAATCTCCGAAGCCGATTCCATGCGATGAGCTGTCTGCGGGCGAGGTCGGTTTCCTCTTTGCGAACATCAAAACCGTTTCCGATGCGCAGATCGGCGACACAATTATCGATGTCGCGAATCCCGCGCCGGAACCTCTGCCCGGGTTTGAGCCTCTGAAGCCGATGGTCTTCGCGGGGCTTTACACCATCGAAGCCCATGAACACGGCCTGCTGCGAGATGCGCTGGAAAAGCTGCGCCTCAACGATAGCGCGTTCAACTTCGAGCCCGAAAATTCGGTCGCCCTGGGCTTCGGATTCCGCTGCGGTTTCCTCGGCCTGCTGCATCTTGAAATCGTGCAGGAGCGGCTGGAGCGCGAGTTTCAGATCGACCTGATCACGACCGCACCGGGCGTGACGTACGCCGTCACCCTGACCGACGGCACCGTGATTCAAGTCAATAATCCTTCGAAATTTCCGGACCCGTCAGACATCAAGCAGATCGAGGAGCCGATCATCGACGCCACGGTGATCACGCACGAAGAATACATCGGCGAGATTCTGAAGCTGCTCGAAGAAAAGCGCGGGACGCAGAAAAAGTTCGAATACATCGGCGCAGGCCGCGTGATGCTGCTGTATGAAATGCCCCTCAACGAAATCGTGCTGGACTTCTACGACCGCCTGAAATCGGCCTCGCGAGGGTACGCGTCGCTCGATTATCACCTGGCCGGGCGCCGCGTGTCGCCGATGGTGAAGCTCGACGTTCTGGTCGCGGGCGAGCCAGTGGATGCGTTGTCGATGATCGTCCACCGCGATTTCGCCTATGAGCGCGGAAAGATTCTGATCGAGAGGTTGCGGAAACTTATCCCACGGCAAATGTTCGAAGTAGCGCTGCAAGCGGCGATCGGGAGCAAGATTATCGCCCGGGAAACAATCGCGGCGATGCGGAAGAACGTGCTCGCCAAATGCTACGGCGGCGACATTTCGCGCAAACGGAAGCTGCTCGAAAAGCAGAAAGAAGGTAAGCGAAGAATGAAACGCGTCGGAAGGGTGGAGATTCCGCAAGAGGCGTTCTTAGCGGTGTTGAAGGTGTCGGGGAGTAGCGATAACGATTGATCGAGCGATGAGCCTACGCTACACCGTCGTTTTCGAGCGAGCCGAACACAATTGGGCGGCTTACGTTCCGCATCTGCCCGGCTGCATCAGCACCGGTGAGACGCTGGAAGAGACGCAGCGGAATATTCGAGAGGCTGTAAGAGGCCATATTGCGGTGCTGCGGGAATTCGATGAGCCGGTGCCACGCGGAGCGTCAGGCCCCGATGATTCCATCGCGGACGCACCGTTGGATTAGCTGCCAGTCATTCTCGGCTAGCCTGCCGACCACACGAACGTCGCGCTGAAAGAGCATGGCAAGATAGAGCCGGAAGCGCGAAGGCGCGTGAAGTCCCGCTGCCTTCCAGTTCTTGATATCACAGTCGGTCGGGCGGAGAGGATCGGCTGACTTGGTCGTGATCAAACCCACGATGACGTCGGCACCATGCTCATGATAAGCCGCACTCGATAAAACCACAGCGGGCCGCGTCTTCGTCATTTGAGCGCCGGGGAACGCGGCGATCACGACATCGCCAGCCGTCAACTGTTCCCTGACTCCCGCGCGTCAAAGTTGGACAATGACGCGCGCTGCAGATCCCCGAGATCTTCGTCGGTCCAGGTGTCTGACCAATCGACGGGCCGACCATTCGCGAGATCGCTCAATTGCGTCGCCCAGGTGATCAGGGTATCGGCCGCCGCGGGTGGAAGGGTGCGAAGTGCCTCCACGAGGCGCTCTTCGTTTTCGCTGAGGGTCATCACGCTATTATTATAGCGGCGCGGGGAGCAGCCGATGCTGGATCTGAGAAAGTTCGCTGAAGTGTTCGTCGCAACGGGGTGGTATCGCGATAAGAGCCAAGCAGACAGGGACAAGTTGGTCATCGAAGCGGTCGACGCGAATGATCGGGACCAGTCATCTCGCAATAGGGCTCTGGTTGACTGGCTGAACTACTACAGGGTCCTCATGGGGTTTAGCAGCGAGGCAAGAATCGGCGTAGCCGACCAGATTCTTGGCTTCGCCGACGGCCGGGGTGGCAGGTCTCTGGGCCTCGACAGACTCGCTATTCTTTCGGAGTTTGGAAAGCTCGAGGCAAGAATTAAGCAGGTAACGCCGCGGGACGTGACCTCGCTCACCTCAAAGGGCATGTGGTGCTGTTACCCGCACGATGTGCCCATTTACGACCGTAATGCGGTCACCGCTCTGAGGGTGATCAGCCGCATTCGCCGCACGGCCCCGCAGCCCGGGCAATCGAGGTATGCCAGCTTCTTGGACCTATGGATTCGCCTTTACCACGAAATTGAGCCGGTCATCGATCAGGCGGACTTGACTAGTTGTACCTACAAAGTCAGAGTCCTCGACCAACTGTTGTGGTATCTGGGAGACACCGATTTCTATGACGAGGCGGATTCGCCTTTCGCCTAAAGCTTCATTCACCCCGAAAGGGCGCTGCTATCGACTCCGGCAACTCATCGAAGTCGCGGCTCATCTTGACCCTCCCCTTCCAGGCTCCGGGGTACGTTTTGGGAGGGCTGCCTCTTGATATGCGACCAACCGCACGACGGGCTTGCTTGTGCGCGCGATGATGATCTCCTCACCGGCAGCAGCCCGGTCGATTAGGTCCGAGAGATGAGCCTTCGCCTCGCCGATGTTTACGATGCGCATACCTTCACTAAGTCTCGCAGATCTCAAGGCGTTCAAATCGTGATTACGGCGGCACCGTTGATTTGATCGCTCTTCACCGCCGCTAACGCTTCGTTCGCATGATCGAGAGGAAACACCGTGACTTGCGGCTTGAGACCGATCTTCGCCGCGAGATCGAGAAAATCCCGGGCATCCGCGCGCGTCATATTCGCTACGCTGCGGATCTGACGCTCGCCCCACAGCAGAGAATCGTAGTCGAACTGCGGCATCCGGTCGAGATGGATCGCGTTGATCGCGACCACTCCGCCTTTTCTCAAACTGGACAGTGCTGCGACCACTACGTCGCCGCTGGGGGCGAAGGTTATGGCTCGATCCAGGCTCACCGGAGGCTTTTCCGTCTCCGCGCCGACCCATTTTGCGCCTAAGGACGCAGCCAGCGCGCGGTGCGATGCTCCGCGGGTCGACACGTAGACTTCGCAATTCCAAGAATGCAGCACCGCGATGGCCAAGTGCGCCGAGGCTCCGAAGCCGAACAGGCCGACTCGTTCGCCCGGTTCCACGCCAGCGACCCGCAGGCTGCGGAAGCCGATGATCCCGGCGCAGAGCAGAGGCGCGGCGTGCAGGTCGTTCAGCGCGTCCGGAAGGGGATAGACGAAGTCGGCCCGGGCGAGAGCATACTCGGCGTACCCTCCGTCGACCGAGTAGCCGGTAAACGTCGGAGCGTCGCACAAATTCTCCATGCCGCGGACGCAATAGGGGCACGATCCGTCCACACCGCCGAGCCAGGAAACGCCGACTCGGGTGCCCGCGGGCAGGTCTCCCTGAACGACGTCGCCCACGATCTGATGGCCGGGTATTAAAGGGCTTTTCAACGGCGCGAGTTCGCCTTCGAGGATATGCAAGTCCGTCCGGCAGACTCCGCACGCACGGACGCGCAGCAGCACATAACCGGGCTCGACGGCCGGCACAGCAACTTCTCTTATAACCAGTGGAGTTCGCGGTTTTTCGAGAACGGCTGCTCTCATAAAACCGCGGGGAGAGACCTAGGCGACCTTCTGAACCTTGCCGCTCTTAATGCAGTCCGTGCACACCTTAATGCGCTTCGGAGCGCCCGCGACCACCGCGTGCACCTTCTGCAAGTTGATGTCCCAGCGACGCTTCGTCACGTTGTGCGCGTGGCTGATCCGGTTTCCAAACTGGGGGCCGCGCCCGCAAAGATCACACACTTTCGACATTGCCTTCAAACGCTCCTAGTACTGTTTACTCTTTGCCAGTCTACCATATCGCGCCATCCGGTGGGAGAATGGGGTCGCGGCCTGTTGAAATTCCGATGGACCATGCTTACATCGACGCGAACTCCATCGCCGAGCGTTATCTCGACCACGCGCTCTCGTCCGGCGATCTTCGCGACTTTGAGGAGCACATCGTCGACTGCCAGGAATGCGCCGACCGTCTGCTGCTGGCCGAGATGTTTCACGCGCGGAACGGGCATAAGCCGAAACCGGACCCGAGTCTGATCGCCAAGGTCACGCTTTACAAACCTCGCAGTTTGGCGCTGATCCTGATCGCGGCCGCGCTGGCGATTCCGCTGGCCTACCTGCTCTTTGCCCTTATTTGGCCACGCTGAAGGCGTCGCGCTCCAGCTCTTTTACTCGATCCTCCAGGATCTTCGCGTGCGTCGAATCCAGCACCAGGCAATGGTGTCCGACGAACCTCATTTTGTGATCGTGCACGGCCACCAGCAGCACATTGAGCCAGCAGTAGGTCCCGTCGGCGCGCTGGCCGTAGGTGTCGAACTGGGTCTTGCCCGACAACAGCATCTGGCTGTAGGCTTCCTCGACCCGTTCCTGCTCCAACTGGGGGAACATCGTGACCCAGTCGCGGCCCAGAAGGGTCGCCGGGTCGGCGGGCAAAGTCGCCGCCAGCGAGGAGTTCACCGTCCCCAGAGTGCCATCGGCACGCACCCAGGCGACGCCGCTCTGCAGGTGATCGAAGGCCACTTTGGTGGAATAAAGCTCGTCGGATAAAGGAGTTTGGCGCTGCATCACGCGCCTGAGCGCGATCACCAGAACGGTTATCGCACCCAAAAAATAAAGCCACAACATAGTCCAAGGCATCCTGCCTATGCTCAGCTTATCGGCAGTTTTGCGTAGGACCCTAGCCGCGCGGCCTTAGATCCGCGATGTGGCGCGAGCTTTAACTTTCAGCATCGGCTTGAGCCGATGTCCGACCTGACGCCCGGCGCTGCGGACTAAAGTCAGCGCCACCACTTATTCTGAGGTCAAACCCCGGAATTTCGGCTGCTCGTACCCTGGAAACACATTAGCCATGTTCCGGTTGCCCAGTTGACGCGTTACCAGTTCGCCCAGCACATCGCGGAAATCCGTGGTCAGGTTCAGATCGCGATTCTCGTACAGCTGTTCCGGTTCCAGGCCCGGCCAGTCGCCGTAAACCTTTCCGCCCTGGATGCCTCCGCCGAAGGCGAACATCACGTTGGCGTGGCCATGGTCCGTGCCACGATTGCCGTTTTCCTTGGCCGTGCGCCCGAACTCGCTCATGGTGACGACGGTCACGTCGGCGATGCGGTCGCCCAGGTCGGCGTAAAACGCCCCCAGCGAGTTGCCGAAATCGGTCAGCAGATTAGCGAGCTGCCCCTGCGCCGGCTTGGCGCCCACCTCGTTTACGTGCGTATCCCAGCCGCCGACGTCCGTGAAAGCGACTTCGAGGCCGACATCCGATTTGATTAACCGGGCGATTTGCATCAGGGACTGGCCCAGCCGTCCGTTCGGATATTTCGCGCCGTTCGAGGGGTTGTACGCCTGCTTCTGGATCGATTGCATCAGCTTCACGGCTTCGAATGTCTCGCGTCCGGTGCCGTTCAGGACCTTGTCGGCGGAGTTGCCGTACATGCTCTCAAAACCCATCGAACTGGGGGCGTCCTTGACCTGAAATTCGGCCAGATTGTTGATCGCCACGGCGTCGTTGTGGCCGCGCAGCGCGCGAGGCAGGGCAGCGCCCATGCTGATCGCGCGAACAGGCGACAGTTTCCCCGCTTCAGACGGCAGCGCGCGATTCAGCCAGCCATCGCTGGTCGCCTTGCGGCCGGGAGTGCCGGATTCCATGTAATCCTGCGCGTCAAAGTGCGAGCGCGTCGGATCGGGCGAACCTACGGCTTCAATAATCGCGAGCTGCCTGGCATCGTAAATCGGCTTGAGCGCGCTCAAGGACGGGTGCAGGCCGAACGTTCCGTCGAGATCGATCGCCGAGTCGGGCGTGCCGTTGGGCCTCGGAATCGCGATCGTGGGCCGCATTTCGTAATAGCGTTTTTCGCCGTGCGGGATCACGACGTTCAGGCCGTCCACCGCGCCCCGCTGGAAAATCGCGACGAGAACTTTTTTGCGCGGAGAAGGCGCGTCGGCGGCATAGAGAGCGCGGGAAAGCCATGCCGGTGTGGCTCCGATGCCGACCATGGCCAGTGCGGAACTTTTTAGAAAAATGCGGCGGCTGAAATTCATATATTTCTCCCTAACGACGTTGGAAATCCGGCGATCCGATCACTAATCCCGCCACCATCGCCGGCGATGGAGGGGCTTTCGGATTTTTCGTTTTCTGGTCGGAGAGGGCTTTGTCGATCGCCTCGCGCGTGGTCGCGGTCGGGTTGGTGAACAGCATCAGCCGCGCTGTGTGCGTGGGATCTTCGTTAAAGCGGGTCTGATCCACCTTGGTGCCCTGCACCTTGTTCTGCGTCAGGTCCAGCGCGAAATTCATCCGCGCCAGCAGCGACGCGGAGTTGATCCACTCCGCGTTGGCGTTGGAATAACCGGTCGGCTCCAGCTTGCGGTACAAAGGCTGGCCAAGCTGCGCGATGCGGTTGGCCAAAGGAAACGCGAAATCGACCTCGGCGCCTGTGGCACGCACGGAGCTGACGATCATTTCGAAAGGCGTCTTGACCTTTGATTGAAAAGCGCCCTGCGACATGAATTCCTTCGACGTAAACATGGTGTTCAGCACGGCGCGAATATCGCCGTCGGTGGAAAGGAACGTCTTCGACATGGCGTCAATCAGCGTCTGAGGAGGATTGTCGGCCACGAAGCGCTGCGCCAGTTTTTTCGAAATGAAGCGCGCGGTGGAAGGGTGTTTGGCGATAATGTCCAGCACCTTCTCGCCGTCGTCACGGCCGCCACCGGCCGGAATCTGGACGCCGAGGACGGTTTTTTCACCCTTGTCGTGCACGCGATCGTTAAAGGTGTAAGTCGAGCCGCCCTGCGGATTCTTAATCGTCCAGCCGGTGAAGCAGCGCGCGACCTCCGTCACGTCCTTCTGCGAGTATCCTCCGTCGACGCCCAGCGTGTGAAGCTCCAATAGTTCGCGGCCGTAGTTTTCATTCAAACCTCGGGTTTGCTTGCCGCCTCGGCCGCGCCGTGCAACGTCGGGCGCGACGCTCTGCCAGTTATCCAGGTAAAACAGCATCGCCGGAGCAGTCGCGGTCGATTCCAGCAGCTCGCGGAAATGGCCCAGCACGTGCGGCCGGATCGCTTCGCGCTCATAGCTGGGCACCATGAAGCGGTCATTGCCCTTGTCTAAGAACACGTTGAAATGGTTGTACCAGAAGTCGACTAATTGTTCCTGCAATTGCCGGTTGCTAAGGATCGCGCGATACAGCTTGCCTTCCGACAGATCGTAAGCAATCACCTGTTGCGGCGCGTTCGAGAGCATGAACTTGCGGCGCAGAGATTCCGGCGCGACGGCCATTAGCTGGTTGCGCAACTGCGGAGGCATCGCGATCACCACGTCGTCCAGTTGCTCTGCCGGGATCGACGCCAGAACCTCCTTCTTCTCCTCAGGCTTCCCGTTACGCAGAGAACGGATCTGCGCCTGGGTCAGCAGGTTTTGCAAAGGCACGGCCGGCTGCACCGGATCGTTGTCCTTGGCATCCTTCTTTACTTTCAACCGGCGGACCTGTTTCTCCACCGCCGCGCGAGCGATTGGATCGTCCGGCAGCGCCTGGCGCCCCTGCGCGACCTGCCGGATCATCTGCGGCGTGGGATAAGTGGCTTCCGTTTCGCCCTGCGTCAGCCGCAGCGTTTCCAGAGGCTGGAGCTTCGCTTCGAGCGCCGGATTTTCGGTGATTTTCTCCGGATGGAGTTGCAGATCGATCCACTTCTTTACGCCCATTCGCTTGACGATCTCGACATCGCCCGGCCGCGGCCCGAACGTCAGCCGGTCCAGGGCATGAAGAACCTGCTCATCCTTGGTCAGCTTCTCCTGAAAGCGTTTGGCGTCGACTTCGGTTTTCTTTTTCGTCGTCCATGCCGGCACCGTTGCACACAACACCATCAGCGCCAGAACCAATGACTTCCGCATTTTCCACAGCCTCTCAGTCTATTAAACGCCAAACCAGACAAGAAGTTGATATGAATTTTGGAAAAAGGGCGAATCCCCGCCCGGTGCTGACCGCTCCTGCTGGTCGCGGCTCCGTTTATCTTGATGAATCCCCAAGGCTCGAAACAGAGCCGCGACTAGCAGGAGCGGTCCGGCGTTATAAAATCTTCACCTGCTCGCACGTCCGAACCAAAAAACCGTCCGTCATCCCGGCGATGTAATCGCACACCTGGCGATAGAGAGGCTGCCCGGCCGATTCCTCTAAATAGCTGACGGGCAAGCGATCTGGATGTTCAATGAAGAACTGGAACAAGCTCGCAATCAGCCCCGCGGTCTTGTTCCTGTCCTCGGCCAGCCGTTCGGATTGATAGACCCTGGCGCGAAGAAAATCCTTCAGCTCTCGGGTTCCGGCTGCGGTTTCGGACGAAAAACAGGCAATCCTCGACCCGTGCGCGCGAACATCACCGACGTTTCCGAGGCCCTCGGCCGCCGCGACTGTGCCCTCGATCAAGCCGGAAACCAGCCAGTTGATCAGCCCGCGCACGATCTCATGCATCCGCACCCGTTCCGATGCGCCTGGATACTGCTGGTCGAGAACTTCGTCCAGTTCGGCGATCTTCCCCACCGCCTCGCGCGCGGCGCCTGTTTCGATCAGTCCCGCGAAATACCCGTCGTCGAGGTCGGCCGTGTTGTAGGCGATCTCGTCGCACAGGTCGATCAACTGCGCCTCCAGGGGAGGTTTTTGTCCCGGCAGATATTCGTTCAGTTCCGGGAACTCGCCCGGTGCGAAGTCGCGCGAATGCTTCACAATCCCCTCCCGTACCTCGAACGTCAGGTTCAATCCGGGAAACATCGCATAGGGATTTTCGAAGCTCTCGACGATCCGCAGCGCATGAAGATTGTGCTCGAATCGCTCGCCATAGCCTCTCATGAGGCGGTCGAGCTCGGCTTCGCCGGAGTGCGCGAACGGAGGATGCCCGATGTCGTGGGCCAGCGACAGCGCTTCGGTCAAATCCTCGTCGAGACCCAACACACTCGAAACCGTGCGCGCGATCTGCGACACCTCGATGGTATGCGTCAGCCGATTGCGGAAATGGTCGGAGACACCGGAGGTGAACACCTGCGTCTTGTTTTCCAGGCGCCGGAACGCGCGCGCATGCACAATGCGGTCGCGATCCCTTTGAAATTCGTTGCGGTACGGATGCGGAAGCTCAGGGTACCGTCGTCCCCGCGCCGTAGAGACCGGAAATCTAAGATGGGCAAGGTGCCCAGTCACTGGTTAATTGGTTTGGCCGGCGAGATCGCCCAGCGCCGACATGGCAGCTTTGCTGATCGCGGTTCTCTCCGTGCGGAGGCTCTCCAGGATTTTGCGGGCCCCTTCCGGATCGGCTTTGGCTTTGACCTTGGCCAGCGCCAGTTGGGCTTCGTCTTTCGACACCGTAACCGTCGGGTTCTTGATCAGATTGTCGAGGATCTTCTCGGCGTCCGAGGTCTTGCCCTCGATGGTATAGAGCTGTGCCAGCGACAGGACGCCCAGCGAAGCATACGCCGGGGGAGCGGAATCGACCACATCTTTCAGATACTTCTCAGCGCCCGCCAGATCGCCACGGTCCGCGGCCTCCTGGCCCAGGTTCAGGCCTGCGATAGCGCCTTCCTGCGTGCCGTGATACTTCGTCGCCACTTCGGCGAACGCCTTCTGCGTGGCCTGGTCCTTTTCCGTCTGGGTGGCATAATACAGGTTCGCCGCCTGCTTATTGGGACCCACGGTTGCGTCGTCGATTTTCAACGCAGCCGCCAGCGCTTCCTCCCGCGTCTCCGCCTGATGGTGAATGAACCAGTACGATCCTCCCGCCACCAGCAACACCGCCAGCGCGATGGCGCCGTACTTCTTCAAGTCGGCAGTGTGATGGGTCAGAAAATCGACGCCGTGCCAGACCTGCTCTTTAAACTCGTCGTTCTTGACTACTTTTTTGAGTTGGCGATCCACTTCAGAAGACTCCAAAATAAGTTTAGCACGCTGGGTTTACTGGACGCGCCTAAGAGGTTGTGGTCAGATCGCGGTGGATGGCGAACTTTACCAGGCCCGCCACATCGTGAATGTCCAGCTTGCGCATCAGGCTCGCGCGATACGTGTCAACCGTTTTGGGACTCAGCTCCAAACGGGCCGCGATTTCCTTGGCCCGAATTCCCTCTACCAATAACGTGAACACCTGGTATTCCCGCGCGCTCAGCATTTCCAGGGGATCGTCCGACGACGCCTTCTGCCCGGGACCGAAAATCTTGTTCAGCTCCAGTTGCGGCGAAACATAGATCCCTCCGTCCAGAATCTGCTCAAACGCCTCCAGAAGCTGAACCGAGGGACCCGACTTCAGCAGAAATGCGCTCACCCCGCACCGCAGCGCCTCGACCACCGTCTTGCGGTCACGCCGCGTCGACAGCACCACGATTTTAGTGGGAAGACCCGCACCTCTGGCCCGTCGTACGATCTCCAGGGTGAACAGATCGGGAAGGTTGAGATCCAAAACGGCGATGTCGGGCCTCTTCAACTCCATCATTCGCAGCGCCGCTGCCCCTTCCGAACACTGTCCGACGACGCGAAACTGTGGCTGCGCTTCGCAAAGCGCCGCCAAACCTTCTCTGACCAGCGTCAGATCGTCGGCCAGCAAAATCGAGTATGTCTTGGGTTCTCTAATCGGGACCATGGTCGTCCAACGGGCGACCGTTTATAGTCGCCCTGCCAGTACAGTGAGCCGGAGCCGCCGTAATTCTCCGGTTTCCGTCACTTAAACGCCACCAATTGTCGATCCCAAAACAGCTACCCCATTCATAGGGCTTGGGTTACGTCGTCAGCCTAGGCAAAACTGCGGACCGCTGCTGCCTCGTCGTCGAATACCTCAAATACCGTGTAAAGCTTCGTAATTTGCAGCAAATCCTTCACCCTCTTGGTGAGGTTCAACAGCTTCAGCACCCCTCCCTGATTGGCCATGGTGGTGAATCCGGAGACCATTTCGCCGATCCCGGAGCTGTCGATATAGCTTACTTCGCCTAGGTTCAACAGAATTTTCTTATGCCCGCTCGACGCCAGATCGCGAACCGTGTCGCGAAATGTACTGGCTCCTTCGCCCAAAGTGATGCGGCCCACCGCGTCCACTACCGTCACATCGCCCACCTGCCGGGTGGTTAATTTCACGCTCACAGAACCCTCCCCAAATTAACTGGCTTTCGCCAGGATCTTGACCATCTTGACTTCGGTACCCTTCGGCTCCCGGGGCCGGATTGAGAACTCATCCATAAAGGCCTGGATCAGCAACAGCCCCCGTCCCGAATGCCGCAACAAATTCTCATTGGCCAGCGGATCGGGCAACTCGGCCATATCGAATCCGTCGCCTTCGTCCTGAATCACCACCGCCAGCCGGTCCGGCGTCCGCTGAATCATCACGTGCACTTTTTTGCGAGCATTATAACGATTCCCGTGCACCACCGCGTTCACCATGCACTCCCGCACGGACATGCCAATCTTGTGCAGGTCGTCCTCTTCGAAGCCCAGTTCCTCGGCTTGCTTGAGCACAGCCTCCTCGGCCACATCGACACTATCGAGCGTCGAATCGAGCAACTGATCGACCGTCCGCGCTTCCAAGCCCTCTTGATCCGCCATAAAGGGACATAGCCCGCACGTTCGGCGCTGCGGCCTAGTCGAATCGTTACGTTAGAATAGGTTGCTATCGAAAGTCAAGCGGCGGACTCAAATCAGCCGGTCGTATTCGGAATGATTGCCGATCCAGTACCAGACGATACGGCCTTGCCTCATCGTGCCCAGTGCCCGGAAATCGAGTCCGATGCGAACGGAGTAGAGGTTATCCTCGCCCTCAAGTTTCTTGAATTGCAGCCCAGGGTGCGAGGGATCATTTTGGAATTGTCGATAAGCGCGCTTCGCGTCCTTTTGAGCGTCCGCAGGCAGGTCTGAAAACAATCGCCGGAACCGGCGCGTGGTCCGCGACTGGATCAAAGCAGATCGTCCAACGGCACGGTCTGGCCCCTCTCATCCTCGGCAAGGGCTTCGCGAGCCATGCGGCGGATGACATCGCGCTTCTCTGCGAAGCGCTTCTTCCACGCTTCTTCGTCGGCGAGAGATGCGAGGATCTGGGAAGCAATCGCATCCTGCTCGTCCTGCGGGAGCTCAACGACTTTTTCCAGTGCCTTCTCAAGTAGCGTCGACATGTCTCAATCCTATCAGCGGCAGCGATGCCACGCCCGATCAGCAATCCGGCCCATAAATATCCAGATCGAGCAGAATGCCTCGCTCGCCGAGCGCTCGCAGCGATTCCGCCGAAATCTGGAGCCCCTCCATCGTCCCTTCCATAAACAGCCCGCAGAAAACATCGATCCTAAACCTGCTTGCCAGGGATTTCCAGATTTCTAAATCGCTTGACATCCTTCCGAGCAGATCGGTAATCTGCCCGTCCAGATTCTCAGGCTCGCAGTCTTCTGCGTGCAAATGCCAACTACCCGTGTGGCAGGTGCGTTCCTTGCCCGTCTTAGCACTCCGAATTACCTGCCCCTTCAACTGGCTCTTGCTTGGCTGGCAGCCGAGAAGTGCGGTTACTTCATCTGGGACGAGTGTCTCTCCGATGATCCTGAGGCCCGCGGCGGATTTGCTTATTTGGCCCAATGGATTTGGGGCTACTGGTGCAGAGCGTGCTCAGCGTCACGCTGCCGATGTCTCTGATTGGCGACCTGTGCATACATCGCGTCCGGCGCCAGATCGATTTCTCCTGGCCAGGCTACCGCGCCCTCATCAACGAAGACCTGCGCGAAAAACTGCAGATCCAGCAGCGGTGCGAGCACGCCCGTGAGGTCCTCTCGCCGCAATTGGACGTGACCAGCGAGTCCGTCCTTAAAGCGGACGAATAGACGATAGTCAGGCTCAGCCTTCACTTCAACCACGTCCCAATACATGAGACTTCCTTCCTTCAAGGTAGCGGATCGATCTTCGCCGGATGGGCATTTTCCCGGCATAGCCGCCAATCCTCCAGCAACTCTCCTCTATGTATGATCGCCCATTCCTTAACCAAGCTCAAACAGCGGCTGGGCAACTGGCCTTCCATGACTTCCGATGTCCAAAGATTGATAGTGGCCTCGAATTCACCGTACCGCGCATGAAAGTGCGGCGGGTCGTGATCGTTGAAAAACATCCGGATCAGGATCCCGTAAAACGCGCTGATCGTCGGCATTTCGCGACGCTGATTCCATCACCCGCCACTAAAACCCATCTCGCCCGTCTAATTCCATATGCACTCCCGCGTCAATGCTAGCCTTGTCTTCATGAGAATTTTTTTCACAGCCGCGCTTCTCGCCGCGCTGGCAGCCGCTCAGACCAAGGTCACCACGGTCGAAGGCATCACCGAGTATAAGCTCGATAACGGGCTCAACGTCATCCTGTTTCCCGATACCTCCAAGCCCACCGTGACCGTCAACATTACTTACATGATCGGCTCCCGCTTCGAAGGCTACGGAGAATCCGGCATGGCTCATCTGCTGGAGCACATGCTTTACAAAGGTACCGACAAGCGCAAGGACATCATGCCCGAGCTCCGCGCCCACGGCGCCAGCTTCAACGGCTCCACTTATTACGACCGCACGAACTACTTCGAAACCATGCCCGCCACCGAGGAGAATCTGCGCTTCGCCCTCGAACTGGAAGCCGACCGCATGATTCATTCCCGCGTCTCTCGCGCCGATCTCGACAGCGAAATGACCGTCGTGCGCAATGAATTCGAGATGGGCGAGAATAGCCCGCAACGGGTTCTGTTCGAGCGCGTCATGTCCACCGCCTATCTGTGGCACAGCTACGGCCGCTCCACCATCGGCTCGCGTAGCGATATCGAGCACGTGCCGATCGAACGCCTACAGGACTTTTATCACAAGTATTATCAGCCCAACAACGCGACCCTCGTTGTCGCCGGAAAGTTTGACGATGCCAAGACACTCGCCTGGATCAAGGACATTTTCGGCTCGATTCCGAAGCCCACACGCAAGCTGATCCCGACCTACACGGAGGAACCCACGCAGGACGGCGAACGCGAAGTGATTCTGCGCCGCACCGGAGATATTCAGGCCATTCAGATGGCGTATCACACGCCCGCCGGATCGCATCCCGATGCCGCGCCTCTCGAAGTGCTGGCCGAAATTCTCAGCGAAACGCCCTCCGGCCGCCTCTACAAGGCTCTTGTTGAAACCAAGAAGGCGGTCTCCACCGACGGTGGCAATTTCGATTTTCACGACCCCGGCCTCATCGAATTCAGCGCCACCATCAAGAAGGATGGTTCGATGGACGACGTGGAAAAAACCATGCTCGGCGTCATCGCCGGCGTCACTAAGGAGCCTCCATCGAAAGACGAAGTGGAGCGCGCCAAAGGCCGGCTCCTCAAAAATATCGAGCTGTCGTTCAACAACTCCCAGCAGGTGGCCATCGAGCTGAGCGAATGGGAATCGATGGGCGACTGGCGGATGCAGTTCCTGTTTCGCGATCGCATCAAGACCGTGACGCCGGAAGATGTGGCTCGCGTGGCCAAGCTGTATCTGAAGGATTCCAACCGCACCATCGGCAAGTTCATCCCCACAGCCGCGCCGGATCGTTCCGAGATTCCCGCCACGCCGAACGTCGCGGACGAAGTCAAGGGCTACAAAGGAAACGCCGCCGTCGAAGCCGGTGAAGCTTTCGATCCCTCGCCCGCCAACATCGACGCGCGCACCATCCGCGTCACGCTTCCGAACGGAATGAAACTCGCGCTGCTGCCTAAGAAAACGCGCGGCGGCACGGTCAGCGCGTCGCTGGTGCTCCATTTCGGCGACGTGCAAGGCGTCACCGGCAAAGGCGTAGCCGCGCAAACCGCCGGCAGTCTATTGATGCGAGGCACCGCCAAACATACCCGCCAGCAGATTCAGGACGAGCTCGATAAATTGAAGACGCAGATGTTCGCCTCCGGCTCCTCGACCCGCGCGAGCGTCGGCATCAGTACCGTCCACGCCAGTTTCCCTGGCGCCCTGCGCCTGGCCGCCGAGGTCCTGCGCGAACCCGTGTTTCCGGAAAGGGAGTTCGAGCAGTTCCGCCAGGCGATGATCTCCAGCATTGAGAACGCCCGTACCGATCCCCAGGGGCAAGCGGTCAACGCCCTGCGCCGTCACGTTGCGCCCTATCCGAAGGGCGACCCGCGCGCCTACGCGACCTTCGATGAAGAAATCGACAATTACAAGAAACTGACGCTCGAGGATGTCAAGAAATTCTACGCCGGTTTCTACGGCGCGTCGAATGCGGAACTGGCCATCGTGGGCGATTTCGATGCCGTAGAAGTTCAGAAGCTCGCCACCGAACTGTTCGGCGAATGGAAGAGTCCCGTTCCCTTCACGCAGGTGAAGCGCGATTGGAAAAAGATCGAGGCCGTGGACCGCTCCATTGAAACGCCGGACAAAGCCAACGCGGTTTTCCTGGCGATTCTCACCATGCCCCTCGATGACGACGATCCCGATTACCCGGCGCTGTTTGCCGCCAATACCATGCTCGGCAGCGGTCCGGAATCGCGTTTGTGGGCGCGCATCCGCGAAAAGGACGGATTGAGCTATAGCGTCGGCAGCCAGTTCGCCGTCCCGGCGAATGAGAAATTCTCGCAGTTCATCGCGTCGGCGCAGTGCAATCCGCAGAACATCCTTAAAGTTGAGGCGGATTTCAAGGATGTCCTCGCTAAGGCGCTCGCCGATGGATTTACCGACACCGAACTGGCCACAGCGAAGAAAACATATTCCCAGGACCAGCAGGTGTCGCGATCACAGGACGCGCATCTGGCCGCGCAGCTCGCCTCCAACGCGCAGTACGGACGCACCATGGTCCGGGAGTCGGCGATCGATCAGAAAATCGCCGCGCTTACTCCGGCCGACATCCAGGCCGCGCTGAAACGCCACATCGACCTGTCGGCGTTTTCGATCTTCAAAGCCGGCGACCTGAAAAAAGCCGGCATCACGCAATAATTTGGCTACAATCCCCTCCATAACTGTCGGGGTTCCGAATCGCCCTATGGAACCCCGACAGTCATGGAGGGGATGTGCTCAGGTAAGCTTTATACTTGCCCCCGAGCCACAACCTCAGCAAACAGGCGCTGGCCTCCCTCGGCTCGATGGAGGGAAATTTTTATCGTCCCTTTGTCGAACGCCGCGCCGCCGGACCTGTTGTCAAACTGGCTCCGAAGACCGTCTGGCCCGGATGGCTGCTCGCGGCCGCGGTCGCCGCGCTGGCTTACGGCGTCCATTACCTTCCGTTCGCGCCCTTCCGTGTGGACCAGCGACGGCCGATCAGCGCGGCCATTCTCGCGATCCTGGTCGGCGCCGTGGCCGCCAATATTCGACCTCTCAGCGTCCGCTTTCTCCACGGGACTAAGGACACGGTGCGCCGGTCGATTCCTCTCGCCATCGTCCTCAACGGCTCCAGCCTGAGTATCGCCAACGCGACTGCAGTCGGGTGGCGCGCATTTGTCATCATTCTGTTCACCATGACGGTAGCCATGGCGTCCGCCATCATCGTCGGCCGCCTGATGAAGCTCACATACGGAACCAGCGTGCTGATCGGCGCCGGCACCGCCATCTGTGGGAACAGCGCGATTGTCGCCGTAGCGCCCCTCATCGACGCCGAGGATCACGACGTCATGCTCTCCGTCGGCGCCATCAATATCCTGGGCCTGTCGCTGATGTTCGTCAGCCCCTTCGCCGGGGGGCTGCTGGGAATGAACGATCAGGGCTACGGGGTATGGGCGGGCTCGACCCTTCACGCGGTTCCCCAGGCTGTCGCCGCCGGCTTCGCCTTCAGCGCCAAAGCCGGAGGCCTCGCCACGCTGGTGAAACTCGTGCGCGTCGCCCTCCTCGCCCCGCTGTTGCTGGTTCTGGCGCTGTGGCACGCGCGGGCGCGAAAAGACGTCGTGAAAGTGCATTATTCGCGCCTGATTCCGCCGTTTTTGTGGGGTTTTTTGGCTTTGTTCGCTCTGAATTCCCTGGGATTTCTGCCGGTGCTGCAATTCCAGAGCGGATATTCGCTCGCCTCGGCCGCCTTTCTCACCGAAGCTGGCAGTATCCTGCTGACTCTTTCCATGGCCGCCCTCGGCCTGGAAGTGAACGTCCGCGTCCTGGCCAAAGCCGGAGGAGCGGCGATGGCGACCGGAACGCTGACCTGCGTCGCCGCCTGCGTCGCCAGTTATCTCCTTATTCGCGCTTTGCTTTAGCACATTCAGCCGGCATTCTCACCGGCCCACGGGTGGCATAACGTGGGCATGCTGACTTACTCACAATTGAGCGGCGAGATGCGGAACGCCGCGGGCAACCTGCTCGGCACAGGCTACGCCGGACACGGCGACGGCGTGAACAATCCCGCGATGCAGGCGATTCACAACACCGGCCCCTTGCCGCAAGGGATCTACACCATCAATCCGCCGGTAAATACAACCACCCACGGTCCCTATGTGATGTGGCTGACACCCGATCCAGCCAACCAGATGTTCGGCCGTTCCGGCTTCGGCATCCACGCCGACGAGACCGCGAATCCCGGAAAACGACTCGCCTCCACTGGCTGCATCGTCATGAGCAATGAAGCTCGCGTCGCCATCTGGACCGACGCCCAGGTGGACGGCCATCAATTGCAGGTGGTGTAGGCGGGCTATTCCGCCATTGGGGCGGCTCTTGCTTCGGGCCGGAAAGAGCCTGCTATAAGCAGGCTGCAGCCAAACTTGGCCGCCCTACATCGCGCTGGCTCCGCCAAGTTGCCCACCCGAGCAGCCCCGCCACCACGGCGCAAAACGACGCTTGCACGGTGGAAAAATAAATCGCTCCCAAGGCCATGCAGGCAATCTGCGCCACGCACAACCCCCAGCCGATCGCCGGCGCCGGGCGTGTCGCCAGATGCCACGCGAGGAACGCCGAAAACAGCAAGTAGGCCGTCACAAACAACCCGAAGCCCTGGTAAAAGCTTCCGTAGCTGAAGCTCGTTCCCTTAACCTCAAAGCGAACGTTGGCCATAGCATCGCGTACCGCCAGCCCTTCCGCCGTCGGCGGCTTGAAGTTCATAAAGCCGATGGTGTGCAGAACCGCGAACAGGACCAGCACCGCCGCGCCAATCCTATAAAGCACTGCCGCCCTCATGCCGCCGCCTTCGCCGCATAAAGTCCCAGCAAAGTGCCCCAACCGCCGGGCGAATCGATGGACGTGCGCATGATCTGCCAGCCCTCGCCATGGCGTTCGAAATGGCGATGCTCCAGGTCGACCCGTGTCGAGCCGTCGGCCTCCGGCGTGAACCGTACTTCGACCTCGCTGGCTTTGGCCAGGTCCGGCTCATAGCCCCAGGTATGCGTCACCTGCCAGGCCATCACGAAGCGATGCGGAGGCTCCCAGACCAGGACTTTACCCCAATCGCAATCCGTGCCGTCGGCCTGTTCGCTGTAGCAGCGCCCCCCGGCAAACCCTTCAATGATCCCCTTCGTCATGGGCGACTTCCCGATGTGATGCGTCCGCGGCCACCAGCCGTCGAATCCTTCGGTAAAGACGCGGAACGCCTTGTCGGCGCTCGCCTGGACGGTGACGCTTTTGCGGACCGGTGCTTCTGAAGCAATCATTTCTCCTCCACTTTGGCTTTAAATGAGTCGAGCGCCAGCGACCAGAACTGATCGAAGTACTCGCGAAGTGAGTTAAACCCCTCAGGATGAAGCTGATAGACGCGCCTGGTCCCGGCCGGTCGGTCGATCACCAGATTGGCGTTTTTAAGCAGCCGCAGGTGCTGCGAGATCGCCGGCCGACTGACCGGAAAATCCCGAGCCAGCTCGCCGACTGGCAGCGGTCCGTTCAGCAGCCGAGCTAGAATCGCCCGCCGGGTGGCATCGCCGAGCGCATCCAGCTGGATTTCTTGGTAAGAGCTCACTTACGGTAAGTTTACACTTACCAATATGGGTGTCAAGCTATTTCTCAAAAACACCCGGCCTCGAGGTCAGTCCCATGCGGTTAAAGCTTGGAATAACCCGAAGCTGGCAAGTCTGTGTTGAAAAGTCGGATTGGACCGCTCCTGCAAGTCGCGGCTCTGTTTCGAGCGTTGGGTTCATCAAGATAAATGGAGCCGCGACCATCGGGAGCGGTCAGCGCCGGAGTTTTCTTGGGGCTATTTCAACTCCCGCACTTGGCCCCAACCATAAAAACAGGACGTAGATGACGATAGGCAGCAGGACGAAGATGATCCACAAGTGGGCGACAATGCGCTTGGCGTCCATGGAAACTTCTGAGCGGGGGTCAAAGGAAGATCAAATCGTGACGAATTATCAGCGAACCTTCTCGTCCCGCTCGACCTTGCCGTCCCGAATGTGGATTACTCTCCACGCGTGCATAGCGATGTCGTGTTCATGAGTCACCAGGACGATAGTATTGCCCGCATCATGCAGCCTGTTAAAAAGCGCCATGATCTCGACGCCTGTCGCAGTATCCAGCGCTCCTGTCGGCTCATCCGCCAACAGAATCGACGGGTTGTTGACCAGCGCCCGGGCGACCGCCACGCGCTGCCGCTGGCCTCCCGACAACTCGCTTGGTTTGTGCAGCATGCGCTGTTCGAGGTCGACCGCGCGCAGCGCTTCCTTGGCCCTCTGCTCCCGATCCTTCGCCGAAACCCCGGCGTAAATGAGCGGAAGTTCCACGTTATGCAAGGCCGTCGCGCGGGCCAGCAGGTTGAAGGTCTGGAAAACGAAGCCAATCTCTTTGTTTCGGATGCGCGCCAGCTCGTCGTCGTCCATATCGCTGACCAGGCTACCGTTCAGGTAGTACATCCCTGACGAGGGAGTATCCAGGCATCCAATGAGGTTCATCAATGTTGATTTGCCCGATCCCGAAGGCCCCATGATGGCGACGTACTCGCCCTTTTTGATCTCGATATCGACGCCCGAAACGGCGTGGATGGTCTGATCGCCCATCACGTAGGTTTTCATCAGGTCCCAGGTGCGGATGATGATTCCGTCGCGCTTGAGCTGCTCGCCGCGCTCCAACTTGTCGACTACGGCCGCATTCGCCATTAGGTCTTGGAGTCGACAACCACGATCCGATTGTCCACCTTTACTGGCGCCGCGTTGCGGATGGTCCGAATCACCTTGTAGCTGCCGGTGACGATCTGATCGCCGTCGCTCAGCCCGTTCAGCACCTCGATGTCCGTGGCGCCGGTGATGCCCGTCTCCACCTTATGGAACTCAGCCTTCCCGTCGTGGACCACGAACACGCCCTGCACTTCTTCTTTAAGCGACTTGTCGTTTGGCGCTATCGCGGCCGCCTGGACGCCGGTTTTTGGAGGCTCCAGATCGCCCTTGGTACGAACCGTCAGCGCCTGAATCGGTATGGTCAGCACGTTATGGCGGGTCGCGGTCGTGATTTTCGCATTGCAGGAGAGCCCAGGGCGTATCTCGCTCGGCGGATCCGTCAGCGCCACCACCACTTTGAAATCCTTGGCTTCCTGGCTTGACGTCGTGCTCTGCGACGCGGCCAGGCCGGAAGAGCGCAAAATCGCCGTATTGCCGATCTCGATGACCTTTCCTTCAAACGATTTATCCGGCATGGCGTCGATCTTCACCGCCACCTGCTGCCCCAGAGTTACGTTGACGATATCGGTCTCATCCACTTTGACCTCAGCCGTGATCAGCGACATATCTGCGATGGTCATAATAGTGGAAGCAGCCGAGTTCTGGACGCCCTGTACCACCGTCTCGCCTTCCCTCACCGGCAGGTTCGTCACCACGCCATCGATGGGCGAAACGGCATCGAATTTAGCCAGAACGTCGGACATGCGCTCCAATCCGGCCTCCGATTGGGCGACCCGGCGTTGATAAGACGAGAGTTGCGCGAGCACTTGAACGCGCTGCGACTTCACCTGGGCCAGGCGCGCTTCATCCTCCCGCAGAGCAGCTTGCGCCGACCGGTAATCGGCCACCCTGGTGTCGTAATCCTGCTTCGCGATCAACTGGTGTTCCTGCAACAGCCCTGCCCGGTCCAGCAGCATTTTCGTTCTCGCCAGCTCCGACTTGGATTTGTCAACTGTCGCCGCGGCGGTGATGATGGCATCATCCTGAGCCTTCACGCCGGCTTCCTGGGCCGCCGAATCCGCCATCGCCGAAGAGACTGCGGCTTTGGATGCCGCGACGTCGGCCTGCGCCTGGATGTGTTCGATGCGGGCCACCACCTGGCCTTTTCGCACGTGATCCCCTTCTTTTACCATGAGCTGCGCGATGCGGCCCTGGGCGTTCGCACCTATGTTGATGTAATTGCGCGGCTTAATCTCACCGGAGGCGGTCACGATGGAGGTCAGGTCGGATTTCCACGCGAGGCCCGTCTGCACCGTCACCAGGTCTTTCTGGCCATATTTCACACTCGCCGTTACTCCGCCGGCTATCAGCACGAGCACAAGAATGCCTATTACTATCTTCCACTTGGGTTTCACTGCGTTTGAGTCTCCCCCGCTCCACTACTAAAAAGACGGAAATTTCCAGACGAAGTTCCCGACAACACTATGCTTACACAATGTAGACGGTCGAAACCGCGATTTATATCTAAAGAAATGTAAACCAGCGGGAAATAATCGCGTCAGTTGCGCTTCCTGCCTTGCGGCGCGCGGAATTCGGCTTAAGGATTCGCAGATGTCGGGAGGCGCTTCACCTGAGTCAGAAAGCCGCCGCAGACCTGATGAATGTTGAAAGAACCTCTCTCTAAACCGTTGGAAAAATGGGCATGAATGGCCCTCGCTCAAAGCTGGCCGCAAGTTGCAAATGCACCTGGGAGCTCCAATGGGTCCGAAAGTGCCGATATTTTGCACCGGAGGCTGCCTTAGCCGCCTCTCACCGCGCGATCGACTTGAATTGCAAATACTCCTCCAACCCGAAAATTCCCAGCTCGCGTCCAATCCCCGACTGTTTATATCCCCCGAACGGCGCCAGCGGATTGTAGCGGCCTCCGTTCACATCCACCTGCCCTGTCCGCATCTTGCGCGCGAACCGCATCGCGCGTTCCGCGTCGCCGGACCAGACGCCGCCGGCCAGGCCGTAAATGGTATCGTTGGCGATTTCGACCGCCTCGGCTTCGGAATCGTACGGCAGAATCGACAGCACCGGCCCGAAAATTTCCTCCTGCGCGATGGTCATCTTCGACTTCACGTCGGCGAAGACCGTCGGCTCGACGAAATACCCTGTCGAAAATGCCTCCGGACGGCCTCCACCGGCGATCAGCTTCGCACCTTCGCTCTTCCCTTTGGCGATGTAGCCTTCGACGCGCTCCCTCTGCGTGGCTGAAATGAGCGGGCCGAGGCGCGTTACGGCATCCAGCGGATCGCCGATTTTCAGGCCGTTCACCGCAGCTGCCGCCAGATCCATCGCGTCTTGTTGACGGTTCCGGGGGACTAACATGCGAGTCCACGCCGAACACGTCTGTCCCGAGTTCAACATCGCGTTGCGAGCGCCGCTGGGAATCGCCTTCTCAAATGGTGCGTCGTCCAGAATCACGCACGCCGATTTCCCGCCCAGTTCGAGCGTCACCCTTTTGATAGTCTCCGACGCCAGCGCCGCCACGCGTTTTCCCGCCCGCACCGACCCGGTGAAGCTCACCATATCGACGTCAGGATGCGACGCGATCGCCTCCCCCACCACGGGCCCGTATCCGGTGACGATGTTCAGAATGCCCGCGGGCAATCCGATGGCGATGCAGGCCTCGGCCAGCAGCATCGCATTCAGCGGAGCCAATTCGCTCGGCTTCAGCACCACGGTGCAACCGGCCGCCAGTGCCGGGGCGACCTTCGCCATGATCTGATGTAGCGGATAATTCCACGGCGTGATGGCTCCGGCCACGCCCGCCGCCTCGCGCACCACTAGCGAGTTTCCGATCTCCTGCTCGAACTTCGCCTCGCGCGCGAGTTTCGCGTAGCTGGACGTCACCACCACGGGGAGCCCGGCTTGAATCGACGTCGCAATCGAAATCGGCGACCCCACCTCCATGGCGATGGTCCGCGCGATCTGTTCTGTCCGTTCCTTCAATGCGCCCGCGATTTTATCGAGCCATTCCGCCCGTTCCGCGGCCGCTGTCTCCGACCATGCCGGAAACGCTCGCCGTGCCGCGGCGACCGCCGCGTTCACGTCTTCCGGAGTCCCCTCTGGAATGGAGCCGATCACTTCCTCGGTCGAGGCGGAAAGAACGTCAATCGCGCCCGAAGCTTTGCGCCAGCCGCCCCCCCATTCACCATTGATATACAACTCGGTGTATCGCATCATGTTTTGACAGTATACTGCGGGGATGAAATTCGCGGCGCTGTTGTTCGTCTGTCCCTTACTCGCGCAGGTTCCCGATCATGTGCCGCCCAAACGCTCCTCGCAGATTGAAAATGGCTTCGGCATCAACTCCGATCTGCCGCGCGACCCCTTCCTTCCCTGGGACCGCTGGTGGTGGACCAGAATGTTCGACGCCGGCGTATCCTGGATCCGCATCGGCCAGTATGAAAACAGCTCCGATCCCACCAGTTGGGATTGGGTGGAACAGAAGCGCGGCGTTTTCGCGATTTCCCCCGAAGTGGACGATTACGTTGACTCCTTAATCGAAAACGGCGTCAAAGTGCAAGTCCAGTTGATGTACGGAAACCCGATGTACACCGGTCCCGCGGGCGTCAAGCCGGACCATATCACGCCCAAGCCTGGCGGATTTCACAACGACGACCGAAGCATCGATTCCATTTTCTGGCCACCAAAATCCCCCGCCGAAATCGAAGCATTTCTGCGCTACGTGAAGTGGATGGTCAACCACTTCAAGGGCCGCATAAAATATTACGCGCTGTGGAATGAACAGGACATCGGTTACTGGAACCCGTGGGGCAATCCCGAGGAGTACGGCCGCCTGCTGGCTGCATTCGCCCCGGCCGTTCATCAAGCCGACCCGCAAGCGAAAGTAATTTACGGAGGCCAAGCCGACCCCGTTAGCGATTTCGCCAAGCGCGCGCTCGATGAGTGCAAATGCGCGTCACAGATCGACGTCTTCGCGTATCACACCTACCCCGGCTACGGGCAAAACATGCACCCGGAATCGATGGATTTCGGGGCATACGGGATCGAAACAACCATCAAATTGCGGCAAACCGCGCGCGCCGCGATCGGCCACGATGTCGAGTTTTGGGATGACGAATTCAACTCCATTCCGTCGTGGCCCGGGTCGGACGAATCGGTCCAATCGAAGTACATCCCGCGCGGCATTCTCTATAATCATGCGGCCGGTGTCCGCACCTTCGTCTGGCTGCTGGCGGCGGGTGTGGATGGGAATGAGTACGACGATTTCGGCTTCATCCACGGCAAGCGCGGTCTCGCCGACGACTTCACGCCGCGTCCCGTCTATTTCGCGCTCCAAAATACCAACGCCTTGTTCGCCGATACGAAGCTCGACCTCAGCATTAAAATCGAAGCCGCCAATGTTTCGCAATCGCACGCCAACGAGTTTTTGCATTACGGCTTCCGCAATAAGAACGGGAAGCTGATCGTCGCCTATTGGCTCGCCGCGCATAGCGTTCCCGGCGATGTGTTTCCGCCTCTGACCGTCGACCTTACGTTGCCCGATATCAAGAGTCCGGTGTTGATCGATGTTGTGTCGGGCAGAATCACGAAGTTAAGTTCACTGAAGGCGCTGCCTCTGCGCGATTCCGTGATGGCCATTGCCGACGCGAGTTATTTCGATTGGCCGGTGCTGCCGGAAGCTCCCAGCGGCCTGGTCGCGCAGGGGACCTCGCTCAAATGGGAGTTGCACGGAGCCCGCAAATCCGCCGTCGAGCGCCGCATCGGCAACACGGGGCGGTGGGAGCGCATCGCCACGCTGGAGGGCACGTCGTTCAACGACACCAAAGCTCCAAGCGGAGTGATTTGTTACCGCGTGCGCTCAATCAATGACGCCGGCGAATCGGCGTATTCGAATATCGCCCGGATTCGACATTGAAAGGGGGAAGTTGCATATGAGTGAAATGTTCGGCTCCTATGACACCCCGAGCGACCGCTCTGGACGCCGCGGATTGATTAAGGTGGTGGTCATCGGCATCACCGGCGCCCTCGTTGTGGCTGCCTGCGTGATTGGGGCTGAATACTGGCTGCGGCGGAGCCCCTACGACGACATGGTGAGCAGCTTGCGTCCGGGCATGCGCAGGTTTGAGGTCACGGCGGAATTGGGCCAATCCTATAAAGAGGCCACTGTCCATTTTGGATACGGCTATAGCACGATAATGTACCAGACGAAGGGCTCGAACTGGCCATTGTTTATCGAGTTCGGTGAAGGAAAATCCGCCAGCGGGGAGTTCTCCTTCGATGTCATCAAGCAGTGGTGCGGCGTCCCCTGGGACCGGAACACTTCAGACCAGGCGGGGGACCCATCGCGAATGGAGCAACTCACGTTTGTTTGTCACAAAATACAGTAGCCGTCCAAATCGTGGTCCGTACAGCCCTTCAAATAATCGTGATGCCCTGCTGCCCGATCGCCGCCAGCACCGACAGCAGGTGCGTCGTGGAAAGCAGCTTCCGTATCTTCTCGCCAAAGTTGACTAGCTCCAGGTCGCAGCCGGCCGATTTCGCGGACACGTAGAGCCGCACAACGCTGCCCAGGCCCATGCTGTCCATGTGGGTGACATCCGTTAAATCCAGCACGATTCGCCTGGTGTCCGGAATCATCGGCCGGACCTTGGCATAAAACATCTCATTCACGCCCGCCACCAGTTTGCCGTGGCAGCGGACAATCGCCTGGTCGCCGGCGCGCTCAATTTCGAACGTCAATGGTTCAGACATAGGCTTTTCACCTGCTCGGCTTGCCAAAGATGGCGCCGGTCGTGGGTAGTGGTTAACAGCAGTTGCCCGCCAAGAGGCATTTTTACGATGGCTCGCAACGCTGCGGGCAACGCCGGTAACTGAATCTTCACCCGCGCCAGATGCAACCCGTCTGCTTCCCGAGTCAGGCGCTTCAACTCTCCGGAGATGCGGCGATACTCGGCCATGGTCGCGTCCAGATCCACTTCCGCCGGAGGAAGAAACAACTTCGGAGCTTTGAACTTCTTCTTCGCGGGGGGTTCCTGGCTGGCGATGAATTTGCGCGCGACGAAACCGTATTGAAACGGGCCTCGCCCCGTTTTGCCGCTGGCGCGTCCTTTCGCGATGCCGGTTTCAATGGCCGGAAGCGCGACCTTGTTGGTCATGTTCAGATGCGCGAAGCACTCGCCGATGGACCAGCGGCCCGGTTCCGGACGCCACGCGAACTGTTCCCGCGTCAGCCCGTGCGTAATCGATTCGGCGTGGCTGAGATTGGCATCGATTTCCACCACCAGCATGGCGATGTCGGGGTCGAGCGGCATAGTAGATACAATATAAGATTCCAATGCGCATCGCTCTGGCGCAGATCAACCCCACGGTTGGGGATCTCTCGGGTAACGTGAATCGGATGACGCGGGCCGCGCGCGATGCAGCCGGCCGCGGCGCCGAAGCAGTGGTGTTTCCCGAGCTTTCCCTCACCGGCTACCCTCCGCGCGATTTGGTTGAAAAACCTAGTTTCCTGGAAGCGAGCGAGCGCGAACTGGAACGCATGGCCAGCGAAACGGCCGATCTCGATCTGAGCGTGATTTGCGGGTTCGTCGCGCGGTCGCAGGCCGAGACCGGCAAGCGGGCCATGAACAGCCTGGCTGTGCTGGAACGCGGACAAGTCGTGTTCCGGCAAAGCAAAATGCTGCTGCCGAATTACGACGTGTTCGACGAAGCGCGCTACTTTCGCCCAGGCGAGCGCGAGCATCTGTTCACGCTGCGGGGGCAGCCGGCCGCGCTGACCATCTGCGAAGACGCCTGGAACGATAAACGCTACTGGAAGCATCGCCTCTATCCGCGCGATCCGGTGGAAGAGTTGTTCGGCGCCGGCGCGGAGATGATGATCTGCATCAACGCCTCGCCTTTCAACATGGGCAAACGCGAGGTGCGCCGCGCCATCTATCGCGCGGCGGCGAAGCGATATTCGAAGCCGGTGGTGTATGTGAACCAGGTCGGCGGAAACGATCAGTTGGTGTTCGACGGCTCGAGTTTCGCCATGAACGGCGCGGGCGAAGTGGTGGCCTCCGCGCGGTCCTTTGAAGAAGATCTGGTCATGACCGGAGATCTTCATGAGGATTTCACGGACGAGTGCGAAGCTGTGTATCAGGCGCTGGTGCTGGGCACGCGGGATTACATTCGCAAGTGCGGATTTTCGAAAGTGTTGATCGGATTGAGCGGCGGCATCGATTCGGCGCTGACGGCGGTGATCGCGGTGGAAGCGGTGGGACAAGAGAATGTTACGGGTGTCGGGATGCCCGGGCCATACTCGTCCGATCACAGTGTGACGGATGCGCGGGAGATGGCGGAGAAGCTTGGGATCAATTTTGAAATGGTGTCGATCTCGTCTGTTTACGGGCTCTTTACGCAGGTGCTGGAACCGGCGTTTCACGGCCGCGGTCCGGATGTGACCGAAGAAAACCTGCAATCCCGCCTGCGCGGCGTCACTCTGATGGCGCTGTCGAACAAGACCGGCGCGCTGGTGCTGACCACCGGAAATAAGAGCGAACTGGCGGTCGGTTACTGCACGTTGTACGGAGATATGTGCGGAGGCCTGGCGGTGATCAGCGACGTGCCGAAGACCATGGTGTACGCGCTGTCGCGCATCGCCAACAAGCGGCATAATGGCGCGATTCCAGAGAGCGTTTTTACAAAACCTCCGTCGGCCGAGTTGAAGCCCGATCAAAAGGATACCGACTCACTGCCGCCGTACGAAGTGCTGGACAAGATTCTGGAAGATTATATTGAACAGTACAAAACTCCGAAGCAGATCGCCGAGGCGCATTCGCTGCCCGTGGCCCTGGTGCAGGATATTGTCAATAAAGTCGACCGCAATGAATACAAACGCCAGCAGGCCGCGCCGGGCTTGAAGGTGACCACCAAGGCATTCGGCATCGGGCGAAGATTTCCCATCGCGCAAAGGTTTTCCCAATGAAACAAATTTTGAGTTTTACGTGCGTCCTGATTTTCGCTGTCGTACTGGGATCGCAGCCGTCGGGAAGGGAGACCGTCGGCAGGCAGGCCGATGGAACGGTCATGCTGCCGAACGGATGGAAGATCGCGCCGGTGGGCGAGCAGGTGCCCTTGGACACTCTGCCGATGTCCTCCGCGATTTCTCCCAACGGAAAATTTGTTCTGGTGTTGAACGGAGGATACAGGCCGCCGAGCATCAGCGTGATCGACGCGGCGTCGAGGAAAGAATTGTCGCGCGTGAAAGTGGCGGACGGTTGGTTGGGTCTGACGTTTTCGCCCGACGGAAAATTTGTCTACGTCGGCGGCGGGTCTCGATATCGCGTCTTCGAATTTTCTTTTTCGACTGACGGCGAGCTGAAACCCTCACGCGAGTTTGATATCGCTCCGGACACCAAGGCGGGGCTGCGCGATTTTATCGGCGATGTCGCGGTATCGCCGGACGGGCAGTTGATGTTCGCGGCGGATCTCTATCGCGACTCCGTGGTCGCGCTAAACGTGCGCACGGGCAAGGTGAGCGAGCGGTACAAAACCGGCCGGCGTCCGTACAGGATTCTGTTTCATCCCGACGGCAAGACGTTTTTTGTTTCCAGTTGGGCCGACGCGACGGTGACCGAATATAACGCTTCCTCGGGAACGGAAGTGCAGCGCGTGCGCGTGGGCCCGCATCCCACCGACATGGTTCTGAGTAATCGTACGCCCGAAGAAGATGAAGCGGACGAGAATGCGAAGAAGCCGAAGAAGGAAGAAAAAGCGATGCGCCTCTTCGTGACCGCCGCAAATACGAACAACGTTTTCGTGATCAACGTGGAAGAGGATAAAGACCTGAAGCTGATCGAGACGCTGAATGTCGCGCTGACGCCGAGGCATCCTTTGGGCATGACTCCGACCGCGCTCGCGATTTCCGCGGATCAGAAGATGTTGTTCACGGTTTGCTCCGACGCGAACGCGGTCGCCGTAACCGACATTTCCGGGCGCCAAAGCCGGCTGATGGGTTTTATTCCCACTGGTTGGTATCCGACCGCTGCGCGCGCGTTAAAGGACGGCACGATTCTGGTGCTCAACGGCCGCGGCTTGACCAGCTACCCGAATCCGAAAGCGCCCGGTCCGTTCGGCGCGCCGGCCATCGAAGGCGGAGGCGATCCGCGTCGCGAGTACGTCGGCAATTTGCAGACCGGCACGATGTCTGTCATCGAACCTTTAAGCGGGGAAGCGCTGGCGCAGTATACGAAGAGCACGCTGGCCCTTTCGCCCTACGACGATTCGAAACTCGATGTTCTCGAAACCGCCGACGACAACGTGATTTATTCGAAGCCCGGCCGCCCCTCGCCAATCGAGCACGTGATTTACATCATCAAGGAGAATCGCACCTACGATCAGGTGCTGGGGAAAATCGGAAAAGGCAACAGCGACCCCTCGTTGAACCTGTTCGATGAGAACACCGCGCCGAATCACTACAAACTGGCACGCGAGTTCGTGCTGTTCGACAATTTCTACGTCAACGCCGACGTCAGCGCGGACGGCCATAACTGGGCGACAGCCGGCATCGCGCCCGATTACACGCAGAAATTCTGGCCTTCGAGCTACGCCAAGCGGCGCAATTTTTACGATTACGAAGGAGGCGAGCCGGCCAATTCTCCCCCGGCCGGCTACATCTGGTCGAATGCGGTAGCCGCCGGCCTGACGGTGCGCAACTACGGGCATCAGGCGAACAACAAGAAGGAGGTCGGGCCGGACGGTGTGCAGATCACCGGTGTGCGCGACCCGTCGCTGACCGCGATCACGAACACGCATTACCGGGGCTTCGATCTCGACTATCCCGATGTCGAGCGGGCCAAGGTTTTCTTAAGCGAGCTGAAAGAATTCGAAGCGTCCGGAAATATGCCGAGGTTCATCATTATGCGCCTCGGGAACGATCACACGTCGGGTACGGCCGCCGGTCACGTCGCGCCTCTTTCTTCATTCGCCGATAACGACGCCGCCCTCGGGATGCTGGTCGAAGGCGTGTCGAAGAGCAAATTCTGGGCGAAGACGGCAATTTTTGTGATCGAAGACGACGCGCAGAACGGCCCCGATCACGTCGATTCGCACCGTTCGCCGATGCTCGCGTTGTCGCCCTACACGCGGCGAGGGATCATCGACAGCTCGATGTACAACCAGTCGTCGGTGTTGCGGACGATGGAGTTGATCCTCGGCATGCGGCCGTTGACGCATTTCGACGCTGGCGCGAGGCCGCTAGCGATGGCGTTCGCGAGCGCGCCGAACATGGCTCCTTATCAAGCCGAGAAGCCGCGGATTTCGTTGACCGAGAAGAATCCAGTAAGGTCGGCCACGGCTGCGCGGTCGGCAAAGATGGATTTTAGCGATGCGGATCGAGTGGATGACGATGAGTTGAATGCGATTCTGTGGGAGTCGATTAAGAGGTCGGAGGCGCCGGTGCCGGTGCGGAGTTATTTTTCGAAGTAGCTGCCAGTGCTTGGCCTGCCCCACGGAATGGGTGTGATCGTCAGGCGCAGAGTCAATCAGTTGTGAAAGTCAGCGGAGCGTTGACTCTCGTTGATTTTGTTCGATGCCAGTGTCTTTTTGTGCTTCGGCGCGCCCCTTGGCCGAGCATCCTTGTGGTGATTCTCCTTGTCGTTGTTGCGCCAGACAAGGCAATACCCGTTGGATTTGTTGTGTTGCTGCTGGTCGTCGCGTCTAGCGTGGTTAATTACCGAATCGCACGGCGGCAGTTTGCGGATCATCTTGGCGAACTCATCACTACCGTTTTCGATTCTGCGACGATTATCACCACTGGGACTGGCGTGTCGTCTAGCGTCTCATGGAGCGTCCTGAAGCGCATCCAGGAGACCAAGAGCATGTTCCTGCTGTATCATACTGCGAGTGCGGCGGTGATGGTTCCAAAGCGGTTTTTTCGGAGTCCCGAGGAGATCGAGCGATGGCGGCAGCTGGTGGCGTCCTGTATGGATCCCAAGTTAATTGAGAAGCCCAGCTTTGTTGGGAGGTGGTGTTGAGCGCCAAGACGCCGGCTGAAGCCGACGCTGCAAGCTGAAGCTCGCGCCACCAGAGGTAGAATGGTGATCGATGATCGGCAAAGTCAGCGTCGTGATCGAACAGGACGAGCACGGGTGCTACGCTTTTTGCCCTGAGCTGAAGGGCTGCCAATCGCAAGGTGAGACGGTTGAGGAGGTCTTGATCAACATCCGGGAAGCGATCGATCTATTTCTGGAAACGCTGACCTCCGATGTGGGGCAGGATGGCATCCTGCGCGCCGGTTGGTAACCGGCGGTATTTTGTTTTCCACGCGCCTAGGCCGATTAACAATCGGCCGCAGGTTGCCAACCTGCCCCACAAAAAGAAAGAACAGTGGATTAGATTATTCCACGCCGAACTTTGCGATTGCTCCTTTTGGACCTACCGCCCATCCGGCGTAGCTGAGGATGAAACTCATGGCGTTGTAGTTTCCCTTATCGAATGGCTTCCACGTTTTTCCCTTATCAGTCGACACGTCCGACCCCGACGTTCCTGTTGCGATCCACATTTTTTTATCGGCCAAATAAGTGATCGCCGACCGGAAGCCTGCGGGGCGGCTCTCTGGCGTGGTCCATTTCTTGCCTCCATCTTCGGTGATGGCGATATTGTGCGATGCTTCCTCTGGTTGCGAATAGTCGCCTCCCACGGCG
>Ga0182030_10000148_pt1 | contig 116700 bp, 97 predicted proteins | sample 812S3MmetaG_FD_121299 | JGI IMG/M metagenome (GOLD analysis project Ga0182030, IMG submission 121299) | Permafrost microbial communities from Stordalen Mire, Sweden - 812S3M metaG (Illumina Assembly) | ecosystem: Environmental > Terrestrial > Soil > Wetlands > Permafrost | place: Sweden... | reverse complement strand
GAAGTAGCAGCTGATGGTCAAGGTACCGTCGGATGCCTTCTCGACCATTTCGTTGGATACGAAGTGGCGCGCCCACGCACGCCCAGAGAACAAAGACGCCAGGGCCAGCACGAGCGCGTCGCGTCCCAAACGAGATGAAGCAGCTCCGTCGCGGTGCGGCGGCAGAACAAGTAGGACTGCATCCTCATCGAGGAGTTCAGTGAGGGCCACTGCGTCGTGGTGGTCGATCACTCGGCACTAGCGGTGTAGCACCTCGACAGCTCGCCATCCGTCATCTATCGACGCCTCCATCTACCCGACCCTCCATTCCAGCATCCGGGATACACAAGTGTCCGTAGGTGCTATCGTGGACACGAATTATCGGCGTTTGAATACCGTAAGGGGGAACGCGTGAGTGTTCAAAATAGGCAGCTCGAGTTGCCGTGGCGGGAGCCGGACGATTCTCCGGCTCTGATCTGAGGGACCATGGCCGGGCCACTCGAACACCTCCTCGTGCTTGATACCACTTGGGGTCCTCCGGGCTCGATCGCCGGTGTCCTCCTCAGCGACTACGGCGCCCGTGTAGTGAAGATCGAGCGGCCATCTACACCCGAGGGAAAAATCCCGCTTTACAACAGGAAGGCGTGGGACCGAGGGAAGTGGAGTGTCGAGATGGACATCCATTCGCCCGATGGTGCGGTCACGTTCCGCGATCTGTTGCGGCGGGCGGACGTGCTGCTCGTAGCCGCCCCATACGGGGAGACCGGACGGTATTCCATCGCGTATGAGGAGGCCGCCACCCTGAACCCGCGGCTGATCTACACCGTGATCTCCCCCTATGGCCAGGACGAGACTCCTTGGCGAAACCGGCCCGGCTGGGAGGCTCTCGTGGCGGCCAGGGCCGGCTTTATGGCCGAGCAGCCGGGCCACCGCTCGGGACCGATCTTCCTCGGCCATCCGAGCATCTCGTACATCACGGGATTCCTGGCTGCGGTGGCCACCTTGGCCGCCGTTCGCGCCCGTCGGATCACCGAGCACGGGCAGCAGGTCGATGTATCGATGCTCGACGGCGTCCTCGGCCAAACTGCCATCAACTGGTGGTGGAATTGGAAGGACGAGTCCTACCTGGCAACAGACGCCGAGGGGATTTTCGGCCACCGCAGGCTCATCTTCGAGATGTTCCAGTGCGGTGACGGCGAGTACGTGATGATCCATACCGGCGTCCACGGTGACTTCAAGAAGGCCATGGACATCCTTGGTTTGGGCGCGGCGATACGTACCATCGAGGGAGCGCAGGAAATGAGCGTCCCGCTTGACGATACCGAATACGACGTGACCCGCAACCAGGTCCCCGTTGCCTTCCGCGGCAAGAGCCGCGATGAGTGGCTCAAGCTTCTGGGCGAATCGGATATCGCGGCGATGCCAGTGCAGCGCCCCGGTCAGATGTTCGATCATCCCCAGGTCCGCTTTGCTCACATGGAAATGACCGTGGCCGACGACCGTGGGGGCGTCCTCAGGCAGATGCGGCCCGGGATTCGCTTCCTCAATGCGCCAAGGTCTGATCCGGCCCCCGCTCCGCTTATCGGGGAACACAACCACCTGGTGCCCGAGCTGTTGGCCCGCGACGTTGTCACCAGTCAGCCCGCGGCGGCGAGGACAATCTCGCACGCTCTCGAGGGTCTGCGCATCATAGATTTCAGCCAGTATTTCGCAGGTGCTTTCGGGGTCAGGCTCTTTTCGGACCTCGGTGCCGACGTCATTAAGGTCGAGCCGCCGTCAATGGATCCAATGCGGCCATTACCAGAGCCGTTCGAGGGAGCCCAGCGGGGTAAGCGCACGATTGCGATCGAGCTCAAGTCGCCCGAAGGCTTGGAGATCGTGCATCGGCTGGTCGCTGACGCGGACATCGTGGTCCACAACTGGCGACCAGGGAAAGCCGAGACCGCCGGCATCGGCTACGAGCAGCTGAGGAAGATCAATCCCGCTTTGATCTACTGCTATCAACCGGGTTGGGGTAGTGACGGACCGTCCAAGAACGAAAAGAGCTTTGCGCCGCTGATGTCGGGGCTGATCGGACTCCTTTACCAGGCAGCAGGCGAGGGCAATGAGCCGGTCCGCCGTGCCCGAGCGAGCGAGGACTACTACGGGGCGCTCCTGGGTGCGGTGGGGATGCTCATCGCGCTCGAGGTCCGCAGCCGGACCGGCCAGGGTGACTATCTGGAGAGCCCCCAGCTTCACGCCTCCCTTTTCGCTACATTGGAGCAACAGCTCGATCAGGCTGGCCACGTCGTGACTGACAACGTTCTCGACTCGGAGCAAATGGGTTACGGACCTCTCTATCGCCTCTACCAGACGGCGGATGGATGGGTGTGTCTGGCATCCGTAGGGGACCGGGCTTTCGGTCGGTTGGCGACTGCGCTCGGGCCCGAAGCCGGCCTCCAAGTGGCCGAACTGGCGACCGCGGATGGTCGGAGGCGGTGTCGACAGGAGTTAGCCGATCGGCTCTCGAGCCGGTTCCTCGAGCTCTCCACCGACGAGGCGGTATCGAAGCTGGAGAGTCACGGTGTGTCCGTCGAGGTGGCAAGAGACGTCCCCTTTATGCCCGAACTGTGGTGGGAGGACTGGGCTCTCGCGTCCAATCGCGTATTCGAGCACCATCACGCCGACTATGGATGGATACGAGAAGTCGGCCTCATAATGAGGCTGTCGGCTACGCCGGGCCTCAAACGGGGTCCGGCGCCTCGCTTCGGCGAGAACACCACGGAGATCCTGGAAGAGCTCGGCTACAGCCGGGAGCGCATCGAGTCTCTCATCGATAGCCGGAAGGTGTTCACTGTCGCAGAGCCCTCCCGGGTCGAACCATGAACGACTACGGGGTAGTGCCGTTAGGCAAGCGCGCCAGGTCCACTGGGCTCGACGCCTGGGTCATCTGTGTGACGGCAACCGGTGGGACACTTGGTGGCGTCGGAGGGCGATAAGAAGATGGGTAGCTTCCGAGTCGCCGACTTCTCCACCCACTTCCCGGGGCCGATGACCGCTCACCTGCTGAGGGAGCTCGGGGGCGATGTGGTCAAATTCGAGAACAGCCGGCACGGAGACGGCAACCGCTCGCTCGCCCCGTACGTAGGCGGCGTCAGCGTGTTCCATGCCATGTTGAACTCGGGAACACGCAGCATGGCCATTGATCGCAGATCCGACTCCTGGCCTGAGACGGTACGGGCTGCAGCGCAGTGGGCCGACGTCGTGATCGTCGGCGGGAGAGAGGGGGACCTAGAGGATCGTGGCCTCGGCTTCTCCAACCTCGTCAGCGCCAATCCCCTGATCGTGTACTGCGTCCTCTCCCCCTACGGCCATTCCGGGCCATGGAAGGACCTGCCGGCGCACGGACAGAACATGGATGCCTACGCCGGAGCGGTTACTGTCGAGTTCGACGCCGAGGGAAATCCCTCGACTCCTCCTTCATGGCGCGGGCCCGGCACGACAGTGGCACCCCTGTTCGCCGCCCTGGGCGTCATGAGGGCGCTCTTGGAGCGGTCCCGCGACCAAGAGGCAAAATACGTCGAGGTATCTATCTGGGGGGCAGCGCTGTGGTACAGCTGGCGGGATATCGTGTGCCAGGCCAACCTGGGCCGTCCATGGGACGGTTTACACGACTTGGGCTCCCGCTACGCTCTCTACCGGACCGGTGACGGGCGGGTCCTGCTCGTGTGCCCCATCGAGAAGAAGTTCTGGCTGACCTTCTGTGGTCTGGTCGGCCTCCCGGTCGAGTTAAGTGTTCGAGGCGATTGGAGCAACGGCGGGATGGATTTCGGAGCCGGTCCTCGTTACGCCGACGAGCGGGCTGACATACAGGCCAGGCTCCTGACTCGGCCACTTAGCCATTGGGTGGAGGTCCTCGGCCCGGCCGGGATACCGATGGCGCCCATTCTCACCCTGGATGAGGTTCTCGCTAGCGACCACGCCAGAGCCGAAAAGGTCCTGACCACCCTGGAGAACACCAGCGGTGGCGGGCCGGTTCTGCGGGTTCCCCGTATGCCGATCCGAACTGATTCCCTCGAACCAGACCATCCCACCTACCCGCCAATGCTCGGCGAGCACACCGAAGAGATCTTGGACGAGCTCGGCTTAGCGCCCCCGTCACGGCAATAGAGGAGACCGAATGCACAAGCTGTTCAGCGTCGACGACCACATCATTGAGCCGGAAGACGTTTGGTCGAGCCGCGTTCCGACCGAATACCGGGAGACCGCTCCGCACGTCATCGAGGCGGATGGTCGGCAGTACTGGGCCTATGAGGACACACGCGCCGTGACCATGGGGCTCAACGCCGTTGCGGGCCTTCCTCGCGAGCAGTGGACCCGGGAACCCGTCCGCTTCGAGGACATGATCCCTAGTTGTTACGACCCCGTGCTCCGGGCCCGGGAGTTCCGCGCCCAGGGGATCCTGGCGAGCGTCAACTTCCCGACGTTGCCGCGGTTCGGCGGTGCACTCTTCAACACCTTCCGCGACAAGACCCTCGCCGATGTGTGCGTAAGGGCCTGGAACGATTTCCTCATCGAGGAATGGTGTGGTGCCTCACCAGAGATGTTCGTGCCGATGGTCATATGCCAACTCTGGGACCCCGATCTAGCCGCTCTCGAGATCCGCCGGTGCCTCGACAAGGGGGCAAAGGCGCTCTGCTTCGTAGAGAACCCGGTGGGTCTCGGACTACCGTCATTCCACACTGAACACTGGGACCCGATCTTCCGCCTCTGCGAGGAGGCCGACTTGCCAATATGCATGCACATCGGTTCGAGCGGAGAGCCGGCAGGAGTGACAGACCACGAGACGACGCCGTCGATCGTGCGGTTCGCGTCCACGTCCTTCGCGGGAGCCGCGCTGTCGACCATCAACATGATGCTGAGCCCGCTGCCGCGCCGCTTCCCTGGGATCAAACTCGTATGGTCAGAGGGGGGCATCGGCTGGGTGCCGTCCGCCGTCGAGCGGGCCGATCGCCAGTACGAGCGTCACATCTGGTCTCATGCTGCGTTCCAAGATGACCTGCTTCCCTCCGATATCTGTCGTCGCAACATGTGGTTCTGCATGGTCGAAGAACCGTTCGGCATTAAATATCGCCACGATGTCGGGGTGAGCCGAATCCTCTGGGAGTCGGACTTCCCGCACGCAGACACCCCGTATCCCGAGGTCCAGGCGAGTGCATCCGCACTCTTCGCTCCACTCCCCGACGACGAGCGTGCCATGATTGCCCACGCCAACGCCGAGGCATTGTTCGATTTTCGTTTGGTCGAAAGCGCCGATGGAAGTGACCACCTTGCGTCGCTGTCTTGAAGGGTGGAGCACATCCCAGGCCCGGCAAACCTCGAGGGTAACCAGCGCCGACTTGGTTACACCAGCGAAGACTCCGATCGAATAGCCGCCACCCTCCTCATGGTATCCACCACCAGGTCGGCGAACGGTTCGAGCACCACCGTCGAGCCATCGTCGCGGCACGCGCCGCCGGCGTCACGCGACTCGTCTACCTCAGCATGCTCAACGCGTCGACAGCGCGCACGCGCCTGGCTGACGAACACCGCCACACCGAGAAGTACCTGCGCAACAGCGGCGAGCCATTCGTGGTCCTGCGCAACGGCTGGTACCTGGAGAACCATACCGACCAACTCCCGCTTGTCAGCCAAAACGGCGCCTTGCTGGGCAGCGCCGGCGACAGCCGAGTCAGCGCAGCGAGCCGGCAGGACTACGCCGCCGCGGCGGCGGCTGTGCTGACGCAGGACGGCCACATGGGCGCCACCCACGAACTGGGTGGAGACCCGTTCACCCTGCCCGATCTGGCCCCCACCATCAGCGAGGAACTCGGCGCCGAGATTACCTACCACGACCTGCCGGTCGCCGCCTATGCCGACGCCCTGGTGGAAGCCGGGCTGCCGGGCGAACTGGCGAACGTGCTGGCCGACGCCGACGCCGGTCTGTCACGCGGCGAACTGTTCACGAACAGCGACGACCTCCCACGCCTCATCGGCCGACCGGCCACCACGCGCCGCGACGCCGTGCGTATGGCGCTCGCGGACAGCGCCGCATGACGCCGCGCCCCCGAAGGCCATGACAGTTCCATCCCTCCCATTGGCTGACAGGCTCGGTCGTCAAGTTCCCATGCTCAGGTAGGTGCGGTCGAGAGTTCATCCATCAGCATGTACAGGCGTTGATCGTAGAAGTCAGGTCGCAGCCGGCCGGCCCGGGAGAGTGTCGCGAGGCCGTGAAGACAGCTCCAGATGACCTCGGTGAACGTCTCGATGTCGCGATCCCCAGCCAACGGCGCGAGCGCGTCCCGTACCTCGACGAAGCTCGCAGACAGCGAAGCAGGTCTGTCTGCGTGCGCGAACCTCAGATCGACACCCAAGCTGAACATGGACTCGTAGAGGGCCGGGTTCGCCCGCGCAAACTCCAAATAGGCGCACGCGACGGCACGTGGCTCGGCGTCGGGCGAACCGGCCATCCGGCGAGCATCGGCCAGCAGGGCCGCCAGTTCGCCGAATCCTTCGACGGCCACCGCGGTCACGATGGCGTCTTTTCCTTCGAAATGGCTGTAGAGGACCGGTTGGCTGTATTCGATACGGTCCGCCAATCGGCGGGTGGTCACCGACTCCCAGCCTTCTGCCTCGGCTAACGCCCGAGCAGCGCTGACGATCACCTGGCGCCGCTGAACCAGTTCCCGCTCCCGACGCTCCTGCCTAGTCATACTTTCACTCTAGCGCCGCTAGTGCAACTAGCATCTTTGACAACTAGTGCTAGAAGATCTATCGTTGCTAGAAACTTGAGCACTCCATGAGTGCCGAAAGGAGAACCACCATGTCAGCAAGCCAAAACGAGGGGGGCGTCCTTGTCGAGCGCTACGTCGAGATGTTGAACGACCACAACCCGGACGCGGTCGACGACTTCGTGGCTGTCGACTACATCAACCACAACGCGTTAGTGGAGGACGGACGCGAAGCCAACCGAGACTTTTGGGCCGGCTTCTTCGCAGCGTTTCCCGACATGGTAGGGACGATGGAAGATCTGGTGGTGGCCGGTGACCGCGTGGTTGGCCGGTTCACCTACCGGGGCACCCACCTCGGTCCTCTCTACGGCGTACCCGCGACCGGAAACCCGATCGAGATGCGGTCCATCGACATCTGGCGGATCGAGAACGGCGAGTTCGTGGAGCATTGGGACGAACTCAACCTTCTCGAGGTGTTCCAGGCCGTCGGGGCAATTCCCCCGCTCAACCTCGGAGGCACCGAGGCCACACAGTGACCACCCTCGGCCAAGTGTTCATTCTGCTGTCCGTGCTGGCCGTCGGGGTCGTCTACGGGACCGACGTGTTCTCGGCCATCGCGCTTCGCCCAGCGCTCGCCCTGGTCGATGATCGGACACTCGTGTCCACCATGGGCCGAGTGCACGAGTTCGCCGACCGGAGAATGCGCGTGCCAGGTGTCGCCGGTCTTCTCACCGCCATGGCCGGGACAGTCGTCGTCGGGTTTGCTGGACATTGGGGTGCGACGGTCGCCGGCGCCGTCGCGGTAGTCGCCCTGGCGGCCTGGCTCGTCATTTACGCCCGCATCAGCGCCCCGATCAACGCCCGACTGACGGCCGCCTCCAAACGTGGTGAGACACCAACCGACGCCCGGCAACTTCAGCAACGATGGGACAGCGTGATCAGCGCACGATCCGGACTGCAGATGGCGGCGATCCTGGCCCTGAGCACCGCCCTCATCACCGCCTGAGAACGAGCCGCGTAGCCGAGATCTATCTCGCGATGCTCAACAGCAGCCGACCGGCCACCGGGAACTGACGGCAAATCCCAATCGAAAAGTCGAGAGGTCGTTCCCGAATATGTTTCCACCCACGATCAACACCTCGCCAATAGCCAACGCCAGCCAACGGCCCGGACACTGCTCCAACAGCGGGCGCCCGACTGGCTCAACGAGACAATCCCACGAGCGCTGCAGGCCCACCACGCGAAATGTGGGCGGGCTCGGGGAGCCCATCCACCGCACATCGTGGACCCCCAACACATCAGTACCAACCAGGAGGAAGAAGAGATGATGACCACAACCGCGCTGAGTCGGGCAGGGGTGTCGCGTGTGCTCCAGCCCGGTGATCCCGGGTACGCCGACGCGGTAGCCGGGTTTGACCTCGCAGTCCCATACGCCCCCGACCTAGTGATCGACGCCCAGTCCCCCAGGGACGTTTCCTCAGCGATCGCAGTGCTCGCCGAACGGGGCGAGACCCTCACCGTCCTGGGTGCCGGGCACGGTCGACTCTACGAAGCTCAAGGAGGTGTGGCCATCAACCTGCGCCAGCTGGACGCAGTCGACGTCGACGTCGCCGAACGCGCCGCACGAGTCGGTGCCGGATCGACATGGGAACCAGTCCTGACCGCGACCGCCCCCCACGGACTCGCGCCGCCGTGCGGATCGGCGCCCGCTGTAGGTGTCGTCGGCTACCTCCTCGGAGGCGGACTCGGCCCTCTCGCGAGCTCCATGGGCTTTAGCAGCGACCACATCCGTTCCTTCGACATCGTGACCCCCGCGGAAGGTCTCATCACCGCGTCCGCAGACAACCACTCCGATCTGTTCTGGGCGCTACGAGGCGGAAAGGGCGGATTCGGTGTCGTCACCTCGGTAACGATCGACCTCCTCGACATAACCCACGTCTACGGCGGCGGGCTGTACTTTTCGGCCGAGGACGCACCCGCGGTCCTGAACGCTTACGCAGCCTGGGCACCATCGCTCCCCGGATCGTCAACCACATCGATCGCCCTGCTCCGCCTGCCTCCCGCCGACGTGCTTCCCGACGCCATCCGGGGTCGCCACGTCGCGCACGTCCGCTTCGCCAGCATCGACTCGAGCGCCGCAGCCCACGCACAGCTCGACGACATCCGCCGCGTAGCCAGGCCTCTGCTCGACACCGTCGGCGACCTCCCCTACAGCCAACTCGGGACCATCCACGCCGACCCACGAGACCCGATGCCAATAGCCAACGGCACCGCCTCGCTAGCCACGCTCGACGCGGACACCATCGATGCCGTGCTCGGAGCCGCCGACCTCGAAGCCGACCGTCCCTTGTCGAGCGTCGAGATCAGGACCTTGGGGCCCGCGACGCGACAAAAACTGCCGGAGGCAGATGCGGTCGGAGGCCGCTCCACCGCCCACCTCTTCAACGTCTACGGCGCACCCGTTCCCACGCTGACTGATGCCGGGCGGATCGCTGCCGTCCGAGGCGCCCTGCGCGCCGTGCAGCCGTGGCGAGCACCGGTGAATCTCATCAATTTCGTCGGGAGGGCTAACGGAGTGGACGCCGTGGTGCATTCATGGACGGCACAGCAAAACGACCGACTCGACTCGATCCGCGCCCTACACGACCCCGACGAGCTGTTCCCCTACGCACGCCACGGAGCGTCGACACCTCGGTTCACCTGACCAAAAACCCGACAGCGAGCCCGGTTCGCCGCGGATCACCCTGAGCACCCTCGAGCTTGACCAAAGTGATGGAACCTGTCTGTTGCACTGCCCGTCAGGAGACTTCAACGCGAACGGCGTCTCGCTGGCGTGAGCAGTTTCTTCCCGATACGGTGAACATTTCGTTCCTAACTCGGTGAACGCGCTGGATCGCTATAGCCCGTCGGAAGGAAGGCGGGATGGCGGAAGCCCTTGGGTTGTTGACCGCCCGGCTTCAGCTTGGGCCCATGGCCAGTGGTGGTTACCGGCGCCAGAACAGCAGGTGTGTCACTCCGCTGGCGCTCGGCACGGACTCGAGGTGGAACCGCTCGAGCAGGTTCTCGGGGGAGGTCCAGAGTCGCTCGCCGCGGCCTACCTCGACTGGCGCAACAGCGATGTGCATGGTGTCGACGAGGTCGGCCTCCAAGAACTGCCGAATGGTGGCGACGCCTCCGCCGAGCCGAACGTCTTTGCCGTCAGCGGTTTCGGTGGCCTGCTGCAGCGCCTCCGCGGGTGTGGCATCGAGGAAGTGGAACGTGGTGTCGGCCAGCGTGAAGCTGGGTCGGTGATGGTGGGTAAGCACGAACACGGGGGTGTGGAAGGGTGGGGTGTCTCCCCACCAGCCCTTCCAGTCGAGGTTGTGCCACGGGCCGCGCTGGGGGCCGAACTTGTTTCGACCCATGATCTCGGCACCGATGTTGTGGGCGAAGTCGCGAATGAAGTAGTCGTCCAGCCCGCGGGATCCGCCGGGATCGGTGCGGTTCGGCCAGCTCGCGGTGGCGAAGGCCCACCAGGCGAGGTCGGCTGGGAGGTCGGCTTTCTTGGCGTGCCCGAAGGGCTGTTCGAGGCTCTGCCCTTCGCCGGCGCCGAACCCATCGGCGGACACGGAGAAGTTCTGCACTCGGAGTAGCTGAGACATGCTTGGTCCTTTCTTTGGTGGGCGACGGGAATCGAACCCGCGTTCTCAGCTTGGGAAGGAGATAAAGCTCCCTTCACTGAGCAGCCGCTATACGGAACATCCCTGTTCGCAGGGCATTTTGGTTTGACCGTGCGCGACCGGCTTTGACCGTGTTTCGCCGCCCAGTGTGGCACGACTGTGGCACGCCGATACGTCGGACATCGCCACCGTGAGGCAACCACCGTAGGCCGTTCGATCCGTGACAACTGGCGAGCCGGCGGCCAGTCCTCGGCCCCTGACCGCGCTCCCATCGGGACGATGGCCTGTTGGATGGGCTCCCGAACTCCGCACAGCCTAATCTTGAGCTTCCAGCACCAACGACTCACAGCCACCGTGGACGGGACTCATGAAGCCTCGTCTTGGTGGATCTCAGGGGTGGGTTTCAAGTGTCAGCTAAGGGAAGCGCGGGCTTTGGTTGGCGGCGTGACGACCGGCTCGGTAGCCGAAGACGACGCCGTGGGCGATGGTCCCACCGCCCGAGGGGTAAGCCCAGGCGAAACTGTTGGCCGCGGTGTTACCGGCGGCGTAGAGGCCGGGGATGACTTGGTTGTCGCGACCGATGACCTCGCCGTCGATGGTCACTTGTGGGCCGCCGTTGGTTCCCAGGGTGCCGGGGTAGATCGGCACGGCGTAGAAGGGGGGTTGGTCGAGGGGGCGGAGCGCGCCCGGTCCCATCAGCCCCTTGAGGTGACGGTTGAAGTCGGGGTCGACCCCGGCGTCAGCGTGCTCGTTGAAGCGCTCGAGGGTGGCCACGAGGACCGCTGGGTCAATATCGATGGCCTTCGCCAGCGCTTCGATGGTGTCGCCCTGTGCGACCCAGTCGGGAGCGCTGGAGTTGGGGGTCATGGACATGATCTGGGTCGCAGATTTCGCTTTGTGGTCCAGGACAAGCCACCCCGGGCCGGCGTTGGGGAACTCTCCGCTGGATACGTCGAAGATCCCGAACGCTTTGGGGAAGTCGTTGTAGGGAACCGCCTCGTTGGCGAAGCGCACGCCGCGTTGATTGACGACGATCGTTCCTGGGGCTCCCCGGCCGCCTTCGAACTGGGGGATGGGGACGTCGTCGTCGTCGGTGATCCCGGGGTCCAGCATGGCCGGGGTGCCCCAATATGAGGTCATGTTGGCCAGTTGCGCACCGGCGTCGACCGCCATGCGCAGCCCGTCGCCGGTGTTGTTGGGCGGGGAAAGGGGAAGCACGTCGTAGCCGATGTAGGCCCGCACCATTTCTGGGTTCCATTCGAAACCTCCGCAGGCCAAAACCACCCCTCGGCGCGCCCCGATGACCCGGGTCCCGTTGGCGTCTTGGGCGGCGACCCCGACCACCGCGCCGCGCTCGGTGATCAGGTCGACCACCCGGGTCTCGAGATGGGCAGGTACCCCACGGTCCACGAGCCCTTTGAAGAGCGCGCCGATGAGGGCGGCACCTTTGGGCCGGATATCGTCGGCCTCCCGCCGAGCCAACTCGGCTGCCAGTTCCGCCGTTTTCGGCGCAAAGAGGTCCTCGGCGAGCGTCGAGTACGAACCGAGGGACATCAGCGTTCCCCTGCTCACCAGACGGTCTCGCCATTCGGGGAGTTCTCGCCCGAAGGCGAACGGTTCGGGCTCCACCGATCGCCCGCCGGGACAGGCACCGGGGAAACCATAGGGAAAGTAGTAGTCAGGGAAGAAGCGGAGCGCCTTGAGTCGCAGCGGGGTGTGGTCTTCCAAGTAGCCCAGGGCTTCGGGGCCGGTGTCGACGAAACTGGCCAGGATGTCGGGGGACGCCCGACCGGCAGTGACGCGGTTCAAATAGGCCAGGGCGTCGTCGCGGGAGTCGCCGATGCCCACTTCGCTCATGGCCCGATTGTTCGGTACCCACATCACACCTCCAGATACAGCCGTGGTTCCTCCGACCATGGCAGCTTTCTCTAGCACCACCACTTGCGCACCGCCATCCGCGGCAAGAAGGGCAGCGGTCAGTGCGGCACCTCCTGAACCCACGACCACGACATCGACCACTTCGTCCCACTCGGGCGGTACTGAGCGCACCATGACGCCTCCAAATCCTGAACGTGTATTCAGGAACTGTAGCATGGTCGCAGTGAGCACGCCCCCGCGCAGCGGCCCGACCGGCCCAAGTCCCCCATCGGGCGCTGCGGCCGGAGTGCATCGTCCACAAAAGCGAGGCCTTGACCGACGCCGCGAGATCATCACCGCCGCTTTGGCCCTCTTTGCTGTCCGGGGAACCCGGGGCACCTCACTGGCCGACGTCGCAGCCGCTGCGGGCATCAGCGCCCAGGGCCTCCTGTATCACTTCGGAACCAAGGAGGCTTTGATCGCGCAGGTGGTCATCGAGATCGAAGCTCGGCGAGACGCGGAGATCGTGGCGACGGTCGGCGAAGGGGGGATTGCCATGCTGCGCAACCTGGCTGAAGTCGGGGGTCACGTAGCCGGCGGACGAGCATTGGCAGCACTCAATGTGGCGGTCGCCGCAGAAAACCTCGATCCCGGCGATCCACACCACCAGCTCTTCGCAAACCGCCGGCATCACGATCAAACCGTCCTGGAAGAAGGCCTCCGGCGTGGCGTGGAGCGCGGCGAGTTCCGGTCCGACCTCGATATCCCCCGTACCGCGGAAGAAATGGGCGCCCTGATGGCCGGCGCCTGGCTCAACTGGTTGTTAGAGCCTACCGGTAGCGATGTGACCCGGATTTTCCGGCACTATTTCACCGAGCTCGAACGCCGCATCAGGTGCGACTAAAGCGTGACCCGCTTGCGCTCCCTCCCCGCCAAAAGTAGTGTAAAGATGCACGACCGCGGGAGACACCGCTGAACCGGGGTTTGGTGACTGTCGCCCCGCCTGCGACTTCGTCGACATCCAAGCGGCCGATGACTCAAACGATGAAAGGAAAGCCAGTGCCGGTAGACCGCGTCCTGTATGCCCAAGCCTCCCACGGTGAAGAGGAGATCGCCGCTGTGTTGGGGGTCCTGCGCGGAGGACCCCAGGCTTTGCGGATCGGGCCGAATGTGGCCGAGATGGAGCGTCGCGTCGCATCTCTGTTCGGCAAGCAACTCGGTTTGATGTGCAACTCCGGTTCGTCCGCCCTCCTCCTGGCGTTCGCTTTGCTCGATCTGCCTAGAGGCTCCGAGGTGATAACCTCGCCGCTCACCTTCTCGACCGATATCGGAGCGCTCTACCACCTCGGCCTGACCCCGGTCTTTGTGGACGTGGAGCCGGACACGTTCAATGCCGATGTCTCGCGTATCGAGGAGATGGTTACACCCAAGACGCGGGCCCTCTTCTTTCCGAACCTGGCAGGCAACGCACCGGATTGGGATGTGGTGCGCGACATCGCCGACCGCCATCACCTTTTGGTGGTCGAGGACTCCTGCGACGCCCTCGGGGCGACCTTGCGCGGGACCCCGACCGGCACGCGGTCCGACATCAGCGTGACCAGCTTCGCCATGTCGCATATCATCACCTGCGCGGGCAACGGCGGGATGGTGCTCCTTGACGATGAGCAACTGCGGGACCGAGGCTTGATGCTCCGGCGCTGGGGGCGGCGCTCGGAACCGCACCTCTTCGGCTCCCAAGCAGCCCGCACCGGCAGGGTGTTCCGGGAGGACCTCGACGGCATCCCCTACGACAACGACTTCATTTTCGACGTCCAACCATGGAACTTCGAGCCTTCCGAACTGGGCGCCGCCTACGGATTAGTGCAGCTTGACCGCCTCGCGGAGTTCACCGAACGGCGACGCAAGAACTTCGAGGTCTACACCGCATTCCTCAGCGAGCACCCGGACGCCTTTGTGGTTCCACGCCAACTGGATGGGCTGGAGACCGCCTGGCTGTGCTACGGGCTGCTCGTAACAGAGGATGCAGGCTTCGAAAGGCCAGACCTTCAGGAGTACCTCGACACCGTAGGAGTGGACACGAGAACCATTTGGAGTGGCAACATCACCCGTCACCCCATGATGCAGGGCGTCGATTATCGGGTCCCAGCAGCCGGCCTGCCCAACGCCGACCGCGTGATGCGCCAAGGATTGATTCTTCCCTGCAGCCACGGGCTCACCGATGACGAACTCGACTACGTTTGCAGCCGGATCGAACATTTTCTCAAAGATCGCTCGACCCGATGACCAAGGGAATGTTCGTCGTTCGAAACGGAGACGCAAAAGGTGTGGACGGCATATGAAGGACAGCGCCGCGGAGGAAAGATCGCCATGACAGTCGCAGAGCGCGATGCCTTCCTGGCCTCGGAGCGCACGTGCCGGGTAGCCAGCATCGGCAGCGACGGAGGACCTCACGTAACCCCTTTATGGTTCGCGTGGGACGGCGCGTCGCTGTGGCTGACATCAATCGTGCGGAGCCAACGGTGGGCGGATCTTCAGCGAGACAGGCGGGTCGGCGTGGTGGTCGACGCGGGGGAGGAATTTGTCGACTTGCGTGGGGTGGAGATCCGAGGTGACGCGCTACCGGTTGGTGAGGCACCGAGGACAGGAGCAGCCGTCGCCGAGTTAGACGTCCCAGAGCGACTCTTCGCCGAGAAGTACAGCGGCGGACGGGTTCACTACGACGGCCGTCACGCTTGGCTGCGTATCACTCCACAAAAAATTGTCAGCTGGGACTTCCGGAAAATGCCCAAGGCGTAACCGGCGTCAGGCGGAGGCTTGCGCCTGGCTGATGTGCACGTAAGTTCCGTTACACTCAAACCCAGACGTCGGCGGGTCCAGCCGGACGTACTTAGTTCCGCTGATACCCACCACCACGATGCAAGTGGCACCCTGCTTGGCCGCTGGATTGCTCGCCGGCAGCAAACCGTCGGCGCTGAAGCTGGTGATCTTGTTGAGCTGATTGATCAACGCGCTACGATTCGGGGTGCTACCAGCCGCTTGGAGCGCCTGGACGAACAGTACTCCTGACGCCCACGCGTCGACGCCGTAGATGTTGGCCGTGTCACCTGGATGAGTTTTCGTCAACCAGGTCAGATACGTCTTGAGCTCCGCGTTGGTCCCGTTGTCCTGTCCAAGGTACATGGGATAGAGAAGCGGCATGTACACGTTGTCGGCGTTATCTGCGCCCACCAACTTGAAGAACGAGGCGTCGTACGCGGTCGGGGAGATAATGGCGTCAGGGTGGAAGTCCTGTTGCGCAGCCTGTTGGACGAAGTCTGCATCGACCTGTGCGCTACCGGTCGACATGTCAACAATTTTGACTCCGTCGGCCTTCATTCGCAGAATGTCGCTCGTAAAGTTCGTTTCTGTCTGGCTTAAGCCTCGGCTATACACATAGCGGAAGCCCTCCGACTTGAACGCTGCGCTGATTTCGTTATACGACGACTTCGAGGTCAACGAGTACAGCACTCCGGTATGGGTGATGTCGTTGGGGAACTTGTCCTTGATCCACAGGGCCGCCGTGTTGGGATAGCCCGGAGGTTGAGGAGACGCGGTGATCGCGTTCGGTGTCGAGTACAACTGGGGGCCGAAGAGGTAGGCCTGGACATCGGGGAAGGCGGGGTTGGCGGTAAGGGCCTTCTGGCCGCAGGCGTCGAGGACCGAAAAGGTTCCGACAATGGCGAACACCTGGGGGACCAGCGCGTTGATGTCGTCGGTGTAGGTGTTGCAGTTCAAAGCGTCGTCTTTGAAATCGACCTTGAGCGTCTTGCCGTCGACACCACCGATCGAGTTTTGGTAGGCCACGAAGGCGTCCAGAGAATCTTTGGCGTTTTGGAACAACCCCGGGATAGGGCCGCTGAGCGTGGCGATCTGGCCGATCGTGATGGTGTTCGAGGTCACCCCGATGGTCTGGCTAGCGTCGTTGCGGGTCGGGAGCTGGGCGGGGAGGGTGCTGGTTGACGGGACACCGGTCGTGGTGGACGGGCCTGGGGCGACAGTGCCAGCGGTCGTCGTGGACGCTGTTGTCTCGCTGCTGCTTCCGCAGCCGGCGCCGACGAGCGCTCCCATCGTGAGTACTGCCGCTCCACAGGTCCACCGCTGGCGTCGATTCATCGCGAATCCCCCTCTTTCCTGTTCCAGATGTCGGTTGTGTTGGCTCTTGATCGAATAAAGTCGGTCGCTCATGACCGCGGAATGGACGACCAGGGCACGTTTTTGTCGGTACGGACGTCGCCCGGTAGCCCCAGCACCCGCTCCCCGAGAATGTTGCGCATGATCTCGGTGGTGCCACCCTCGATGGAGTTCGCACGCGCCCTGAGGAAGTCCCGGCGGATATCCCCTGCATGTTTCGGCGGCCGGCTCATCTCGTATCCCGGGAAGAGCATGGCTTCGGCCCCCATGAGCTCCATACAAAACTCGGTAACTTTCTTGTTGAACTCGGCGGATGCGAGCTTTCCGATCGATCCCTCCGGGCCCGGGGTCCCCTGGGTCCGGCGCTGACCAGCGCGCATGTTGGTCAACCGGATGGTCTCCGCCTCAACCCATAACCGCATTAGGGAGTCGCGCTGGGTAGCCGCGCGAGGCCCCGCCGCCCAGTACAGATCCAGGGCTTTGGCGATCGGCCCCGAGCCGCGTGGCACAACCGTCCCCCCCAACGACACCCGCTCATTCATGAGCGTCGTCAGCGCCACAGCCCAGCCGTCACCCACCGCGCCGAGCCGTTCGGCATCGGGAACAAGCACATCGGTCAGGTAAACCTCGTTGAACTCGGCGTCGCCGGTCATCTGCCGCAAAGCCCTCACCTCGACGCCGGGAGCGTGCAGGTCGAGCACGAAATACGTCAACCCCCGGTGTTTCGGGGCGTCGGGGTCCGTCCGGGCCAGCAGCATCCCCCATCGGGCGACGTGAGCGAACGACGTCCACACCTTCTGGCCGGTGACCCGCCAGACGTCGCCGTCGCGCACCGCCCGGGTCGCCAGCCCGGCGACGTCCGAGCCGGCCCCCGGCTCGCTGAAAAGCTGGCACCACAGCTCCTCGCCCGTGAAGAGGGGCCGCAGATAGCGGGCTCGCTGCGCGTCGCTCCCGTGCCTGGCAACGGTCGGTGCGCCCATCCCCCATCCAATGGGATTTCGAAAAAACGCGCTCGGCGCTCCCACCGCACGTAGCCGTTCATCGACCAACGCTTGCCAACCCGGTTCGACCCCCAGTCCGCCGCAGCCAACCGGGAAATGCACCCAGGCCAGTCCGGCGTCGAACTGGCGACCCAAAAACTCCTGCGGCGCGACCGTTTCCGGGCTGATGCTTGCCAGAAACTCATCGGTTCGCTCGGCTACGACTGTTTCGTCGCTCATCTTGCTACTCCTCAAATGTGGTGACGCAGAGCTCAGCATCCTGGCGGCCGGGTGCCAATAACGTGTCGGACCTCAAGATCTGCGAGCTGTTCGGCGCTGAGGCCGAGAATTCCAGCAAGGACACGATCGTTGTCTTCCCCGAGCGTCGGTGCCGCTTTCATGGCCCAGCGCTCTACGCTGGCGAACCGGTACGGTGCTCCCGGTACGAGGTGATCACCGACCACTCGGTGCTGCACGGTTTCGAACAGGTGACGGTGAGCGAGCTGCGGGTGCCGGGTTACGTCCCGGGGATCCCAGCAGACGCCCGCGGCGATCCCGACGTGGTTCAGGCAGGCAACCGCCTCTTCGGCGGGCCGCCGGCGGGTCCACTCCGCGATCAGACCGTCGAGTTCGTCGTGGCGCGCTCGTCGCCCGGCGACGGTGGCCAGATCCGAGGCGTTCGCCCAGTTCGGTGCGGCGATGACCTCGCGCAGCGCCGTCCAGGTGATGTCGGACTCGACGGTGATGGCAACCCACTGGTCGTCGCCGGATGCCGGGTAGACACCTTGGGGAGCGAACACGGGGTGCCGGTTTCCGTGGCGGGACGCGACAGCGCCGTAAGCGTCGAACTCAACGACCGCTTGGGCGGCGACGTTGAGCGCTGCTTCCACCATGGTGGCTTCGACGGCCACTCCCCGCCGGGTACGTTCGCTGTCCCAGAGGCCGAGGAGGGCCGCCCAGGCTCCGTGAGCGCCGGCCACGACGTCCGCCAACCCTCCCTTGGACAAGGGCGGTTCGTCCCGGTACCCGGTCACCGATGCCATAGTGGACATGGGCTCGATCGTCTGAGCGAACGCCGGGCGGTCCCGCCACGGGCCGCTCAGCCCGAACGCGGGCATCCGCATGTAGACAATCCGGGGATTTAACCGAAGGACATCTGCCTCGGTTAGCTGCCAACGATCGGCGACTCGGGGCGAGAAGTTCTCCACCAGCAGGTGGGACCGAGCGACGAGGTCGAGGAACACGGCGCGGCCCTCGTGGCGGTCGAGGTCGAGGGTCACTCCGAGCTTGTTGGTGTTGGCCGCCAGGAACATGTGGCCTCGTTCCCACCAGTCCGCGACGTCCGAGCGGCCGCCGGTCAGGCGCATGCCGTCGGGGTGAGTCGTCGACTCGACGTGAATGACCTCTGCGCCGAGGAACGCCAATGTCTGGGTCGCCGCGGCGCCGACCCACCACGACGTCAGGTCGATGACCCGTAGCCCCTGCAGCGGCAGGCCACTGATACCAGCAGCCGGCAGGACGGGGGCGTCGGGCATCGGCGACGTGACCGGCGGATGCCGGAGTTGGTACGGGGGCCGCGGTCCGAGGACCCCGGTCGCCTCATCGCGGACAAACACACCTCGGGCAACGAACTGCTCGTCGCCCAGGACCGACGCGCCGTCGTGGACGCGGGCGACGGCGACACGCAACTCGGTGGCGAGTTGCACTAGCTCGTCGGTCGGGACTTGACCCACACACCGGTCGATGAGGGCCTGCCACTCCTCCAGCCGGGCGAGACGAGAGCGAATCTGGGAAAAGGTCTCGTCCCCGATGAGATCCGGGCGTCCGATGAGTAGGAGAAAGTTTTGGAACATCTGACCGGAGTTCGTGTTGAACGCGATGAGCCCGTCTGCCGTGTGTTCGATTCCGGGGGACTCCACGTACCGCAGGACGTTACGTGGCTCGGGACGGCCCAGCAGATCGTAGAGGAGATAGGAGAAGTTGCTGCCCCCAACCGCCAGCACGTCGAGCACCGCGATGTCGATGCGCTCGCCGACACCGGTCCGCCGGGCTTTTCGTACCGCAGCCAACGCCGGCGCGGCGGCGGCCGCGCCGGTCAGGTAGTGGCCGATCCAGCCTCCGGCTTGCACCGGCGGGCGGTCGGGCCGGCCTTTGAACTTGAGGGTCCCTGACTCGGCTTGGAGGACCAGCTCGCTGGCCGGGCGCCCGGCCAGCGGACCGGTCGCCCCAAACGGGGAGACCGAGACCACGACGGCAGACGGACGGTCGACCAGCGCACCGGCGACGTCTTGTTCCGTCGAAGGGTCGACGATAATGAGGTCGCTTGTGGCCAATAGCGCCCCGACCGCTCCTCCTTCCTCCGATCTGACGACGTGTTTGGCACCGTTTAGGAAGCGAAACAATGCCCCTTGGTCGCCGTGATTGTCGGCGCCGGGCGGCACGTACGAACGAAGCCAGTCTCCGCCCGGTTGTTCCACTCGCGTGACGTAAGCGCCCGCGTCGGCAAACAGCTTCGAGCAGTAAGGGCCGGCGATACCGACACTCAGATCGGTGACCCGTACACTATCGAGCACGGTCACGGTCACGGTCATCCGACCGCAAACACTCCCCTCAGGCCCATTGCCAAATGTAACAACGTTATGACTTGAGCGCAACGCAGTCGCGCTGCGTTCCGGGATGCATGTTCATTTTTCCGGGGTATCGGGGATAAATCTCCATGTGTGCTTGTAGTCGTCCTGCGCCTTCATAATGGCGGGAAGGTCGGCAGGCTGCCACCCTGGCACTAGGGTGTCGCCAGTCAGATCGCGCACCGCCAGGTTGTACTCGATGATGAGGGGAAGGCTGTAGGCGATTCGACCGGTCACCGCCGTGGGATCGGCGGTGCAGAGGAACCGACCGGCTTCGCTCATCGTCTCCAATGGTTCGAAGAGGACGTCCGCGATCCATCCGGCGCGTACCAGTGCCCTCGTCGCCACGGCAGAGTACGGCGAAAGGGTGTTCGCGGCGATGCCGTAGCGGTGACCTTCCGCCGCGACGCTCGAGGTGAGGCGGTGCAACGCCGCCTTGGTCGCCCCGTAACAGCTCCCGGCGCTGGCCGGCGGATGCGCTGAGAACGGCGGTCCGGCAAGGATCTCGCCGGCCTTCGATCCATAGTTGAGTATCCACCCCCGTCCGCGCTCGCGCATTCCCAGGTAGGCCTGCTGGGTGATCAGCCACGGTGCCCACACATTGAGCTGCTGGAAGTGCTCCAACTCCCGCAATGTCCATTTCTCGAAGGACTTGTACACAGAACCGGCGGCAGCGTTTACCACGACGTCGACGGGACCGAGTTCTGCTTCGACTCTGGCCACCACCGTGTCCCGTCCCCCGCTGGGGTCGGCCAGATCCATCGGCAGCACAATCCCGACCGAGCCAGCTGCCTCGACTTGGGCGAGCGTCTCGTCTAGTCCCTTGCGGTCGCGGGCGACGAGCGCCACCGCGGCGCCCTCGGCAGCGAGACGCTGCGCCAGCGCGGTGCCCGTTCCGCCCTGACTCGACCCCGTGATCAGGGCGACGATGCCCTCGCACGCCTTATCTCCCATGCTGTGCTCCTCTGCACTCACCGCATGTTCTCTCAACGGGCGGGGACCATGCCTCCGTCGACGATCAGTACCTGACCGGTGATGAAACTCCCGGCATCGGAAGTGAGTAGGAGCGCTGGCCCGACGATCTCATCGGGATCGGCCATGCGCTTGAGCAGCATGATCCGCGCCATCTCCTCTTGTTGTTGGTCTGAGGTGGCCCGGACCATGTCGGTATCGACAGTTCCTGGGGCGAGCGCGTTGACACGTATCCCGTACTGGGCGAACTCGGCGGCGGCGGAGCGGGTTTGGGCGAGCAAGGCCGCCTTGCCCGCCGCGTAGAGCGACACACCACCCGAGAACATGAACGCTGCTCCGGACAGAATATTGAGCACTGCCGCATGGTCACTCTGTTTCAGATACGGCAACGCCTCCTGCGTGAGGAACACCGGGCCACGCAGGTTGACGTCGAGGGACTTCTGCCATGCCTCGGGCGTGTAGGTGCCGACCTTTTGCGCGAGGGCCGTGGCCGCGTTGTTGACTACGACATCGACGCCTCCGAATCGCTCGACAGTCCGCCGGACGATCTCCGCCAGGTCGTCCAGAGCACCCAGATGAGCGGGGACACCGAGGGCATCGCCTCCGAGGCCTCGCAAATGTTCCTCCGTCTCCTTACATGCCTCCGCCTTGCGGCTGGCCACCACCACCCGCGCTCCGGCAGAAATGTAACCCTCGGCCAGCGCCCTCCCGATGCCACGGGTGCCGCCCGTGACGATGACCACCCGCCCGGTCATGTCGAACAAACCCTTGAGTTTCTCCCTGTCCACGAAATGACCCTCCCGTCTCCCACGGTCGCTGGTGGACAGCGATCCCGCAACTATGTAACGTTGTTATATTATGCTACACGAGCGCCGAGCCGGTGCCTGGGGAGGACGCAAATGACCGACTACGAAACGCAATTGGCCAAGGTCCTGACACCGTGCGCGCCGCCGCGCATCCTAGACGGGGTGTACACCGACAGGCAGTTCGAAGCCATGATGGAAGTGGTCAAGCGCGAAGGCCCCTGGCCGACGATCACCGCCCACCACTTCGAGTCTGCTGATGAACTGATCGCCACCATCACCGGGGTCGTGCCCGAGAACCATGGGCTGACCCTCGATGACCTCTCTCCCCCACACTTCCGTGGCTTCTTCGCCCAGAACTCAGTCTGTTTCTATCCTGAACTCCACGAAGTGTTCTACAACGCAACCTTCCTTGAGTTGGTCAAAGACTACTGGGGATGCAAATACGCGAAACCCACGCTCATGCTGTTCAACATCTGCGGACCACACGAGACGCGCAAGGACGCCCATCTCGACGCGGTCACCTTCCGAGGCGTACGGATCGAAAACACCCCGGTGTGGATGCAAAACATCATGGGGAAGTCCGGTCTGTTCACCGACTACCTCGTCAAGATGGCCCAGGTCATCACCTGGTGGTATGCCGGAGAAGAAGGCACCTTTACCTACTGGCCCGACGGTCCGCTCGAAGCACCGAAACGACTCGAGCATCCTCTATGGAACAAGGGTGTCGTCGTCCAGAACGAGGTCATGTTCCACCGGGGAGACTCCGTCGGCAGGCTCGACGAGCGCCACGTCGAAGGCGCCCGGGCCCGCTCGCTGTTCGGGTACAACGCCGAGGATGACGTATGGGACGTGACGACCGACGGAGCGCGGGTGCACCGCTACCAGCCCGAGCAGATCCGCTTCCTGGCCCACTGGAACGCGGAACTCTATGCGGACTTCGCAGAGCTCAAAGAGATTATGGACCATACCGACGATCTCACGCATCAAAGGGTCGTCGACATCCTCCTCGCTGACCTTCGGTCCAAAGGCATCAAGGTGAGCGAGCCCAGCGACCCCTTCCACGACGCCGACTGGATCGGGACGCTCATGCGCACCTATACCATCGCACCGGCAACCGACTGGAGAGCCGCCTGAGCGACGACGAGCCGATCAGACCATATCGAATCTCCTCGCCGAGCTGAATGTTTCTGACTCCGCGTAGTCGAGGATGACCCGGATGGTCGAGAACCGGGCTTCGCCGTCCTCCAAGCGCACGGTGCCTAAGCAATAGCCGCTCGAGAGGTTGCTCACCGCACCCCCAACGATCTGCGTGACGAAGAGATAGGCCCGAAAATCGACCTCATCCCCTCTGTTCCGGGTGACGTGCACGTTAGTCGCGTTGTGACGGAGCGGGTACGGACTGTTCTTCCGGTGATCGATATGCCAAGCGAGCACCTCGTCGCGGCCCGTCAGGTCAGCTCGAAAAAACGTCTCGAACTCCGTGTCACCCTTGTCGCTGCGGCACTCGAACCGTGCCTGTGAAGCGAAGTACTCGGGCCAGATGTCAAAGTTTCCCTGGTCGTAGTCGAACCACCAGCTCGAGACCAAGTTCTGGACAGCACTGAGATCAATCATGCTCAAGCCTCTCGTTCTGATCCGAGCGCCACAGCAGGCAACACCCCCGCTGCGCGTGAGCGCAATCTACCCTGCAAATAACGTTGTTACAAGTCCCAGCAGACAGATCTCACCGAAGTCCGGATGCGCGCCGGCGGGTCTTTCTCGGGGCACGTCGCCTCTGCTCATCTGGCGGAAGTTCCCAGCTCCGGGCCAGACGGTTCTGGGTCTCCGCCCAGGCCTTAGGGCTCGGCTCGATCCCCAGCCCCTCGAGCACGCCGAGCCCGACCTCCGCCGCCCACACGTAAAGGAGCGCCGCTTCCATGTCCACCGACGGGTGTATCCCCAAGCGCTCGCGCTCGTGCTCGAAACCCTCGAGCCAGGTGCTGATGTGCACCAACTGCTCATCCCGCAGACGGGTACGGGTCTCCTCGTCCTGTTGCGCCGCAGCCGCCCCCTGCACGATAAGCGCCCGCAGCCGCCGGCGCCTCGGGAACTCGCGGGCTAGGCGAGTCAGCGTCTCAATATGATCAAGCTGCTCACCGAGGTACAAGGTCTCGGTCTCGAGCTGCTCCAAGGTCTCGAGGTTGATGGCCTCCGCCAACAGATCAGCCTTGTTCCTGAAATGGCCATAAATGGCTCCACTGGTCACCGCCCCCCGCCTGGCGATGTCCCGGATGGACGTCTGGAGGTATCCCCGCTCTGCGAACATCTCCCCCGCCAGTCGTATCAACGCCTGCCTCGTCCCTAACGCCCGCCGATCGGGGTTACTCTTCTCTGTCTCGGGCAGGATGGACATCGCCTCTCCAATATATCGGCCATCCTTCGCCGTCCCCAAGGCCGCACCCCGAACGAGCACAGCAGACTGGCGGTGGTCGGTTACAATTCGAGCCTGGAGACGGCGCCAGAGGCCAAACTCCTCCCATCCTCGGAATGCGGGCGCTCGAGCCTGCTCGCTGTGCTCAGGACCCGCACTCGACCTGAATGAACTTCAGCTCCGCCTGGATCCGGCGTCTAGTGGTCGAGAGTAGCGCGAGGAACTGGGTCCACGAAGACGTCCCTTGTCCCGAGCTCATGCGTCACCTGCTGGCGCCACGACACCACGCGCCATCCGTGATCCGTGCGTATCGATTCGGCGAAATACCAGCCAAAGCACTCATAGGTGAGCGCAGCGCGTTCGCCGGACCCGACGTGATGCACGCGCATCTTCACCGACCCCCTAGCGCTGTCGCCTTCGATGTGCGCTCGATGGTTTCCCATAAGGTGCTGGGTCGGCCCGCACAGGTCCAGAAAGCTCCGGATCATGGCGACCACGTTCGGCCGGCCTTGGATGAGGTAAGCCCCTCCGTAGTTCACCGTGACTTCGGGATCGAAAACATCGTCAAGGTCCGACCACTTACGGCTATCCAGTGCGTCGGCATACCGATTAAATAGATCAAACACAGCCAGTCGATCCAAAGCGCCGGACACTACCAATCCATTCACTAGTGGGTCCACAACTGTGTATGACCGGCGCCGCCAGGACTTCGACCGCCACGCCGCCTAGGTCGTGGTCGCCTTCGTCGCCGGCGGCTGACCGTCGACAAGGCTCCATCGCTTGGCCCAACGCTTGCCGATGGCAAGCGCCCATCTGCGGCACCTTAAGGGCATGTCCCACTTGAATATGTCGACGTGCAATGGGCCACAGTCGCCGCCAGCGATCCAGTCAGCGTGGCCTGCGACAAAGCTGACTGGGCGCTCGGTGGCTCTGCAGGAGATGAAAGAGACCCGCACAAATCGAATCTGGAACAGTCCGGTGGGCGATGAGGTTGCGAATACCGGTATTTGGCGGTCCATTCAGTTTGCGTGAACGGCACCTTCTTTCTCCAGGGTCTGCTACACCAACGTGGCCAGGTCGGGCGCCACGTCAGCGCTGTCGGTCGCGGTCGCCCTGTTGGCCGCGCGCGTTGCCAAGGCCGCGCGCGCGGACCGTTCGCGGAAGAGGCTAACGGCGATCAGGGCGAGGTTGCTTGCTGCGGCAGCTCCGATCGTGGTGGTGACGAGCACGAACGGCCCGGATGAATTCGCGGTGATCCCGAGCCACCCTCCGAGCAAGGCGCCGGCGGTTGCGGCCAGGAGCCCGAGTGATTTGGTGGCGCCGTCCCAGTCGAGGTGAGTCCAGGCCAGGTAGAGGCCCAGCGCGATCGGCACGCTGGGGGCGAGAATCCCGAACAGATGGCTGCTCAGGGTCAGCGCGGGCCAAAGGGTCAGGACGACTAGGGCTGCTCCGAACCAGCCACCGAGCCCGAGCACGAGCGGGACGATGGTGCGGGCCACGACGCTGGTCTTGAGTCCTGCGGAACCGTGCTTGCGTACCCGGAGCGCTACCCAGAGCAGCGACAGGGCGGCCAGGACGATGACGCCGATCATGGTCCCAAGGATGTCCTTGGCTATCGCTGACTGCGTGGTCGATTGGGCGAAGCTGACCATGTGCGGGGTGTAGCGGGACGTGTCGACTTGGCCGGTGTCGTAGAACGTGGTCAGCAGCTGTGTGCTGGCGCTCGGCTCGTAGTAGAAGAAGTCGTCCGCGTGCCCGAGCCCGGGCAGGATGACCTGATGCCCGTTGGGGAGGTGCGGCAGCAGCTCCTTCGTGGCGTTCTGGGCCGGCGTTTCGAAGTCGAGCGTCCCGCCGATGAGCAGCGTGGGGACGTTCGAGTTCTGCACGCTGGTGTACTGGTTCTCGCCCGGGTTGGCCGGCCAGTCGCGCGCAAGGCCTCCTGCCCCCCACAAGAACTCCGTGAAGGGATTGCCGATGATCGAGCCGCCGCCCGCGCCGGAACTGAAATAGCGCTCGGCGGGCTGCGCGTCGGCCACCCCGATGCTTGCAAACTCGCCCCAGACGAACGAGTGGGGGAGGATGAGACCGGACATCATCGATAGCAGCCACAGGCCGCTCGGGTCGCCCTGAGCGGCGGAGATCCACGAGTCGAGGGTCATCGGCCCGGACAGTGGCTTATCCACCGAGGTCGCCTCGGTGAGCCCGAGGAAAGTCCCGACCAGGACGTTGCCCGGCTTGATCGGCAGGAAGTACCACCGGCTCGGCATGTGTGCCGCCGTGTGCTGCATGCTGGCGGCGAGGTTGCCGGTGCGGGGCCGGCAGGCAGGCTGCTGCGCACACAGCGCCGAGTAACGCTCGATCCCCTGATCGATCTCGGCTCCGCTGTACAGGAAGTTCCCGGGCGGGTTGACCCCGATCATCACCGAGCGGTCGACACTGTTCGGGTACATCCACGAGTAGATCATCCCGAGACGGGTCCCGGCGCTCTCGCTGAGCAGGTCGATGCGCTGGTAGCCGAGCGCGACGCGAGCGGCCTCGATGTCGTCGGCCTGCTCCTCCAGCGTGTAGCCGGCGAGGTCGACGCCGTCTCGCTCAAGCCGCTGCGCGCACGAGGCGAAGGCCCGGGAGTACGCGCTCAGCGACGCTTTGCCGAGGTAGTCGGCGGAGCTATTCAACGCCGCCGCCACCTCGGGACAGTTCAGGACCGAAGAGCCGTCGACGCCGCGATAGCCGACCATGACGACATCGTGCTGGGCGGCCAGGCGGCTCGCATCGGGGAACGTCATGTTGGTCACGCCCGGGCCGCCGTTGAGGTAGAAGATTGGCGCCAGCGGGTGGGATGAGCGAGCCAGGACCTGCGTCACCGGCAGCGCGATCAGGCGCGACCGTGGGTTTGCCCGGTTCTCGGCCACGACGAGCGTTCCGCAGTCGGCGCGGTAGCTGCCGTTCTCGGTGGGATAGGTGCACGGGTGCATGGTCAGCTGGCCGGCGTGCGCCCCCTTCGGGACCGAGACCGTTTCCGGGCTGGACGAGACTCGCAGGTAGATAAGTCCGGTTAATAAGACGATGGTTACCAACACGCCAACGATTCGTGCCCAGGTGAATGCCCTTGGTCTCTTGGCCAGCGGTACTGGTTGGTCGACTGCCACGGGCCTGCAGTAGCGCCTAGTAAGACGTCTTGCCTTGATCATTGGCCTTCCATTCGTCGATGCTTCGGTGGTGTCAACAGCGTGCGCCCAGCGCCTGAGGTCGGACTGCCGTGGTGCTGAGGTGGTGACCTCAGGCTGCGGGAGGCAAGCCTGGGCGCAGCCGCGGCGACGGTCGTATGGCGGACTCCGTGGAGGTGAAGTTCTTCGGCGAGTTCGAGGTGGCGCAGGCAGGCGTACTGGTGCCGGTGCGCGGCGCCAAGCAGCGAGCCTTGCTGGCCGTCCTGGCGCTTCATCGGGGAGAACCCCTCAGCACAGACCGCCTGGTCGACGCGCTGTGGGGTGACGGGCAAGTGGCCAACCCGGTCAACGCCCTGCAGGCCCAGATCGGCCAGCTGCGTCGTAGCCTCAGGGCGACGGCGATCGTCACCTCCGACGCCGGCTACGCCCTCGAGGAGGAGGCATTCGGATTGCCTTGGCGTTGGGAGGGCGTCCATGGCTCCAAGTCAACGCCGCCGAAGCGGTGCTGTCCCCAGGGCGCGACCCTAGGTTTGACCCTAGGTTTTGCTAATGACCTGGTTGTGGGTCGGTTGAACCAACGTCTGCCCGCTCCGCCAGCGAACCGGGTCGGTCAGGTCACCAGGGCGGCGAGCGCTCGGCGCGAGGTGATGTCGAGTTTCATGTAGGTGTTGCGGAGGTGGTACTCCACGGTCTTCACCGAGACATACAGCTCGCTGGCCACCTCTTTGTTGGTCAGTCCGGTGGCGACCAGTCGAGCCACGGCGAGCTCGGCGCGGCTCAGTCCCAAGAGGGTGGCGGGGCTGTCGGGCGCCACGGTGACCTGAAGAGCGGCCAGTTCCGTGGCGCAGGCCTGCACGTACGGGTCTGCTCCCAATCTGGAGAAGAGGTGATGGGCGTTTTCGAGTTGTGCGACCGCGGCTGATTGTTTGTTGGCTGTCCGTAAGTGACGTCCGTCGTCGAGGCTCAGGAGTGCATGCTCGAACGGCACCGGTACCCCCGCCGCCAAGAAGTGAGCCCGCGCGAACGCCTCGTCCGCTCGGGTTGGGTTCCCGGTCGCCACGGCCAGATTGCCCTCACAGCGGGCAAGCGCCAGGGCCGCCGATGCCAGACCGCTCTGAGGGATTGCTGCCTCAAATTCGTGCAGTGCCGTCTCGGCGTCGTCGAGTCGGTCCAAGCCGACGAGCGCGTCCGCCTCCATCGCTCTCCAGTTGAAGATGCCCGGGCAGCCTGCGACGCCCAGGAGTCCGGTGGCACGCACCGGCTCTGTGGCCAGAAGGACCCCGGCCAGGTCGCCACGAGCGGAAGCGAGTGAGACAGCCGCCATGGCCGCGGTGGCCACTGGGAGCACCCGCGGGAACCGCTCGGCCGCGGTCCGCGCCGCGCGCATGTGCGCCTGCGCAGAAGTCCAGTCGCCGCGAAAGGCCAGAACCTGGGCGGCCCGGGCGTGTGCCCGGGCCAGGTCCAGCGGACGATCCGCGTCTTGGGCCAATGCAATCGCCAGTTGCGCGTGTGTGACGGCTGCGTCCCAATCGCCGCGACGGAAATGGGCGTCACTGAGATGCGACATACATGGGCCCGGATAGGTCGCCGGCAGACCAGTGCGCAGTCGGGCCGCCGCCACGCCGAGGTCGGCGATGGCCCCGGCCAGATCGTCGACGTAGACCTTGAGCATGCCCCGCATGATGAGGGCATCGGTTTCCGACACTGGCACTTCGTTTCCCGACAGGGGCAAGAAGCCGAGTGCGGCCAGCCCGTCGGGACTTCGGCTGGCCGCACTGAATGCGTATGCCTGCGCCGTAAGCGCCATGGCCCATGTCGCCGAGCCGGGCACGGTCCGGCTTACGGCCCGGTCCCCCCACGTCAGAGCCTCTTCGGGTCGACCAGAGATGACCATCCAGTTGGCCAACGACGTCGCGGCGCGTCCTCCAATTTCGGGCTCGGTCTCCGGATCGTGGGCTTGCCATGCCGCGAGCAGGCGACCCTCGGCCCCGGGCGATCCGGTGAAGACTCCCAGCAGCCCCGTCAACGCGTCGAGCCGAGCACTGGAAGTTTGGCAGAAGGCCAAGACCCGTGCCGCGGCCGCCGTGTCGGCGGCGTTGAGTTGGACGACAGCAGCGTCGAGGAGTCTCCGTTCTCGATCCATCGGAGCGGGGGACAGGGCAGCCGCCTGCTCCAGAGCCCAAGCCGAGGCACCTAGGTCGCCGGTGGTTGCGCTGGCCAGGGCCGATGCTTCGAGTTCGGCGGCCAGCGCCTCCTGGGGTCCTACCGACGCGGCGACGCGGTGGGTCAGTTGCGCGTGACCTGCGGCGAGTTCAGCAGCACGTGCATGCAGGTCTTGGCGGCTCGTGGGACTGAGATCGGCGTAAATCGCGGCGCGGTACAACGGATGGGTGAAGGTCAACTCCGACGCCACAGCACCTTGGGTCAACAGTCCGGCTGCGACGGCCGCATCCACTTCGCGCCGGGCATCGGGCAGCTGAGCGACCGACGCGATCATCGCCGCTGGGGCGTGCTGGCCCAGCACCGAAGCGGCCGCCAGGAAGGCCTGGGTTGGTGCCGACAGCACCGCCACCCGGGACAGGATCACCCCGGAAAGCTCCCGTGGCGCCGGCAGGCCACCGTGCTCCCCGTTCAGTCCGACGACGCCGATCTCGTCGAGCAACGCCTGACAGTAGAGAGCATTCCCTTGCGTGTGCGCGGCCAATCGGGACGCCCCTCGTCGCGACAGCGATCCCAGTCCAAGCGCGCTCGCCAGCTCGGTGAGATCCTCCGGGTTGAGACCGGCTAGACGCACACGGGTGACACGAGCATCACCACCGAAGAATCGTGCCCAACCGGGATCGGTCAGCTCCCCGACCCGCGCGGACATCACCGTCAAGACCTTGTCGGCCCGGAGACGTCGCAGGGCAAACAACACCGCACGCGACGACGGTCGGTCAGCCCACTGCAGATCGTCGACGGACAGCACCACCACCCGACCGTCGGACTGCAGCCGATCAAGCTGGTCCACCAACCGAGCTCCGACCGCCATCGGGTCCGTCCCCGGGTCCGTCAATGTCCCAGGCTGGAGCTGATCGATGACCCCATACGGCAACAACGTCTCGGCCTCGTCCGCACCAGCCTCGAGAACGACAACGTCCACCAGCCGACTAAGGAACTGGGACAGGAGCGTCGACTTACCCCCACCCGCCTCCGCCTCCACAAACACCACCTGCGGGCGGCCCAGCTGGGCGGCCGCGAGTCGTCCTTCGAGGACGCGCAGTTCGCGCTGGCGCCCCACGAAGCCGGCCGAAGTAGCCACGGCGGCTAGTCGGAAGGCGTTGCTGACGCAGCGCCCGGTTCCGGCACCCACTCCTCGAAGCGTCTCAAGATCACAAGCACGACCACGCCGCCCTACAGGTTGTCGGAGCCCACAGTTCGGACCCGTCAGATGATGAACAACCGCTCAGGGTCGCACGAGCCAGTCCAGCGCGGGCCTCCAGCAGGTCGGAAGCATCTGAAGCCCAACCGTAGGCAGCAGGCGGCGAGTAACCCCTCCGGCGCCAGCCCGGTCGCCCCTGATCACGTCGACTCTCAGGGCTCAGGCGCACCGGCCTATGCTACTTGCCTAGATGCCTGTACAGGCTCCTGCAGGCGCGTGGCCGGCGCTCATCAACCAGCTCTGACCCGGTCCAACGGGCGGCTCTACCGACAAGGGGGACACTTATGATCTCCGGGCCGGGTATCGGACGAAGGCCCCGGGCGTTGGGGCATGCTGGCCGTTATCAGCCTTGGCATCCTGGCGCTCACTCTCAACTGGTTCGACGTTGCCACAGCATTCCCGCTCATTGGCGCCGAGTTCAAGGTGGGCCTCGGATCCCTGAGCTTGCTCATCTCCCTCTACATCGTCGGCTACGGGATCTCCCACATCCCGGGCGGCATCCTCGCCACGGCGATCGGCATGAAGAAGACCATCGCACTCGGCCTGTTGGTGCAGGGACTGGCCGGCATCATGTCCGGGCTGTCTCACTGCTACACCGAGCTCGCTTTCTTCCGAGTCGTCAGCGGCATCGGCGGGTCAGTGTTCATCGCCGTCGGGAGCGCCGCCGTGATCGTCTGGTTCCGCGGCAACGACGTCACGCTGGCGCTCGGAATCTCCGGGGGTGCCGTCTTCAGCGCCGGGCTGGCCATCACCCTCTACGTCTGGGTGTACGTGCAACGCGCCACGAGTTGGCATACGTCACTGATCCTGGGCGGCGTGGTCGAGTTACTCGTCATGGTCGTCACGGTGGTGACCTTCCACGTTCCCGAAGGCGATACGTCACTCGGCGGCATCAGGTTCGACCGCGCCGCCCTGCAAGCCTCGGTGGCCAGTAGAGATCTGTGGGTTTACGGCATCGCACTGCTCGGCGGCTACGGCGCCTACTCCACCACCTCGCAGCTGTTCACCGAATACGCCACCCAGCAGCGCCACGTCAGCGCATCCAGCGGCGGCCTGCTGTCCGCCCTCATCGGTCTGGCTGGAATCCCGGGCAGCCTGGCCGGCAGATACTGGGCCGACCGCAGCCGGAACCTGCGCATCTTCATCGTCGGACCGCTCATGGTCGTCGCCGCGCTGCTGGCCCTCATCCCGGTGGTGCCCACCGCTGCGCTGTGGGCGCTCGGGATCGGCATCGGCTTCTTCCTCATCTTCGGCTTCGCCGCCTGGTTGGCGGTACCCGCCCGCGTGTGCGATATCAACCACGAACACCTCGGCACCGCGACCGGTCTGATGCTCAGCCTCGCCGCTGTCGGTGGCTTCTTCATCCCCATCATCTTCGGGCACCTCGTCCCCCGGACCAGCTTCGACACCGGCTGGGTCTTCTTGGCCGTCCTGTCAATCGCCTTCTCCCTCGTCGGGTTGGCCGGGCGAAACCCCGAGACGGTTTCGACGAGAACCACCAAGGCGACGCAAACTCTGAGCCAACCTGCGGGCATAGCCGCAACACGGTGAACTCTCCATGTGGGAGATTGACGGTTCGCTGCTCACTTGCATCGTCGCAGGCAGGGCGACGCCGCTTCGACGCAGTGTCGAGCGGATGCGTCGTAGTGACGCTCGCCACCGCGAAGAATAGGAGAGCGCTGTCCTACACGAAGTGGTGCCGACGTTCGAGTACATCGGCAGCGGCTTCGGACGGTGTCTGATCGGTGGCCCGCACGTAGTCCGCCAAGCAGCGGGCGGCGGTCATCACATCGCAGTCAAGCTGAACGGTGACTACGCCGGTGGCTTGAGGGGCCCGGAGGGGCCATCTGACGAGATCCGTAACCCACTCGCGCCTCCGGGCTCGCCCGCAGTCCGACCAAATCGCCCTACGCGCCCGCCGACCGGCTCCTCAGAACTATCCCGTCGGCCTGAAGCGGCCACGGTTTGTGCCGTCGTACGAACGCAGTCGTCGCCCTCCTCATCGTCCCTCAACCCCACCCACAGCACATTGGCAGGACGACCGCTCACTGGCTCACCGATTTGTGGCGAGGAGCCTTGACAAGCCGCGATCATGCGGAGCCGATTACGGTCTCGAGATGGTCGGCGGCGTCGCGGTCTCGGGCTGGCACGAACGCCCAATAGATGTCGAAGGTGGTAGAGGTACGGGCGTGGCCGAGCCGATGCGAGACGGTACTGGGGTCGACCCCGGCGGTGAAACTTGCAGTTCGGTGGCCACAAAATGGCGGATGTCGTGAATACGGACATGATCGAGATCGTTCGCCTTCCGTAGGCGCTCCCAGCGCCGGGTGATCAACTCCGGTCGGATCGGTTGCCGGGACCGGGGGTCCCGGGTGAAGACCTGGTCGTCGCGCCCGACCGGGCGGCGGCACTCGACAGCCCTCCCATTGGCGCGGTCCCGATGGCACTGCAACGCCTGAACCGACTGCTTGGTTATCGACACGAGTCGCACTCCGCCGGTCTTGGTCGACTTGACCGTGACGCCGGCTTGTTTGGTGACCGACACCGACCGTTCGATGCGCACCGTCGCCCGTTCCCAGTCGATGTCCCCCCACCGCAGCGCGCAGATCTCGCCGCGGCGGGCACCGGTGGCCACCGCCACGTGCAGCCAACAGGCCAGCTCCTGATCAGCCCGTTCCGCCGATCGAAGCAGCATCCGGACCTGCTCGGGCGTGGGCGGGACGATCACTGTGCGCGCCACCTCCGGGCGGTTCGCCGCGGAGACCGGATTGCGGGGGATCCAACCCCAACAGACCGCTTGGGCGAAGGAGCGATGTAACACCACGTGCGCGTTGCGGACCCTCCACTGGCCCAGCCCGGTCGAGGCCATCTTGCGATACAGCCGGTCACAGTCACGAGCGTTCAGCCTCCACAGAGGCAGGTCGCCCAGCTCTGGGATGAGATGGTGGTTGATGACGCTGCGCCAGTCCTGAGCGGTCGTGGGGGAAACCTGGGCGGTGGTCACGAACTGTTCCAGCAAGGCGGCGACGGTCGTGGTGCTGCCCCCCTGCAATCCGGCACCGGCGGCTACGACCAGGCGCTGCAGTTCCTCGCGCGCCTCTGTTCGGGTCCCGATGAAGGTTCGGGACAGCCGTTGCTTGTCCCCGTTGACCGGGTCCGGATCTCCCATCACCTGCAACCGCCAATGCCCAGGCGAGCGCTCCACCATGGACCCTGTTCGTGATCGAGCCATAGGGCGTCCATCGGCAGACACAAAGGCCACGCTGAAACGAAACGCACCAGTTCTGCACCAACACCCGGCGCGCCGCCACCCTACGCAGCACCCGACAGACCGAGCGCGTAATACCTGCTCAGCGAGCATATCCAGCCAAACAGCGAGAGCCCGAAACCCGCTTTTCCAGCGGCCCAGACCACTCCGCGCAAATCCGGAAATGCACCATTCTGCACCAACCGAACCCTCCGAAACGTCCCGCCCCCGGCCGGCGCGACGCTCCTACCAGCGCTTTCTTCGAGAGCGAGCGACGGGAATCGAACCCGCGTTCTCAGCTTGGGAAGCTGATGTTCTGCCTCTGAACTACGCTCGCAAAGCCCTCTGATGTTAGCCGCTGGCCTTCCGCGGTCAAACCGGGCAGCTCAGCTCATGCATAGAGCTCCTCCACGAGGCCTGCATTCGCCTTGATCACCGTGTCACGGCGGACCTTCAGGGTCACCGTGAGCTCCCCTTCCGAAACGGTGAAATCGTGCGGCAGGATCTTCCACTTCTTGATCTGCTCGGGCCTCGACAGCTCCGAGTTGACCCGCCGCACGGACTCCGCCACCTCCTCCAGGAGGTCGGGATCCTGGCTGAGAGCTTCGGTGTCGGGCAGCTTTCCACGCTTGGAAGCCCACTCGGCCACGGCGTCGGCGTCCACGGTCAACAACGCCACCAGGTAGGGGCGCTTGTCGCCGACGACGACCGCCTGGGAGATCAGTGGTGCGTAGCGCAGCCTGCTCTCGATCTCCTGCGGCGCTATGTTCTTGCCCGCTGCGTTGATGATGAGATCCTTCTTGCGGCCGCTGATCGACAAATACCCGTCCACGTCGAGGTTCCCCAGGTCCCCAGAGTGCATCCACCCGTCGCCGTCGATGAGTTCCGCTGTCGCCACGGGGTCATTGAAATAGCCCATGGTCACCGTAGGTCCGCGGACCAAAACCTCCCCGTCGCCGTCGATCCGGACCTCCACTCCGGGTAGGGGCGGGCCGACCGTCCCCACCTTCACCTTGCCCGGCGGGTTCATGGACGTCGGACCGCAATCCTCGGTCTGGCCGTACACCTCGGCCACCGGGAGCCCGACCCCGTGGAACCACAGGAGGAGGGGCGGGTAAGCCGGCGCCGCGCCCGAGTTGATGACCCGAACCCGATCGAGACCCAACGCGCGGCGCAACGAGGCGCCGACGATGGGGTCGAGGACCATCCATTCGAGCTGGCGCCCCAGCGGCGGCCGGGGACCTCCCTGAAGACTGCCGCCGTGCGCCGCGGCCAGGCTGAGATAGCACTCTGCGAGGGCTCGGCGCGGCGCCGAGAGCGCCGCTACTTCCTCGATGATGCCTGCCTGCAGCTTCTCCCAAACGCGGGGAACCCCGAAGAAGATGGTGGGCCGGCACGCTCGCAGGTCCTCGGGAACGGTCGACAGGCTGCGGGCGAACCACGTCTCGCCGCCGGACACGATCTGACCGAGGTTGCTCACGACCCGCTCCGCGATATGACTGAGCGGCAAGAATGACAAGAAGCGGTCCTCTGGCCCCACAGCCACCACGTCGGTAATGGCCCGCACGGTGGCCATCAGGTTGGCGTGGCTGATCATCGCCCCTTTCGGTTTCCCCGTCGTTCCGCTGGTGTAGACCAAGGTGGCCAAGTCGCCTGGTGCCACCTCATGGCTGACCGCGCCCCTGGCATGGCCAAGGCGGCGCAACTCAGGGAACTCGAGCACGGAGCTGTCATCGAATCCGTCGAGAGGTCCGAGGCAGATCAGATGCCGCAGCGCCGGGAGATCGCTCGCCCGCAGGAGGATCTTGGCCATCAGGGTCGGGGTTTCCACGAAGCAGGCCCGAGCCCCGCTGCGAGCCAGGATGTCCGCAAGTTGGCTCGAGGAAGACGTCATGTACAGCGGCACGGTGACGGCGCCCGCGCTGAGAATCCCGAGATCGGCCATATGCCATTCCGGTCGGTTCGAAGACAGCACCGCAACCCGGTCATACGGCTGAATTCCCAGCTCATGCAAGCCCGCCGCCACCTCTTGCACCGCGGCACCGTAATCGTTCCAGGTGATCGACGACCATCCGGTTTCGTGCCGCCAGCGCAACGCCACATGATCCTTCCGCGACGCCACATTGGACCGGAAGGCGGCCACGATTGTCGCCTCGTCGCGCGTCGGCGCCACAGCGTTGTGCTCACCTCTCCGGCGTTCCGCTGTACCCGTCATGGTCATGGGGTCACCTCCGGCGCGCCGTGCGCGTCGACCATTGCCTGAAGTTCGGCGACACCGGCGACGATCCCACCAGCGAGCACATCGAGGTCATCGACGCTGTCGTCGGCGAAGATGCCGAAGGTGAGCTGATGGTCATAGGAGAGGATGCCGATACTGAGTGTCAGGTTGCCGGCCAACGGGACGATCGGCGCCGTCTCGAGCAAACGCGCCCCGCAAAGATACAGCGGCATCGGCGGCCCAGGCACATTGGTCACCACAAGGTTCACCGTCGTTTGGTGATGGATCAACTGGCTGACCGCCGCGAGGGCAGGCTCTGGCCAGTAGTCCGGTATGGCCACCATGGCCAGGGAAAGGTCAGCTTCGTGGCCCGCTTTTCGGCTCCGCGCGCCGGTGGACACCGTCGTGAAGCGCTTGAGTGCGTCGGCCTCTCCCACCGGCAGCGGCACCACCAGGGCCGCTACCCGGTTGCCCAGTTCGTGATGCTGCGTTTCGGTGCGAATGGACACCGGCACGAGCGCCTGGAGGTGGTCGACCTCTTCGCCCCGCTCGGTCAACAGCGTGCGCAACGCCGAAGTGACTGCGGACAGCACGACGTCGTTGATGGTGCCGCCCAGGGCGTGGCCCAGTTCGCGGACCGCCGGCAGTGACAGGCGGACGACCTGGTAACGCCGCTGCGACCCGATCGGATGGTTGAGCGAACAGCGCGAAGTCAAAAGGTCGCTGCTCAGCGTTTGGCCGCCTGCCACCAGGCCGCGTGTCGACTCCAATGCTTTGAGCGGGTGGATCGCCGCTTCCGCGAGACCACGGATGACGGCTACCTGTTCGGCCACCTCGTCACGAGCAACAGTGCGCAATCGCTGCGCGAAGGACGGGAGCGGATCGGTGGTCACCGCGACGGATCCAGCCGAGGGCGCCGGACTGGGTCCGGGGTCGAGCAGAGTGAGGGCGAGGTCCACCCCACCGACGCCGTCGGCCAGTGCGTGATGGATCTTCTCGATCAAGGCGACACGCCGGTCGGCCAGACCGTCCACGAACCACAGCTCCCACAAGGGGCGCGACCGGTCCAGCAGCCCCATGTGCACTTGCGCGGTGAAGTCCAGCAGTGTCTGGTCGTCCGCCGGGGCCGCAAGGTGGGTGAGCAATACGTGGTGTTCGATACGGAAATCGGGGTCGTCGACCCAGTGGGCGCGTCCGATGTGCCCGGGGGGCCACACGATGCGCTGCCGGAGGCGGGGCAACAAGGCCAGACGCGAATCGACATGGGAGCGCAACGCGGCAATATCGACATTGCCGTCGCCGTTCCGCCACGGTGCTCCCTCATAGATCGACAGGCTGCCCACATGCATCGGCGTGAGCGGGCTCTCCAGATGCAGGAACCCGGCTTCCAGCACACCCAGCGCGTCGCTTGTGGTCACGACGCCCTCCGACGGGACTGCTCGGCCAGTTCCCGAAGCTCATCGAAACCGTCCTGCAAACAGCAAACCAGGAACTCTGGGTCGGCGACCGCCGCCCGGTCCGTGTTGATGCCGATACAAGCAGTTCCGGCGTGCGTTAGCAGCGCCACGTTGACCGCCGCGCCGGTCAGCGGGGCCAGGCCGTAGTGGCGAAGGACCTCGGCTCCGCCCAGATAACAGCGGAACGGCACCCCGGGCACGTTGGTGGCCACCACATCGATCCCTTTGAGTAGCGACGACATGACCGCCGTGGTGACGACAGGGTGGAGTCGGTTCAACGCCCCGGCAATGGCATCGGTAAAGGGCAGCGCTTCCTCATGGCGCCACCGGCGGCACAAGGCCCCGATTTGGCGGATACGGGCGACCGGGTCCTCTTCCCCCACGGGAAGCGCGAAACGCACCGGGGTGAAGCGATTGCTCCCAGGCGTGTCATGCGCGGTGCGAAGACTGATGGGCAACGTGATGCGCAACTGCTCGACGTTGGCCCCGTGGGCCAGGTGGTAGCGACGTAAGCCTCCAGCCACTGCGGCCAGGAAGGCATCGTTGATCGTGCCCTGTGCCGCTTCGCCGGCTTGGTGCAGATCGGCCACCGGCAACTCCAGGGAATCAAACCTCCACCCGATGCTGCGGCCACGCAACACGGGCGACAGCTGCCGTCCTCCCGGTGACAAGAATCGACGTATCGACGTAGCGGTGTTCCATGTGGTCGTCGCGGCGCTCATGGGGTGCACCACGAGCGTGCGCGCCCACCCCGGCAGCACGGGTAGCGCCCGGAGGGCAGGCCACGCCCGTCCCCGGTCCACTCGAGCCGCTGGGTCGCCCGCCACCGGGGCGACACCTGCGGTCGCTCGGCTCCTGGCGGCGGCCGGGCGACCGTTGCGGGTCTGGTCCAACAGGCCGATCATCAGTTGCACCCCGCCGATCCCATCGGTCAGCGCGTGGTGCACTTTCTGGACCAGTGCCGCCCGGCCGTCGGCTAGCCCCTCGACCACCACGAACTCCCACAACGGACGATCACGATCAAACGCCGCCTCGGCCATGGACGCCGCGTAGTCCATCAGCCAGCGCGGATCGGCTCGCAGTGGGGCAGCGATGGTGCGGAGGTGGTAGCGCAGATCGAAGTCGTCGTCGTCCACCCACCGGGGAACACCGACCCCGAGGAGAGGGTTCGCCACGTGCTGGCGGAGCCGGGGGACCTCAGCCACTAGGGCTTCGAGGCGCTGTTGGATCCGCGCGACATCGGGGGCCCGGTCGAGCAGCATGATCGCGGTAATGGTGGAGCGAAGCTGCGGATCCCTCTCGATCGCCCACATGACCGCGTCGTTATGGCGCATCGGGGAGCCCGTCAGGGCCAAGCCCCTCATAGGAGAGCGCCTTGGGTCGTCGCCGGCTCGGGTTGGGGCAGCGTCGGTCCGGCCCCGGCCGTCGGACGACGAGTCCGCCAGAGGAGACCGGCGATCACCAACAGGGCGCCCGCCACGCCGAGGGCGAGCGGCAACTCCCACTGCAACAAGTTCATTTTGTTGGCCTGCGAAGTGGCAAAGGCGCCCGCCGCATGGACCGACGCCGGTGTCTGCGCGTAGGTCATTTGCAATACGGGCTGGGGGGCTGCGGCGGCCTCTGCGCTGAGGGCGACGAGCAGGGCGTGCACCGACGGGATGGTCGAGTACTGGGACAAGATGGGCAACAAGGCGGCATCGCCGCTCAAATCGAGGGTGGCCGCCACTCCCTCACGGCTGCTCGCCGAAGCCACGATCGCTCCCGTCTGCGACTGCGCGGAGACGTCACCCTGATAGAAGTAGGTGTAGTCCACCGGAACTGGTTTGGCCAGCACTGCGTCGAGCGTGGCCGACTGGGTGGCGCTCAGATGGGGACGGAGATCGCTGAGCGCCTGATTGACGTCGACGTTGTGTGACTGCAGGAGGGCGGCGACCGCGCTGGCCGACAACGCCATGGGCAGCCCCTGCGTCTTCAGGTAACTGCGGTAGTACGAAGCGACCGGGGCGTTCAGGCTGGTGGAGAATGTGGTGACGCTCACTCCGGCCTGTGCGTCGTTGTGCGACGGTCCGGTGGCTTTAAGGGGAACAGCGACATCGGCCTGGGGAGCGAAAACCATGTAGGTGCCGGAGGATTTGAAGCCCATCGGTAGGTTGACCCGGTAATCACCCTTCGCCTGGATCAGGTTCGACGGATTATCAAAGGCGTAGCTCCCGGCGTTTTCGAGCAGCTGCATCGATGTCCGATTCATGACATAGCGATACAGTTCGGTCCGTGTGGTACCGGCAAACGACAGGTGGATGGTCTCGTCGATCACCACGTCGGAGTGGGTGGTGCTCACCACCTTCACTTCTCTGCTCACCGTCAGCGGGACTTGTACCGGCTTGGCCAGCGGGGCAAAGGTGGTCGGGTTGGTGTAGGACGTGATGGTCCCGGTGTAGTGACTGGTTTGGTCGACGTTGTCGGGGAATCGCACCAGATATGGCGCTCCCACGAAGCACACGCCGAGCCCTACCAACACCATCACCGTGCCAATACCGATCAGCAGTCTGGCCTTTTTCATGGCGCCCTCCTCTCATTCCAAATTGCGTGGAGTTGGAGGAGAGAGACAAGTGCCGAAAGTCCTCTCTTGCCGGCAGATGGTCTACGAAACGACGATCCGCTTGACTAGGCCGGTGTCCACCGAGTACCGCCAGCCCTCGACGACCACCCCGGCCGGGAGCAGCGCACACGCCCGCACCGTTTCCACATCGGACGCCAGCGCCTTATCGGGGTCGGGCATGCTCCAGAAGTCCCAACCTTCCGCTTTCGCCGCGATGTGCGGGGGCAGATCAGCCAGGATGTCGGCATCGTCCCGCTGCGCCAAGGCGCAGTCGGTATGTTGCATGATGGCGATTTCGGTCACCCCGAGCAGGTTGGTGACCAGCACCAGGCCTCGCAGGACGTCGGGGGTCACCCGACCGCCGCCGTTGCGGAGAATTTTGGCGTCCCCGGGAACCAGGCCGAGCATGGTCAACGGCTCGATACGGCTGTCCATACAGGTGACAAGGGCGAAACCTTTGGCCGCGCGGGCTGGGATGCCTTTGAGCGCGAAGTCCTCGGCGTAGCGGCGATTGGCGTCGAGCAGGTCCTCAAACATGGCGCCCAGCATGCCAGGGACGACGCGGTAACCGAAACCCCGGGAACGATCCACTAGGAAACGTCGACCCAGTCCAGTGAACGTTCGACCGCTTTTTTCCAGCCCGCGTAGCCAGCCTCTCGCTGCTCCTCGCTCCATCCCGGCACCCACCGCCGCTGTTCGTGCCAGTTGGCCCGCAGTTCCTCAGTGCCGCTCCAAAAGCCGACCGCCAGACCCGCTGCGTAGGCGGCCCCGAGGGCGGTCGTCTCGGCGACCACCGGCTTGCTGACCGGTAGGCCGAGCACGTCCGCCTGGATCTGCATGCACAACTCGTTCGCGGTCACCCCACCGTCCACTTTGAGCACATCGAGGTGGACCCCCGAGTCCCGCTCCATGGCCTCGAGCACATCGCGGCTCTGGTAGCAGATGGCTTCCAGAGTGGCCCGCGCCACGTGGGCGTTGGTGTTGTAGCGCGACAGCCCGACGATCGCCCCTCGGGCGTCGGATCGCCAGTAGGGGGCGAAGAGACCCGAGAAGGCGGGGACGAAGTACACCCCGCCGTTGTCCTCCACCTGGCGGGCCAGCGCCTCGCTCTGCGAGGCACCCGAGATGATGCCGAGCTGGTCTCGTAACCATTGCACGGCGGAACCGGTGACCGCGATGGAGCCCTCCAAGGCGTAGACGGCCGGCTCGTCTCCCATGCGGTAGGCCACGGTGGTGAGCAGGCCGTGTTGGGATCGCACCGGCGTCGTCCCGGTGTTACACAGCATGAAGTTGCCGGTGCCGTAGGTGTTCTTGGTCTCGCCGGGAGCGAAACAGACCTGTCCCACGGTGGCCGCCTGCTGATCGCCCAGGATGGCGGTGAGCGGCACCTCGCCCCCGAGGGGGCCGGTATTCTGCGTCGTCCCGTAGCTCGCAGGCTGCGAGGAGGAGTGGATGACCGGCAGCATCAACGCGGGGATGGTGAACAGCTCCAGGAGCTCCGGGTCCCATTCAAGGGTGTCGAGGGCCATCAGCATGGTGCGACTGGCGTTGGTCACATCGGTGACGTGCACCCCGCCGGACGTTCCTCCGGTGAGGTTCCAGGCCAGCCAGGTGTCGATGGTGCCGAAGAGGGCGTCGCCCCGCTCGGCGTCGTGGCGCGCTCCGGGCACGTGGTCGAGGATCCATTGGATTTTGGCTCCCGAGAAATAGGTGGCCGGTGGCAGCCCCGTCCTGGCCCGGATCAGCTCGCCGTAGCCGTCGCGCTCGAGGGCGGTGGCGATGTGGTCGGTGCGGGTGTCCTGCCAGACGATGGCGTTGTGGTAAGGCCGCCCGGTCACCCGGTTCCACACCACCGTCGTCTCGCGCTGGTTGGTGATCCCGCACGCCGCGAAGTCTGATGCCACCAGGCCCATCGCATTGATGGCGTTGCGGATGACGGCGCTCGTGCGTTCCCAGATCTCGACCGGCGAGTGCTCCACCCACCCGGCCTGAGGCAGGATCTGCTGGTGTTCGAGCTGGTACCGCCCGAACTCGCGTCCGTCGTGATCGAAGATCATGAAGCGCGAGCTGGTGGTCCCCTGGTCGATCGCCCCCACGAAATCTGCCATGACGGACCACCGTAGCCAGCGGGCCCTCAGGCCAACTCGACAACCCCCGAATGGTCGTCGAGCGGCAGTAGACCGCTCACCGTGGCGGACACGTCGATGAGCTCGAGGTTGGCGATGCCCCGGGTGATGGCTGCAAACGCCGCGTCGGCCGCGTCGCGCCCTGTCACCATGCGCACCATGGAAGTCCGCGGCGCCAAGCGGGTGGTGTCGTGGGCCTGCCACCGTCCGTCCACCAGGGCTTCGAACACGGCGTGGAAATCCATGGGCCACAAGCCGGGTGCGTACACCGCAGCAAAACGGGCCGGGATCCCGGTGGCCCGGCACAGCGCGATGCCCAGGTGGGCGAAGTCCCGGCAGGTACCCACCCCGGTGAGGAGGGTGTCTTCAGCCGAGTCGTGTACCGAGCTCGACCCCGGCACGTAGCCGATCCGTCGCCAGATCCACTCCGCGATAGCCGCCACCCGTGCACCGGTGTCATCTCCCGCACCGAACTCGGCCACCGCGAAGCCCACGAGATGGTCACTGGGGCAGTACCGGCTGGGCCGTAGGTACAGCTGGCGTTCGTAGTGGGTGCCTGCGGTGCCGGTGACTCCTGCTGCATCGATTTCCGCCCGGTAGGCGATGCTGAGGCGACCCGGGGCGGAGGTGATCACCTGCAGTCGCGCCCCCAGCGGGCCGTGGAGTTCCTCCATTGAAGTCGGCGGACCGTTGCCGGTCAGCACCGACAACCGCTCCTCGACGACCTGGCCGGCGTCGCTCGACGCGGCAATCTGCAGGACAACTTCTGCTGGCTCGATGACGGTAAACGCCAAATCGCACGAAATGACCCGCCGGGCGCTCATTGCCCACGATCCCACACATTGGCAGTGCTGGCGCGCGGGCCGCGGTCCTATCGGGCCATCAGGTCCATGGCGCTAGCCGAACGCGCCATGCCGACCCTCGCCCGCCGCGAAACGGGCGGCCCCCTCCCTAGCCTCGACCAGGCTGCCCTGGCCGATCTCCAGCTCCCGGATCAGCGCCGAGCGCAGGTCGAGGCCCTCCGATTCGTACGCCGAGCGCCGGTCCCCGCGCAGGGCGTGTTGGGGAAATCGGGCAAGTTGAGCGGCCAGCTCTTCGGCCGCGGAGCGAGCTCCGCCGGTGGGCACCACCCGATTGGCCAAGCCCATGGACAGCGCCTCGCGAGCGTCGACCGGCCTCCCGGTAAGGATGAGGTCGAGAGCATGGCTGCGGCCGATCAGCGCCGGAAGGCGGACGGTGCCTCCGTCGACCAGCGGAACGCCCCAGCGACGGCAGAACACCCCGAAGACGGCGTCTTCCTCCACCACCCGCAGATCACACCAGCAGGCCAGCTCCAGGCCTCCGGCTACCGCGTGGCCGCTGACCGCGGCGATCACCGGCTTGGACAGCAGCATCCGGGTGGGGCCCATCGGCCCGTCGCCGTCGCGACCGACCCGGTTGCCGCGGCCCTCGCCAAAGGCCCGCAAGTCGGCGCCGGCGCAGAACGTGCCCCCCGCCCCCCACAGCACGGCAGCATCGGAGGTGTCATCGGCGTCAAAAGCCCGGAAGGCATCGGCCAGCGCCTCGGCGGTCGCCCGGTCCACCGCGTTGCGCCGCTCGGGGCGGTTGAGCACCACCGTGGTCACCCGTCCCTGCCGATAGGACTCGACTGCGCTCATGGACTTCCCTTCCTTGCTGCACCCGCGCCTTGGCGGCGCATCAGTTCAACACTTCGGGTTGTAGCACCCCGTCGGCCACCGCCTGGGCCAGTACCCCTTGGGCTGCCTGCCACAACTGGGGGGAGCCGTGACCGATCACCGAGTTGGTAGCCCGCACCCGGTCCGCGGTGATGCGATGTTCGGCCCACCCGCCACCATCGGCACTGGCGTTCATCAGCATGGGCTGCAAACGATCGAGGGCACCAGCGAAGCGGGCCTCCGGCGTCACCTTGGCCTCGAAGTCGTCCCACAAATCCCGGACCCAGACGGCCTGGTCGGCCGGCAACATGGAGAAGATGCGCTCGGCCGCCGCCACCTCGAGAGCGGCGGCCGCCTCCCGGGCTGCCGAGTCGTAGACGAACGCGTCGCCCGCATCGATCTCCACCAGGTCATGCACCAACACCATGCCGATGACCCGGGTCACGTCCACCGGCTCCACCGAGTACTCCGCCAACACCAGGGCCATGAGCGCCAGGTGCCACATGTGCTCCGCGTCATTCTCCTTGCGGGACCCATCCGTTATGGGGTTCTGGCGAAACACCTGCTTCACCTTGTCGGCCTCAATACAAAATGCCAATTGCCGGGCTAGCCGGGCACTGAGATCCACCCCTGCCAGCGCGTCACGCATACCGACACGCTACGGCGGATCACTCCCCGCGCGGTGGCCCTGCGACGCTTAGTGAAAATGGGCGATTCGGGCATATCTTTGTAATCCTGGGTGTATAACTGACTAGGTAGTACGCGCGGGTATTGGATTGGATATGTTGTTGCTTCTGGAGTGGGAACCCGCCACCTACTCCAGGAAGAGCGTGTCCGAGATCCGCCGCTCGGCCGCTCCGCTGACGGCGCCCCTTGTGGGCGCCGTCAGTGTTTTCGGCGTCTAGTCGTTTCAGCCATCAATCACACGCTCGAGGCCGGCCGCGGTTACCCCGCCGTAGAGGTGGGCGGCCAGCGTGCCGTTTGGGCGAATCACAAACGACTGCGGTAAGGCATCCACACGGTAGGCCGTCGAGATGCGGTTTCCGGGATCGCTGAGCAACGGCCAAGTCACGTCGTTTGCCTTGGCAAACGAGCGCACGCCTGACACCGGGTCGTCGAAGATCACCCCTACCACTTGCACAGGGCTCGGCCGATGATCGGCGGCGAAACGAACCAGTTGCGGGGTCTCCGCCACGCACGGCCCGCACCAGGTGGCAAAGAAGTTGAGTACCACCCACCGTCCCCGTTCGCCGTTCGAGCTCAGCGAGGTCCCGTCGATCGCGGTGCCCGACCACGCGGGGGCAACCGACGCAGGGGCGCCTCCCGAGGAACGGCTGGCCAGCCCGGTGGCAAAGGTGGCGACGACGGCGACGACCAGCGCCGCCCACACCCAAGCGGGCAGCCCCCAGCGGCGGGCGCTCACCCGAAAGTCACCGTGTGCTTCCGGGTCGCCGTCGCGTCGCGCACGCCGTTCATCGAATAGCCCCACGACGGGGGATGCAAGTCACTGGTCCCCGGACGCGAAACCGGGGCGCCGGCTCGGCCGGGGCGAGCAGCCGAGCGGCGCCCCGGGACTTGGCGACAAGCACCCGCCGGAACTTCTCAGCGAACTACTTGCCGCACGACCGTTGCTGCCGTGTCGGCTCAATATACCGACGCCCCCCAGCAGAACCGGCGCGTCGGTGCCCAAACTCAGGAACTTCTCAGGCGCCGGCCGGGCGCTTGCGCCGGAAGAATCGGACCGGATCGTATTTGACGTCCGCCACCCGCTCCTTCAGGGGGATGATCCCGTTGTCGGTGATCTTGATCTGCTCCGGGCACACCTCGGTGCAGCATTTCGTGATGTTGCAATAGCCGAGGCCGCGCTCTTCTTGGACCTCGTGTTTCCGATCGAGGGCGTCGTTGGGGTGCATGTCCAACTCCGCGTAACGAATGAAAAAGCGGGGCCCTGAAAATGCCGGCTTGTTTTCGTCGTGGTCCCGGATCACGTGACAGGTGTTCTGACACAGGAAGCACTCGATGCACTTGCGGAACTCCTGGGAGCGCTCGACGTCGACCTGGGCCATGCGGAAGGGCGCCGTCGGCTGCTCTTTGGTCGGCGTGAACGCCGGGACTTCTTTCGCCTTGTCGTAGTTGAACTTGACGTTGGTCACCAGGTCGCGAATGACCGGGAAGGTGCGCAACGGGGTGATGGTGATGGGTTCGTCTTTGGGGAAGGTCGACAGGCGAGCCAGGCACATGAGCCGGGGGCGGCCGTTGACCTCCGCAGAGCACGACCCGCATTTGCCCGCCTTGCAGTTCCAGCGCACCGCCAGGTCGCCCGCGAGTTGCTGCTGGACGTGGTGCACCGCGTCGAGGACGACCTCGCCGTCCTCAGCGTGCACGGTGAAGTCCTTGAGTTCACCGCCCTCGGCGTCGCCTCGCCAAATCTTGAGGGTCAGGTCGTAGGTCAATGTGCCTCCAGCAGTTCGGCCAGCTCCGCCGGCGGCACCGGCAGCGGCTGCTCATGGATACCGACTTCACCGTCTGCCAGGGCAACGATGACGTTGATCTTGGCCCAGTAGTCGTCCGTCATGGGGAAGTCGTCGCGGGTGTGGCCGCCACGGCTTTCCTTGCGGGTCAGCGCGGCCCGGGCGACCGCTTCGGACACCAGCAGCATGTTGTGCAGGTCGATCGACAGGTGCCAGCCGGGGTTGTACTGGCGGTGACCTTCGACCGTCATGTTGGCCAAGCGGGCTTTCAGATCGGCGATCTCTTTGAGCGCCATTTCCATTTCGCTCTCGGTGCGGATGATCCCCACCAGGCTCTGCATCACGTCCTGCAGCGCCAGATGGATGGTGTAGGGATTTTCTCCGCCTTCGGTGCTGAAAGAGGCCAGCGCCGCGCCGGCCGACTCCGCCACCACTTCCTCGGTCACTGCAGGCCGGGTCGCACCCAGGTCCTTGGCGTAGAGCGCAGCTGCTTCGCCGGCGCGCTTGCCGAAGACCAGAAGGTCCCCCAGCGAGTTGCCGCCCAAGCGGTTGGCCCCGTGCATGCCGCCGGCCACCTCGCCTGCCGCGTAGAGACCGGTCACTTTGGATAGGGCCGTGTCGGGATCCACCTCGACGCCACCCATCACGTAATGGCAGGTAGGGCCGATCTCCATGGGCTCCGCGGTGATGTCGACCTCGGCCAGTTCTTTGAACTGGTGGTACATCGAGGGCAGCCGCTTGCGGATGTACTCCGCGCTGCGCCGCGAGGCGATGTCGAGGAACACGCCGCCGTGGGGGGAACCGCGGCCCTCTTTGATCTCGTTGTTGATGGCCCTGGCCACTTCGTCGCGCGGCAACAGCTCAGGTGGACGCCGGTTGTTGCGTTTGTCGGTGTACCAGCGGTCCCCTTCTTCTTCGGTGTCGGCCGTCTCCGATTTGAAGAACTCGGGGATGTAGTTGAACATGAAGCGCTTGCCTTCGGAGTTCTTCAGGATGCCGCCGTCGCCACGCACCGACTCGGTGACCAGGATCCCCCGCACCGAAGGAGGCCACACCATCCCCGTGGGGTGGAACTGAACGAACTCCATGTTGATGAGGGAGGCCCCGGCCCGCAGGGCCAGCGCGTGCCCGTCACCGGTGTACTCCCAGGAGTTGGAGGTGACCTTCCACGACTTGCCGATGCCCCCGGTGGCCAAGACCACCGACGGGGCGTCGAACACGATGAAACGACCCGACTCACGCCAGTAGCCGAAGGCGCCGGAAATAGCGTCGCCGTCCTTGAGCAGGTTGGTGACGGTGCATTCCATGAACACGTCGATCCCCAACTGCACTGTGCGCTGTTGCAGGGTCCGGATCATCTCCAGGCCGGTGCGGTCACCCACATGGGCCAAGCGGGCGTAACGGTGGCCGCCGAAGTCACGCTGACTGATGAGGCCTTCGGGCGTACGGTCGAACAGCGCCCCCCACTGCTCGAGTTCCCACACCCGTTCGGGTGCCTCTTTGGCATGCAGTTCGGCCATGCGCCAGTGGTTGAGGAGCTTGCCGCCGCGCATGGTGTCGCGGAAGTGGACCTTCCAGTTGTCCTCGGCGTACACGTTGCCCATGGCCGCTGCGATGCCGCCTTCGGCCATGACCGTATGGGCTTTGCCGAGCAGGCTCTTGCACACGACCGCCGTCTTGGCCCCTGCCTCGTGGGCTGCGATGGCGGCCCGCAGGCCGGCACCTCCGGCTCCGATTATCACTACGTCGTAAGCATGCCGTTCGTAGTCGGTCATCAGGTCCACCCTCTCATCAGATCCAACTTCCGTGGCCGAGCGACCCGGAGGCCGCCAGCCTGACGTACAGGTCGGTCAGAGCGACAAAGATCAGGCTGGCCCAAGCGAGTTGCATGTGTTTGGCGTTGAGCTTGGTGACGAAACCCCAAAACTTGAAGCGAATGGGATGGCGGGAGAAATGCTTGAGGCGGCCTCCCATGATGTGGCGACACGAGTGGCACGACAGCGAGTAGGCCCACAGCAGACCGGCGTTGATGACCAGCACGAAGCTACCGACGCCGACATGCCCGCCGCCGTAGGCGTGTTTCCCGGCGAAGCCCATCACCGCGTCGTAGGTGAGGATGCAGTTGAACAGCAAGCCGGCGTAGAAGAAGTAGCGGTGCAGGTTCTGCAGGATGAGCGGGAACCGGGTCTCACCGCTGTAGCGCTTATGGGGCTCGGCCACTGCGCAGGCCGGCGGCGACTGCCAGAACGCCCGGTAGTACGTCCGCCGGTAGTAGTAGCAGGTCATACGGAAACCGAGGGGAAAGATCAGGATGAGCAGCGCCGGCGACCAGGCGTACCAGGTGCCGAAGATCCCCACATGCGGCACCCCCGTAGCCCCATGCACCGTGGCCCGACCGCATTGCCACGCTAGGCACGGCGAATAGAAAGGAGAGATGTAGGGCTTGATGTAGTAGTCGCCGCCCACGATGGCCGCGTACGTTGCGTAGACCACGAAGGCCGTGAGCACCGCGAAGGAAATAGCCGGCGCCAGCCACCACCGGTCCTTACGCAGTGTCTTGCCCGAGATGGAGGCCCTCGGCCCGTCGCTCGGTAGATCCGCGGGTGATGCGGGTATCACGGGTGCGGCCATTGTTCCCCTATCGCCAAACGTCGGGGTCGACCCTAACCTAGCTGGGGATAAAGGAAAAGGATCGCTTTCCTCTGGCAGTGATAGCCATAGGCTATGGATATGCAGCTACACCAACTTCGTTACATGGTGATGGTGGCCGAGGAGCGGGGCTTCACCCGGGCCGCGGCCCGCCTGCATGTGGCCCAGCCGTCGGTGTCGGGCGCCGTGCACAGCCTCGAGCGCGAGCTGGGCGTCGCCTTGTTCCACCGCAGCCGCAGCGACGTGACCCTGACCGCGGGCGGTCAGGCGTTCTTGCCCTGGGCCCGCCAGGTACTGGCTGACTGCGAGGCGGGGCGGGCCGCCGTACGTGACCTGATGGGCCTCGGACGGGGCCGATTAGCCCTGGGAGCCACCCCCAGCCTCACCACCAATCTGCTGCCCGGCGTGCTCGCCTCCTTCCACCAACGCCACCCCGGTATCGAGCTGATGGTTCACGAAGCCGGATCGCCGGACCTGGTGAGCCGCCTCGAGCAGGGGCAGCTGGACCTGGCCCTGGTCATCCTCCCCGTGCAGCAGGCATGGGTGGAGACCGAGGCGCTCAGCACCGAGGAACTGGTCCTGGCGGTGAGCCCCGGCCACCCCCTGGCCCAGCGCGCGCAACTGGACCTGGCGGAGCTGCGCGATCTGCCCCTGGTCATGTTCCGCGACGGCTACGACCTGCGGGAAGCCACCTTCGCAGCGTGCCGGACCGCCGGTTTCGAACCGGTGCTGGCCGTCGAGGGCCTGGAAATGGACGGGGTGCTGGCCCTCACCGAGGCGGGCCTGGGCGCTGCGGTGGTCCCGGCGTCAGTGGCTCCCCGGGCCGCGGGGCTGCGCACCTTGGCCTTTCGGGACCGGGCGCTGACGCGCGGTGTAGGGGTGGCTTACCGACGGGACCGGGCGCTGCCCCACGCCGCGGTGGCGTTCATAGACGAGCTGCGCCGAGCCCACCAGAGCGGCCCGCGGCCGGATTCGCCGGCGCCATTTGCGCCGGATCCGACCCCCGCCCCGGGGGTCACTTCCGCCTGAAATCAAAGGAGCGCGGTTAGGCCGACATGGCGCCCGCCGGCGCATCTCCGGGCGGCGGGCTGGGAGCTCCGCGGCGCAACATGGCCCGAAAGCGATCGACGTCGTAGGTGCTGGGCGCCGTCGACTCGGTGAACTCCTCGAGCGCCCGCACGAAAGCCACCGGCTGCTCCCGGTGGGGAAAATGACCGGCGCCGTCCATAAGCACCAGCCGGCTGCCGGGCAGGGCGGCGACCCCCCGATGGGCGTGGGCCACCGGCACGATGGGGTCCTTGGTCCCCCACACCACCAGCACGGGAATGGCTGCGGCCAGGTAGCTGCGATCGAGCATGGTGACGACCTGGCCCCGGTGGTCGACTGCGGCCCGCAAGACATGCAAGAAGGCGGAGCGCGCCGCCGGGTCGGCCAGCGCCCGGTAGCCCGACACCAGCTCGGGCAGATCGCGTAGGGCGGGGAAGACGACATCGAGGCCGACGTCGGGCAGCGCCATGGCCACCTCCGAAGCCATCCTCACCAGGCGCCGGATGGGCGGGGCGGTCGCCGCGGCCAGCACCGGGCCCGCGCCGGGCAGGCTCAGGGCGCGCAGCAGCGGCGATACCTCGGTCCCCAGGCCGCCGGTACCAACGAGCACCACCCGCTCGCAGCGCTCGGGGAACTGGTACGCGAACTGCATGGCCACCCCGCCACCGAAGCTGTGGCCGACGACGGTCACCCGCTCCACGCCGAGGACCGACAGCAGGTCCCGCATGCCATTGGCGTATCCGCCGAGTGAATAATCGGCTCGGGGCTTGGCCGACTGGCCGTGCCCCAGCAAATCCGGAGCGATGACCGTGTAGCGCCGGGCCAGCGACGGGATCACCCGGTCCCAGGTGGTGAGATCCGATCCCAGGCCATGGAGCAGGAGCAGCGCCGGCCCTGATCCCACCTTCACGTACGCTCGCCGGTGCCCGTTGATCACCTGGTGCCGCACCGTCAAGGCCACTGGCTTCACATTCCTGGCCATCGTGTTCCTCCGGAGCGGATGGCGTGATGCTAAGGGCCCGGGGGCGTATCCGGGGCCCGTTTTGCCAGCCTCTCTTTTCTTATACTATCGTAAGATCCGAACTTAGCGGGGCGTGTCGTGACGCGGGTCCTCGCAGTTCATGCAGCCATTCTTCTTCGATCCCAAGGGGTATTCAGTCGATGCAGCAAGCACGCGCCATTTGGAAGGGTGCGGCCGCGTTTGCGGTCGTGGGCCTGGTGGCCACGGGATGTGGCAGTAGCTCCAAGTCAGCCAGTACCACTGCGCCTTCCAGTTCCTCAGGGTCCACTGCGACGACCGCCGGTGGCAGCTCGGCGGGCGGCGGCTCGGTGCCCGGTATCACCGCCAGCACCATCACCGTCGACGAGATGGCCGACGTCTCCGGTCCGGTGCCCGGCCTCTTCGCCGGCGCGGTGGATGGCATGGACGCCTGGGCCGCCCAGGTCAACGCCTCAGGGGGCATCGACGGGCGCAAGGTGGTGGTCGTCCACAAAGACACCGCCCTCAGCTGCTCCGCGGCCACCACCGCCTACAAGGATGCGTTGACCTCATCGTTTGCCGCAGTAGGCAGCTACACCCTGGTCGACGTGTGCGGCGAGCCCACACTCAAGGCTAATCCCACCTTCCCCGACCTCGAAGCGTCGGTCCTCACGCCTGCACTGGGCGCTCTGCCCAACGTGTATGGCGAGGTCCCTGCGGTAAACGGCTACGCCACCACCGGCTATGCGTGGGTCGAGCAGAAGTACGGCCTCAGCGCCGTGCAGCACACCGCCGACCTCTACGCTGCGACAGCAGCCGCTGACTACGCGGCGCAGCGGCCTGCGGCCAACCAAGTGGGCTACAAGTACATCTATACCCGCGCCTTCGGCAATACGGAGACCAACTTCACCGCTGACATCCTGCGCATGAAGTCCGACAACGTGCAGGTGGTGGACGCCATCGACATGAGCGCCCCGGACCTGGCCGGCTTCTTAGAGCAGGCTGCCCAACAGGATTTCAAGCCCGACGCGGTGATCAACACCTCCGGCTACGACCCCACCCTGTTCAAGCTGACGGGCACCGTGGCCGACGACAACCCGCTGATGTTCCCCCTTCCCTACGCCATGTACCTGGGCGAGGACGCAGCTGCGGTACCCGAGATCACCACCATGACCACCTGGCTGCACAAGACGCACCCCAGCGACCAGGTGAACCTCTACGTCATGGAGTCCTTCGCGGCCGGCCTCCTGTTCCAACAGGCCATGAGCACGCTGGGGGCCAACCCCACCCGGGCCGGCCTGCTCAGCGCCCTCAGCGGGATCACCAACTTTACCGCTGACGGCTTGGTCGCTCCGTCCAACGTCGGCCAGAAGAAGGGCACGTACTGCGACGTGATCGTCCGCCCGGAAAACGGCAAGTTCGTCCGTGTCGACCCCGCCTCGGGTTTCGAATGCAACGGCACGTTCGTCAACGTCCCCAGCAGCTAGGGACCACGAGCAAGGCCCCTGGCCGCTGAGACCCAGCGGTCAGGGGTTGGGCGCCCCGACGAGCGCAACCTCCACGGGAACACCGTTGACCGCGGCGTTCCCCGAGGGCTCGTCGAGAAACCCTCCCGGGGTCAGCAGATTGGTGTTCGGTCCCCGGTAGTTCCGGGCCACCGCGTTGCGGGTTCCGGCCTTGTCGTGACCCCAACCGTGGGGGAGACTGACCACACCCGGGCGGATCTCGTCGCTGACCTCCACCGTGGCCTGCACGCTGCCTGCCTCCGTAGTGACCTGCGCCATCGCCCCCGACCACAGGCCGCGTGGCACCGCGTCGTCGGGGTGCACGAGCAGCGTGGCCCGGTCACCACCCCGCATCAGGACATCCACATTGTGCAGCCACGAGTTATTGGAACGCACGTGACGCCGGCCGATGAGTACCAGAGCGTCGCGGGGCTGGCCCATGCGGGCCCGCAGCCGGGGCAGGTCGCCCAGGATGTTGCCGTGCGCCAGCTCCACATCGCCCGACGCGGTCTGCAGAACTTCGTCGATGCTGCGCGACGCCGGCCCGAAATCGATGCCGTGGGGATACTCCTTCAACCGCTCGAGGGTGAGGCCGTCGGGGCGTTCGCCGAACCCGTCGCCCCAGGGACTGCAACGTAACGTCAGGTCCGCGATGCGGTCGGGCCCCACCAGAGCGTTGTCGGGCAAGTCGGTGACCCCGTGGCGCGACGCCCGGGCCAGGTACCACACGTCGTCAAGGGCTGCGATGTCCACCTCGCCGGCGGGCGTTCCGCCGAGAATGGCCCCCAGGCGTAACAGGATCTCCCACTCCGCGGGACGCTGCCCGGCATCGAAAATGGCCGGGGACCAACGGGCCGCGGCGCGCACCGAGAACCCCCACAGCGCCTCGTCACAGTGGGGCTGCTCCAAAGCGGACAGCCCGGGGAGAATCACGTGGGCGTGCCGACTGGTCTCGTTGAGGTAGTTGTCGATACTGATCATGGCGTCGAGCAACGGAAGGGCTTCGTCGAGGCGCCCGGCGTCGGGCGACGACAACACCGGGTTGCCGGCCACAGTGATCAAAGCCCGGGTCCGTCCCTTACCGGGCGTGGCGATCTCTTCGGCCAAACAGGCCAGTGGGGCCTGGCCCAGCACCTCGGGTGCCCCGCTCACCCGGGTCCGCCAGCGACCGGTACGAACGGGTCCCCGCCGGCGCGATGTGGACGAGATGGTGGCGATGGCGGGCCGGGGGAAGAGGGCGCCACCGTCGAGCGTCAAGTGGCCGGTGAGCACGTTGACCACCTCGACCAGCCACGAAGCCAGAGTGCCGAACTCCTGATTGCACAGTCCGATCCGGCCGTAGATGACAGCCCGGGGGGTGCTCGCCAAGTCGCGGGCGAGGGTTCGGATGCGCTCAGCATCGATACCGCACCACGAGGCGACGGCATCAGGAGGAAAATCGACCGCCGCGCTCAGCACCTCATCGATACCGCGCACCCGACCCTCGAGGGGACCAAGGTGGATGAGGCCCTCGTGGTCGAGCACATGGACGACGGCCAGCAACAACGCGGCGTCGGTCCCCGGGTTGATGGGCAGCCACTCGTCGGCGCTCTCCGCGGTGCCGGTCCGGCGGGGGTCGATCACGACGGTGCGCCCGCCCCGTTGGCGGATCCGACCGACTTCCCCGATCAGGTCGGGGTACGACAGCAACGAGCCGTTAGACGCATGAGGGTTGGCGCCCATGATCACCAACAGGTCGGTGCGGGCCACATCGGGAATGGGGATGGTCCACGGATTCCCGAACAGCTGTGCGCACACCAGGTTTTTGGGCCACTGGTCGACGGTGCCCGCCGACCATGTCACCGGGATCCCGCTGAAGGCGACGAGTGCCCCGCTGAAGCGGCTCAGCGAATAGTTGTGAACGGTGGGGTTGCCGATATAGACCGTCGCGGCGGCCGGGCCGTCCTCGGCCAGCACCGGCGCCAGCAACTCCTCGCAGCGGGCGAACGCCTCGTCCCAGGTGACTTCGCGCCACTCTGCGCCTTCGCGCACCAGGGGGGCGCGCAGCCGGTCGGGGTCGTGGTGCAAGTGACCGAGCGACGCTCCTTTGGGGCACAGGAACCCCTTGCTCCACACGTCCCGGCGATCGCCGCGCACCCGGGTAACCCGATCGCCGTCGGTCTCGATCTCCAGGCCGCACATGGCCTCACACAGCGGGCATGTCCGAAAATGTGTTGCCATCGCTGCGCCACCCTAGCCACCCAGGGCGGCACCGGCTGGCTCAGGAGGTGGGGGAAAACGTCGCCGTGGCGACGGTGTGGCCTGACGCGTCGACCAACCGGGCGCCGGTGATGGGCGAAGCGCTCGGGGGGACGGGGGCGCTCCAATACCCGTAGCCGTTGTCGAGTGCGAACGATCCGACGGTGATCGCCCGATGGCCGGTTTCGATCACCTCGCAGCGCACGGTGGTATCGCCCAAAGCGGACTCCACGGCCATCGAGATCCAGGGGTACCCGTTGTTGACAGCAATCACTTGGCCGACCGGACGGCCGCCGGTCACCAATGCCGCCGTTTCCACACGCGACGGCGAGCTACGGGTGGGGGCGCTGTGGCGGCCGAGCGCCCAGCCGCCGATCCCGAACACCACGGCCACTATCGCCGCGGTGGCCAAAACGGTAACCCCTCGGGGGGGACGGCGGCGGACCCGAGGCTGTCGTTGCGCCACCGATTCGGCCCCTCCTCGGGCCCCCAGCGCGGCCAGGACCCGGGTCTCGAAACCGGCGGGTGGCTCGGCCGGCGGGGTGAGCTCCACCAGCCGGTCGGCCACTTCGCTCATGGCCAGCAGGTCACGCCGGCACTCCTCGCAGTGCTCGAGGTGAGCCAGTGCCTCCGCCCGCTCGCGGCCGTCGAGCGCCCCGAGCGCCAACTCGGGCACCAGCAGCCGGACATCGTCGCAGCTCATGTCAGTCATAATCCACCTGCTCGGATGCCAAAGCGGCGCGGAGGCGCTGCATGGCCGTGCGAATCCTGGTCTTGGCCGTCCCCAGTGCGATGCCCTCGTTCGCCGCTACCTGGCTGGCCGAGAGACCTACGATGCCGGCCAGGACCACCGCTCGGGCCTGGTCGCGCGGTAACTGCTGCAACGCGCTGCGCAGGGCGGCCGCCGACTCGCCCGCCACGACCGCGCGCTCGGGGCTTTCAGCGGTGGTCCTGATGCGCAGCAGCAGCTCGTCGGGATCGGCGGGATGGGGCCGGCGAACACGGGTGGCGTCGATGGCCAGGTTGCGCGTGATGGTGCTCAGCCAGGCGCTGACCGTTCCCCGTCGCGGGTCGTAGGCGTGGGCGTTGCGCCACGCCCGTTCGAACGCCTGCTGGGCCACGTCTTCGGCCTGGACCCGGTCGCCGAGGACCGAAAGGGCGACGCCGTACACCTTGCCCTGAAAGCGGCGGACGAAGGCCACGGTGATCTCCTCGTCCCCGCTCCCCACACCGAGCAGCAGCGTTTCGTCGGGCAGCTGTTCCACGGGCAGACCGACGCGTCGCACACCAGAGGATACGTACGCGGGTGTCCGATCGGATTGCCCCGAACCCAAATTATGGCAATCCGGGCATCGCCAATCTCTTCCTAAAGTGCTGGTCCGGGGCGCCGATAGGGCCGACATCGATCTGAAAAGATTCGTTCCATGATCTGACTCGGTGACATGAGAGGCGTCCGTGGTCGCACAGTCAATTGACATCGCAATTGATTGCGTCGATTCCCGGGGTGTGCGCCGGGTGCGCTGGTTGTTGGGCGCCGGTTGCGCGCTGGTGACCGCTTTCCTGGTTTCGCTGATCGTGCGGCCCACGGGTGCGTATTACACCCCCGTGGATGGCTGGGGCGTCGACGCATTCGAGTTGGCCATCGCTGCGCTGTGCTGCTCCCGTTTCTTCGACGGCCCGTGGCGTTCGAACAGATCCGCAGCGCGGGCCTTTCCTCTGGTCCTGGCAGCGGCCGCTGCTACGTGGGCCCTGGGGGACGTGGCGACCACCATTGAATCCCTGGGCGGGGCCACCCCGGCGGTGCCGTCAGTGGCCGACGGCTTCTACATCACGTTTTTTCCCCTTTGCTTTGTCAGCTTGATGCTGTTGATCCGGCGGGGCAACAACTCCTCGTTGATGGCCATTTCACTCGACGGCCTCATCGCCGGCCTCGGGGTCGCCTCCATTTCTGCGGCGTTTGTGTTCCATCTGGTGGTGAAAGCAACCGGCAGCACGTCGTTGGCGGCCGCCACCAACCTGACCTATCCCGTGGGCGACCTCCTGTTGCTGGCTCTGGTGGTTGGCGCCCTCACCATTCTCCCTCGCGACTACCGGCGTTTCCTGGTTATTGCCGGCGTCGCGATGGCGGCCAACGCCACCGGGGACCTGTTCAACCTGCTGGACGGCTCGAGCGGGGTCGGCTACGTGGCCAATGCCGTGGCGTGGCCCGTGTCCCTGCTGCTGCTGGCCACCGGGACCTGGGTGCTGCCGGCACGGGACTCGGCCCCCGCAGTCAACGCGGAGAAGGTCAGCGCGGAGCGCACCCCGGGATTGGTGCTGCCCAGCCTGGGGGCCTTGGCCAGCATGTTCATCCTGGTCTACGCCAGCGTCGACCATGTCGGCCGGGCGGCCCTGGCCCTGGCCACTGCCACATTGCTGGTCGCCGGCATCCGCCTCACCCTCACCGTGCGCCAAGCCCAGGCGCTCAACTCGGCCCGATTCCGCTCCCTCATCGACAACGCGTGGGACCTCATCGTGGTGAGCGAGGCGGACCTGACGATCGCCTACATCACTCCGTCGAGCCGGCGGATGCTGGGCTACCCACCAGAGGAACTGCAAGGCCGGGCGCTGACCGAGTTCGTCCATCCCGACGAGGGGCCGGCCATGGCCGGCTACCTCCTCCAACTGACCGAGGCCACCACGGAGAATGCGGCGTTCGAGACTCGCATGCGCCACCGGAACGGCTCGTGGCGCACGATGGCGTGGACTGCAACCAATCTCCTGGCGGATCCCGCCGTGCACGGCTACGTCCTCAACGGCAGCGACGTCACCGAGGCCCGCCACGCCGCGCAGGACCTGGCCGCAGCGCGCGACAGCGCCTTGCTGGCCTCCAAAGCCAAATCGGAGTTTCTCTCCACCATGAGCCATGAGATCCGCACACCCATGAACGGGGTTATCGGACTCACCGAACTCCTGTTGGACACCACGCTGGATCACGATCAGCAGGAACTGGCGTCGGGGGTGAGGGTCTCGGCGGAAAACCTCCTGGTCATCATCAATGACATCCTCGATTTCTCCAAGATCGAGGCGGGCAAACTGGAGCTCGAAGAAGCCGCCGTCGACGTGCACCGGGTAGCCGACGACGTGGGGCGCATCCTGGCCGGCGCGGCGCACGCGAAGGGCCTCGAGTTGCTGATCGATGTCGATCCCGAAGTGCCCTCCACGCTCTTGGGCGACGCCGTCCGCCTCGAACAGGTCCTGCTCAACTTCGCTTCCAATGCGGTGAAGTTCACCTTCGACGGTGAAGTGGTCATCCGGGTTGGGTTGCTGCACGAAAACCCCGACCGGGTGGCGCTGCGTTTCGAGGTGATCGACATGGGGATCGGCATCGCTCCGCAGGACCAGGAGCGCCTCTTTCGCGCCTTCACCCAGGCCGATTCGTCCACCACCCGACGCTTCGGCGGCACGGGGCTCGGTTTGGCCATCTGCCGTCAGTTGGTCGAGTTGATGGGTGGCACGCTCGGCGTGCGCAGCACCCCAGGCCACGGTTCCACGTTCTGGTTCGAGGTGTCACTGCGCCGGGCCGGTGCCGCCGAGGAGTGCGGGGCAGGCCTCCAGCCCCGCAATCTGGCCGGCCTGCGGGCGCTCATCGTTGACGACAACGCCACCAACCGCAAGATCCTGCGCCAGCAGCTGCGCGCCTGGGGAGTGGAACCGGTCGGGGCATCCGACGGTTTCGCGGCGGCCACCATGGCCGCCGCGGCGGTGACCGAGGGTCGGCCCTTCGATCTCGCGGTGGTGGACCTCAATATGCCGGGTATGGACGGCATCGAACTGGCCCGGATCCTCAAAGAGGACCCGGCGACCGCACCCACGGCGCTGTACCTGTTGAGCTCTTCGGGGGAACGTCTGGGCGCCGCGGAGTGCCACCTCCAGGGCTTCGCGGCCAGCCTGACCAAACCGGTGCGGCCTTCAGAGCTCCTCGATTGCTTGATGACCACCCTGGGCCAGGGGACGACCGGGGAAGGCTCGGCAGGCGAAACGACCGACGCCACAGAAGGCATCCGTGGCAGCGATGACGAAGCGGAGAACATCGGCATGATCCTTTTGGTTGAGGACAACAAGATGAACCAGTTGGTGGGCTCCAAAGTGCTGGCCAAACTGGGCTACACCTTCGATATCGCCAACCACGGCGGCGAAGCGGTCCGTGCGGTGCAAACGGCGCGCTACGACGCCATCCTCATGGATTGCCAGATGCCCGAGATGGACGGCTACGCAGCCACCGCGGAGATTCGTCGCCTCGAGGGCAGCGAAGCCCACACCCCCATCATCGCCATGACCGCGGCGGCGATGGAGGGCGACCGCGAGAACTGCTTGGCCGCCGGGATGGACGACTACTTGACCAAGCCGGTGCGGTTGGAAACGGTGGCCGCCGTGTTGGAGCGCTGGGTGTCCCGGGCCCAGCCTGCGCCGCCCCTGATTGAGGCCGAAATGACCGCGCCGCTGCCCGAACCATTGGATCACTCGCAGATCGAGCTGTTGCGCAGCCTCGACGACGGGGACGGAGCGGTTTTGGGAGAGATCATCGAGGAGTTTCTTCACCAGACGGCCCAGGCGCGTGGGACGTTGGTGCGGGGAGTCGGCGAGGGTGACCCCGCAGCCCTGCAGGCTGCGGCGCACACGCTGCGCGGCGCCAGCGCCAATGTGGGCGCGGCCGCCCTCGCCGCGGTATGCGCGGAGATGGAGGCCCAGAGCCGTGCTGCGCACCTCGACGACGCGGCCCATCTGATCGAGCGTTTCGACGCCGAGTTCGCCCGGGCCCGCCAAGCCCTCACCCTCCTCACCACCAGGACATGACATGCGCGTACTGATCGCCGACGACGACGCCACCAGCCGCCTACTGCTCAAGGCGGTGGCCACCAAACTGGGACACGAGTGCGTGGTGGCCCATGACGGCTCGAGCGCCTGGGAACTGCTCTCGTCGGGCGGCGTCGATGTGCTGCTCACGGATTGGATGATGCCGGGATTGAACGGCCCCGATCTGTGCCGGCGGGTCCGGGAAGAAGTGGGCGGCGGCTACGTCTACATCGTCTTGATCACCGGCCGGCGCCAACCGGACGAGGTCCTCGAGGGGATGAGCGCAGGAGCCGACGACTACCTGATCAAACCGGTCGACCCCTTCGCCGTGCAAACCCGGCTGGTGGCCGCGGAACGGGTGACACTCCTGCACCGTCAGGTGGTGGAGTTCCGTACCCAGTTGGAACGGGCCAACGCGGAACTTCTCGGGCGCTCGCTGACCGACGCCTTGACCGGGCTGGGTAACCGCCGCCGGATGGACGAAGACCTGGCCCGCACCCATGCCCGGGCGGACCGGGTCGGTCGCAGCTACGGCCTGGCCATGTTCGACATCGACCATTTCAAGGCCTACAACGACCACTACGGGCACCTGGCCGGCGACAACGCTCTGCGCGACGTGGCTCGGCATTTGAGCCAGGTGGTCCGCTCGGGCGAAAGCGTCTACCGCTATGGTGGCGAAGAGTTCCTACTGCTGATGCATGACTGCACCCTGCCGGGCGCCGTCGCCGCAGCAACCCGGATATGCCAGGCGGTGCTCGATATGGCCTTACCCCACGCAGCCCGGCCGACCGAACCCCCGCTGGTCACTGTCAGCGCGGGGGTCCACTGCTGGATACCCGGTTGCGCGGCATCCCTGGCCGAAATGGTGCACCAGACCGATGAGGCCCTCTTTGCGGCGAAGGCCGCGGGCCGCAACTGTGTACATGTCGCCCCGGTGCCGCGCGACCTGCGCACCACCATCGAGCACCTCAGCCATTGAACCGATCCGCCACCGGGGCGTCGCGTCGCGGTGGCGGCGTCCGGGCGTCGATGGCCGTGGCGCTGAGCGCGGCGCTCCTGGCTGGGTGGGCCAGCCCGGGAGCAGCGGCTGCCTCAGGAGCGGCCGGGGCGGTGACGGCCGGGGCGGTGACGGCGGCTAGTGGGGGACCCACCCTCCCCGGCACCGACTGCCCCTCTTTCCCCGCCGATTCGGTGTGGAACACGCCGATCACCACGCTGCCCGTCGACAGCCACAGCGCCACCTGGCTGGCCGCCATGGATGCGGGCTCCGCGTTCCTGCATCCCGATTACGGCCCGTCGGGCGACCCCACTAATCCTTACGGCATACCGTGGACCATCGTCACGCCGTCGACGCCGACGACGCCGGTCGGTTTCCAGTACGCCTCGGAGAGCGACAGCGGTCCCTACCCTCTCACCGCGGGCACCCCCATCGAGGGCGGGCAGGCCGCCACCGGTGACCGCCACGCCATCATGGTCAACAACAGCACTTGCGCCCTCTACGAACTGTGGGACGCCCAGTACTCGCGCTCGGGGTCCACCGCAGGTTCCGGCGCCATCTGGTCGCTCAGCAGCGACGACCTGCGACCGGCGGGGTGGACCTCCGCAGATGCGGCCGGCCTGCCCATCCTCCCGCTACTCGTCAACTACGACCAGGTGGCCTCGGGGGCGATGGATCACGCCATTCGGGTGACCGCCGACTGCACCCAGACGTCCTACCTGTGGCCGGCGCGCCATGAGGCGGGACAGGACGACGCCCAGTGCCCGCCCATGGGCGCCCGGTTCCGGCTGGAGGCCGGGTTCAACCTCCCGGCCAGCCAATGCTCAGCGTTCTGCCAAACGGTGATCACCACCATGAAAACCTACGGTCTGGTTGTCGCCGACAACGGAAGCAACTGGTACTTCCAGGGCACAGCCGATACCCGCTGGACCTACGACCAGGTCGACCAGCTCAAAGCCATCCCGGCCAGCGCTTTTCAGGCGGTCGACGAATCCTGCCTACAGGTCAGCCCCAACTCGGCCGCCGCGTACCGGCCGGGCACCGCGGCGTACGCCGCGCACTGTGAAGTGACCAACGACTGCGCCTTCGCCACGGCCACCGCGGCCATCGCGGCGGTCAATCACAACGGTGCCAAGGGGTATCTGCGCGTCGACACCGGCGGGCAGGTGTGCGCCACCGGCGCCGCCAAATGGTACGGGGATCTGAGCGGGTCCAGGCTCAACGCCCCTATCGTGGCCATGACGGTCACCCCCGACGGCGGCGGGTACTGGCTGCTGGGCGCAGACGGGGGGGTTTTCACCTTTGGTGACGCCCACTTCTACGGGTCGACCGGGGCGTACCGCCTCAACGCGCCGGTGGTCGGCATCGCGGTGACCCCCGACGACAAGGGCTACTGGATCGTGGCCAAAGACGGCGGGGTGTTCACCTTCGGCGACGCCCGCTTCCACGGGTCGACCGGTAGCCTCCGGCTCAACCAGCCCATCGACGGGATCGCCGTCGCCCCTGGCGGAAACGGCTACTGGTTGGTGGCCAGCGACGGTGGCGTGTTCACCTTTACGGCCGATGGCTTCTACGGTTCCCTGGGGGGCATCAGGCTCAACAAACCGATCATCGGCATGTCGTCGACTCCCGACGGCCGGGGCTACACCCTCGTCGGGTCCGACGGCGGTGTGTTTACCTTCGGCGACGCTCACTTCTACGGTTCGCTGGGGGCCGACCCGCCGGCTACGCCCATCGTCGACCTGGCCTCTACTCCCACCGACAACGGCTACTACCTGGTAGACAGCGCAGGAGGGGTGTTCGCCTTCGGGCCGGGCGCCTGACCCTTTCGGCGCGGTAGCGTTCGATATGGAGCACTTCGACGTCGTCATCATCGGGGCGGGGCTCTCCGGCGTCGGCGCGGCATGCCGGCTGCAGACCATGTGCCCCCACAAGAGCTACGTCATCCTCGAGGGCCGCGCCGCCATCGGCGGCACGTGGGACCTCTTCCGCTACCCCGGCATCCGCTCCGACTCCGACATGTTCACCCTCAGTTACCCCTTCCGGCCGTGGACCGGCGAGGCATCCATCGCCCAGGGTCCGGCCATCCTGGAGTACATCCGCACAACGGCAGCCGACTACGACGTCGGCCAGCACATCCGATTCCACCATCACGCCACTGCGGCCTCGTGGTCGTCGGCTGAGGAGCACTGGAGGGTCGAAGCCGCGGTGGGCGACACCGGCGAAGTGGTCCGCTTCAGCGCCGGTTTTCTGTACCTGTGCAGCGGCTACTACCGTTACGACGCCGGTTATCAACCGGACTTTCCCGGCGCCGACACCTTCTCCGGGACGATCGTCCATCCCCAGCTCTGGCCTGAAGGACTCGACTACCGGGACCAAAAGGTGGTGATCGTGGGCAGTGGGGCCACTGCCATGACGTTGGCCCCGGCCATGGCCGATACCGCGGCGCACGTCACCGTCTTGCAGCGCTCCCCCACCTACGTGCTGAGCCTCCCGGCGGTCGACCCCTTGGCCCAGCACCTCCGCCGGGTGCTGCCCGAGCGTTGGGCCTACCGCGTCGTCCGCTGGAAAAACGTGTTGGTCGCCACCACTGTTTTTCAGCTGTGCCGGCGCCAACCCCGCCTCGCCAAGTGGCTCCTGCGTCGGGGGGCGGTCAGCCAACTGCCCGAGGGTTACGCTGTCGACCCGAACTTCGCGCCTCCCTACGACCCGTGGGACCAGCGCATGTGCATCGTCCCCGACGGCGACTTGTTCAAAGCGATCAGCTCCGGGCGCGTCACCATGGTCACCGACCGTATCGACCACCTCAACCCGACGGGGATCCGCCTGGCGTCGGGGGAGCACCTCGACGCCGATCTCATCGTTTCGGCTACCGGTCTCGCCCTTGTGGCTTGTGGCGGGATCCGCCTCGAGGTCGACGGGGCTGCCAAGGATCCCCGCGAATCCTTCATCTACCAGGGATTCATGCTCAGCGGATTCCCCAACCTGGCCATGTGTTTCGGGTACACCAACGCGTCGTGGACGCTGCGGGCCGACCTGGTCTCCCAATCGGTGTGCCGGCTGCTCAAGCGCATGGACCGCGATGGGGCCGCCGTGGTGGTACCCCAACTCGATAGCGGAGGCGGCCCGGGCGCGTCGCAGCCCCTCCTCGACCTGAGCTCGGGATACGTCACCCGGGCCAGCACACTGCTACCCAAACAAGGTTCACGGGGGCCGTGGAAGTTCCGCCAGAACTACATCATCGATGTCCTCAGGGCCACCTTCGGCCGCGTCGGTAAGGGTTTGGCCTTTTCGGGCGGCAAAACACGCGTTCCCAGTTCCACCGCCACAGCTCGTGGCGCCTGAACGCCTTACGCGCTGGTCAATGCATTCACCAGAGCGCTGGCCTGCAGCGCTACCGCCTGCACCTCGTCGAGCGTGGCGACCACCTCCGCGGCGTTGATCGAAGTCCGCTCCACCAGGACTGTCAGTAGGTGCTCGACCGGCGCGCTCACGTATCCATCGATGCGGTGAGCGGCGTCCCACACGTCGAGAAGCGGATTGATGAGTTGCCCGGCTGCCACAACCCTCTCGCCAAGGTACGGCGCCATCGCTCCGACCGCGTCAGCGAGACGGGCCAAGGCCCGCTCCGTCGGCTCCGCCGGTCCGTGTTCTTCCTCGCGGCGCTCCGCGACCGCGGAGAGCTCTGGGGTCTCGCTACGACCCGCGCTGGGATGAAACGGCGCCCCTCCTCGGAGGACTTTGCGCTGCTCCGCATCTTTTTGGCGGTGGAACATCATGGATTAAGCATGTTCGACGCCGTGCGGGTGCCAGTAGAGGCGAAAGTCCCACGGTGGCCGTCCCAAGGTCCCCGTCCCGCGCAGACGGCAAGCTATGAGCCGACACGCGACGGACCTTGAGAGTTAGCCTCGCTTCATGTGTTCTGTTGCAGCCGCCGAGGTCATCGACGCGGTCAAGGTCTACGGCAAAGGTGAGACGACGGTCCGGGCCCTCGACGGCGTCTCGGTCCGCTTTCCGGCGGAGCGTTTTACGGCAATCATGGGACCATCGGGCTCGGGCAAGTCCACCTTGATGCACTGCACGGCCGGCCTCGACACCCTGACCAGCGGCAGAGTGCTGATTGGCGACACCGATCTCAGCACGCTCGATGACCGCGGCCTGACCGCACTGCGCCGGGACCGTATCGGATTTGTGTTCCAGACATTCAACCTGGTGCCCACCCTCAACGCGCTGGAGAACATCACGCTTCCCATGGATCTGGCCGGCCGTCAGGCGGATCAGGCGTGGCTGGATTCGGTGATCGCCACGCTGGGCATCGGCGACCGGCTCAAGCACCGACCCAACGAGTTGTCGGGCGGCCAGCAGCAGCGGGTGGCGGTGGGCCGGGCCCTGGCCTCGAAGCCCCAGATCATCTTCGGGGATGAGCCCACGGGCAACCTGGACTCGCACGCCAGCGCCGAGGTGCTGGGCCTGCTCCGCGAGGCGGTCTTGCATCTGGGCCAGACCGTCGTCATCGTCACCCACGACCCGGTGGCGGCCAGCTACGCCCATCGAGTGCTGTTCCTGGCCGACGGGCGCATCGTCGACGACGTGGAAGCACCGACCCCCGAGACGGTTATGGACCACATGAAACGCCTCGGCGACTAAGACGATGTGGAAACTCACGATCCGCAGCCTCGCCGCCCACAAGCTACGACTGGCGCTCACCGCGTTGGCCGTGGTCCTCGGCGTGGCCTTCATGGCGGGGACCTTCGTTCTCACCGACTCGCTCAAAAGCGATATCAACGGGCTGATCTCCCAGACGTCCGCGGGACGCAGCGCGGTGGTCCAGGCCACGAGCCCCTACTCCAACTCGGTGGCCGGATTCGGCCAGACCGATCGGCCGCTGACCCCTCAATCAATCGAACAACTCGTCAAGTCGGTCCCCGGAGTGGCCGCAGCCGACGGCGCCGTGGATGGCCAGGTGACACTGGTGCAGGACGGCAAAGTGATCAAGACCAAAGGGGGAGCCCCCACGGTGGCCGTCAACTGGCTCCCCGATCGCCAGTTGTCGTCGCTCACCTTACGCAGCGGGCGGGCGCCGGAAGGTCCGGGCGAGGTCGTCGTCGACGCGGCAACCGCCAAGTCCGAGCACCTGAACGTCGGCGATCCGATCACCGTCATCGGCAACAGCGGCCCTCAACCGTTCAAGGTGGTGGGCATTGTCGGCTTCGGCAAAGCGGACACGCTGGCCGGGGCGGTCATCGCCGCGTTTGACACGGCCACCGCCCAGGCCCTGGCCGGCAAAACCGGTTATTACAACACGATCGACGTCGCCGCAGTCAAAGGCGTCGCCACCAATGACCTGCTCTCAGCCATCGGCAGTCGGCTCCCGGCCGGATTCGAAGTGGTCAGCGAAGCCACGGTCATCTCACAGACATCATCCAGCCTCGACTCGTTCATCAACACCTTCAACACGTTCCTGCTGTTCTTCGCAGGGATCGCCTTGTTCGTCGGGGCTTTTCTCATCTTCAACACCTTCAGCATCCTGGTCGGCCAGCGCACCCGGGAACTGGCCCTGCTACGCGCCGTGGGGGCCACCCGAGGTCAGGTGACCGGGTCGGTGCTGGGCGAAGCGCTCCTCACCGGGCTCACCGGCTCAGTGATCGGCTTGCTGCTCGGCCTCCCGTTGGCAGCCGCCCTCTTCGCCTTCCTGCGAGCCGTCGGGCTGTCCGTGCCCTCCCAGGGCTTGCGTCTGCTGCCCCGCACCGTCATTGTGTCCATCCTGGTGGGGACGATCATCACCGTCGTCTCGGTCATCCTGCCCGCCCGGCGGGCGTCGCGGGTACCCCCGGTGGCCGCCATGCGCGACGACGCGGTCATCGAGGACGCGTCGCTGCGTCGCCGGGCCATCGTGGGCGGCGCGGTGCTGGCGGTGGGCTTGGCCGCCCTGGCCGCCGGCCTGTTCGAGTCGAGCGGGATCGCCCTGGTCGGTGTGGGCGCGGCCCTGACGTTTATCGCGGTGGCCATGCTCGTGCCGTTCATCTCCGCCCCCCTGGCCCGGGTGCTGGGCACCCCGCTCCCCGCGTGGCAAGGCGTCACCGGCCGGATGGGACGAGAAAATGCAGCCCGCAACCCGCGCCGTACCGCGGCCACCGCCTCGGCGCTGATGGTCGGCCTGGGTGTCGTCGCTGCGGTGGCCACCCTCGCTTCGTCGGCCAGCGCGTCGGTGGGCGACCTGGTGGACCGCACATTCAATGCGGACTATGTGATTACCACCAGCCAGGGACTCTTTACCACCGCAGCGGAACCGGTGGTCAAAGGGGCGTCGGGAGTGACCGCACTCAGCCCTTACACCGAGCTCACCTGGCACGAGGGCAAAACATCCAAACGACTGGCCGCCATCGACGCAGTGACCGGGCCCCAACTGCTCAACATCGACATAGTCACCGGTTCGCTGCACGCATTAGCCGAGGGGGAGGTCCTTGTCGACAACAACCAGGCCAAGAGCGACCACCTACGGGTGGGCGACGTGCTGCCCATGGGCTTCGCCGACACCGGCGTCAGATCGGTGACGGTCGGCGGCACGTACAAAACCAACCAGTTCCTCGACAAGTACCTCATCTCCACCACCCTCCTCGGCCAAAACGTGACCACCCGCCAGGACGAGGCCATCCTGGTGCGCACAACGCACGCCGGCCCCGCCCAGCAAGGTGCCCTGGAGGGCGCGCTCAAGGCCTTTCCCCAACTGTCGGTGAAGACCGGCGCCCAGTTCAAAGCCGACCAGAAACAGCAGATCAACAGTCTCCTCGCTATCGTCTACGCGCTGCTGGCCCTGTCAATCCTCATCGCGCTCATCGGGGTGGTCAACACCCTTGCCCTGTCGGTGCTCGAACGTACCCACGAGATAGGCCTGTTGCGCTCTATCGGCATGCACCGGCGACAGGTGCGGCGGATGATCCGCGACGAAGCAGTGATCGTGTCGCTGATCGGCGCCATCCTGGGCCTGGGCATGGGCATCGGCCTCGGCGCGGCGGTCGTCCACGCGGTGAGCAGCTCGGGGATCAACGTACTGGCCATCCCGTGGACGACCATCGTCGTGGTGCTGATCGCGGCCACCGTCTTCGGGATCTTTGCCGCTATCTTCCCCGCCCGTCGAGCAGCCAAGCTCGACGTTCTGCAGGCCGTCAACACCTCCTGATCGTTTGGCGACCCCGCCCGGTAGGGTGAGCGACGAGCACACAGAACGGACGAGGACATGAACATCGGCCTGCACGTATCGAGCTTCACCTGGCCCGGCGGACCGGCGACCATGGGCGAGGACCTGGCCCGGGTGGCCGTCACCGCGGAGGACCAAGGCTTCACCAAGCTGAGTGTGATGGACCATGTGTGGCAGATCGGAATGATCGGCCCACCGGAGCAGGACATGCTCGAGGCCTACACCACCCTCGGTTTCCTGGCCGGGCAGACCGAGCGCATCGAACTGCTGGGCTGGGTGACTGCCGTGGTCTACCGCGACCCTGGGTTGCTGGCCAAAGCGGTGACCACCGTCGATGTGCTCTCCGGCGGCCGCGCGTCGCTGGGGATCGGCGCGGCCTGGAATGACGAGGAGGCCCGCGGGCTGGGACTTTTTTTCCCGCCATTGGCGGAGCGGTTCGAACGCCTGGAGGAGGCGCTGCAGATCTGCCTGCAGATGTGGAGCGACGACGACGGCCCCTATGCCGGCAAGCACTACCAACTGGCGCGGACTCTCAACTCGCCCCAGCCGATCACCCGGCCGCACCCGCCGATCCTTATCGGAGGCGGGGGTGAGCGTAAGACGCTGCGCCTCGTCGCACAGTACGCGCAAGCGTGCAATCTGTTCCCCGGGCCCGACCTCGAACACAAACTCGAGGTCCTGCGGGGCCACTGCGACGCCGTCGGCCGCGACTACAACGACATCGAAAAGACGGTCATGGGACCCCTCGATCCGGGCGCCGAGGGTGAACACGTCGGCGACCTGATCGAGTCGATGCGCCACCTGTCGGAGTTGGGGGTCACCCACTACCACGGCTCGGTCCCCAATGTGGCCAACATCAGTCCGCTCGAAGTGCTGGGCGAACTGGTGATCCCCGAGGTCGCGGACTTCTAACCGCTGCGCCACCGCGCCGGCACCGGGGGACCCCGTGAGCGCCTTGGAGTACCGAAGCGCCCCCGGACGCTGGGTGATCGCGGCAACCGTTCTCGGCTCGGGGATGGCACAACTCGATTCCACGGTGGTGGGCATTGCGCTGCCCACCATCGGGCGGCAGTTCCATACCGGGATTTCGGCCCTGCAATGGGTGGTCACCGCCTACGCGTTGGCGTTGGCCGGACTGCTCCTGTTGGGGGGCGCCCTCGGTGACCGCCTCGGCCGCCAACGGGTTTTCGTGGTGGGGACGATCTGGTTTGCCGTGGCTTCGCTGGGTTGCGGAGTGGCCCCCAGCGCCACGGTCCTCATCGTGGCCCGGGGTTTGCAGGGCGTTGGGGCGGCGCTCCTCACCCCCGGCAGCCTGGCCATCTTACAGGCGTCGTTTTCCACCGATGACCGCTCGAAAGCCATCGGCGCGTGGTCGGGGCTCGGTGGGGTGGCCGCGGCTATCGGGCCGTTCCTCGGGGGATGGCTCATCAGCGCGGTGTCGTGGCGGTTGATCTTCTTTATCAACCTGCCCATCGCGGTGGCTGTGGTGGCCATCACGGCCCGTCATGTCCCCGAGTCCCGGGACCCCGAAAGGACCGGCCGACTCGATTACGGGGGCGCCGCGCTGGTCACTTGCGGGCTTGTCGGCGTGGTCTACGGGCTCATCGAGGGGCCCGGGCTGGGCTGGCAGTCCCCGGTCATCCTGGTCGCCCTGTTCGGTGGGGTCGCCGCCCTCGGCCTGTTCGGGATGCACGAATCCCGGCGCGCTCATCCCCTCATGCCGCTCGGCATGTTTCGCAGCCTGCAGTTCTCGAGCGCCAACGCGGTGACCTTCGCGGTCTACGCCGGCCTGGGCGCCGCGCTGTTTCTCCTCCCCGTGGAACTGCAGCAGGTGTCGGGCTACAGCCCGTTGGGCGCCGGCGCGGCGTTGCTGCCGGTCACCGCGATCATGCTCGTGCTCTCCGCCCGGTCGGGAGGCCTCGCCGCACGGATCGGGCCGCGTCTGCAAATGTCGTTGGGACCACTCATCGCAGGGGCCGGCTTGGCGCTGTTGGCCCGGGTGGGTGTCCACGGCGGCTACGTGAGCGAGGTTCTGCCCGCGGTGACTGTCCTCGGATTGGGTCTGGCGGTGACCGTGGCCCCCCTGACCTCAACGGTGCTGGCCGCCGCCCCGCCCGAGCACGCCGGTGTCGCCTCGGCCATCAACAACGATGTGGCCCGCAGCGCCTCGCTGGTCGCCGTGGCCTTCCTCCCGGCGGTCACCGGCATCACCGGTGACAGCTATCTCCACCCGGCGCGTTTCTCCCACTCATTCCACAACTCGGTGCTCCTGGCCGGCGCCATCTGCGCGGCAGGCGGTGTGCTGGCTGTCTTCACCACCCGCAACCCGCGGCGGCCGGCCTTTGTGGCCACGCCGGCCTCGGCCACGGACGCGGTCCGCCAATACTCGCACTGCGCGCTCGACGCCACGCCGCTGCGCGGCGGCGCACCACCTACGATGTGGCCCGGCACCGCCCCGAGGGACGGGCCGCCCATTCCGCGGTAGGTAGACGAGGGGGAGCACCATGAAGACAGGCCAGGCAGACATCGACATCAAGGCAACGCCCGAGGACGTCTGGGCGGTGATCGGCGAGTTCGGAGGCATGCACGAGTGGATGCCCGGCATCGACTCGTGCGAGGTGGTGGGCGACGACCGGCTCATCGGAGCGGGCGGCATGGTCATCACCGAGCACCTGGTGGCGCGGGATGAAGCCCGCCGCCAAATCACCTATTCGGTGGTGGCCGGAGTGCCCATCGAGCATCATCAAGCGACCATCACGGTGACCCCGGCCGGCGACGTGACCCATGTGACGTGGGTGGTGGAGACCATCCCCGACGAGATGAACGAGCTGATGGTCAACGCCTACGGCCGGGCGCTCGATGCGCTCAAAGCCAAAGTAGAGAGTTGAACCGCTGCCCTGACCGGGGGCAGAACAACCCTGCATGCCGCCAAAGTAAACCCCCGGGAAACTGCGGGGAAACTCCAGCGTAACGAGTGGCGTCTATCGTCTTTTCCTGGGAGGAGTGGACCTCCGTGGAGGGGCAATGGCCGTCAAAGGAAACTACGTCGGTTACCTCTCAGGCGAGGACTGCCTTCACGGTTTTCTGAGTTCGATGCTCCGCGACCGGATGGGCATCCACCAGCGCAATCCCGCGTTTCGGGTTTTTCGCCTCTCGGGCAGCAACGAGGTCTACGCCTACGAGGAGAAGTTCAGTCAGGCCCGGATGATCTGCAAGTTCTACGGTCCTCGGTTCGGGTGGGACCGCGACCGGGCCGGATGGACCGCCTACCAGGAGTACGAGAGCCTCGAAACCTTGCGCCGCTTCGACTTTGTGGGATCGCCGCACCACGTGATCCGCCCGTTGGGCCACAGCCGGGACCTCAACGGTGTGCTGGCCGTGGAGTACTACGGCGGCGAGTCGTTCAGTCACGCCATCAACGCGGCCATCCACCACGGCAACGACGCCCACCTGTTCTGGCGGCTCAAGGCTTTGGCCTACTTCCTGGCATCGCTGCACAACCGGACAGCTAACGGGGAGACCGTGGATTTCGGGCCGGACTGCCGGTACTTCGACACCGTGCTGCGACGCCTGCAGCGGCGCAGGAAGATCGGCCAATGGGACCTCGAAGAACTCACCTGGCTGCGGGACCTGTGGTGCGAGCGCCCCCGGATGTGGCAGGACCGGGAGGTCTGGCTGCACGGTGATGCCACTCCCGCCAACTTCCTCTTCGGCCACGGCCTCGATGTCGCAGCCATCGATCTCGAGCGCATGAAGCGCGGCGACCGGATGTTTGATGTGGGGCGGATCGCCGGCGAACTGCAGCATGCGTTCATGTCGGCCACCGGTGACAAACACCGCGCCGAGCCATTCATCGGACATTTTCTGTGGGAGTACAGCTGCCATTTCCCAGACCGTGACGCAGCATTCAAATCGATCACGTCCCGGGCGCCGTTCTACATGAGCCTGAACCTTCTCCGGATCGCCCGCAACGATTACATCTCCCATGACTACGGCGGAGCATTGATCGCGCAGGCGAAGAAGCTCCTTCGAGCCTGCTGAGCGAGAGTAGTGTCGGACCACATGCCGGAAGATCACGATATCCGTGGAATCGCCTTTGACGTCAACGGGACGCTGGTCGAGATCCTCACCGAGGACGGGATGGAAGCGATATTCCGGGCGGCGGGCCATTTTCTCACCTATCAAGGCATCGACCTCCGGCGTCACCAAGTGCGGGATCTCTATTTTGAGATTATGAAGCAGCAACAGAAGTCGAGTCCGGAAACGTATCCGGAATACGACAGTACGGCTATATGGCGCCGGATCATCGAGGACCACATGAGCGATTACACGCGCAAGCTCCCTGCGGAAAAGCTGGCGCAGATGCCATTGTTTTTGGCGGAGATGTCGCGAGGTATCTCCCGGCGCCGGCTTCGCCTCTATCCGTACGTACGCGAAGTGCTCGACTCCCTCCGGGACCGTTTCGCCCTGGCCTTGGTCACCGACGCACAGAGCGCCTACGCCCGCGGCGAACTCCACAAAGTCGGTCTCCTCGACTACTTCGACACGGTGATCGTCTCGGGCGATTACGGCTACCGGAAACCCGACCCCCGTCTCTTCCGCCACGCCCTCGACGCCATGGGCGTCGCAGCCGAACACGCCCTCTATGTCGGCAACGACATGCACCGCGACATCTACGGGGCACGGGAGGTCGGCATGAAGACCGTGATGTTCGACTCGGACCAGGGCACGAAAGAGCACTTGGACTGTGTCCCCGACTTCTGCATCACCGACCACCGGGAGCTGCTGGAGATCCTCCACGAGGCCGGCTGAGCCGGGGCCGGGGTGGCGGGGGTGTCTCGGCGCCGGCGGGCGGCGGGCGGCGGGCGGCGGCGTGATGCCGGGCGCCGGCCGGCCGGCCGGCCGGCGGTGCGTTTGGGCGTCGAATTGAGGCTCACCCGTAGTTTTTGCGACCCAGACGCGCTGATGCGTCCATAACCGGTCGCTGAAAAGCTAGTTGCCGCCACGCTCCATGCAGAGACAGAACGGATGCCCGGCAGGGTCGGCGTGCACGACGAACACGCAACCCGGTTCCTCGACCGGGGCGCCCAGCACCTCGGCGCCCAGACCGACCGCGAACCGGGAGGCCGCCTCCACGTCAGTGACCGTCAGGTCGAGGTGGACTTGCTGCGGCAGGCCGTCGGGCCACTCGGGCCGGCGGTAGTCGTCGACGCCTTGAAACGCCAGCTTGAGGCCGACCCCGTCAACGTGCACCTCGCACCAGGCGGCATCGCCCGCCACCACCCGACCGCCCAGAAGGTCAGCGTAGAAGGTGGCCAGCGCCCGCGGGTCGGGACAATCCAACACCACCGACCGCAGGCCGATGCTCGGTCGGGAGTCGCTCACCTCTCCAGGCTACCCGCCCACCCGCCCACCCGCCCACCCGCTGGCCTGCTCACGTGCTCGAGCTGTCGAGCAGGGCCACCAGCTTGCGGGGGGCGACGCCGCGATAGGCGTCCTCGCAGATCGCCGCCACCTCGGCCCAGTCGATGTCGCCGTCGAGCCGGACACCGATCCATCCGCGCCCGCCGACATACGGCGGACGAAAGAAGCGCTCCGGTTCGCTCTGAATCAGTTCATCCTGGGCGCCAGGCGGCGCTGCACACCAAAGATGCGGGAAGTGATCATCGTGGTGTCCTTCGGGCCACACCATCACGAACTGTTTGCGTACGTAGAAGGCGGGGGCGCCGTGGCTGGGGCGCTCGGTGACCTCAGGGAACGCGAGGCAGATGCTCCGCACACGCTCTGCTACTCCTGCCCGAGCCACCAGCCATCACCATAGAGGCGCAAGGCACTGAAGTCGTAATGGGCCCTTAACATCAGCCAGTCCAGGCGCTTGTACGGTGGGCGCAGTCCGATCTACCACGTGATTGTTCATGAACGGCGCGGGCTTCTCCCCTATTGACGCTTTGTGAGGTGAGAATGGTAGAAGCAAGTGTGGCCGCCGCCGAGCGACCGACGCAGCAACGTAGCTGTCCAGTGGTCATCAAGACACGGGAGGGTGAACTCTCATTTCGTCCTCTGTGGCCGACGTTCGGTGCCGTCGTCGACGGGGTCGATCTCTCCCAACCCGTCCCGGCCGACGTCGCACGAGCGCTGTACGAAGCGTTCCTGCTGTATCACGGTCTTCTGTTTACGGCTCAAGACCTGACCGCGGCACAAGAGCTGAGCGCGTTGCGTTGTTTTGACGAACTGCCTGACGCCGGGGCGTCCTACGGCACCCAGTTCCGCTTGGCCGAAGCGCCGCTGATCCGGGTGCTGTCCAACAAGGTGGATGACGACGGGCAGCGGCTGGGAATCGTGATGGGCAAACAGGGCCCGGAATGGCACACGGACGGCACGAGCATGGCCCGCTACCCCATCGCATCGCAGCTCTACTGCCTGGAATCCAACAGTGTCGGCGGTGACACCCTCTTTGCCAACGCTCACCTGGCCTTCGAGACAATGTCACCCGCAACCCGCGCACGCTTTTCGCCGCTCAATGCGACGTACAACCGCGATCACCTGCAACGCAAGCTGGCAGTGTACGACTCACGCCCGTTGGAGCTCACGGGAGCCCCCGATGTGTCGTGGCCGCTCGTGATGGCGCATTCGGCAACCGGACGATCGGCGTTTTTCTTCGCCGGGGGCGAGATGACCAAGATCGACGGCCTCAGCGAAGACGAACGGTTGGCGGTCATGGCCGAAATCTCCGAGCACCTCTTCTCCAGCCCACACCTGCTGTACCGACACGCCTGGGAGCCCGGCGATCTCTTGGTGTGGGACAACCGTTCGGTGCTGCACAGCGCCACCTTCTACGACTATGCGGGCTGCAGCCGCCTCTTGCACCACGCCGTGGGCGCCGGCCTGTCGCCTGCGCATCTGGTCGGTGTGAGTACCACACCGAGCGCGCCGTGAGCGACACCACCGATCCGTGGTGGGGCGTCACCACCGCAAACGGGTTAGCGGCCGACGAGGTCCGCTCCAGTTTGCAGAAGTACGTGCGCCGGGGACAGCTGGAAGAGGCAGTCCTTTGTGCTTACGAGCTGTACTCCACCGGTGAGGCGGCCGAGGATCTGCTGTGGCGGCGAATGGAGATCATGGCGGCCGAGGACGTGGGCCTGGGCAACCCAGCACTCCCTGCGGTCATCGAAGCACTGCACGCACAGCGAAGCCGGTTACCGCGCAGCGGCGACCGTTGGCTACTGGCCGCGCACGCCGTGCGACTCCTGGCGATCGCACCCAAGGACCGCACCTCGGCCGAGTTGGCGGACTGGGCGCGGCACCTCGTTGACAGCGGCAAACGCTCCGCCGCAATACTGGATGCTGCGCTCGACATGCACACCGCACGCGGCGTGGGGATGGGGCGGGGTCGCGCCCACTTCTTCGCCGAGGGCAACCTCGTCGCTAACGAGGTTCCCGACCGCGACCTCACGTGGCTGGGCTACCTGCGTGGGGAGTATTGCGACAAACTCCCGCGTTAGCCCACGGCTTAAGGTCACCGGGGGCTACTCGTCGCTGGATCTATTGCAGGCCGAGGGCATCTTCGCCGGGCTCGGGTCAAGCAGGCGGTCATCACCTGGTCATGCGAGGTGACCGGCGGACCGTACTATTGCGCGGCAGATGGCCACCCGCTACGACGTGACGGCAGTACCGCCCCAAGGCGGTTACATCGCCAAACGCTGCCCAGTGCGGGCGCAGCTCGACGTGTTGCAGCCCTGCGCGCCGCTGCCGGTGGGGCCGGTAGCGGAACGGCGAGTGACCAAGGGACGCCTGTTCGAAGCCAAGATCCTGGCCGCGTTGGTCGTCGCCCGTCCCGACGCCGTGGTCATCGTCGCGCGGTCGCGGTTGGAGAAAGAACAAGCCACCGTCGCGGCCATGGCCGCCGGTGCACCGCTTATCGTGGGGGGCCGCCTGCCCACCGACACGACAGGGCGGCGCGTGGGCGAACCGGACCTGTTGGTCGCCGCCGCGGCAGGCGGTTACCGACCCATCGACATCAAGTTCCATCAGACCCTGGAACCCGGCGACGCGACAGGGCCGGCGTATTGCAGCGCGCTGGCCGACCCGTCGCGGGAAACGGCGATCGAACCCGCCGGGTACATGACGCGGCGCAGGCGCGACGACGTGTTGCAGTTGGCCCACTACACCCGGATGCTGGAGGCCGCGGGCCTGGCTGGGAGCGATGGCCGCTTCGGGGCGATCATCGGCACCGAAGGCGTGGCCACCTGGCACGACCTCGACGCCGCCATCTGGAAGACACCGTCATCGACGGGAAAGCAAAAGTCGCGGTCGACGATGGACATCTACGACTTCGAGTTCGACTTCCGTCTCGACATCCTGGCCGTTGCGGCAAGCCACCGGGTTGATCCCTCCGTCGATCTGGTCGTCGTGCCGGTGCGGACCGGAGAGTGCGCAACGTGCCCTTGGTGGTCGTCGTGCGGGCCGGCCCTGGAGGCGGGGACCGGCGACGTGAGCCTCCTCCCACGGATGGGGTGGCGGGGATGGGTGCTGCACCGCGACCATGAGGTCACCGACCGGGAGGCGCTGGCCGCCCTCGATCACCGCACGGCGGCGTTGGTGGCGGCCAAGGTCGATCTGCGACCTCTGCTCGCCGCGCTCGACGTCGAGCCGGACGACACGCCGGTGGGCAAAGTGATCGGGGAGCGGCGGACGGCGCAGATCGCCCGACTGGACGAAGCCGGCGTGCATTGTCTGGGCGACGCCCGGACCCTGTGCCCGGTGACTGCCCGCTACTGCGATGACGCCCCCGGCGCGCTGGCCACCCAGATCGACCAGGCCCGCGCCTGCCTGGGCGACTCTGCGGTGTACCGCCGTCGCGGCGTCGAGCGGGTCGGCGCTCCCCGAGGTGACGTCGAAGTGGATATCGACATGGAAAACGTCGAAGACGGCGTGTACCTGTGGGGAGCGCTGGTCACCGACCGCAGCGGAGCGGCCGGGGTGAGCGAGGGCTACCAACCGTTTTACACGTGGGCGCCGTTGACCCCTGAAGTCGAAGCCGCTCTCTTCGAACGGTTCTGGGCGTGGCTCCGTGATGTCCGGGACCGGTGCGCGGTGGCCGGCGTGACGTTTCGGGCCTACTGCTACAACGCGGCCGCCGAAAACGGTCAGATGCGCCGCTTGGCCGTCTCCGCCGGCCTGGAGACCGCGGTCCGCGACTTTGTCGACAGCGACGAGTGGGTCGATCTGCTGAAGGTGTTCAACCAACAGCTGCTCACCGGTTCGTCAGTCGGGCTCAAGACGGTGGCGCCGCTGTGTGACTTCAAGTGGGACGTCGACGATCCGGGCGGCGGCGAGTCCATGGTCCGCTACGACGCGGCGGTCGACGACACGGCGCCCCCAGCAGCAGCCGCGGCCCGGGACTGGCTGCTGTCCTACAACCGCAGCGACGTCCAAGCGACCCGTTCGCTGCGGGAGTGGTTGGCCGGCGAAGCCAGTTCGTGCCCGTCGATCACGTCGCTCGAACGTTCCTAGGCCGGCGGGCCGGCCGCCACCACATCAGGATGCGGGACCAGTGCCACCGCAGCGCGACCGAGCACGGCCACGACGTAACCGGCATCGCTGCGCTCCCTCGGCCTAGGACGCCGACCGTGCAGGCAAAAGAGCGCGTCCACCGGGCACGGCACGCACGTCTCTCGGTCCTATCGGCTCATGACAGTTCGAACAGACGAGCACCGCTTGCGCGACGTGGTCGCAGTCCTTGTGCGCCACTTCCAGAGGCGGTCCGTCGGGAGCTGCGTACTTGTCGCCCCACTGGCGCATGGTGGTGAGCACTGGCCAGAGGTCGCGACCTTTATCGGTCAAGCGGTACTCGTAGCGGGGAGGATGCTCGCTATAGGGGACCTTCACCAGCACGCCCGCGTCCACCAGGTGACTCAGGCGCTGATTTAGCACGTTACGGGAGATGCCGAGCCGGCTCTGAAAGTCGTCGAAGCGGTGCACGCCAAGGAAAACGTCGCGGAGAATCAGCATCGACCACCACTCGCCGACAACCTCCAGGCACTGGGCGACCGAGCAGTCCATACCGGCGAAGCTCTTCCGTTCCATGCCTCCACATTAGTGGGTTGCGTTATAGAACGCAATGCCGTAGAGTCCGTTCCATGTCAGAACCCAGTGGGTGGTCATGACCATCGTCGGAGCGGCGAACACGGGGACCGCCCGAGCCCAGCGGTCCCCTCGCCAAGTGCTCATCATCGTGAGCGCCGGCGTCGTCATGGCCAGCCTGGACCTCTTCATCGTGAATGTGGCGCTGCCCCAGATCGCCCGCGACCTGGGAACCACCAACCTCAGCCAACTGTCCTGGGTGCTCAACGGCTACGCCATCGTCTACGCCGCCCTGCTCGTCTTTTTTGGCCGCTTGGCCGACCGTTACCGCCGCGACCTCGGTTTTCTCCTCGGCGTCGCGGTGTTCACGACCGCCTCCGCGGCGTGTGCCGCCTCCACCAGCGTGGGCATGCTCGTCGGATTCCGGCTGCTGCAGGCCGCGGGGGCCGCACTGCTCACGCCGACCTCGCTCGGTCTGGTGCTGGCTTCGTATCCGCCTGAGAAACGTCACGGCGCGGTGCGCGCCTGGACGGCCACCGGCGGTTTGGCCGCCGCGTTGGGCCCGGTCGTCGGGGGTCTGTTGGTCGCTGCCAGTTGGCGGTGGGTGTTCCTGGTCAACGTACCGATTGGTATCGCCGCGTTGATCGTGGGCTGGCGTCGCTTGCCCCGCCTTCCTGGCCATCCCTCCCCCCCACCGGACGCCCTGGGAGTGATTCTGGCCACCGCGGGCGTGGCCGGGCTGACCCTCGGCCTGGCCCAAGGAAGCGATTGGGGCTGGGGGTCCGCACGAACTCTCGGGACTTTGGCCGGCGCCGTGGTGCTGATCGGGGCATTCGTCGCCCACTGCCGCATCGGCTCGAATCCGCTCATCGACCCCGGCCTGTTCCGCTCCCGCCACTTCAGCGGAGCGTCACTGGTGGCGCTGTTTTTCTCCGCCGCTTTCGGAGCCATGCTGCTGTCGGTCGTCTTGTGGGAGCAGGGCGCATGGGGGTGGTCGGCGTTTCGGGCCGGCCTGGCCATCGCCCCCGGGCCCTTGATGGTGCCCCTCATGTCGTTCGTGGTGGCCGGCCGACTTATCGCCCGGTACGGCGCCGCTGCGGTGATCACGCTGGGAAGCCTGGCCTTCAGCGCCGGCGTGGCCTGGTGGGCGCTGGCCATCGGGCTGCACCCCAACTACCTATCCGGCGTGCTGGGCGGCATGATCCTCACTGGTGTCGGGGTCGGGCTCACCCTCCCCACCATGATGGCCACCGCCTCGTCGTCGCTGCCCCCGCAGTCGTTCGCCACCGGCTCCGCGGTAGTCAACATGATCCGCCAGGCCGGGTTGGCCCTGGGCGTCGCCATCCTTGTCGCCGTGCTGGGCGGCACCCATCGCGGGACAGCCGAACTGAACGCCTTCCGCCATGGATGGTGGGTGATCGCCGCCATCGCGGTCGTCGGCATCGTCCCGGCCATCGCGCTACTGCGGCCCGCTCCCGCCCCGGCTTCCCTCTAAACCACGTCAAGCAGCAAAAGGAGAACCAATGGAGATCGCCCGATCCACAGCCCTGGTCACCGGCGCCAACCGCGGCTTTGGGCGTCACCTGGCCCTCGAGCTCATCTCCCGGGGCGCCACCGTCTACGCCGGGGCCCGCAACATCGATTCGCTCGACGTGCCCGGCGCGAAGGCGGTGGCCATCGATGTCACCGACCCCGCGTCGGTCGCCGCGGCGGCCGACATCGCCGGCGACGTCACCCTCCTGATCAACAACGCCGGGTCGTCGACCGGCGCCGACCTCCTCCACGCTGACCTGGAGCGAATCCGCTTGGAGATGGACACCCACTTCTTCGGCACCTTGAGCGTCATCCGGGCGTTCGTCCCCAAGATCGCGGCGAACGGTGGGGGCTCCATCCTCAATGTCCTCTCCGCCCTGTCGTGGATCAGCTTCCCCGACATCGGCGCCTACTGCGCAGCGAAATCCGCCTCCTGGTCGTTGACCAACGCGCTGCGGGTGCAGTTGGCCGAGGACAACATCCGTGTCGCCGGACTGCACGTCGGCTTCATGGATACCGAGATGGCGGCCTCCGTCGACGCCCAAAAATCCGATCCCGGGGTGATCGCCAAGGTCGCCGTGGCCGGCATCGAAAGCGGCCTGTACGAAATCCTGGCCGACGACGTCAGCCGGCAGCTGCAAGCAGGGCTGGCCGGTGGGGTCGCCGCGCTGTACCCAGGTCTCCCGTAGCCGGCTTTCGGGGCCAGGCGCCTCGGTGTGGTTCCGAGGTGAGTTGCACATCGTCGTGGTTGCTCGGCGGCGAGTAGGCACCCGCCGGCGGTCGCCGCCGCTCCGCCCAACTCAGGCTGCTTGGCGCTCGATGGGGCAGGTCATGCAACGCGGGCCGCCCCGTCCCCGGCCGAGCTCGCTGCTGGCCACGGCGACCACCTCGATGCCCGCGGCGCGCAGCATGGTGTTGGTGGTGACGTTGCGTTCGTAACCGAGGACGACGCCGGGGGCGACGGCCAAGAAGTTGTTGCCGTCATCCCACTGCTCGCGCTGGGCGGCCCGTAGGTCGAGCTCCGCGCTGAGAACACGCACTTTGTTGACCCCGAGGCCGTCCGCCAGGGCACCCCAAAGGTCCTCGACGCGCTCGGTTTGCAGGCCCCCGGCGGCGACGTCCGCCGTCAGGCGCCAGCAGCGAAGGTTGCGGTCCAGGTAGGGATAGGTCACGAAGGTCTCGGCGTCGACCATGGTCATGACCGTGTCGAGGTGCATGAGCGCCCGGAGATGGGGCAACTCGACCGCGAAGACCTGCGTGGCCTGACCGGCGGCGAAGAGCGAGTCGGCCAGCATCTCCACGGCCGCGGGTGTGGTGCGCTCCCCCATCCCGATGAGCACGATCCCGTTTCCGATGACGTGGATGTCGCCGCCCTCGATGGCGGCCGGGAGGTGATCGAGGTCGTCGTCGGGGTCGTAGCGCACGAAGTCCGCCCCCACGAACAGCGGGTGGTAGCGGTAGACGGCCCGGCTGTGGATGGTCTCGCGCCGGCGGGCGGGCAGGGCCATGGCGTTGATCGACACGCCGCCGTAGATCCACGCTGCGTTGTCCCGCTGAAAGAGGTGGTTCGGCAGCGGGGGGAGGACGAAGTCGTCGTCGCCCAGCACATCCCAACTCAAGCCGTGGACCTGATTGCCGTCACCCACCGCCATTCGGTGACGGGTGGCCGCCGTGGGATGGCGGGGGCTGAGGTCGGCTTTGACCAGACCTCCGATGAGATACTGGGCCAGGATGGCGCTGTCAGTGCCCTCAGCGATGCGCCGCAAGCCGTCCACGTTGCTGGGACCGACGATTTCCGGGGTACACAGGCGATCGAGGACGAACGCCCGCCCGTGGGGGATCTCCAGTGTTTCGGCCAGCAGCTGCCCGAAGAGGTGCACGACAACGCCCTGTGCGCTCAGCGCCTCGACGAACGCGTCGTGTTCCTGGCGGGCCCGGTCCGCCCACACAACATCGTCGAAAAGCAACTCCCGGACGTTGTCGGGGCTCAGTCGGGAAAGCTCGAGCCCCGGGCGGTGAACGATCACTTGGCGGAGAAGACCCACCTCTGAGTGCACGCCGAGCGACCGGTCCGCCGTGTTGTCCATCTCCGAACGCTACCCCCGGAGGGGCCACGCCTTGAAGGGGCCGTCAGGCCGCCGGCGGGCTCAGCGGTTGTTGAGCCACCGCTCGGCTTCGTCGGCGACGCTGGTGTACTGGTGCGGCGCGATGGCCTTCGACTCTCCCGCCCGGCGCCGCAACGGACCGAGAAGCACCCAAAGCCCCACTCCCAGCGGTCCTGTCATCACTAAAAGGACCATCCACACGATCACAACGAATCCTCGGGAAGAGACTCGCAAGTACCGCGCCGCCGCTGGTCTCGAATGGGATGATGCATAGGTCCGCCAGTCGTTGCGATGCTCGCTATGCGAAGGCAACTACCGCTGCCTCCATGGATACCCCACGCACAAACAACTCTTTCCCAACGCCGCCGCCCGCGGAAGCGGTCACCGCAGGCCGCGTTTGATGGTGGGCGCCGGCGGGTGAGCGGGGTCGTCGGGCCACGCGTGCTTGGGGTAGCGAGAGGCCATCTCCTTGCGGACCTCGTGCCATGATCCCTGCCAAAAGCTCGGCAGGTCGGCGGTGATCTGGATGGGCCGCCCGGCAGGCGAGAGCACCTCGACGGTGACCGGTACCCTGCCGGCCACGGTGGGGTGCACGGTGATCCCGTAAAGGTCCTGGGCCCGCGCTGAGATGCGGGGACGGTCACTTTCGTAATCAATGCCAACCCGCCGTCCCCGTGGGAGTTCCAGGGCGGAAGGCACCCGCCGCTCGAGCTCGTAGGCCCGCGCTCCGAGCGCGGAACGGATAGCAACAGAGGGGTCCGTGCGGGCCAGGTCGGCCCGGCCGGTGGCCCGCCGCAGCCCGTCGGCCAGCCAGCCCGCCGCGCTGGCGGCGAGGGCTTCGTCGGACACATCGGGCCATTCGTCGCCGAGTGTGCGCCGCGCCCAGGCGGCGCGGGTCTGCAGGGCCCGGGCGCTCGAGGTCCAACCGAGAACGGCGAGACCGGTGTCGAGCGCGTGAGCGACCAGCGCGGCGGTGGTCCCCGGTCCCGGCCGGGCCGGTCCCCGTGCGGTGTCGAGGACGAGGGCGTCGAGGGTGCGCTCGGTGACCATCCGCAGATCGTCGACGGTGTCGTCCCACCCCAGGCGCATCTCCGTGCGGATGTCCTGCCCGGCGACGCGCTCGACGTCCGCCCGGTCCACCACCGCGGCCAGACGGATGCGGCCGTCGGCCCGGCCTGTCCCACCGGCCGCGCCGTCCACCTCAGCGGCGACCAGCCATTGGGCTCCGGCCATCGGGTCGTGATCGGGCAGAACGGCTCCCCCTCCATGGCGCATCCGGTAGCGGCCACCGCCCCGGGCCTGCGCGATACGGTCCGGGTAGGCCGCGGCGAGCAGGGGCCCGGGGTCCATCCCCCGGTTCGCGGTGTCCGCGTCGCCGGGCGGTGCGGTGTCGGTGCCCTTTCGGGCGCGGCGCACCAGTTCGCCGGCCCGCCGGCGCACGGTGGCCACCGCGGCGCGGTCGACCCCGGCCCCCGTGGCACCGGCGTCGTTCAACACGGCCAGTCGCTCTGCGATGTCCGCAGTGGCCGCAGGTCCGTCGCGGCGCAAGACGTCACGCTCCGAGCACAGGGCGGCCACTAACGCAGCGGTGCGCCGGTCGCTTGGCGCGGCGCCCAGCAGCATGGTGCCGAGTCGGGGGTGGAGTGGCAGTGCGACCAACCGGCGTCCCAGTGCACTGGGGCGACCGTCGGTCAACGCGCCGAGCTCTTCGAGCAATTCGGTGGCCCGCGAGAAGGCGGCAGGCGGCGGCGGGTCCAACCAGGCCAGCGCGTCGGGCGCCGTCCCCCACACCGCCAACTCCAGGGCCAGGCCGGTCAGGTCTGCGGCGGCCATCTCCGGGTCGGGCCACGGGCGCCGGGCCGCGTGTTCGCCCTCCGACCACAACCGGTAGGCGACCCCCGGGCCGAGGCGCCCGGCTCGACCGGAGCGTTGATCGGCCGACGCCCGTGACGCCGGCGTGGTGCGCAACCTGCTCAACCCGCTGGCCAGGTCGTAGGAGGGGCGGCGGACCAGGCCGGCGTCGACCACCACGCCGACGCCTTCGACGGTGACGCTGGTCTCGGCCAGGTCGGTGGCCAGCACGATCCGGCGACGGGGGCCGGTGCGCAGGGCCCGGTCCTGATCGGCGGCTGACAGGCCGCCGTGCAGCGGGACCACGTCGACGTCGGACGGCTGCCCGAGGGCGTCGGCCGCGGCCCGGATCTCGCCCACCCCCGGCAGAAAGACGAGCACGTCGCCTGCGTCAGCGGATAGCGCTCGCCGGAGGGCGGCGGCGACGCCCCCGGCCAGCCGGGCTGCTCGGGGCATCGGCGCCCATCGCACCTCGACGGGAAACGTGCGTCCCGCGCTGGTGACCACCGGCGCCCCGCCGACCAGCGCGGCGACGGGACCGGCGTCGAGGGTGGCCGACATGACCAGCACCCGGAGGTCGGGGCGAAGCCCCTGGCGGGCGTCAAGGGTGAGGGCCAGCGCGAGGTCGCCCAGCAGGTGGCGTTCGTGGAACTCGTCGAACACCACCAGTGCTGTCCCGGGCAGCGCAGGGTCGGCTTGGAGCCGCCGGGTCAGGATGCCCTCGGTGACGACCTCGATGCGGGTGTCCCGGCCTACCCGTCGCTCGTCGCGCGTGACGAACCCTACAGTCGCGCCGACCTCTTCACCGAGGAGTTCGGCCATGCGCGACGCGGCGGCCCGGGCCGCCACCCGCCGGGGTTCGAGGATCACGATCCGGTCGTCGCCCAGCCATGGTTCGCCGAGTAGGCGAAGGGGGACGACGGTGGTCTTGCCCGCGCCGGGCTCGGCCTGGAGCACCGCGGTACCGCCCCCCAACGCGGCACGCACCTCGCCGATGACCTCCTCGATCGGCAGGCCAGTGGGCGGCGGACTTTCCTCGCCGGCGGCCATCGGGGCGCAGCCTACGGGTTCGGACTGGCGGGCTGCGGCGGTGGCGTGGGCGTTGCGGGGGGACGGAGACCGTCAAGGACCATGGCCAGCAACCGCTGGCCTTGCTCGGCGCTGAGTGTGCTGTTCATGCACATGGGCGAGATGAGTTGCATGAGGTCTTCGCCGTCGATGTCGGAACGGGCCAGGCCAGCTTTCTGGGCCCGCGTGAGCACCTTGTTGCAGGCTTCCCCCACCCGATCCCGTGAGACCGATTTCAGGTCGGGGTTCTTTTCGAATGCTTCGCGCAGCTCGTTGAGGAACGTGCGCTTGGACCGGCCGTAGTCGACGTAGGCGTACAGCCACGCCTCGAGCGCGGCCCACGAGTCGAGCTCGGTCAGTCCGCGCTCGGCGGAGCCCACCAGCACATCGACGTCATCGCGGTAGACCGCTTCGACCAGATCGATGCGCTTGGGGAAGTGTCGGTACAGGGTCCCGACACCGACGCCGGCCTGCTTGGCCAGCGTCTCCATCGACGCGCCGCCCCCCTGATCTGCGAATACCTTCCGAGCGGCATCGACGAGGCGCTCGTAGTTGCGCCGGGCGTCGGCGCGCATGTGCTTGGCACCCGGGTCGTCGATGTTCGCTTCGTGCTGGGCGGTCATGGCCCTTTGCGCCTCCAAAACCTTCCTGGCAGAACGTTCTTGTAAAACGGAAGGACCTTCCGTATACTAAGTGGAGGAAGCTTCCGCTTTGCTCTCCAGAATACCAGCGGAAAGGCCGTAGTCAATGGTCCAAGTGTCAAACCTTCAGCGGGCGCCCAGCAGGTTGCGCTCCCACCCCTCCCTCGTGCTCGCGGTGATCCTCACCGCCCAACTCATGGTGGTCCTCGACGCCACCATCGTCAACGTCGCCCTGCCCCACATCCAGCGCAGTCTGGGCTTTTCGAACTCGTCGCTGTCGTGGGTCCTCAATGCCTACGTGCTCGCCTTCGGCGGCCTGCTCCTGCTCGGCGCCCGGTCGGGCGACCTGCTGGGCAGGCGCCGGACCTTCATGGCCGGCATCGCCCTGTTCTCGCTCAGTTCGCTGGCCGGGGGCTTCGCCACCACCAGCTGGATGCTGCTCGGTGCCCGAGCCCTGCAGGGTGTCGGGGGAGCCATGGCGGCACCGGCCGCCCTGGCCCTGTTGACCACCATTTTCCCTGAAGGAGCGGCGCGGGTGCGGGCTATCGGCCTGTTCACCACCGTTTCTGCCGCGGGGGGCGCCACCGGCCTGGTGGCCGGCGGCGTGCTCACCCAATGGGCGTCATGGCGTTGGGTGATGTTCGTCAACGTCCCCATCGGGTTGGCCGTACTGATTATCGGTGGCGCCGTGCTCGTAGAGACCGAGCGCCGCCGCGGTCGCTTCGACCTGAGCGGGGCAGTGACCTCGACCGCCGGTATGACCGGCGTGGTGTTGGGGTTGGTGGAAGCCGGAGCCGCAGGCTGGTCGGCGCCCATCACCGTCGGTTCGCTGCTGGCCGGCGTGGTCCTGCTCGGTCTGTTCGTGCGCATCGAGGCGACCGCGGCCGAGCCGATCCTTCCGCTGCGGATCCTGGCCGACCGCACCAGAGCCGCAGCCAACGTGGCACGCGGCTTGGGCTACGCCGGAATGTACGGGATCATCTTCTTCCTCACCCAGTACCTCCAGGACATCCAGGGTCATTCCTCGCTGGTCACCGGACTCGAGTTCCTGCCCACTCCGACATCGGTGTTTCTGTTCTCCCAGCTCACCAGCCGGGTCTTGGTAAAGCGGGTGCCCGCCAAGTCGCTGATGGTCATCGGGACCACCATGGTCGCGGTCGGCCTGCTGGCCGCCACGCAGCTTCACACGGGCTCCGGATACTTCCAGGTCCTGTCCAGTCTGGTCCTCATCGGCGCCGGCATGGGCATCTCCTTTGTCAGCCTGACCACCGCCGGCCTGGCCGGTGTCGCCCCGTCCGACGCCGGGGCAGCCTCCGGGCTGATCAATGTCATGCAGCAACTGGGTGCCGCGCTGGGCCTCGCCGTGCTCGTCACCGTGTTCGACAGCGTCACCTCCGGATCCCACACTGTCGGCCTCAGCCAGGTGGCCGGCGTCAGAGGGGCGCCCGGAGCGGTCGCCCGGGCGGCTTTGGTACACGGGATGGACGTGACCTTCGCGGCCGGCGCCGGCTTCGCCGTGGCCGCATTGGCCATCGTGGCCTTGTTGGTCCGTACGCCGGCGACGGCTGAGGCCCGACTGGAGCTTCCCGACGACCTGCGCGCCGAGGCGGAGGTCGCAGCCTGACGCCGGTGCGCATTACCCCGCACCCCTGAGCCATTGCTTCTCGAGCGGCCGGGCCGTCACTGGTCCGGCCGTTCCTCTGCCCCTCGACGCGCCGCGAAGTGTGGATGCATACGCCCTGGGTATCAGTAGGGTGATGGCCAGACGGGCGATCGAGGAGAGCGACTCGTGTACGGAAACCGGGCTTGGCGTACGGCACTACAAGAGGGTCAGCCGTGTCAGCGGTGGTAGTCGTCGTCGTGGTGGTGGTGGTGGTCGTGATCGTGGTCGCCGCCACGCTGATCATTCAGATGCGGCGACGCAAAAGCGGTGTGATCATCGGGGCAAACAAGCGACGGCGCCGGCGATGACCACGACACTCATGCGGGCCAGCGAGATCGCCAAACGACCGGTCGTCACCTACGGGGGAGAAGACGTCGCACAAGTCAAGGACATCATCTACGCCGACGGCGGCGGCCAGGTCGGAGGATTCACGCTGAATGGGCGTGGACTCCTTTCCGGGCCGCTCAAAGTATCCCTGGGCTGGAGCCAAGTCGCGTCGCTCGGTCCCGACGCCGTCATGATCGTCGACGAGACCGTCCTTGACCGCAAAGACCAGGTGCTCGAAGAAACCGGCGTCCTGGAGGACCACCGCGGGGGCGACATCCTCGGCTCCCGAGTGCTCACCGACGACGGGACCGATCTCGGCAAAGTGATCGACGTCATCATCGAAGTGACCGGCACCCAAGGTCTCCGGGCTCTGGTCGTAGGCTTCGAGATCGAGCCTTCAGCGGCCCTCGGCAAAGACCTCAAGAAGGTGCTGATCCCGCTTCCGGACACGCTCGCTGCTTCCGGCGAACACCTCATGGTCCCCGCTGCGGCCAAGGACTTCGTGACCGACGACCTGGCCGGCTTCGGCGCCGCTATCGAGGACTTCCGCAAACGACTGAGCGGCACACCCTGATGCGTTTCTCCGAAGCCAAAAACCTCAAGGTCGTGAGCAAAGCCACCGCAGAGACCGTGGGGAAGATCACCGACTACGTGCTCAACCCCGCCACCGGCACGGTGGCTGCGCTCATACTCAAAAAGACCAGCGGGGCGGGCGACACCCTCCCATGGGGAGACATCGCAGCCTTCGGTGACGACGCAGTGATCATTGCCGACGACAACGTCATCGTGTCAGCCGCCGGGGAGCTGAAAGAGCTGGGCGACAAGCGGCATCACGCGGACGGCAAGCGAGTGCTCAACACTGCGGGCGTCGAACTCGGGGCCGTCCAAGACGTCGACTTCGACACTGCAACAGGACAAATTCTGGCGCTCGACCTCAAAGACGGTCCGCTCGAAGCGCCGAAACTCCTAGCCATCGGCTCCTACGCGGTCGTGGTCGCGGCCTAGCTCGGCTCGGTAGCGAACCTTACGGGTCGCCCGCAGCACCGCCAGAGGCCGGCGGGGTCGGGAAGCGGTCGACGCGTCGGAGCGGGGGAAACAGCACACCCCACGCCAGGGCGACCGCCAACGTCCCGACACCCCCGAGAACGATCGACCCGGTCGTCCCCAGGAGTTGGCCGACCACCCCGGACTCGAAACCGCCGAGCTCGTTGGACGCACCGATAAAGACATTCTCGACGGCCAGGACACGGCCGCGCATCTCGGGCGGTGTAGCCAGCGGAACGAGCGTGGAGCGGATGAACACACTGGCCGCGTCCGCGGCGGACAGGGCGAAAATAGCGACGAACGCCACCGCGTAGGAGCGGGTGAACCCGAGCACGATGGTCCACACCCCGAACACCGCGACCGCCGCGAGGAGGATCCGTCCGACCCGGCGCCGGATCGGCCGGACCGCCACGATCAGGGTCATGGCGCCCGCTCCGATACCCGCCGCGGCGCGCAGCCAGCCGAGGCCGACCGCTCCGACCTGGAGCCGCACGGCGATGGCCGGCAGCAGGGTCACCGCCCCACCGAAGAGCACGGCGAAGAGGTCCAGGGAGATGGCACCGAGAAGGATCGACTGGGCCCGCACGAACCGAAGGCCCTCGAGGGCCTCGTGCAGCCCGCCGCGCGACGCCGGTATGCCCTCCTCCAGGACGTGGCTCACCTCGTCGTCCCCGGCCGGGCTGAGCTCGCCGCCCGCCGCCACACCCGCCGGAAGCCGGATGGCCAGCACTGCAGCCCCGCCGCCCGCGGCCAGCACGGCCACCGCGACCAGCGGCACCCAGACCCCGACGTTGTAGAGGAGGCCGGCAAACACCGGTCCGATGATCGTCGCGGCCTGCGAAGCGACAGAACGGCGGGCCACCAACCACGGCACCGTCTCGTTGGGGACCATGGCCGAGGGGAGCGAGCGTTCCGCGGGCGACAGGAACGCTTGGCCCGCCCCGAAGGCCAGCACCAGAAGGAAGATCGGCGTGGTCGACAGGCCGTGGGGGTGGCGCACATACCAAGCCAGGGCCAGCGCCACAACGGCGTTGGCCAGCGCGCCGAGCGCGGCGACCCGGCGCCGGTCGAAGCGGTCGACGACGGTGCCGGCCACCAACACCAGCAGCGCGGCGGGCGCAAACTCGGCCAAGCCGAGAAACCCCAGGTCGAGTTCGCTGCGGGTCAACTGGTAGACGACAAGCCCCAGCACCGTGGTCTGCGCCATGTTGGACATCTGGGTGGCCAGCGCAGAGCCCAACAGCGCGGCGACCTGGGCGCGGGGCGGACGGTTCGGAAGTTCCGCCATGCCAAATCCGAATATTCGGCGACCTTACTAGCGGGTATCGGACCACGGAGTACAAATCTCCGAGTACTGAACCCGCGACGAAGGGCCGCCCACTCCGGCGTGGGCTAGCGGACGCGCACCCGGTGGACTTCGTCGACGCGTCGCGTGATCCGCGCCCGGTCGAGGTGCTCGAGGAGGGGTACCGCGACCCGTCGCGACGTGCCCAACGCCATCCGAGCCTCAGACAGGGTGAAGGGAGCGGGCACCGCGTCGAGCATTTCCGCGGCCCGGGCGGCGGCATCGGGAGCGAGGACGATGTCGCCGGGCAGACGGAGCACAACCCCGGCCGCCGCGGCAGCCGCCAGTTCTCGGGGTCCGAGTCCGGCGGTGGCCAGCGCTTTGGCTTCCGGGGCGGCGAACGGCGCGGAGGCCAAGCGCTCCAGGATGGGGGCCAGGGCGCGTGCGATCTCAAGGCGCAGCGTCGGTCCTTGCGCTCGGGTCCGTACCCGTCCGTCGACCATTTCGAGTTGGGCGCACGCCTCGACGAGGGGGCCCAAAAGCGCCACGTCCGGCAGTCGCAACGCCCGGGCGGCTTCTCCCGCCGGCCGTCCGGCCTGCACGAGCCGGTCGGGTCGCTCCGTGCCCACCAGTTCCGCCAGTTCCGCCCGCCACCTGTCCCAGCGCGAAACCGACACCAGCCAACGGCCGCGGCGGACGGCCCCCGACGGGGCCCCGGGCCCGGGATCGGCGCCGATGCGCACCAGGAGCTCGGCAGGCACTGCGCCGCGGCGGGCGACCTCCTCGGCCGGATCGGCGTGGCCTTCGGCGCGGGCCAGCGCCGCGAAACGGGATTTGCTGGCCCCCCGCCCGGTCAGCGGCGGCGGGTGCGGGTCGATGACCACCACCGCAGCGATGAGCCGGCGCAAGCCGGGGTCGCGCAACAGGACACGGTCACCGACGTTGAGGGGAAGCGGCCGCTGTAGTTCCAGTCGGAGGATCGCGCGCCCCAGGGGACGGGCCCGGGCCGCCACCGCGGCGCTGCCGATGTGGGCGACCAGGTCGCGGGGCAAGCGTTCCGGGGCCGCGCCGAGAACCCGGACATCGAGCGTTGCGCTGCGCAGCCAAGCCTGCGGGGTGAGCAGCGCCTGACCGCGTCGCACCTCGGTCGCCGGAACCGATCGCAGGTTGAGCGCGACGCGGGCGACAGCCGTCGCCTGCGTCTCCTGGCGGCGCAAGGTTTCAATGCCCCGGACCGTGACCAGTGCTTCGTCGAGCTCGAAGGCGTCGCCTACCGCGATCCGACCCGCTCCGAGCGTCCCCGTCACCACGGTGCCGAACCCTTTGACCGCGAACGACCGGTCGATCCACAGGCGCACCGGGCGCTCGGTGTCGGGCGGGGGCATCCCGGCGGCCAGGCGTCCCAGGGCGGCGCGCAGATCGTCGAGGCCGGCGCCGGTGCGCGCCGAGACGGCTACGGCCTCCGATTGGCGCAGCGTCGTCGAGCCCAGCCGTCGCAGGGTGTCGGCCGCCACCGGCGCCGGGTCGGCCAGGTCGGCGCGAGTCACCGCCACCACGGCGTGGCGCACCCCGAGCGCGTCGAGCGCCGCGACGTGCTCGGCGGTCTGCGGAGCCCAGCCCCCGTCGGCCGCCACCACCAGCAGCGCGGCGGGGGCCGGGCCCACACCGGCGAGCATGTTGGTCATGAACCGTTCGTGGCCGGGGACGTCGACGAATGCCACTTCAGGGCCCGAGGGCAGCACCGTCCAGGCGTAGCCCAGGTCGATGGTCATCCCCCGGCGGATCTCCTCGGCCCAACGGTCCGGTTCCATACCGGTCAGGGCTCGCACGAGCGCCGATTTGCCGTGGTCGACGTGGCCGGCGGTGGCGATCACGTGCACCGGCGTACCGCTTCTTCCACGTCGCGGTCACGCTCGGCGGGAACGCATCGAAGGTCCAGCAGGCACTGGTTGTGTTCGAGGCGGCCTACCACCGCAGGGTCGCCGCGCCGTAGCGCCTCGGCGTAGCGCGACGGCAACGCCACCGCCCACCCGGGCAGCGCCAGGCCCGGCGCTCCCCCGCCGCCCACCGCGCCGGCGCTGGCCACCACGTCGCCGCCCACTGCTGCGGCCAGACGCAGGCAGCGGGCGTGGAGGTCCTCCGGGTCCGCGTGCAGTGACCGGGTGACCGGCGGGGGGGGACCGAGCAACGTTGCTTCGAGGGCGGCCAGGGTCAGCTTGTCGACGCGCAGGGCCCGGGCCAGTGGGTGGCGGCGCAGCGCGCCCACCGCGGCGGCGTGACCGGCGACGATGCCCAGCTGCGGTCCGCCCAGCAGCTTGTCGCCGCTGCCGGTGACGATAGTGGCTCCCGCGGCCAACGCCGAGGTGACGTCGGGTTCGTCGGGCAGCAGGGGGTCAGGGGCCAGGAGACCCGATCCGACGTCGGCCACCACCGGGGGTCCCAGGCGGGCCAGTTCCGCGACGGGCACGGAGGACGTGAATCCCTGCACCCGGAAGTTCGAGGGGTGAACTTTGAGGATGCATCCGGTCTCGGGCCCCACCGCCCGGGCATAGTCATCGACCGACGTGCGGTTGGTGGTCCCCACTTCTCTCAGCCGGGCCCCCGTGGAGGTGGCCAGGTCGGGCAGCCTGAAGCCGTCGCCGATCTCTACGAGCTCGCCCCGGCTCCACAGCACCTCGCGCCCGGCGGCCAGTGCGGTGACCGCCAGGAGCAACGCGGCGGCACCGTTGTTGACCACCAGCACGTCCTGCGCCCCGGGGAGCGCGGCGCGTAACGCGGCGAGCGCTCCCTCCCCGCGACGGCGACGCCGGCCGGTGGCCAGGTCGAACTCGACGTCGGTGTAACCCCCCGCGACGGCGAGCGCGGTGAGCGCCCCGGGCGACAACGGGGCGCGGCCCAGGTTGGTGTGGACGACCACGCCGGTGGCGTTGAGGACCGGCCGCATGCTGGTCGGACCCTGGGGGAGGCGGGCCACCACGTCGTCGACGATCTCCGCTGCGGTGATCCGGCCGTCGCGTAGCGCTGCCTGCGCGTCGCGCACGGCGGCGAGAACCACCGGCCGGGCCCACCGGCCGAGGGCGTCGAGCACCGGCGGCTGCCCGAGGAGTTCGTTGGTGGGCGGCACCTGGCGACGGGAGTCGGAGTCGTGACTGGTCACAGAGCGGAGGCGGACGGGAATCGAACCCGCCGGACCCGCACGCAGGCCCCACTGGTTTTGAAGACCAGGAGAGTCACCAGACACCTCAACGCCTCCCCGAACAATGTTCGAAGGGGGCTGATGCTACCGGTCCCGGACCACCACAGCGCCGGGGACGACGGCACACTGGCCGCCATGGAAACCCGCACGCTTGCCGGCACCACGATCCGCTTGACGGCCACCGCGCACGGCGGGGGCTGCGCGTGCAAGATCGCGCCGGGCGACCTGGAGCGTATGGTGGCCGGCCTGGTGGGCCATTCGTCGCCTGATCTCCTCGTCGGCCTCGACGACGGCGACGACGCGGCCGTCGTCCGCTTGGACGGCGACCGGGCCATTATCAGCACCGCCGACTTTTTCACGCCGGTGGTCGACGACGCCTACGACTGGGGGCGGATCGCCGCGGCCAACGCCCTGTCCGACGTCTATGCGATGGGCGGCATACCGATTCTGGCCATCAATCTGCTGTGCTGGCCCGTCGATCTGCTGCCCGGCGAACTGGCGTCGGAGGTCTTGCGCGGCGGGCTGGACACCGCCGCGCAAGCCGCCTGCCCGGTGGCCGGCGGCCACAGCGTCGACGACCCCGAACCCAAATACGGGATGGCGGTCACCGGGTTGGCCGCAGCCGACCGACTGCTGCGCAACGACGCCGGGCGGGCCGGCCTGCCGCTGTCGCTCACCAAACCGCTAGGCTTGGGCGTCCTCAACAACCGTCACAAGCAGACCGGCGACGTCTTTCCCCACGCCGTGTCGACCATGACGGAACTCAACGCAGCCGCTTCGCTCGCCGCGCTGGCCGCCGGGTCCCGCTGCGCGACCGACGTCACCGGCTTCGGGCTCCTCGGTCACCTCTACAAACTGGCCCGGGCCAGCGGGGTCACCGCGGTCATCGACGCAGCCGCCGTCCCCTATCTCGACGGCGCCCGGCAATCCGCCCGGGACGGTTTCATCAGCGGAGGCACCCGCCGCAACCTGGCCTGGGTGCAACCCCACACGGCCTTCGCCGCAACGGTGGGGGAAATCGAGCAACTGCTGTTGGCCGACGCGCAGACCAGCGGAGGTCTGCTGGTGGCCGGCGAAATCCCCGGCGCCCCGATCATCGGCGAACTCGTGGCGAGACGCGACGCGGTCATCGAGGTCCGCTAGCGCGCAGCCTGCTGGGCCGCCTGGAGGCGTTGGCGCTGCGGAACCACGGTGTAGCGGGGATCGTCGGCCGACTGCTGGCCGGCGTGAAACACCGCGAACCGCTTGGTCGCCGACCCGGCCACCAGCGCGGCTCCGGCCACCGCCGACACCGCCCGGTGACGGCGAGCCACGCTCGCCGCGAGCACCGCCCCGGCCACGGTGAGCACGGTGGATGCCCGCTCGTAGCGGCCGGCCCGGCCGGTGTGCAGCGGCTCGGCGCACAATCCCATCGACGACTCCATGCGCCGGCTGGCCGCCACCTCGAGTGTGGCCCCGCCAAGCGCCAGGAGCCGGGCGGGGCCCGCTTCGACCAGCGGTGCCCCGATCATGCCCATCCCCCCGGCGGCCGCCGCGGCACTACCCACGAACACGAACGGCAGCTCACGGCGCGCCGCGTTCCACGACGGCGTCGCCGTATCGGCCAGGAGGACCCCCGTATACGACGCCAGCCCCGCGCCGGCCACCGCGGCGACCCACGCCCCGACCCGGCCGGCGACAGGCAGGACCCGCTTCGACAGCAAGCCGGGCACCCAGGCCGGCAGGGGCAGTTCGCTCAGGCCGGCGGTCACCGCAGCCGGGCCGTGCACGCTCAGAATCCAGGTGCCGACGCTCATGGGGGACGTCACTTTGGCGACGCGCAGCATGTGATGGAACCGGGAGGGGCGGCCCAGATCATGCACGAGCGCTACGAAACTGCCGCCGATGGCCACCATGGCGGTCAGGCGCGACGAACGCCGCAGCCCTGGCCGGCCGGTGAGCTGCGCCCCCGCGGCGAGCAGCGACGACCCGCCGGCCAGGCCCCCCAGAAACAGGTAGATCGGGATGTCCGGACCCCAAGGCGACGCCTTGACCACCGGACGGTCGTAATAGGAGGTGAACTCGGCGGGAGGCACCATGAGCGCCTCGCCCCGGCGCCGCCTGCGGTTCGGGCCCCTCCGCTCGCCCGGCGCCACCGTCGGGGTGTCGGTCACCGCCGCCGGCTTCCCACGAACGCGGCGATCACGCCGGCCACCATCGCCGCGGCGGCCGCGGTCGCCGCAGCGTACATGGCCGGCAGGTCCCGGGTGCTGACCACCGGGTCGGGCGGCAGGCCGTACACCTCGGGTTCGTCGAGGAGGAGAAAGATGGCGCCGGTGCCGCCGACGCCGTCGCGGGGGTCGGCCCCATAGAGGCGGGCGTCGCTGACCCCCCGCTCGGCCAGCGCTCCGACACGGGCCTGCGCCCGCTGGCGCAGCTCCGCCAGGTCACCGAACTGGATCGACTCGGTGGGGCAGGCCTTGGCGCACGCCGGGGTTTGATCCCCTTTGAGGCGGTCGTAGCAAAGGGTGCATTTCTGGGCCAGGCCGACCGCGGGGTCGCCGTGCGGTCCCCGCCGCCGGTCGATGACCCCGTAGGGGCAGGCCGGGACGCAGTAACCGCACCCATTACAGATACTGTTCTGCACGACCACGGTGGCGAACTCGGTGCGAAACAGCGCTCCGGTCGGGCACACGTCGAGGCAAGCGGCGTGCGTGCAGTGTTTGCAGACGTCGGATTCCATCAGCCAACGAAACGATGGGCGCCCACCGTCCACGCCCGCCTCCGGTGGGCGGGCGGGCTGTTCGATGAACGCCACGTGGCGCCACGTGGAGGCGCCGAGGCCGACGGAGTTGTCATAGGACATCCCGGTCAACGCCAAGCCGTCCTCGGGAACGTCGTTCCACTCTTTGCAGGCCACTTCGCAGGCTTTGCACCCGATGCACACGCTGGTGTCGGTAAAAAAGCCTTTACGGGACGGGGGATCCTCCCATCCCGCGTCGCGCGCCGGGTCGATCTGCCCGGACAGCGAATCCCTCAGCCGGCTCACGCCGTCACACTCCCGTACCGGTCGTGTCGGTGATGCCGGCGCGCCGGCGGTACTCCTCGACCAACGCCGGTCGCTGCGGACCGCGGGGCCGTCTCCCGGGGCGGATGTCGCAGGCCGCCACTTTGCTTTCGGGGATGTTGACGTTGGGGTCGAGCACCAGCGACAGCAGTTCGTTGGCGCCGTCACCGGTGGATATCCCGTTGGGTCCCCAGTGGTAGGGGAGCCCCACCTGGTGGATGGTGCGCCCGCCGGCGCGTAACGGAACGATCCGCTCGGTCACCAGCACTCTTGCTTCGATGGCATTGCGGGCCGTGATGATCGTCGCCCATCCCAGATGCTCCAGGCCCCGTTCCCGGGCCAGCTCCGGGCTCACTTCGCAGAAAAACTCGGGTTGCAGCTCCGAGAGATAGGGGAGAAAGCGGCTCATGCCGCCCGCCGTGTGATGCTCGGTCAGCCGGTAGGTCATGAACCCGTAGGGATAGACCTCGGCCCCCGGTTCGCTGCCGCTCGGCTGGAACCGGTTGTCCACCATCGAACGCGCCTCGCGGACCGGGTTGCGGGCCTGGGCCGGGTACAGCGCATTGTCGAGCGGGGATTCCTGGGGTTCATAGTGTGTGGGCATCGGGCCGTCGGCCAACCCGGTGGGAACATACAGCCACGCCCGGCCGTCGCCTTGCATGATGAAGGGCTCCGCGCCGCCGATGGCGTCCTCCGCCCGGGCCCCTTCGGGGGCCACATAATCCGGGCGTTTGTCGGCCTGGAAATCGGCGATGTCGTGCCCCGTCCATTTGCCGGCCTCCTGGTCCCACCACACGTAGGCCTTGCGTTCGCTCCATGGACGGCCATCGGGGTCGGCGGACGCCCGGTTGTAGAGGATGCGCCGGTTGGCAGGCCACGCCCAACCCCACTCGGGGGCCACCCAGCTCTGCTCGCTTCCCGGTTTGCGGCGGTCGGCCCGGTTGACCCCGTCTGCGTACACGCCGCAGTAGATCCAGCATCCCGACGTGGTCGACCCGTCGTCTTTGAGGGCGGTGTAGGCGGAGAGCGGGCCGTCGGGGCCGTAGCCGTTGATCTCGGCCAGCACCGCTTCCGCGTCGGGCTCGTCCAAAGGACCCTCGGTCGGGTAGTCCCAGGTGAGATCGAGCAGCGGCCGGTCGCGTTCTTCGGTGGAACCGGACAGCTTTTCACGCAGTTTCCGGCCGAGGTGATAGTAGAACCACAGGTCGCTGCGGGCATCGCCGGCCGGCTCGACGGCTTGGCGGTGCCATTGCAGCATGCGCTGGGTGTTGGTGAAACTCCCTTTCTTTTCGGTGTAGGCCGCCGCGGGCATAAAGAACACTTCGGTGGCGATGTCCTCGGTGCGCATCTCGCCGCTCTCGATCTCGGGCCCGTCGCGCCACCACGTGGCGCTTTCGATCATGACCAGGTCGCGCACGACCAGCCAGTCGAGATTGGCCATACCCCGGCGTTGCAGGCGGGCGTTCGCGGTACCCACCGCCGGGTTCTCCCCGACGAGGAAATACCCGCCACCGCCTTCGGTCGCTTGGCGCATGACAGTTGATGTCGTGCTGTGGTCACCGGTGAGGCGGGGCAGGTAGTCGAAGCAGAAGTCGTTGTCGGCCGTCGCCGCGTCACCCCACCACGCTTTGAGCAGGCTGACGGTGTAGTCGCGCATGTGACCCCAATAGCCCTGCATCCCCGAGTCCACCGCCACGAACTCGTCCAGGGTCTGATGCTTGTGGGCGTGCGGCATCGGGATGTACCCGGGGAGCAGGTTGTACAGCGTCGGGATGTCGGTCGAGCCTTGGATGCTGGCGTGGCCGCGCAACGCCATGATCCCGCCGCCAGGCCGGCCGATGTTGCCGAGCAGGGCCTGGAGGATCGACGCGGTGCGGATGTATTGCACACCGACGGTGTGATGGGTCCAGCCGACTGCGTAACAGATGGCCGAGGTGCGCTCCCGGCCCGAGTTTTCGACGAGAGCGGCCGCCACCTCCAGGAACTGGTCTTCGGGTACACCGCAGATGTCGGCCACCACGGCCGGCGTGTACCGCGCGAAGTGCCGTTTGAGGACCTGGTAGACGCATCGGGGATGGCGCAGGGTGGGGTCGATCCGGGGTTTGCCCCCGATGGCCGGCCCGCCGCTTCCGTGACTGTCGCCGCCCCCCGCCTCGCTGTCGCGCTTGGCGTCTTGCGACGAACGCTGGCTCGCCTGTTCGCCGGTTCCCGAAGCGGCGGCCATCTCGACACCTTCGTACTGCCAGGTCTCGGGGTCATAGGCCCGCTTCTCGGGGTCCCATCCCGAGAACAGCCCACCGAGGTCTTCGGTGTCCGCGAAGTCCTCGCGCAAGATGGCCCCCGCGTTTGTGTAGGCCACGACGTACTCGCGGAAATCGCGTTCCTCGGCCAGCACATAGTTGATCAGACCGCCCAGGAAGGCAATGTCGGATCCGGCCCGCAGCGGCACGTGCAGATCGGCCACCGCGCTGGTACGCGTGAATCGGGGGTCGACGTGGATGATCTTGGCGCCCCGAGCTTTGGCCTCCATCACCCACTGGAACCCGACCGGGTGCGCCTCGGCCATGTTGGAACCCTGGATGAGGATGCAGTCAGCGTTGGCCAGATCCTGCAGAAATGTCGTGGCGCCGCCCCGACCGAACGATGTCCCCAGACCGGGGACGGTGGCGGAGTGTCATATGCGGGCCTGGTTCTCGATTTCGATGGCCCCCAGCGCCGTGTAGAGCTTCTTCATGAGGTAGTTCTCCTCGTTGTCGAGGGTCGCTCCTCCCAGGCTGGCCAGGCCGACGGTCCGCCGGGTGCGCCTGCCGTCCTGCTCCCACTGCCATCCCTTGTCGCGCGCGTCGATGACCCGGTCCGCGATCATGTCCATCGCCGTGTCGAGCTCCAAATCCTCCCACTCCGTCCCGTAGGGGCGGCGATAGCGGATCTTGTATTCCCGGCCGGGGCCGGTGACCAGCTGCTTGCTGGCCGACCCTTTGGGGCACAGACGTCCCCGCGACACCGGCGAATCGGGGTCACCTTCGATCTGGGTCACCGCGCCGTCGCGCACATAGACCCGTTGGCCGCACCCGATGGCGCAATACGGACAAACGCTGCGAACAACCCTGTCGGCGGTGTCGGTTCGGGCTACCAGCTGGCGCGAGGCACGCGACTGGGCCGCTTGACCGCGACCGAGCTTGTCCCGGCCGGCCAGCTGGCGCACGACGGGCCAGCGCCCGAGCCACTCTGAGGTCCCCATCCCCTAATGTCCTACCACGCGGCGCGGCGCGCTAACCGTGTTCGACTCCAGGCAGCCCGAGACCAGGTTTGGTTGGCTCGCTCAGACCGGGGCGTGGTCCCGGGCGCTGATTGCCAACGCCGAGGCGACCTGAGCGGCCAACGCCACCGCCACCAGCCTCGGCTCCAGCGCTACGGGCTCCCCCGGGGTCGACGTGAGCACAAATCGACCGAAACTGCGGCCGCCGCTCTCTACGGGGAGATCGACGCCTCGCTCCGGAAGTCCCAGGCTCGACACCGCCCATAGCGTCGCTCCGTAACCGACTTCGCCGTCAGGGTGCATGGTGGCGCGACGCCGAGCGGCCGGCGTCGATTCGTAGCGGCAGTCGCGAAGGCCCAGCAGGGGGATGAGCGCGACGCGCACCGCTTCGAGGGCAGTGCGCGCCGGCGCGCCGGAGGCGATCAGGGCGGTCACCTCGTACAGCAGGGCAAGGTGTTCGGCTTCCTCGGACGCCCGAACACGATGGTGTCGGGCGCGGGCTGCGAGTTCGGTCACGATCAGCCCGACCACCAACAGACTGATCGCCGTCTCGAGGTCACTGCGGTGGCGGATGGCCAGCTGTTCGTAGGGTGCCGTGAGGAAGTAGTCGAACCAGAAGCCGGCGCCCAGCGCTGCGATCAACCCGGCCGTACGGCTACCCCAGACGGCTACCGCCACATCCACCGCCACCAGGACCAACGCGGCGGCCGGGCTTGCGAAGTTCGCGCGGAATGGAACCATCAACGCGGCAGCGCCAAGCGGACAAAGCACCGCTCCGAGCAGGGCGACCCCCGCTCGATGCCGTCGGGCCGATCCCCCCACCCGCTTCGGCCAATCCGCTGCAGCCTTCAGAGTGTCCATGGCCCACCGTCCCGACGTCCGTATCGATGCTACGGAGGCTCCGGCCGCGCACACGGATCATTCGCGTAAAAATCGGCCCCCGGCGCTCTGCGTTATGCAGGGATTCCTGAAGGCTCGCCTGGTGCCGGCGTCGGTTGGACGTGGGCTGAAACCACGAAGTCCCGTGACCGGATAAGGGCGAGGGAACCTGCGGCGCCGACCAGCGCAAGGACTGCGCTGACCACGAGCAGAAGGTCGAGCGTGCTGGCGAAGCTGGAACGGATAGCGGAAATGAGCGGCGCCCGAAGCGATCCGGGGACGGCGCCAACCGCTTGGGCGCCTTTGCCCTGCTGAATGTCGGTGATCACCTGAGGTAGCAGTTGGTGCAGGGCCGGGATACCGGCGAGGGCGTGGTCCATCTTGTGACGGAGAGAGGACGCGAAGATCGAGCCGTACACGGCGATACCGGTAGCGATACCGATCTGGCGGAAGGTCGTGTTGACCCCCGAAGCCATACCCGAGCGCTCGGGAGCGACGACGCCGACCGCGGTGGACGCCAGCGGTGGATTAACCATCCCGGAGCCGGCGCCGGCCACCACGAAACCGGGAATCAGGTGGGTCCAGGTACTCGACCCGTTGAGACCGGTCATGAGCAGCAGACCGACCCCGACCAGCAAGAGCCCGGGGCCGATGAGCCAACGCACCGGCATGTGGCTACTGAGGCGCCCGGAGGCGGTCGCCGCAAAGAGGGTCACCCCGCTCATCACCAGTAAGCGCAGGCCTGTCCCCAGCGCCGAGTAGCCAAGCTCGTCCTGCAGGTACAGAACGAAGTACAGGAGCATGGCGTACAGCGAACCGTTCATGGCGAAGGCGGCGGCCAGTCCGCCGCCGAAGGTAGGGATACGAAACAGCGACAGGTCGAACAGCGGATGTTCCGCCCGGCGTTCCACGGCCACGAACACCGCCAGGAACACCACGGCCAGCGCGAGGCAGATGACGACCCCGGTATCGCTCCACGCGATCTCGCCCGCGCGGATCAGGCCGTAGACCAGGCTGACCAACCCGGCGGTGAGGGTAACGAACCCTGCCCAGTCGGGTCGGGCCGCGTGCGGTGTCTTCGACTCGTCCACCTGCCATTTGGTGACGGCCAGCGCGGCAACACCGATCGGCAGGTTCACCAAAAAGATGCCCCGCCAGCTGATGCCGGTGGTGATCACCCCGCCCAGCACCGGTCCGAGCCCGACAGCCACCCCGGTGACCGCACCCCATATCCCAAACGCCATCCCTCGCTCGCGGCCGTGGAAACTCTGGGCTAGAAGGGCCAGCGCAGTGGCGAAAAGGATTGCCCCGCCGATGCCTTGGGCGCTGCGCGACACGATCAACATGATGGGCGACTGGGCGACACCGCAGAGCAGCGAACCGAGTGTGAAAACGATGAGGCCGATCGTGAACAGCAGCCGGCGCCCGTAACGATCAGCCAGAGATCCGGCGGTCAAAAGCACTGACGCGAGGGTCAGGGCGTAGGCGTCGACCACCCACTGCACATCGCTGAAGCTGGCGTGCAGTCCCGTCTGGATGGTGGGCAACGCGACGATCACGATGGTGATGTCCAAGAGCAACATGAAGGTGGCTGCACACACCACGATCAGGGTCCACCACTTCTTTTCCATGACCAACACCCTGCCCGTAGATCGGGGCTTCCACCGCTCAATCCACAGAATCTGCCTGTTTGCGCCATGACCTAGCGTGGAGTGCGTGACAACTCCCACAGCCGACGTATTGGACCGAAGAATCATTCAGGCCCTCTACCTCGATCCCCGAGCGGCGTTCAGTCGGTTGTCCGAGGTCCTCGGGCCCTCCGAGCAGACCATCGCGCGCCGCTACCGCCGGCTCTTCGACAGTCGCGTCGTGCGGGTGGTCGGCCAGCTCAACTCCCAGCGCCTCGGCCGCTCCGACTGGGCTGTCCGGATCCGTTGCGCTCCGGGCTCCGCGCCGGCCGTCGCCACCCGGCTGGCCCAGCACCCAGACACCGCGTGGGTGCAGCTGGTCTCGGGCGGCACCGAGATCTTCAGCACCATTCACGCCAACGAGCACCAGCAAACCCCGCTGCTGCTCAGCCAACTCTCCGTCGGCCGCCACGTGCTCGGCCTCGAGGCCTACTGTCTCCTGCACATCTTCGCCACCGACGTGTCCCCGGCGCTCGGTTCGAACGAACTGCGCCAGACAGAGATCGACCAGCTCCGAGCGTCGGCCGGGGCCAATGCGTCGATCGAACGATCGCCGGTCACGCTGGCCGACAGCGACTGGCCGCTCGTGCAGGCCCTGGCCGAAGACGGCCGCGCCCCCTACCGGGCGTTGGCGGCCCGCACCCATTGGCACGAGTCGACGGTACGGCGACGGGTCGAAGAGCTCGTCGGATCGGGGGTGCTCTCCTTCGACCTCGACATCGCCAGGGACGCCCTGGGGATCCGGTCGGCAACGTTGCTGTGGATGTCGGTGGCTCCCGCCAAGCTGGCTCAGGTGGGGGCGGCCCTGGCCGCCCGTCCCGAGATCCCCTTCGTGGCCGCCACGACCGGGTCGACCAATCTGGTCGCCACCCTGCTGTGCCAGGACGACCGGTCGCTGTATGACTATCTGACCGGCGAACTAGCCGCGCTCGACGGGCTCACCCATATCGAAACCGCGCCGGTCATGCGGGCCGTAAAGATGCACGCCACCATGAGCCCGGCCCTGCCATGACTGCTGTGGTTGCCCGACGTGGCGGATCCTTCACGTGGGTCCGATGCCATGGTCATAGGCGTAGCGGACAGCTTGGGCCCGGTTGCGAACGTTGATTTTCCGGAACATGTGGTTGATGTGGCTCTTGACGGTGGCTTCGGAAATGTAGAGGTCGCGAGCGATGTCGGTGTTCGTCAGCCCGGAGGCGATCGCCCGGAGAATGTCGGCTTCACGGGGGGTGAGGTTGTCGGGCAGCTCGATGGGCCCTTCGCTCGGCGTGGGCGTCGGCGTTTCCAGGACGCCTTGCAGGGCGTTTCGGAGCAGTGAGGCGTGGACGGCCGGGTCGAGAACGGTTTGGCCGGCGGCGGCGGAGCGTACGGCGAGGACGATCTGGTGATGGCCGGCGTCTTTGGTGAGATAGCCGATGGCGCCGGCCGCGAGCGCATCGTTGATGCTGGTGTCGTCGGCGAAGGTGGTGAGCACGACGACGTTGACGTGCGGTTGTTCGGCGGCGAGGCGGCGGGTGGCGGCGACGCCGTCGGTGCCCGGCATTCGCAGATCCATGAGGACCACCTGCGCGTCGTGGCTGGAGGCGAGCTCGACCGCCTCGGCGCCGTCGGAGGCGAGGCCGACGACGTGGATGTCGGCCTGGTTCTCGAGGACCATGGCGAGGGCTTCTCGGATGGAGCGTTGGTCGTCGGCCACAACCACTCGCAGCGGGGAGGTCGGGCTGTCGCTCATCGGACGGGTCTAGCAGCGCTCATCGGACGGTTTTATCAGCGACGGTGAGCTGCACTTGCCACCCCCCGTTTCGCGGTCCGGCGCTGAGCTGGGCGCCGATCAGCTCGGCGCGTTCGCGCATGCCCGTGAGGCCGAAGCCGCCGCCGGTACTCGCGAGGGTGGACGGCGGGGCGCCGGGGGCTGCGCCGGCGTCGGTGACCGTCAGCACGATCGATGATGGTTGGAAGTCGAGCCGCATGACCGCCGTCGCTCCCGGCGCGTGTTTGGCCGCGTTGGTCAACGCTTCTTGGGCCGTTCGGCGAATGACGGTGGCCACGTCGGCGGAAACCGGCCGGGGAGTGCCGCGGATCGCCAGGGATGCGGACGCGTCGGCCTCGACGAGTTCGTGCAGCGACACCTGGACCGGCGCGCCGGAGTCCTCGCGGAGGCTGCCGACGGCTTGGCGGGCTTCTTTGAGCCCGTCCACCGCGTGGCGGTGGGCGTCGCGGAGCAATGGCCGGAGCGAGTCGACGTCGGGGTGGTCGTTGTCGAGGATGGCGTTGACGGCGTTGAGTTGCATGACCAGCGCACCCAGGTTGTGGGCGAGGATGTCGTGGATTTCCCGGGCGGCGTTGGTCCGCTCGGCCAGCTGCACGGCCCGGGCTCGTTCCTGCTCGGCTCGCTCGCTATCGGCCAGGCGAAGCTCTGCCTGTTCGGCCCGCAGTTCGTATTGGCGCACCGTGGTTCCGAGCAGGAACCCGGCGACCGCAATTAGCCCGAAAAGACCGTCGCTCGGTGCGTTACTGGCGATCAGGGTGGACAGGCCGTTGGCTACCACGGTGGCCGCGATGGCGTAAACGCCAGAACCGAGCGGGAGGAAAGCAGCGGCGTCGAGACCGGCGAAAGCCAGGAACACCGCGGAGCTGCCCGGGTCGAAACCCGCCAGAACGGCACCGCCCAGGAGTTCGACCACCACGCGGGCGGTCACCGACCGCTCGGGGACAACAACCGCCGCGAGAAGGGCGGCGAGGGTGATAACCAGGGCGATCAGGATGACCAGACCGTCGCCTCGAAGGCCGGGGCTCGGCCGGGTGGCGGCGATCTCGGCGGTGATCAGCGCCAAGACGGCCACGCGCGCCTGGCGGCTGTAGCGGCCGTTGTAGAGGGAGTAGCGGACCGGCGGCGACACCGTCGGTCGCCCCGACGCCGGCCGGGGGCGCTCAGTCATCGCTGCCGGGTAGGACGGTGATGCCCACGAGAGTAACCACGACTGCGACTCAGCCCTCGGTCCTGCGATCGGCGCACGAAACGGCAACCTGTCAATCTCTTCACCCCCGTCACCGAGAAGGCCATCGAGCGGTTCAAGGGGCACGTAGTAGGAAATGAAGCCTCCGCCCGGTAGCTGACAACGGGCGCCTACTCCCTGGCGGCGATCCCCAACGCTCGGCGTAAGCGGGCGGTATCGAAGCCGATCCCTCCGGGCGGTGTCGGCATGCGATCGAAGTCATGGAGGAGTGCCACCAGGTCCTCCCGCCGGGTCGGATCGTCCGCCGCTTGGCGAGGGGTCAGGCCGGCCAACGCGGGCACGTGTTCGTCCAGCCACTCCGTCTCCTTCTGACGGATGAAACCGGCGATCGCCGCGGACGCCTCGGCAGGGATCTCGGCGCTGACCGGCGGCCCGGCCGGTCGTTTCCCTCTCGTCAGCGCCGAGACCGGAGTGCGCTCTTCGCGGAGCAACTCGATACGGGGGACACCAGCCTCCACAAGGTCCCGCACACGGTCGAAACGGGCACCGCTGTTGGCCGACACCGACAGCTGATCGCCGTCGAGGCGGGCGCTCGCGCGAAGCCAGCGCTGGCCGTCGACCTCCGTCCACTGCATCCACGACCCGTCCCCGCCAGGTTCGAGGACGGAGTCGAGGCACCGGGCGGCGTCCTCGGGGGATTCGACCCGGTACGTGGCTTCGCACAGCAGGGTTTCCTCTCCCTCCATGTTGCGCAACTCGGGCGGTTGGTTGCACCGACCGAGCAACACCGCCACCTCCAGGCCCGTTGGCGCCTCGTCAAGCAGGGCGAGCATCGAATCTCGCAAAGACAGCGGCAGGGGCCGCACCCCGCCGACGAACTGGTAGCCGACGCCGTCGAAGACGGGGTGAGCGAAGAGCAGATCCCCTTGTGCGAGTTGCGTCGAGCCCTTCGCTTCGCGGACATCGACGACCTCTCCGGTGCGCAGGTCGCGCAGGGACATCCCTTCTCCTCGCCGGAGACCGACCACTTCATGGACCGAGCTGTCCGTGAGCGCCCATTGGGTGATCAGGTTGCGCTCGTCGTCGGGCAGGAGCGGTCCCCGCTCGGCGAGGAACTCGCCGATTTCTCCGTCCACGAAGAGCACCAGGGACGCTGCGATGTCCAAATCGATGAGAAAGGGGAGGCTGTCGCCGTCGCTCGGAGGCCCACCGTGGAGTTCGATCGCGAGGTCGATGACGGCGTCCTGCTCCCGGCCCGAGCGATCCAGCCACCACCGGAGCTTTTCCCACATCCAGTGCACCCGGGCAGGCAGCGGGTGCGACACCGCAGTCGGCCGCGCCCCCAGGCAACAGTGCTTGTACTTACGGCCCGAACCACACGGACAAGGACTGTTGCGGCCGACGGGCGCTGCTCCGGGGGGCTGCGCGTAGCGACGGATCAGGTCGGCGCGGTCGTCAAGGGGCTCGTCGTCGAGCCGCTCCAGAAAACGGAGCGCGCCTTGCGGGTCACCCCGGTCGCTGGCATACCAAGCGGAATCAGCGAGCGCCAGCTGGTGGCCGGGATCTGCTGCCAGGGCCTGGCGGAGAAAGGCCTCGGCCCCAGTCGGATCGCCGTGGCGTTGGGCGACCAGCGCTTCGACCCACGCCAGCTGGGCGGCGCCTTTCGGTCCTTCCGCCTCGCGCAGCCGGGTCAGGAAATCCGTTGCCGCCTCTCGGTCGTCCGCGGTGGTGGCCGCGAACGCCTCAGCCAAGGCGGGAAACGCAAAGAACGAGAGGATTTCGTGGGCGACCTGGCGGTCGATGCGATCCAGCTTCCCGACTGCGGTCAAGTGGCCCATTTCGCAGATCATGGCCAAGCCCCGGCCCTCCTCGAGGGTGAGGCCGTGCGAAGCCGCGGTTCGCACGACGTCGCGAAGACGCCAGAAGGCCTCCCAATCTGTCCCCGCTGGAGCGGTGTGGCCGGCGACCACCTCGAACCGCCCCTGCTCGAGGAGCTCGCTGATAGGAGCCATCACGCCCTCGGTCAAGGCGGGTGCGTCGACGGAGAGCTGGCAGACCAACTCGAGCGGTGTGATCGGCATCCCGTCGCCGAAGCGACCGAACGTGGCCCGCAGTTGGGCGGGAAGCGTGTCCGGGTCGTTCTGATCGACCTGTGGGTTGAAGGTGATCTCCAGCGTGGCAACCGCCGGGTCCAGGCCGGACTCTGCGATCGGCTTTCCCATCCGGAGCACGCGGAAACCGACCAGGTCGCCGGCGCGGGCTGCACCCAGCCACCCGTCGGGACCGACCAGGCGGGCGTCCGAGCTGTCATCGAGATAGAGGTCGCCCGAGATCTCGGCGATCTCTCCACTGGCCAGATGGACATGGTCGCCATCGCACACGAGTGCCTGTATCGGAGCAAGGTCCGGGCCGAGCGGCAGTTCCCGGCTCGTCGCTTCCTCTTCGGTCAGCCGATGGGTGAACGTCGTGTCTTCTACAACTGCGGTTACCGAAGCCAGTCGCTCGTCGGCCAAGGCCACGATGGCAGGCGCTGATTGCACGAAAGCCATCTCGGCGGCATCGAAGTCCAGCCGCCGAGAGAGCTCGTGCGGTTGCTGCGGACCGAAGGCCGCCAGGCTGTCCAGAGCAGCATAAATGGCCTGTTCGGGCTCTATTTCCGAGTCTTCCCAGCTGTCATCGTCGTCCAGGTCGTGATCCCACCACGCCCCCGGGAGGGCGTCGAGAGCCGCTGCATAGCGCTCGGGATCGACGGCTTTCCCTTCGTTTTGGACCGCGAAGACTTCCTCCGTAAGCACCGAACCGAGCATGTGCAGGATGTCGTGGCGGTCGTAACCGGCGGCGATCAGGCGCTCCACGCTCGGCCAACCTTCGGGCGGCTGACCCTCCCACAGCTGGTTGGCCACCACTTCGTGCACGGTCAGATGCAAGCGGGGGCTCATGGGCCCCCGGTGCTCGCCGAGGGTTATCTCTTCGACGCCCTGATCAATGGCGTCCACCAACTCCGGGTGCTCAGCGCGGATGAGCAGGGCCCGGTCGCCCTCGTCTGCGGGGTCGAGCAACGCCAGTTGGACATCGTCGAAGGTCCCCGTGGCGAGGGGGAACAGCCACCGTCGTCGTTCATCGTCGTCCATAGGCCGAAGTTAGTGCGGCGCGGACCTTGCGATCGCGCCGGGAATCGACAGCGGAGGGAGGAGCAGGGAACACAATCCCATTACAAGCGAGGTGGTGGCCAAGGCGTTGACCGGGCCGGAGGGCCCTGGCGACGCGGGCTCGGGTTCGACAGACTAGGCGGGGTCGAGATACGGCGAATGGGGGTAATCCGATCATGGATAGCGACGAAACTGGCGAGGGCCACCTGCCCTCGCCACCACATCTCGGCGACGGGAACCCCAGCGATCCGGATCTGTCGAATTCGGGTGTCGCTCGACTCGAAGCCCGGCTGAAGGAGTGGAACTCCCAGCTCGATAACGCGCGCACGGTCCGTGCCGCAGATGTCGCTGCTGAGCGGTCGGTTCGGACCGGCGATGTGGCCAATGAGCGCTCGGTACTCGCCGCAGACGTCGCTAGTGAGCGGTCGATTCAGGCGGCCACCGTTGCCGACAAACGGTCGGTACTCGCCGCAGACGTGGCAAACGAGCGGGGACGGGCCGCAGCTGACCGCCTGGCCGGCAGCAGCGCTATCGGCGACATCGTTCAGGGATACATAACCGTCTGCCAGAGTTCCATGACCAATGCCCTGTCCCGCGGAACGTTCATAACGACCGCAGCCGGAGCGATCGGCACCATATATACCGGCCTGCTGGGCTTCCGCTATTCCGTGACGAATTCCAAACCGCTAACCTTGGCGGCCGGAATCCCTGGCATATTTTTGGGTATAGCTATCCTCACTTCAGCAACCTATGTAGCGTTTCTGAAGCAGGGAGAGACGGCGCCTCAGAGATTATTTCGTCCAGACGCTAACGACGACATGACGCTGTTCGACCGGACGTTTGAGATCGAGTTGCTAGAATGGCGAATAGACAAGTTCGCGAATTGGACCTACGGGAACTTGCGGGACAAGAGTCCCTTCTTGTACGCCGCCGTGTATTCACTCGCTCTTGCGGTAGTGCTCTTGCCCATACCCTTCGTCAATTTGAGCGGCGCCGGGGAAGCCGTCATATTCATCGCCGGTATCGTCGCCTTGGTGCTCGCGTTCTTTGTGCATCTGCATTTCGCTCGCAAGAAGCAAGCCTGAAGTTAGCGCAGCTCTCAGACAAACCACGATGGTCTCGATCACCAATCTCGTCTCGGCCGGACAGCGCACGGCGATGGCGTCGACGCCGGGTTGAATAGCCGGACGGTCGTTGCCTCCGACAAATAGCGAGTCTCCCACGAAGATCATGTCGCTCAGAGGAATACCGAGGACGTCGCGAAGCTTCCTCATCCCGTAGCCCTTGTCGATCCCGGATCTGGTGATGTCGATGGATGTGGTTCCGCCCAGCCGGGCGGAGAAACCCGGGATGACCGGGTCGAGGAGCGCCTTGATCTTCGTTCTCTTTTCCAGATCGGGGTCCCATGCCGACTTCTCGGCCAGCGGGGCGTCTTGGCCTAGAGCGGACAGCGTTATCTGGCTGCCTCGATCCTCGATCGTCTTCCCCCAGGCTCGCTCGCCGGCGAAGCCGGCTTCTCTGACCGCCGCTATCAGGGAGCGGCGGATGTTGTCTTTCTCCTCGACCGTGAGCTCCTCGGAGTAGAGCTGGGTCCACTCGCCGTCGTAGCGGTAGAACTTGGTGCCGCAGGTAGGCAGGAGAGAGAGGTTGTCGAGACGGTGATCCTGGGGTAACGAGCCCAGGAGCTGCTTGGAGAACTGCGGCCAGTCGCCGCCCGAGATGACCCCTACCTTGACGACGCTGAGCAGAGAGCGGACGAGGTCGGCGGTTTCGGCTTCGAGCTTGGACTTGCTCGGGGCGAGGGTGCCGTCCAGGTCGAACACAACGAGCTGTTTCACCGCGTCGCCGGATGCCCCAACCCGACCTCGAGCACCGTCATGGGCTGCGCTGGTGACAGGAGCGTAGAGCCGACTTCTGCGGGCAGCAGCCACACGTCGCCAGCGCGCACGTCGCCTGCGGCACCGGGTCCGCCGATTCGGCCGTGGCCTTCGATGCAGATCACCGCCCTGGGCTCACCGTCAGCGCCGATCGTGCACGGTCCGTCGGCTTGGAGACGCCACAGCGAGAACTGGGGGGCCATCAGCAGCCGCTCACGTCGGGCCGGTGTGGTCGCTTCCAACTCGGCGACTGCTGGGCTGACGGGAGCCTGCTGGAAGTCGATGCTGGCCAGCGCCGACCCCACCTGCAAGGTCCGGGGCTTCCCTGTTGCGGTATCGACCCGGTCCCAGTCGAAGAGACGGAACGTCACGTCGCTGTTCTGCTGCACTTCGAACACGACGACGTCGCGCAGCGCGTGCACCACGCCGGCGGGCACGAAGACCACCTCTCCAGGTGTTGGTTTGAAGCAGCTCACATGGTCGGCGAGCGTGCCGTCGGCGATGGCCTGGGTGAGCGTCGCGGTGTTCTCGCCGTGTTGGAAACCGGCGTAGACAAGACTGTCGGGGCCGACGGCCAGGACCACCCAGGCCTCCGTCTTGCCGGTCTCACCGGCCGGGAGATAGGCGGATTGGCGGTCCGAGGGATGCACCTGAATGGACAACGCCCCGGACACGTCGAGGAACTTCAACAGCACCGGGAATCGGCCGGTCCATTCGTCATCTCCCATCATTTGCTGCGGGTGTTGCTCGAGCAGCTGATGGATGGTCTGCCCCTGTAGTGGCCCATTGGAGACCTGGGTGGCTTGGTCGTCGCGGTCGCTGAGTATCCAGGCCTCGCCGATCGGCCCGGACCCGGGCAGCGGCGCCGCCATCAGGTCGGACAACCTGCGTCCTCCCCACGGGCGGTACTGGTAGATCGGCTCGAGACGCAGCGGGTACAGCGATGTCATTGGGTCCCGTCGCCGCCGGCGGCTGCGTGGGCACTCGTCGGTTGCTCGGGAGCGGTGGGGGCGAGGGTCGGCGCTGCATTCAGGGTCGCGCTGGTCCTGGCTGCTTCCTCGGTGGACGCGATAGCGAGGCCGCTGACGGGATCGAAGAAGTGCAGGTTGCGGGTGTCGACACCGAGGTCGATGCGATCGCCGGCCTTCACTTTGGTCCTCGGGTTTACCCGAGCCGTCCACAGAGACTTGCCTTCGAGGAGGGGGATCGTGACGACGTCTTCGTCTTCCCCGGGGGCGAGGTCGGTCACATCTTTGTGTCGAACGGGAGGGGCGTCGAGGGGGAAAATCACCTGGATTTCGTCGCCGAGCGCTTCGGTCACATGGGTCGTGACCGCCATGCGAGCCCAGCTGTCGTCGACCGCGTCGGCTGCCTCGATGTCCGACGGCCGGATGCCCAAGATCACCTCACGACCGAAGTAGGACTTGAGTTCCGGATTGGTCTGTAGCCGGTCGGTCGGTATCGGCAGCCGGTACCCGGAGAAGGTGGCCGCTCCGCCCTCGCCTTCGGCGACCAGCTCGGCGGTTACCAGGTTCATCGCCGGCGATCCGATAAAGCCGCCCACGAAGAGGTTCGCCGGATGGTCGAACAGGTTCTGCGGCGTGTCGACCTGCTGCACAATGCCCTCGCGCAGAACGCACACCCGGTCGCCGAGCGTCATGGCCTCGACCTGGTCGTGGGTGACGTAGACCGTCGTGACGTTCAGGCGTTCGTGCAGCTCGGCCAGGGATGCTCGCATAGCCACCCGGAGTTTGGCGTCAAGGTTGGACAGCGGCTCGTCCATCAAGAAGGCGTGCGGGACACGGACGATCGCTCTCCCCATGGCCACCCGTTGGCGCTGGCCGCCGGAGAGCGCCCCGGGTTTCCGTTTCAGGTACGGCTCTAAGCCGAGCGTCTTGGCCGCTTCGGCCACCAGCCGGGTGATCTCCTCCTTGGGGATCTTGCGCATCCGGAGACCGAACGCCAGGTTCTGGGCGACGGTCATGTGGGGGTAGAGGGCGTAGTTCTGGAAGATCATGGCGATGTCGCGCGCTTTGGGCGGCAGGTCATTGACCAGCTGCTCCCCGATCCGGATGGTCCCGCTGGTCACGTCCTCCAGCCCGGCGATCATCCGCAGCACGGTCGACTTGCCGCACCCGGACGGCCCGACGAGGACGAGGAACTCTCCGTCTGCGATCTCGAGGTTCACGTGGTCCACTGCTTGGACGCCGCCCGGGTACGCCTTGACGACGTTGTCCAACGTGATCTTGGCCATTAGCGTCTCCTGCCTGTCGGTCCCACGAGTCGGCGGACGGCGTCCCTCGTTGGGAGTCGTTGGATGGTTCGGGTCGGCGAGGACGCATGAGTGTTCATCTCTCCCCACCGATCCGTTCGAGCGCGGCGACGCCGATCCTCGAGTCCGCCATGCCGTAAAAGACGTACGGGTGGCCTTCGATCTCCTCGATGGCCGTCGGGAAGACTACGTTCGGCACCGCACCGACGCACTCGTCGGGTGTGGTCGGCTCTAACAGCGGCTGCGCGCTGCGAGCCACGACGTGCGCCGGGTCGCCGGCGTCGAGCAGCATCGCCCCAGCGCAGTAACGCGCCCCGGGCTGCGGTCCCCACCCTTCGATCAGCGTCCCCGACACCCCGTGGTGAATGAGAAGCCAGCCCTCCGCGACGCGCCGAGGCGGCGGTCCGGCTCCGATCTTGAGGATCTCGAAGTCGTACTCGGGTAGCGCCACCAAGCGATGACCGCTGACATGGGTCAGAGCTCTGACGTCGTTTCGGACGGCCTCGACCGGTACGTAGGAGATCCAGATCCCCGGTCGCGCATCCTCCATTCCCGGAGGGGGGAAGACGTTGCCGGCCCCGACGATCATCCCCAGATCCCACGTGGGTCGGTGCAGTAACGCCAGGCAGGGGCGACCTTCCCGGTCGGGGATGGGCTCTGGGAAGAACACGGCGTCTTTGTTGGTGTAAAGGTTGAGATCGACGCCCAGTTGCGGGTCGTGCTCGAAGTGGACCGGCCCCAGCCGCCTCCATGTCCGCATGTCCTCTGAGACGGCCAGCGCGGGCCGCGGTCCCAGCGGGCCGAAGGCCACGTAGGCCATGACATGCAGTTCGAGGGCGGCGATCCACGTCGCCCGGGGATCCTCGACGCCGGCATGGTCGTTGGACCGTTCCCACCCTTCGTCGGGGCACAGCACCACGCGCTCACGGCGGACCCCGACCGGGCGGCCATGGCGAACCAGTATCTCCGCCAGTCCGATTCTCGACACGTTCCCTGCCGCGACCATCCGAGGCAACAGCCAGAGCCGCCCGGTCCGGTCGCGCCCGCTGGCCGGGTTGAGGACTCCTTCGGCTTCGAATTCGGCGTGCGGGTCGGCCGACATCACCACACCGAGGCGGGTCAGCCGGTACGGCACGTCCGTCGTCGGCACGTCCGTCCTCGGCGCGTCGGCCATCTCAGCCTTTCACGGCGGAACCGATGTCGGGGGACACGAAGTTACCGCCCGAATGCGATGATCAACACCACCGCAGGCAAGGCCAAGACGAAGGCGCCGGCCAGCACCGCGCCGAATGGGTTGCTCGCCGTAGCCGACACCGTGCTCATGTAGTTGGCCAGGGCCACCGCCAACGGCTGCAGGCTCTGCTTTTTGGTGATCAGGAACGGCCACAGGAATTCGTTCCAGGGGCCGATGAAAGTCAGCAGCATGGCGGTGATCAACGCCGGGCGAACCAGCGGGATGGCGATCCCGGTCAGAATCTGCCGTTCGCTGGCGCCGTCGATCCGTGCCGCGTCGAACAGCTCCGGTGGCAGCTGCATGAAGAACTGCCGGAAGATGAACACCGCGGTCGAGTTGATGGCGAACGGTGCGATCATCCCCAGGTAGGAATCGCCCAGCCCGTAGTTACGCACGACGAGCACGTACAGCGGGATCATCAGCAGCTGGAACGGAACCATCAGCAACACCAGCATCACCGCGAAGAGCAGGCCGCGCCCCCTGAAGTGGAGCTGAGCCAAGGCGTAGCCGGCGAGCACCCCGAACACGACCGTGCACAGCAGGACACCGCCGGTAAAGATCCCCGAGTTGACCAGCGCCTTGCCCAGCTTCAGCGCCGCGTTGATCTGACTGTAGTTGTGCAGCGTCAGGTTATGGGGCTGCGGCAGAACCCCGCTCAGGGAGGTGTTCTCCTTCTTCTGGAGCGATCCCACGATCATGTAATAGAAGGGAAAGAGAAAGACCATCGCGGCGATCACCAAAGGAATCAGCCGCGGCCAGGACAGGCGCCGACGCCTCCGGGGGGCGGGCGCCTCGACGGCGGGGACAACGACCTGCGAGGGAGCGTCCTCGGTCACCGTCATGCGCTTCTCCTCTGCACGAACTGCACGACCCCGGCCACGGCCAGCACCCCGAGGGTCAGGATGACGCCGAGCGCGGACGCGAAGGCCGGGCGGTTCTGTTCGATACCGGTCTGGTAGATGAGCAGGACCGGCGACACGGACTTCCCGTTGGGGCCACCCCCGCCGGTCAGCAGATACGGCTCGGTGAACAGGTTGGCACCGGTGATGATGGCCAGCAGAAGGACCAGCGTGGTCACCGTACGCACTCCGGGGACGGTCACGGAGCGGAACCGGTGCCACCACGACGCCCCGTCGATCTGGGCCGCCTCGTACAGTTCCTTAGGGACGTTCTGCAGGGCGGCCAGGTAGAGCAGGATGTAGAAGCCCATCGACTTCCAAGTGACGTAGATGGCGACCGACGGCATCGCCCACCTCTCGTTGACCAGCCACGACGGAACCGGCGCCAGCGATCCGAGCGCGTTGTTGACAATCCCGCCGGAGCTGAACATGAACAGCCATACGCCGATCATGGCCACGCTGGCAGTCACATAGGGGACATAGAAAGCGGTGCGGAAGAACGTCTTGAACGGGATCACCGCGTTGAGCGCCGTAGCCACCAGCAGCGAAAGGATCACGGTCAGCGGCACGTTGATGAGCAGAAACACTCCGACATTGACGAACGACTGACGGACCTCGGCATCTTGGAACACGGCCCAGTAGTTGGCGAACCCGACCCACGGGCGGGCCACCGCCACCCCAGGAGCAGTGAAGAAATAGTTGTGAAACGAGATCCACACCGCCAGGATCAACGGGTAGGCGAACAGCACAGCGACGAACAGCAAATAGGGGGCGCCGAAGAGGATCCCGATGGGTTGGCGCCCCAGGAGCACCCGCCCGAAGAGCCTTGCTCTCGACACGTGCGGGTCGGGTGACTCCGGCCGAGCTGCGGTAGACGACGCCACGACGCTCATGAGCCCTGATCCGCTCCGGCCGACTTCGACGACACCAGCTTATTGATCGCCTTGGCGGCGCCCGCCAGCGCGGAGTCCGGGCTGCCCTGACCGAAGATGACCGCCTTCGACCAGTCGTCACGGAACACCTGCCAAACCTCGATCGAGTTGGCCACATTGGGAACCTCGACCGTATGAGCCGCCTCGGCCCCGAACTCGACGTACGCCGGGTTGGCCTTGTAGTAGGCGGCGTACAGCTGCTCCTCGTCTTGTCGCATGGGCATCTGCCCGGTCATCGACAGGAGGCTGCCGTCCTCGGCGACGCTGGTGGAGTACTGCATGAACGCCCACGCCGTAGCCCGGTTCTTGCACGACGCGTACATCGAGATGCTCTTGGCATCACTGAACGTCGGAACGGTGTCGGACGTATTCCCCTTAGGAGTCGGCAACGGCACGACCCCCCAGTTGACCTTCCCCTGGTAGGAGGCGATAGCCCACGGACCCACGATGGCCATCGCGGCGGTCCCGTCCGCGAACGAGTCACCGTTGTAGGTCTCGTTGCCGGCAAGGTGGTCCGCGTACAGCTGCGCCCAGAACGCAGCGACCGCGTCGCCGGCCGCGTCGTCGAAGGTGGACTTACCGTTCACGACCAGCGACGCGCCGCCCGTCTCCGCCACATACAACGGGTAGAAGTCGTACCACGACTGGTAGAACTCGCTGGACGGAGCCGGATAGATCGCGTACTGGGCCGCGTGCGACGCAACCAGCTTCTTGGCCGTAGCCAGGAAATCGGCGTAGGTGCTCAACGGCGGGTCAGTGGTACTGATGCCCGCCTTGGCGAACTCGGTCTTGTTATAGAAGATCATCACCGGGTTGGTCTTCCAGGGCAGCTGATAGTAAAGGCCGTCCGGGGACTTGTACACACTGGCCGACGCTCCGGTACGAGCCTCGATGTAAGCGGCGCCGCCGGGAAAGTCGTTCAATGGCACCAAGCCCCCCTCCTGCTCGAACGTCGGCACCGCCGCCGGCGCCGTGTTGTAGATCAGGCAGGGCTCGCTCCCCGCGGTAATGGCCGCACCGATGACCTCTTCGGAAGACTCGGCCGCCGGGATCTGCTGCCCAGACACTTTCTGCGTGGGATGCGCAGCGTTCCACGAGGCGACCACCTGTTCGCCCCAAGCGATCTCCTGGGCGTTATTCGAATACCAGATGCTGATCGGTCCACTCGCACCGGTCGCCGTTTTCGCATTGACCCCCTGAGTCCCACACCCGACCAAGCCCGTCCCCAAGATCGCGATTCCGGCCAACATCCACCCGATCTTCATCGTCACGACCCGGAATGTGCGGGCGGCTGATGGTCTTTTCTGCATTCGCCGTCTTCGTTGGCTTCGCCCTGTCATGACTCCCTCATATGAAGGATTGTCAAGCAAGGGCTGGCCTCCGGCTAGGGACCAAAGTCCCTATTCTCTCGCTGCTAACGAAACTATCTCGCTGCTAAGCGCAAATCGTCATTACCAGCTCGGGAACACTTGAAGGCCTTGACCCTGGCGATACTCGCTATCACCGGAACCACCAGCGCGAATACGCGACGCGGCAACACCACAGCCGTCCGAGACACCAGCAGCGATGCTCCTTCAGCTGGCCAGGCCCTCGCATCGGTCACGACGACCCCCGGTAGGCGGGAAGCGACTCGAGGCAGCATTATACCGAGACGGCCGACCCCGGCGAGATT